>Ga0137415_10005808_pt1 | contig 12213 bp, 9 predicted proteins | sample CZODoug3_1_1_16f_FD_183082 | JGI IMG/M metagenome (GOLD analysis project Ga0137415, IMG submission 183082) | Vadose zone soil fungal communities from Angelo Coast Range Reserve, California, USA - CZODoug3_1_1_16fungal (Hybrid Assembly) | ecosystem: Environmental > Terrestrial > Soil > Vadose...
ATGGCAAGCTCCCATCGCGCGCTCAGGCGAGACCGCGCGCGAAACTTCAGCCAGCGTGCCGCCAACAAATCGCGATCAAAAAGTTGGCGAGGTCAACGCCTCGCCGGACGAAGACCTTCCGCCAGGCACGATCCAGGCCTGTTATCGCCCCGGACCACAAACCCAGAATCGCCCACGCCAAAGTCGCCCGCAACGGAAGCAATATGTAATCTGAACCCGCGCAAGACTCGCCCGCGGGTCTAAAGTGGAGAGACGGGCGTCCTCGCCCGTCCAAACCGTGGGAGGGCTGATGACGAGTGGGGGAATTTTCTCGCGGGTTAATCGGGAGCCTGTTTTGGACTCGATGCGAACCGCACTGGCAGCGGTGGTGGCCATGTTACTGGCTCGACTACTGCACCTGCCGGAATTTTATTGGGCGCCGATCTCGGCAATCGTGATTATGCAATCTACGATTCCTCCGATGACTTTGGGCTGGCAACGGTTTGTCGGAACGGCGCTGGGTGCGGTGGTCGGAATTGTGCTGGCTACCTTTCTACATTCGAACACCTTCGTGTACGGTTTGGGAATTCTGGCGTGTGGAATGCTGGCATGGGTGCTGCGTCTGGGAGGAGCTTACCGCTTTGCTGCGATTACAGTCAGTATTATCTTGCTGGTGCCGCGGGCGCAGGCTCCATGGATCACAGGGTGGCATCGGTTTCTGGAAGTTTCGCTGGGCATCTTTGTCGCGCTGGTGGTGACTACGGTTTGGCCGCTGGCGAAGAAGGCGGGGTGACAGAGCGGTAATCGTTGCGCGCAAAGTTCTTCACCACAGGGAACACAGAGGACACAGGGGACCACAGAGAAAAACAGAGCCCTTCTTTTACACTAATCCGCGATAGGTGTTCAGCCATTGTTCTCGGACTGCTTCCCAGGTGTAGTTTCGCGATTCATGGCGAGCGTTCTGTGCGAGGCGAGCGGCGAGCGCGGGATCGCCCAACAACCGGATGACATTTGCGGCGAGAGCTTTTTCGTCGCCCACGGGTGAGAGCAATCCGGTGCGCTCGTGCTCGACCAGATAGGGCATGCACTCCGGCGACGTGGTGACAACGGGAGTGCCCGCCGCAAAGGCTTCGATGACCGACAATGGCATGTTGTCGAGCCATGAGGCATTGATGAAAATATCAGCCTGTTCGTAATAGTTGCCGATTTCCTGACGCGAGGCTACGCCGGTGAAGTTGACGCCGGTGAGATGCAAATCCGCAACCAGCTTCCGGATATCGCCTTCGAGCGGACCGTTGCCGACCAAATCGAGCTGCGCTTCGGGATATTCTTTTTTTACTTCGGCAAATGCGCGGACGACGACATCCACGCTGTAGTAAGTAGAGAAGCCGCGAGTGCAAACCAGGTGCGGGCGAAGCGGAGTGCGCTCGCGATAGCGAAACAGCGAGAGGTCGACGATGTTGGGCACGGCCGAAGCTGACAATCCGAATTCGCGGAAAACATCCACCAGGTAGCCGGATGGAACGACAATTTTATCCACGCGAGAAAGCACGAACATCGCCGAGCGAAAGCGTTGGAGATGGTCGCGGGCTTCGCCACTGTGATAGTTGATCAGGGTCTTGCTACCGCGAATTTTCGAGAATAACCACGCGGGAGCGGGAGCGAGCAGGAAGGACCAGTAAGAGGCGGAAAAGATGTGAGCAATGTCCACGTCTTTGAGCCCGCGCCAGAGGTGCCCGAAGTAGATGGGCTCGCGCAGAATTGTGCGCAGGCCGGGAATCCTTTCCGCCCAGCCGAGGGCTTGGGGGAGCGGCGGATCGACGGCGAGGAAACTGATGTCGATGTCGGGATCGTTCTGCCATTGCCGCAGGAGCAAGTCGGCCTGGACGGATTGGCCGCCGACATAACGCAGGCTGGGCGCGACGACGCAAACTCGCAGGCGCCTGGCTGGACTTGGCTCGGGCTCGCTCATGCAGCGGAATTCCTTCGGCGCTTTTTCTGGAGAAGCGCGACATAGAGTTCCACGTAGCGCAGGCGCACGCGATCGAGGCTGAAGTTTTCTTGTGCGAACTGCAGGGCGTTGCGGCCCAGTTGTTGACGAAGCGCGGAGTCGGCTAGAAGTTTCTCGACGGCATCGGCAAAGCTGGTTTCGTCACCGCCGGGAATCAGGGCTCCGCGTTGATGACTGAGCAGTTCAGAATTGCCACCAACGCCATAGGCGACCACGGGCAATCCAGCGGCCATGGCTTCGAGAATGACGTTGGACAAACTTTCGGAATCGGAAGTGAGGATAGCGACGTCGAGTGAAGCGAGGACGGCGGGCATGTCCTGGCGATCGCCGAGAAATATCGCGGAGGCGCCAAGGCCGAGACTCGCCGCTTCCCTTTCCAAGTCCTGACGCAGCGGGCCATCGCCGATGAGAAGAAACTCGACATCCGGCATGCGTTTATGGATCTGTGCGGCAATACGCAGGAAGCCGGAGTGATTCTTGTAACGATGATTCATGCGCGCGACCATGCCGACACGGACAACACCGGGAGGTTTAGGCAGAGCCGCAGGCGCTGCGGTGAAAGCCGCGGCTGGCAGGGCATTTCCGATGATCGCGATTTTCTGGGGCGAGAGGCCGGCGGCGATGAGGCGCTCGGCCGCGGCTTGCGAATTGCAGACAACGGCATCGCACCAGCGAAATGCGGCGGCCTGAGCGCGGAATTGCGCGGGTGTCATGAGGTCTCCGAGTTGGCGATGGCTCCCGATAACGACGGGCACGCGGGCCAACTTGGCGGCGGGAATCAGCATGAGATTGGTATAGAAATCGAAGGAGTGGGCGACTTGCACGTGATGATGGCGGAGATATCGGGTGAGATTGAGCCGAGTGCGCAGCGACTGCAATCCGAAGAGACTACCGCCGAGGGGGAATTGGGCGGCGTCAGGAAAGTTGTGGGCGAGCGGGCCACGGCGGCTGACGCAGCCGAGATGAGTTTGAAATTGCGGATGGGTGAGATTCTGGGCGAGGACGGTGAACTGGCGCTCGGAGCCTCCCGTTTCAAAAGTATTGATCATGAGAAACAGGCGGATCGGCGAATCGGACGAATCGGAAAGATCAGCTAGCGGAGTTGTGGTCAGGCTGGCAGGTTCGGTGGCGAGCACCCGATCATCCTCCCACCGGAGTGGAGGCTAGCGCGGCGGCGGAACTGGGCGCCTGGCGCCGAGAGTCGCCGACCACGGGGAGAGAGAAGAGCCCGGCGGGCTTGATGTATTTTTCGAGGAAGTTACGATGCCAGAGCTCGAACATCAGCAGACGCCATATGCGTCCGGTCATTGTTTTGCCGCGGAGAATGTGGTCATCCATTAATTTCCGAACACCGTCGGCGGCAAAGTAGCCGCGATCGAGGGTGCGGGGTTCGAGCAGGATCATCAGCATGTCTTTGAGTTCGTTGCGCATCCAGTGAACGAGCGGGAGCGTGAATCCCTGCTTCTGGCGATAGAGCGCCTCGCGAGGCACGCCGACACGCTCCGCCAGTTTTCGGAGGATGTATTTTTGCTGATTGCCGCGCAGTTTCCATTCGGGCGGCAGGCCAGCGACCCACTCGACGAAGACATGATCAAGAATGGGAACGCGGACCTCGAGCGAATTCAACATGCTCATGCGGTCAACCTTGGTGAGGATGTCGCCGACCATATAGGTTTTGGCATCGACGTAGAGGAGCTGGCCCATGAGGTCGTTATCCTTGGCGGGCGCCTGCGCAAAATAACGGCGCAGAACATTGGCGGGATCGTCGCTGCGCTTCAGGATTTGACGAAAATCGTGCGAGAGGAGCGGCGTGTCACGCTCGAAGGCGGGCAGAAAGGACATGCCGTCGACGTAGCGTTCCTGCCAGGGCAGCGAAACGTTGTAGCTGAATTTACGGCCCTGCATGCTGTTGGGCAAACGTGGGAAGACCTCGTCCCGGAAAAACTTGCGGGCCCATCCGGGTATGTGTTCGAAGATTTGGCGGCCGGCATGGATACGATAGCGATCGTATCCGGCAAACATTTCGTCGCCGCCATCCCCGGAGAGGGCCACGGTGACATGCTGGCGCGCCATCTGCGAAACGTAGTAAGTGGGCAGCATGGAGGAGTCGCCGAACGGCTCTTCGAGCGAACTGGTAAGATGCTCGACGGTCTTGACGACGTCCGGCTCAAGGATCATCTCGTGATGATCGGTACCGAATTTGTTGGCGACGATGCGAGCGTAGTTGGCTTCGTTGAAATCGTCCTTCTTGAAACCGATGGAAAAAGTCTTGACCGGGCCGGAGCTGGCGCGCGCCATCAAGGCAACGATGGTGGAGGAATCGGTGCCACCGCTGAGAAAGGCGCCGAGAGGCACGTCGGAGATAAGGCGAATCTTGGTCGCTTCAAATAAGCGCTGCTCTAATTCTTCCAGACATTCTTCTTCGTTCTTCGGGACGTGGGTGTTGTATTCGGGAAGGTCCCAGTACTGACGGATGCGGATCTTGCCGTCCTGAAACTCGAGGAGGTGTCCGGGAGGGAGCTTATGAATTCCGGTGAACGCGGTAATGGGATCGGGCACGTATCCGTAATAAAGATACTCGAGCAAGCCCTGGGAGTTGACTTCGGCGAGTTCGGGGGCGACGGCAAGGATCGATTTGATTTCGGAAGCGAAGTAGAGATTTCCCTTGTGGAGCGCATAGTGAAGCGGCTTCTTGCCCAGGCGGTCGCGGGCCAGGATCAATTTGCGTTTGGTCTTGTCGTAGATGGCGAGGGCGAACATGCCACGCAGTTTCTTGACGCAGTCGGCGCCCATTTCTTCGTAGAGATGAATAATGACTTCGGTGTCGCAGTGGGTGCGGAAGCGATGGCCGCGGCTTTCGAGCTCGGGGCGAAGGTCGAGGAAGTTGTAGATCTCGCCGTTGTAAACGATCCAGGAGCTGCGGTCTTCATTGAAGACTGGTTGGTGGCCGCCGGAGAGGTCGATGATGCTGAGGCGGCGCATGCCGAGACCAGCGCCGTCGGCAACATAAAGTCCCTCAGCGTCGGGGCCGCGGTACACGATCTGGTTGCACATGTGGTGCACGAGAGCTTCGGTGATGTTGCTCTCGCGAGTTGTGCTCACTACTCCGGCAATTCCACACATCGTCTTTTTTCGATTCCTCTACTTCCATATTTTGCTTCTATAATTTCAAGCTCACGGGGACAACACCGGATTTCTCTGCCGCTAGCGGCACCTCGGCAATGCGCTTCAAGCGATAGTCGCGATAGTCGGCGGGATTGCCCTCGCGGCCGTCGCAGGCGGCGAGCAGGATGTTGGCCATCTCACGCGCGGAAACAAAGTGCAGCGTTTCCTCTCTGTCGGCTGCGCCGCCGACCAGCGCGGCAAGAAAGTTGCGGAAGCTGTTGCCTATAACGGCGTCTTTCTGGGTCGGGTCCATGCTGTGGCAATGCAGTTTGATGAACAGCCAGTCGGGACGTCCGAGCACGCGGACTTGCGCCTGCTTCCAGAGGGAGAGCCGGTGCATGGTCGCCGGATTGGCTCCGGTGATGGCGCCGTTGTCGAGAGCAGGCCGGGCAGAACGCAAACTGCGTCGGAAGTCGGTTACGAGCGGTCCTTGCACCATGAGAGGAAAAATCCTCGGCACGCGGCCTGCAGCCAGGTCGTGTCCCTGACGGTGCGGCGCCGCCTGATCGAGCGGAAGAGCGCATTCGTAAACGGAATTAATCTTCTCGGTTTGTGCGGGATGCCCGACGCCGCTCGGCATGGTCAAGTCGGCGTAGCAGCCGGTCTCGGCAAGAATCTGCATTTCAGAATCGACGCCACAAAAGCGTCCGTTGGCGGAGTTGGCGAGCGCGAAATTTCCGTGCACAAAAGCGTAGCTGGGACGAGTGGAACCTTCTTCCATGGCGAGGCAACGATGGCGAAAGGCCAGCCGGTCGCGGAATTCAGTAAGGACGCGGCGGGTGTCTTCGGCGGTGTCAGGATGCGGAATTCCGTGGTGCAGATGGACCTCGACTTCTCCCCATCCAGCGTGGCAGTGATCGGCGAGCATATCGAGCAAGCCCTGGTCGTACTGCTCGGCGGGATAGAAGTAGGTGTGAACAAACGGGCGACCGTCGTGGTCGCGCCAGCCGTCGACAATTTTGGGATATTCGCGCATCCACGATTCCAGGCGGCTCTCCTGCTCGGAGCGAGGGGCGCGCTTCTGACCGTCTTCGGGATCGATGGCAGGTTCGAAATGATCGGCCAGGGCAAAGATCAAGTGCACGGGGCCACGGGCGGATGAGTTCAGCGCGCGCCAGGTTGCGGACGGCACGACCTTTCTTGCGTAGACGATTTTGTCTTCGATACTCATTTGAAATCTGGACTGCGCTTGCTTTGGTTCCGGGCGGACGGGCGAAGGCGCCCGCCAGTCCACCGACTCGTCATCCTTTTGCCGGCTTCCGGCCACGGACAGCGATGGAAATCTCACCAACGCGCATGTCTTCCATACCCATCGCTTCATACCATTTGAACACCTGCTCGTAGGTGTGCTTGGACTGATACTTCGGAGAATACCAGTCGAAGGTGTCGAGCATGCGGGCTTCCGGATCTTTCTGGCGATTCACCGGGAACACGTGATGAACAAGACCCGCGGCTGGACGGCCTACGAGGGGCACGCGCTTCAATCCCTGTTGAAGGTTGTAGAAGAACGGGACCGCAACTTTCAGAATGCCGTGCAGAGTCTCGGGCTTCATCTTGTGGGTATAGCGGCGCCAGAAATCGCTGAAGCGATACCACTTGTTGTATCCGCTGTACAGCCAAACTACGAGAAGGCCACCAGGTTTCAGATATTTATCCAGCGCTTTAACCGCGGCTTCGCAATCCGGCGTGTGGTGGAGCACACCAATGCTATAGATGACGTCGAAGCTTTCGGGAGCGAAAGGAAGGGCGAAGACGTCCGCCTGAAAAGCGACGAAGTCGCGATCGGCAAGATTGTTGGCGGCAACTTCGGCGGCTGCGCTCAGGTCGACGCCCACCACGCGGCCGCCCCAGCGGGTCGCGACTTCGGCGAAGCGTCCCATGCCGCAACCGACATCGAGGACCAGTTTGCCTTTGAGATCCTCGGGGCGGAGCGCGGTCTTCGCCAGAAAATGGCGCTCGGATTCGCGGAGCTCATCGTGGTCGAGTTGCGTCTTCTGATAACGGTGCCACTGAAAACCAAAACTGGCGGCGTAGTGTTGGGCGTCAACAAAGCGCGCGATGCCCTGCACGTTGGGATAGATGCGCTTGCAAGCCGGGCAGAAGAAGCCTGCAGCCTGGTCGCTTTCAAGTCTTGAGCCGCAACTCAGGCAACGCAAAATTGCCTGCAACTCAGCGGACAGGGGTGACTGCACCGGTTGTTCGGTGATCGGCATAAACCTCCAGGAAGTGGCGTGGCTTTTTCGGCGGCGGCTGTGGCGTGCTGGGTCCTTGTTCTTTGATCGTCTGCAACAACGTTGCCGTAAACGCGACAGCGAAATAGGGGAAGAACTGGTAAGCCTCGGGGGCAAAGCAAGCACCCACCACGAAGCCGACCAGCGAACTTTGCAATGCTCCGACGAACAAAACGATATCGGGATCGAGATTCTTCGTTTGTCTGAGGATCTTCAGATTCTTAAAGCCACGGTAGAAAAACATGAGGTAAAGAATCAGCACGGCGATGCCGCCTTCGGCGCAGACCTGGAGGTAGGTCATGTGCACGTCGTGCCAGATCAGCGAGTACGTGGGGAAAGTGCGAACGCCAATGCCAAAGATGGGATAGTGTTCGATGGCATTGAGGGCGCGCCCCATGAGGTACATACGATCCTCGTAGGATCCGTAAGCGGACTGGTCGGTAGTGCTGTCGCCCGACAAGGCGGTAAAGCGATCATAGAGTTTTCCGCCGGCGGCGGCCATCACCACGGCGACGACGAGGCCGGTGGCCGCGATCAGGTAAAAGCGCCTTCCCTTGATGCCGAAGTAGTAGAGAGTGACACTGCCAGAGATTACGAGGTCGATAAAACCCGCCCGGGATGCGGTCATGAAAATGGCGACCATCATCACCAGTATTCCGCAAAGCCAAAACACTTTGATGACGGAATTCCTGGCGGTGACCATGAAGGCCAGGGCAAACGGCATGGATAACACGATAGCGAATGCGAGGTCGTTCGGGTTCGAATAGATGCCGCCCAGCACACCTTCGAGGCGTGGCGTGCCGTGGCCCTTGATGATAGCAGCGGCACAAACGACGACCACCGAAAATATCTGGATAAAGATGATCCGCCGCAACCGGTCGAAGGTGGTAATCAGCAGAAAGACCAGCACCCATGCGACGTAGATCTTGGAAAAGTCGATGGTGCGGATCAAGGCGCCGCCCCTCCACACAGGGGACAGAAATGCTCCAAAGTAGAGCAGGCCGATCATGGCCAGGAGGAGTTTTGACTCCTTGGGTAGATCTTTGTATGTGCGTTTGGTTCTACCCAGGGCGGTGAACAGGCCCCACATGGCAAGGATGGCAGTGATTTTGGCGAGCGGCAAAAATTTGAGACCGGGAATCCAGTCTTCCGGGCGGGCGCAATACACCACGAAAAAACCACTGAGCCAGAAGAACGCCATCCTGGTCGGGTCCGAGGCCCGGAAGGATGTGCGTCTTCCAGAGACTCCCGCCGGTACTGCATTGCCGTTATCGCCGATGGCCACAAATTCCTCTTTTTCTTTTAAGCTTTCTTTTCCGCTAAGCGCGCCGGAGTTGTGCGTACCGCAAGAGATTTCTTTTCCGCTACCGACTGCAAGACTTCGCTGAAGCGCTCACCGATCGCCGGCCAATCGTAGCGGGCGGCGGTCTCGACGGCGGCTCTTTCGTAACGGCGCCGCAGTTCCGGATCGCGCAAGAGCATGATGACTGCCTGCGCGAACGAACGAGGATCGTCGGCGAGAATAATGTCGCGGCCGTGATGAACATCCAATCCTTCGGCCCCGACGGTGGTGGAAACGACGGCCTTGGCTGTAGCCATGGCCTCGTAGATTTTCAGACGCGTACCGCCTCCGATGCGCAAGGGGACGATAACTACGGCGGATTGGCGCAGATGCTCGACGATCGAGGGCACACGGCCGGTGACTTCGATCGAGCCGTCATTATTAGCATTAGTCGAATTCGAGGCCCACTTCTGAACCCGGCGGTCGGGATTGCGGCCGACAATGCGGAATCGCGCCTGCGGCACTTCGGCTTTGATCGAGGGCCAGACTTCACTGCAAAAATATTCGACGCCGTCAACGTTCGGCTCCCAGTCCATGGCGCCGACGAAGGTGATGAGGGGCGCGGATGTATCGGACTTCGGTTCGCACTCTGCCGGTTCAGGGCGATAGTGTGCGAGATCGACGCCGGTGGGGACGACGGTAACGCGGTCGCCATCCACCCAGCGCGTCATGAGGGAGCGATCGTTTTCGGAGACGGCAATCACATGCTGGAACTTGCAGACTGCGGCGCGCTCGTAGCGGAGCATCTTCCGGAATTCCATGCGGTACATCATCTTTTTTGCGGGATTGCCCGCGGTGGCGGCGTGTCGGCGCCAAATTTCGCTTTCCACGTTGTGCTGGAACAGCACACTTGGGATGCTGAGACTTCCGGGAAAGTTGACCGCAGCATCCAGGAAATCGCACACGGCGACTTCGAAGCGCCGCTCGCGGAACCAGGTCTGGAGCTGTTTCTGGACCGGAGCGTGAGCAAAGCGGCTGACTGCATACGGCGGCTGGGCCCTGAGATGAGCCAGATAATCGATGCCGCGCGCGGCTCCCGAAAGTTCGCGCTTGCCGGTGCAAACGGCTACCGCGCCGGGCAACTGCTGCTGCAGATCGCGCTCGTAGTACGGGTCGGGCGTTCCTCCATAGTAGGAATAAAACGTAAGCTCATGCCGCGCGGACAGATATCGCAAGACGTGATACGTGCGGATATTGCCGCCGTTCTGCACGGGGAGGAGCTTATCGGCTTTTACCCAGAGAATTCTCATGCTCTTATATCGATCAGCGAACCCAGATTGCCTTTCTGCCAGTCACAAAGTTGATAAAGGCGACGATGGCGGCGGAATTAAGGACGACGAAAGTGCGGGCAGGATCGGCAATGCGCGAGAGCGGGCCGATCTTGACGCCGGCGAGCGCGGACAGGCTGAGCGCGTAAAACGCAAGCTGCGCCCCGAGCGCCGCGCGATAGAACGGCTGGGGCAGGAACATGGAGGCGATCAGAAGCGCCAGCAAGGCAAAGGGCACCGCCAATCGCGAAAGTTTATGGGTTATGAATTCGAATCGAATCGCGTTTTGTGAGCTCAACAGCCATGGAGCAAGTTGGAGAAGCTGATAGTTGCCACTCAGGGTGCGAACCTTGCGGGAAAATTCACGGCCTTCTCCCAAGTCGGGCGAGTCCCAGGCGCGGGCACGGGCGTCGAAGATAACGCGAGATCCGCGGCGCACGATCTGCATGGGCAACAGGACGTCGTCGAGGATGGTGCCCGCGGGCAATGGGTCAAGCAAATTTCGGCGGGCACAGTAGATGGCGCCGGTGGCGCCGGCGACAGAACCGGAGGCGGACTCCAGCTCGCGAATCTTCTTTTCCATGCGCCAGTACAACCCCATTCCCTCTCCGGTCTCTCCGCTCGCGGGATCACCCAGCATCAATTCGCCGCTAGCGGCGCCGACATCGGGGTCGGCGAAATTCTCGATCAGCAAACGCAGAGCACTGGATTCGATCTGCTGGCGGGCGTCGGTAAACAGCAGTACTTCTCCGGTCGCCAGTTTGATAGCCTCATTGAGGCCAGCGGCTTTGCCCTCGGACACTGGTTTGATCAGAGTTCGTAGTCGTGTTCGCACCCGGGAATCGCTGGCATAGTCGGCGAGAATGGCGGGCGTGCGGTCGCTTGAACCGTCGGAGACGACCACGAGGTCGAGCTTCGCGTGGGGATAGTCGAGCGTCAGCAGGTTTTCGAGCTTGCGAGCGATAACAGCTTCCTCATTGCGCACGACCATCACCGCCGTGACCGCGGGTACAGCTGAGCTTTGACCGGAACTTCTACCGGAACTTTGCCCAGAACTGCGGCGCACCGGGCGCGGCGACCATCGGCTGCGCAGCCACAACCACGCCGGATACCCAAGATAAGAGTAGCCGACCAGTGCGGCCGCGATCCAGAAGATGTATTTGATCTTCGTTATTGTCATTCTTGCGCACCCATTATTGTGCACCCCGGCGCAATAGGACGGTTTTGACGGTCAGGAACATGATCAGCAGATCCAGACCAATCGAAGCGTTCTTGATGTAGAAGAGGTCGTACTGAAGTTTTTCGCGCGAATCTTCGACAGTGCTGCCGTACTTGTACTTGACCTGCGCCCATCCGGTGAGGCCGGGCCGCACCATGTGGCGCACGCCGTAATAAGGGATTTCTTTGGAGAGCCACTCGATGAATTCCGGGCGCTCGGGACGCGGGCCGACGAATGCCATCTCGCCTTTGAGAACGCACCACAACTGGGGAATCTCATCGAGGCGCGAGGAGCGGAGAAACTTGCCGACGCGGGTAACGCGGGGATCGTTATCGCCGGCCCACTTCGGACCGCTCGCGGCTTCGGCGTCCTGGCGCATGGTGCGGAACTTCACGACTTTGAAGATGCGTCCAGCCTTGCCCACACGCGTCTGGGTATAGAACACGGGTCCCTTGGAATCCAGGCGGATGGCGAGCATGATCAATGGAACCAAAGGCAAGGCGAGGATGAGACCAATCAGCGAGATGACGAAGGAGACCACGCGGCGCACCGCGATGAAAGCGGTGCTGCGGCGAAAGCCCTCGCCAAACACCAGCCAGCTGGGATACAGATTCTCGACCTCAATCTTGCCGGAGATTTTCTCCAGCCACGAGGTGGCCTCCTCGATCTTGACCCCCTGCATGCGCAATTCAAGCAGTTCGAACATGGGGATGGTACCGCGGCGATCGGGCATGGCGACGATGACGCGATGGACTTTTTGTTTGTGGACGACTTCCATCAGGTGCGTAGCCACGGAGTCGCGGGTTATCGCGCCTTCCATCTTGCCCGTCCAACTGGCGATCTCGACGCCGAGTTCAGGATTCTGGCGCAGGCCTAGCACCACTCGCTGGGCGCGCTCGCCCGTACCCAGGACGTAAACGCGCTCGACCAGGATTGGCAACTGGACCAGCCATGTGAAGCCGAGCCGCCATCCGAACAGGGCGACGGTGAGGATGAGC
>Ga0137415_10005809_pt1 | contig 12210 bp, 13 predicted proteins | sample CZODoug3_1_1_16f_FD_183082 | JGI IMG/M metagenome (GOLD analysis project Ga0137415, IMG submission 183082) | Vadose zone soil fungal communities from Angelo Coast Range Reserve, California, USA - CZODoug3_1_1_16fungal (Hybrid Assembly) | ecosystem: Environmental > Terrestrial > Soil > Vadose...
GACCAGACTGACGATCTTGTTGTCGCGGACGCCGAAGTAGTTCGACAGGATGACCTCGTCGGGAAGGTTCGTCTTATCGAACTCGCCGTCATAGGCACCGCGCACGATCGTGTCGCCATAGTGGTCAACGACCTCGCGTACATCGATGCTGACCTTGTCCCCGACCAGCTCTTTGCCCACCCACCGCCGGATCGCGTCCGTCCCGACGAACTCACGGTGGTTGTCGTTGACGTAGGCATCCCGGGCGAAAGTCGCTACCACCGCCTCGGTGTCCAGCGCGTTGACCGCGGCGATGTGATCAGCGACAACGCCGCTCAGCTCGGTAGCCATCTGGCTGTTGCTCCTCTCCCACAGAACCGCTCGTTGCGGCCGATAGGGCTCCACGGTGGTTGCTCCCGTGGCGGGAGGGTCAATCTCGTGCTCGATCGATGACTCTCCCCTTGGGGGAGACCTCAGACTGGTGCCGTGCAGTCACACGCATCCCTACCGATCGGCGAGTTCTCCCGGGCCACGCATCTGAGCGTCAAAACGTTGCGGCACTACCACCGGATAGGACTGCTCGAACCCGCCGTGGTGGACCGGGACAGCGGCTACCGCCGCTACACGATCGAGCAGATCCCCACCGCCCAGGTCATCCGCCGCTTCCGCGACCTCGACATGCCCCTGGACGAGATCCATGCCGTGCTCGCCGCATCAGACGTACAAACCCGCAACGACCTGATCGCCGCCCACCTGAGACGACTCGAGGACGGCCTCGCCCGTACCCAAACCGCCGTCAGTTCCTTGCGTGATCTACTCAAGCACCCGTCACCCTCGGCGTCGTTCGACGTCGGTCACCGCAGCGTCGCCGCCATGCCGGCCGCCGTGATCAGCGAGTTCGTCGATCTGGAAGACGCACTGACTTGGCATCAAGGCGCGCTGGGTGAGCTCTACGCCACCCTCGCCGCGCAGGACGTGCTCACCGCTGGGCCTGCCGGGGGAATCTTCTCCAACGACCTGTTCGCCCACGAGCGCGGACAGGCGACCGTCTTCATCCCCTATGTCGGCGCGGCCCGACCCATGGGCAGAGTCACCACGCTGGTGGTGCCGGGCATCGAACTGGCGACCACCGTGCACGTCGGTGCCCACACCGAGATCGACCGCGCCTACGGCGCCCTCGCCACCTACGTCACTCAGCACGCCCTCTCCGTCGACGGGCCCATCCGCGAGTACTACCTCATCGGACGCCACGACACAGCTGATGAATCACAATGGCGAACCGAGGTCGGCTGGCCCATCTTCCAGACCACGCCAGGTCACCCCTAGCGGCCGGGCAGCCGGGATGGGTCTCCCACGATGAGGATTGGTGGCCGCGTTCAGCTCAGCCATCGAGCTCGCGGAAGAAGCACGCGATGATCGGCCCTTCTCCCGGGTGGTCTGGAGTGAGTCGGCGTTCATGAACCCTCGCCGCAGCTTGATCATGGCGACCGAGCCACTGATCGCCGTCCTCATGCTCGGCCGTCTCGGATTCGCGCCCTGGCAATACGGCCTGGCGTTCGCGGCACCCTGCGTCGGTGGCCTCATCGGCTCACGGCTGGCCCGGCGGATCGTCGCAGGGTTCGGTCAGCACAAGGTCGTGCTCATCGCCGGGACACTGCGCGCGGTCTGGCTGCTCGGGTTAGCCTTCATCCGCCCCGGCGTCGCTGGGCTCGTGCTCGTGATGGCCGTCGAGCTTGGGCTGATCATCTCATGCAGCGTGTTCAACCCCGTGTTCGCCACCTACCGGCTCGAGCGGACGCCACCGACCGAGTCGCCCGCACTCTGTCCGCCTGGTCGGTCAGCAGCAGCGCCACCATCGCGGCCCTGAGCGCCCTGTGGGGTCTGCTGGCCAGCATCACCAGCCCCCGCGCCGCGATCGCGTTGGCCGGTCTGCTGATCCTGACAACCCCGCTCCTGCTACCCCGACACGACCACACGCACAGCGCGAGCGGGAGTCGTCGGAAGCCACCCATGACACCCCTCAACTCATCGAGCGATTGACCGAGCTGCGCTGAGCGTCCCGCCGGAGGGTCCCCTGACACAAGCAAGATCATCGCGATCAGGGTCGCTTGGCCCGCCAGACCGTCCCGTGGGCGTTCGGCTTACGGAACTTTCCTCAGGAGTGCTCGGCGCTCTGCTGTTCGAGCCATGCTGCGAGCTGTTCGTGGTGGGCGTGTCGTGCCCAGCCGGCCGCTGGGGCGTCGAATGAGGGGTCGCGGATAGTCGGGTCGGCGCCGAGCCGGAGGAGGAGCGCGCAGAGTTCGCGGTCTCCTGTGTACGCAGCGAGGTGGAGCGCGGTGTGAACGTCGCGGTGGTTGACGTCGTAGCCGAGGTGGGCAAGGAGCTCAACGCCGGAGGCGTTGCCGCGTTCGGCGGCCTCGATCAGGGCGCGGGGGTGGCGGCGGGTCGTCATCTCGACGAGCGTGGGATCGGCGGCGGTCGCGTGTTCGACGGCGTCGCGGTCGCCGGACATGCACAGGGCGAGCAGGTCGTCGGCGGGGTTGGCGGCCGGCGGCTGTGCGCCCGCGTCGAGCAGCAGTCGCTCGATCCTCTGGGCTCCGCCGTTGCGGGCTCGTTCGATTGGGCGCAGGCCCCGCAGCGCGGGGTGCTGGCTGCCGCGGCCGTCCGGGTCGACCCCGTGGCGGAGCAGCAGTGCGACGCGCTCGGCGTAGGAGTCGTTATCGGCGACAAAGACCAGCGCGTCCTCGAGCAGCAGCCTGGGTTCGGTCAGGTGCCGACCGAGGCGCCGCGGCCAGGGTCCGCGACGAGGGCCGCCGAGTCCGTGGGCGAGGAGGAGTTCGAGGTAGTCGTTGTCAGCTCGAAAGTGGCGGTTGTAGATCGCCTGGTCGTCGTTGGGATCGGCCCCAGCTTCGAGGAGTGACCGCGCGAGCGCGATCGACTCGGGGTGCGGCGGCTGGTTGGGAGCGTCCTCGCCGCACCCGAACGCGCCGGTCAACGCCGTAAAGAGATAGGCGCCGTCCCAGAGATAGCCAGCGTTCGGGTTGGCGCCGTGTTCGAGCAACAAGCGGGCGACCGCGAGTGATGAGTGGCGAGGGTCCTCACTCACTACGCGCGAGTACGCGAGGTATAGCAGTGGTTCCCAACCGAAGGGGCCGCCGGGCGTCGTCACGAGCGACCGATCGCGCGCGAGCATGGCGGCCGCGGCGGCTGCGTCGCCGACGGCGGCCGCAGTGTGGATCGTGCGACCGGCGAGCGATGAATCGCGTCGTAGCGTCTCGGCGGCGGCGATGGGGCGACTGCGGTCGTCGCCACCGTAGACGAGGCACGCCAGGCGCAGGAACTCGTCGGCTTCATCGCTCATCGGCGGAACCTTGTGGGGATCGCGCGCGTAGCGGGTGACGGCCTCGACGTAATACTTGAGTTTGGGCCAACTTGGCTGGCCGTAGCTGCGAGCAACCGTCAGCTGCGCGTCGCTCAGACGGAAGCTGGCGACACGATCGGCGAACCGGGGATGGAACTCGCGTGCAAGCGTGAGCGTGTCCGGGTCACCGTTACGCACCCGGCGCTGCAACGCCCGTGCCTCGTTGCCGAGATGCTCCCAACTCGGACGCGGCGGAAGACTGCGAACGACCATCGAACACTCCCCAAAGACCGGCCCATTGTCCGCAAAGAATGGGGCCGAGGAGGTCCGAAACTGACCCCGGGACGGCTCGGGTGGGCTAAGCCCTCTCCGCGGACGGGTGGCACCCCGAGAGCGCCAGTCGCAGCGTAGAGCACTTCCGCACTCGCGGATGTCGCGCATGGAACCCGACTACACGCATGATCACTACCGTCGTGCAAACGGATCGTCTGCTGGGCCGTCGCCGATGTCACTTCGACACCGTCCAGGAGACCGGGCTCACTGACGGACGGGGTTGGCCGATGCCCCTCCCTCGTGCATGTCGTAGTCGTCCCGGTGCCCGCCAAGGGACCCGGGCCCGCTCAGTGGTGCACGCCAACCTGCGCTCTTGGCTACCTGGACGCCGGTTCACCGGGGGTGCGCTCAAAGACACGGCGCGACCCACGCGCTCCGTCCAGTGGCGACTGAGCGTTTGACCTGTACCCAGATACAGGGTCTTGGGTGCAGTGATGGACATCGGGGTGGTGGTGCAGCCACAGGCGACGCTTGCCGAGTCGCTTGCCGATTTCGAGCGGGTGGACGCACTGGGAGTGTCGAGCGCCTGGTTTGCGCAGACGCCGACCGGACCCGACGCTATGACGGTGCTGGCACTTGCTGCGACCCGCACCCGCAGGGTCCGGCTCGGCACCTCGGTACTGGCCACCTACCCACGACACCCGCTGGTGTCGGCGGCGGCCGCACGCACCGTCGCCGACGTCGCCGAGGGCCGGTTCGTATTGGGTGTCAGTGTCGGGCACCGCCTGTGGATCGAGAATTTCTACGGACTTTCGTTCAGCCAACCGGTGGCCCACGCCCGCGACTGGGTACGCACCACGCGACGACTGCTCGACGGTGAGCCTCTGCGCGCCGCCGACAACGCCTTCGGCATCAACGTGCCGGCCAATGAACCCGCTCGGGACGTGCCGATCGTGCTCGCCGCGACGGGCCCGCGGCTGCTCGGCGTCGGTGGCGAGGTCTCCGACGGCGTGCTCACCTGGATGTGCGACGCGGCCTTCATCGAGCAGGTCGCGGTACCGGCCGTGGCTCGTGGGGCCGAGCGCGCGGGCCGGCCCGCGCCACCTGTCATCGCCGGCGTGCTCCTTTGTGTGACCGACGACGCCGCGTCAGCACGCGCGGCCGTGGGCGAGCGGCTCGCCCCGTTGGTCAGCTTCAACTCCTACCGCACCGCGCTGGATCGGGTCGGCCCGCCCGGCTGCGGACCCGAGGACGTCGCACTGATCGACACGCAGGACGCGGTCCGTGCCGGGTTGCAGAATATCCGCGACGCCGGTGCCGAGCAGCTCGTCGGCGTCGTCCTGCCCGATCCGCACGACCCGGCGGCGTCGATCTCCCGGGGCCGCGCGGTGCTCGCGGGCATGGCGGACGCGGACTGAGTAGTGTTCCGGGACCGATATCGTCCTCACGGTGGACACCGGATTGCGAACCGGCGAGTTGGCCGCCGCGGCCGGTGTGAACGTCCAGACCCTGCGCTACTACGAGCGGCGCGGCCTGCTGCCACCACCGCCCCGCTCGGCAGCTGGACACCGTCGTTACCCGGCGAGCACCGTGGGTCTACTCACTATGATCAAGTCCGCGCAGCGCCTGGGCTTCAGCCTGGACGAGATCACGCGGTTCATGGACGGGAACCGGCTGGGCACGGCCGAGGCGCCGTCACTGTCCGAGCTCGCCGCACGCAAGATCGCGGACATCGACGAGCAGATCGCGGAGCTCACCCGCTCGCGCGAGCGGCTGAGCGCGTACACCGCGAGCGTCTGAATGACGTGACCATACGTTTCCGGCGCACACCGCACGGGGCTGATACGCATGGAATCCTGGCTGGCTGTGGCAGTCTCCCGAATCGAGTCGCTCCGCCGGGCCAGAGATGACTTTGAGCGCAGCCTCTTCTGCGTCGCCGCTGACCAGTGGGGGTGGGGCACTGCTTGTGGCTCCTGGACCGTCGCTGACCTGGTGTCACATGTGATCGGTGCCACGCACATGTACATCGCGTTGCTTGATGGGGCATGCGGGCGGGACGCAGTGCCGCTGGCGTCGGTGTCGTTCGGGGCTGACGAGGCGGTCGCGGAGTTCCTCGACGCGGCCGACGCGTTGGAGACGAGGTTCGCCGCGCCCGACGTCCTCACTCGCATAGACCTCCACCATCCGGCTGGAGACGTCAGCGGCGACGATTTGCTCGGGTACGCGATGGTCGAGTGGGTTCTCCACGGCTGGGACCTGGCAAGGGCCGTAGGTGCCGACGACTCCATCGATCCCGATCTCGCTCTGGTCCTCTACGACGAGATGCGACCCGCTACCGGGCGGCTGTCCGCCCTCGGAGCGTTCGCGCCAGCGATCCCGACGCCACCGGGCGCAGGGGTCGCCGAACGCCTGCTTCGCCTCTTGGGGCGTTGCCCTTAGGGCTCGTCCGTGGTGTGCCGTAGCGATCGTCGTAAGGGGATCCGCGATCGGACACCCGGGCCGGCACGATATTGGCGGGAGACGAGCACGTCACGGAGCTCGCCGACCATGTCCTGGCGGGCGGGATGGGTCTCGCACCCATGATGCGGATTGGTGGCCGCGTTCAGCTCAGCCATCGAGCTCCGGAAGAAGCACGTGCGGTGATCGGTATGGCAGACTACGTCGCCCTCGAGGCGGGCCTTGACCAGTAGCGCGTTGTCCTCGCAGTTGTAGTAGATCCGTACAAGCCGAAGCTGATTGCCAGAGGTTTCCCCCTTCGTCCAGAGCGTTTGCCTTGCCCTGGACCAGAACGTCACCAGGCCCTTCTCCCGGGTGGTCTGGAGTGAGTCGGCGTTCATGAACCCCAACATGAGGACCTCGTCGGTGTCCGCTTCCTGCACGACGGCCGGCACGAGACCGTTCTCGTCGAAGTGGAGCTCGCCGATCTTCATCTCATCCTTCTCGCCCGCGCGTTTGTGGGCCGTTAGCTCATCGAGACTCGGTTGCGAGGCGCACGCCGAGCCCGATCATGACCGCTCCGGTGAACCGCTCCACGCCCCGCTGTACTCGAGGCTTGAGCAGCACACGGGCTCGGTCCAGCGCATAGGCCAGGGTGGAAAACCACAGCACGTCCAGCAACACGATCACACCAGCCATGCCCAGCGCATAGGGCAGCACCGGGCTGCCACGGGTCAGGAACTGCGGAAACAGGGCCACGAAGAACACCGCCAGCTTCGGGTTGGACATGCTGGTCACCAGACCAGACCGCCACCCCGCTGGCCGCCGCGGCGCCCCCTCGGCGGGCGCGTCCAGATTCGGTGACTGCGCGCCGCGAGAACGTTGGAACAACGAGCGCAGCCCGATCACGATCAGCACAGCGGCGCCGACGATACGCAACATGTCGTAGGCCAACTGGGAAGCAAGGATCAGCGAGGACACGCCCAATGCCGACAGGATCCCCCAGACCAACACCCCGGCGCTGTTGCCCGCGATCCCCGACATCGCCGCCCGCCGGCCGTCGCGAGCGGCGACCCGCAGGATTGTCGCGGTCCCAGGCCCCGGGGTAAGCGTCACGACCACCGCGATGATCAGAAACTCCGGAACCGAACGCATGCCCTGACGCTACCGGCGCACCGAACCCCAGACCACGACTTTCCCGCTTCGCACGGACCGAGCTTCTTCTCCACAGCGCCGTGCCGAGGGCCAACAGGACGCGCCAGTGCGGACAGGCCTGGGCCCCGGCTACCTCGGCTGCCCGGCCGCCGTACCCAACCGGGGCTGAGACGGCGGCGTGGGGTGCGCGGGCGTGGCCCAGAGGTAGCTGCCCACCCACCCCACCGCCAGCGCGGCCAGCGCGCTGGCCAGCACCAGGCTCATCACCCGGTCACGCAGCGGCCAGAGCAGCAGCATCGCCGAGGCGCCGTCGATGGCCGCGTACGCGCACAGCAGCACCACCAGGCTGAAGCCCGCGCCGCGGGAGGACAGAATCGCCAGTGACACCACAATGACGAGCACCGTCATGGTCCGGGCCGTCGCATGCGGCGCGAGGAACCGGAAGGACATGCGCGACGCGACCGCCGACGCCGAGGACGCAATTAGCCAGATCGCGATGATTACAGCCGGTGCGAGCAACTCCGGGCGCACCATCCGGGTAGCGACCGCGATCACGATTCCGACCACCCCGACGACGACAACAACAATCCGAAGGAACCGCCGGGCGGCCTGTGGCGAGTCGGTCTCCTGATGGACCAGCAACGGCATGCTCGCGTTCACGAAAGTCGCCGATACCGAGCCGACGATCTTGTACCCGATATTCAGCAGAGTGACCGTCGAGGGAGATAGTAGTACGGCCAGCGACTGCAGGAACATCTGGCCGATGTATTGAAGCGAAGCCAGGCTCAGAAACCACAGCTGCCCGCCCGGCGAGGTGGAGCTGAGCGGCGCCGACTCGATGACCGCACTGCCCACCCGGCGCAGCCGTAGAAAAGCGAGCAGCCCCAGGTTCCCGGCCACCAGCGCCCCGGTCATCGCGGTCATTGCGGTGGCCGGCGAAGGCCAGGGGTAGAGCAGCGCGGTCAGTGCGAACACGTTCGCCGGCAGCGCCACACCGGAGATCCAGAACGCGTTGCCGGACGCCTCGGCGGCCACCGCCCGATACCAGAGCAGGGCCTGTACCAGCGAATTCAGCGCGCTGAAGAGCGCAACACCGAGCAGGCTCGCACCCAGCCGACCGTGCCAGCCCAACCACAGCGAGCCGCCGGCGACGAACACCACGCTCAACAGCGGGGTGATCCACCGGATACGGCGCAGACCGGGCCGGGACATCCTGGTCTTGTTCAGCAGCGCTGGATACATCATCCCGACCACGATGCAGGAGATCGGGACCATACCCAGGTTGAAGAGATAGAAATAGGCGTCCGTCGCCTCGTTGGCGCCTGCTCTCAGTATTATCAGCATTAGCTGGCCAAGCCCGACAATCTGAGAGGCCAGTGATACAACTGGCGCGCGCAGCGCTCTCCGGGAGATCACAGCTGACCGGTGATGGTTGGACTCGTAAAAATTGACTATCCTCCGAATCATCGCTCCGACAGTATTCGTGCGGCCGCCGCAAGATAGTAAGGTGTGCGTCGTGCTTGAACCGTTGGTGAGCGTGGCGATGCCCACTTACAATAGCCCGGTCTGGCTGGCCGAGGCTATATGGAGTGCGCTTGCCGGCGATTCGACCGACGTCGAGGTGTGGTTTTGAACAATGGCTGCGGAGAACACACCGGGGGCCTCGCCGGTGCGGCGCTGCCACACACCGGCTCTGAGCCCGGTCCGCCCCTAGCTGTCGATCACAGCAAGGAGTCCGAGTGCGAGTACTGCGCGTAGTCCCCGAGGTACGGAGTTCCGACTTCGAGCGGTCCCGGCCGTCGCCGGGCCGGACCGTGATCTTCAACGCCCGCTATTCCGACCTGGACGAGTGCTCGGTCTGGCCAAACTCCCACCAGGTCCCCCGCTGGCGTGCTTGGGTGTGGGCCTACCGGGGTGACTGGCAGGTGGTGGAGCTGCCCGAGCCGTTGTGGCTGCGAGCGCTGCCGCTGACCGCGTCGGTGGGAGTCGCGGTGCGGCTGGCCGACCTGGTCCGCCGGCGGCGCACCCGGGTAGTGACCTATGCGATGGAGAACAACCACCCGGAGGCGTTGTTGCGTGGTATCCCGCGCCCACTGCGCCCGGTGGTGTCCGCGGTGATCCGGCTACTCGGCGAACTGATCTACGACCGTATCGCGTTCGCGAGTACCGCCGCCTATGAGTGCTACCGGGCGAACCGGACACTGCCGGTGCGCTGTGCCACCGCGTTGTTCGAGGACCTGCCCGAGGCGCACGCGGAGTCCGCCGATCGTCAGCGTGCCCGTCGGGTGGCCTTCGTCGGCGCGTTGGAACCGCGCAAGGGGGTGCCCGACCTGCTGCTCGCCTGGCGGGAATCGGGCCTGGCGGCGCTGGGCTGGGAGCTCGCGCTGGCCGGCTCGGGGCCGCTGGCCGGGCTCGCGGCCGCGGCGGGCAAGTCCGACCCGTCGGTGGTCGCCCTCGGTCGCCTGGACCGCACAGACGTGCGCAAGCTGCTGTCCGACAGCGCGGTGGTCGTGCTGCCCTCGCGGCGTGAGGGGCGATGGCGGGAGCAGATCGGGCTGTCCATCGTGGAGGGTTTGGCGCACGGCTGCCACATCGTGGCCACCCCGGACACCGGGTTGGCGGACTGGCTGCGCCGCAACGGGCACACCACGCTGCCGGACTCGTTCAGCACCGCCGATCTGGCCCGGGCGCTGCGCTCGGTGGCGGGCACCCGGCTGAGCCCGGACGCGGTGTGGAGCTCGCTGCCGCCGGTCGGGGGCCGGTTGGCGGCCGAGGATTGGATGTGCGAGCAGACGCAAGCTCGCCGGCGAGGTAGCCCTCCAGCGGGTGATCCCCGAACGGTGGGTGTGCCGCCCTCCAGCGGGTGAAACCCGCCGACCTGACGTCGAAGTTCGATAAGGCCTGGGTACAACCTCCTGTGATCCGAACAGGAGGACGCATGGCCCGGAAGACCTCGGCGCGCTATGCCGCGCTGGTGCTGCTGATCCCGACCACGGTCGCGCTGGTCGGCTGCGGCCATTCCGCGTCCACCACATCCGGTGGCTCCTCCTCCGGCGCATCGTCCGGAAACTGTGCCGCGGGTTACGTGGCGGGCACCGTGGCCGGCCAGTCCAAGTGCCTGCAGATCGGCCAACAGTGCCAGGAGCAGAACGCATCCGACTACAGAAAGTACGGGTTCACCTGCACGAAGAACAACGGCAGATACGAACTCAAGAAGAAGTAGGGCTCCGGTAGGCCTGGATGACGGTGTTGAGGTAGTCGAGGTACGCGGTGACCGTGGTGGAGTCGGTGAGGTAGATCTGGTTCTCGGCGTTGCGTTCGGCGTTGGCGGAGAAGTTGTAGCTGCCCGTGGTGAGCACACCGTCGCTGAGGAGCACCTTGAGGTGCATGAAGTCGTGCGGCCCGGTGGGGGTGTACGGGGTGGACGGCTTCACCACGAGGTGCTGCGACACCTTCCGCCAGGTGTCGAGCAGCGCGGCGTCACTCGGGTTCTGGCTCCACCGCCGCACGATCGGGTCCATCTGCCCGCCGTCGTAGACGCCGGTCAGCGGCACGCCCCGATCGATCGCCTGACCCAGCGCGGTGAGCACCTCGTGGGAGGTCAACACCATGGCCGCGACGACAAGCCGTTCGGTTGCCGCGCTGACCCGGGCGGCCAGCGCCGCGTTCACAGCGGCACCATCGCCAGGGCAGAAGTCCCAACCCACGCTGCCATCCCCGGCCGCGACTTCACCAACGTCACCCTGGCCCGAGCCGGTGATCGTGCCACTGGCCCACAGCTGGTCGAAGTCCCGCCGATAGGGCGAGGCCACCGCCGAGCCAGGGATGGTGATGACGTTGTTCTCCTGCAGCGTCCACGCATCGTCGGTGAAATTCGTCGACCCGGTCCACACGGCGGCCCCAGACCCGTCAGTGGCGGTGGCACCGTTCACCGGCGCGTCCCTGACCACGTACTTCGAGTGCATGAGCTGGCCGCCGGCGGTGATCGGCTTGACCTGGACGCCGGTGCCGGTGAAGTGCTCGGTGACCCATTCGCCGGTCCCGATCGGCGCCGGGTCGGCCTGCAGCACGGCGAACTCGTCTGCTGTGGCCGAAGTGGGTTTGCCGGCGTCGTAGCCGATCCGCACCGTGACGCCCCGGCCCACCGCATCGCGCAGCGCGCCGACCACGGTGTTGCTCGCTCCTGAATCCGAGAGCCGAAAGTCATAGATGGCCAGATCCACCGACCGAGTCGCGGCCCCGACGAACCGAGCCAGGTGCTCGGCCGTGCTCGCCAGCTGCCCGGCCGTGCCCCCGTGGTGGACATCGCGGAGGAAGAACGTCTCGATCGAATTAGCCATGGTCCGACCCCACACCCGGCCCGTGAGCTGGGCAAGCGACAGGTCGATGAACAAGTCCGGTCTCAGGCACCCGACGAGCCGACGGTCAGAGTCCTGGTGAGATCGGGCGGCACCTGGTTTGCTCCCGGCCGGTCAATGAGGCGCAGGCGCGGTGGCCGGTGGCGCAGCCGCCGCATTGGCGGCGTTGAACCGGGTGATGGCCTTGTCCAGGTTCGACAGCGCGTTGCCTTGCCCGGCGAAATCGCCGGACCGTTGGGCCGCCCGCAACCGGTCCAGTGCGGCATTGATGTCCGACACCGCGGCCCGCATATCCCCGGACAGGGGTGCCGTCCGGGCGGCCGGTTCCGTGGTGCCGCCGGGGACCCGGGTCGGGACCGCGACGGTTGGCGCGCCCGGACCGAACACCTGCTTCAGAGCGACGTCCAGCCGGGCGTCGTAGCCGATCTTCCCGCCGAAGCCGACCAACACTCGGGCCAATTGCGGGAACGACGCTTCCTGGTTGGCCCGTTCGATGTAGATCGGCTCGACGTAGAGCAGGCCGCCGGCGACCGGCAAGGTCAGCAGGTTACCGTAATCGATCGTCGTCTGGTTTTGTTTGAGCAGGTTGAGCTGTTGGCTGACCTGGGGCAGCGAGACGAACTGGTTCTGCACCTGTTGTGGACCTGG
>Ga0137415_10005811_pt1 | contig 12209 bp, 14 predicted proteins | sample CZODoug3_1_1_16f_FD_183082 | JGI IMG/M metagenome (GOLD analysis project Ga0137415, IMG submission 183082) | Vadose zone soil fungal communities from Angelo Coast Range Reserve, California, USA - CZODoug3_1_1_16fungal (Hybrid Assembly) | ecosystem: Environmental > Terrestrial > Soil > Vadose...
CCTGCCCGCCGGATCGGTCGAGCAGGTCGCGGCCAAGGTGGTTCCCAGCGTGGTCAAGCTGGAGACCGACATGGGAAAGCAGTCGGAGGAGGGGTCGGGCATCATCCTGTCGTCCGACGGCCTGATCCTGACCAACAACCACGTGGTGGCCGCGGCCAAGGATGGCTCGGCCGGATCTCCTCCAGGTGCTTCAGACGCCCCAGGCGCACCCGCCCCCACGCAGACCAAGGTCACCTTCGCCGACGGCAACACCACGACGTTCACCGTGGTGGGCACCGATCCGAGCAGTGACATCGCCGTCGTGAGGGCGCAGGGCGCGTCTGGATTGACCCCGATCACCCTCGGCTCGTCGGGCAACCTTCGGGTCGGCCAGGACGTGGTCGCCATCGGTTCGCCGCTCGGCCTCGAGGGCACCGTCACCACGGGCATCGTCAGCGCCCTCAACCGGCCGGTGGCCGCAGGCGGTGACGCACAGAACCAGAACACCGTGCTCGATGCCATCCAGACCGACGCAGCGATCAACCCGGGCAACTCGGGTGGTGCGCTGGTCAACATGAACGGCGAGCTGGTGGGCGTGAACTCGGCCATCGCGACGCTCGGCGGAGAATCGGCGTCGTCGCAGAGCGGTTCCATCGGCCTCGGCTTCGCCATCCCCGTCGACCAGGCCAAGCGCATCGCCGACGAACTGATCCAGAGCGGCACGGCGTCGCACGCCTCCCTTGGCGTCCAGGTCGGGAACGACGCGGGTGCCGACGGCGCCAAGATCGTCGACGTGACCAGTGGCGGCGCGGCGTCCGCGGCGGGGCTTCCCAGCGGCGTCATCGTCACCAAGGTGGACGACCGGGTGATCGGCAGCGCCGATGCTCTGGTTGCCGCGGTTCGCTCCAAGGCGCCCGGTGACCAGGTGACGCTGACCTACCTCGACACGTCCGGCAAGCCGCAGACGGTGCAGGTCACGCTGGGGAAGGCAGCACAGTGACCATCGCAGCGGACCGTCCGGGCTTGAAAATGGCAACGCCGCTGTCGCCGTCGGGATATACGGTTGCGTTCATGGAACAGCCTGGGGAACTGGTCGGCCGTGCACTCGTCGTCGTCGTCGACGACCGAACTGCGCACGGTGACGAGGAAGATCACAGCGGACCGCTGGTCGCCGAACTGCTTGGCGAAGCCGGCTTCGTCGTCGACGGTGTCGTGGTGGTCTCCGCCGATGAGATCGAGATCCGCAACGCGCTGAACACCGCCGTCATCGGCGGCGTCGATCTGGTTATCTCGGTCGGCGGCACCGGTGTCACGCCGCGTGACGTCACGCCGGAAGCCACCACCACCATCCTGGATCGCGAGATTCTCGGCATCTCCGAGGCGCTGCGCGCGTCGGGCTTGTCCGCCGGCATCGTGGATGCGGGCGTTTCGCGGGGCCTGGCCGGAATCTCGGGCAGCACCCTGGTGGTCAACATCGCCGGGTCACGGGGCGCGGTGCGCGACGGCATGGCCACATTGGGTCCGCTGGCGACCCAGATCATCGGCCAGCTATCCAGCCTGGAGATCTGACCCGTTGCACTCGCCAATGCCGCCCGCTTGCCCAATGGGCAGGTCTGGGCGGCATTCACGACTGTCATCAACGGTTGACACGTGGGCCCGTCTTGCGTTACCGGAGTATGAACAGCTACGAACTGCGGAATGTGATCTTCGTCACACCAAAGGTCCGTTGTGAGCGAGCCCACGCAGCCAAAGCGACATCTAGTTAACAAGATTTTCGGTGATTCCATTCCCGATACGACTGGCGACGAACGCGACGATGCCGCACCTGCCGAGGAGGCAGAGCGCGAGCGCTGGTTGCGGGACAATGTTCCGCCGCACCATGCCTGAGCTGTGATTTCGCATCTAACCTGGGAAATGGCAGGTCCTGCCGCACATTTGGCGAACATCCGCGGTGTGCGGGGCTCGGGCCCGTCGTCCCGGCCGTACTAGTCCCGCGGCAGCCCACCAGTGCAGCGTCACGGCGCCTCAGCAAACTTCGTTCGACTCCCGCCACGGCCACACGCGACAGTGCGCTTGCGTTGCCGGGTGGATGCCTCCCCGTTATGTTTCTGCTGTCAACGATGAGCAAAACGTAAGAACAGCATGTGGGATTTCTAATTCCGCTCACATGGAGGTCTTGCGAGGTGTGTGGTTTAGCGACAGTGCCACGCGCCAAGAAACACGGTGAACCCGCGGGTTAGCCGTACTACACAGCTAGGGAGAACATGAAGGCATTCAGTCGGGTGCTGGTCGCGCTGGTGGCGGCCGTCGCGGCGCTGTTCGCGAGCACGGGCACCTCACACGCAGGTCTGGACAACGAGCTGAGTCTGGTCGACGGCCAGGATCGGACCCTGACGATCCAGCAGTGGGACACCTTCCTCAACGGTGTGTTCCCCCTGGACCGCAACCGGCTGACCCGTGAGTGGTTCCACTCCGGCCGGGCCAAGTACATCGTCGCCGGCCCCAGTGCCGACGAGTTCGAGGGCACCCTGGAGCTGGGTTACCAGATCGGCTTCCCCTGGTCGCTGGGCGTTGGCATCAACTTCAGCTACACCACGCCCAACATCCTGCTCGACGACACGAACATCAACCCGTTGAGCGCAGGCTTCAACCCGTTGGGCTCGGTCATCACCCCGAACCTGTTCCCGGGTGTGTCGATCAGCGCTGACCTGGGCAACGGCCCGGGCATCCAGGAAGTCGCCACGTTCTCGGTCGACGTCAAGGGTGCGAGCGGTGGGGTTGCGGTGTCGAACGCGCACGGAACGGTGACCGGCGCTGCCGGCGGCGTGCTGCTGCGTCCGTTCGCCCGCCTGATCGCCTCCACCGGTGACAGCGTCACCACCTACGGCGAACCGTGGAACATGAACTAACTCCCTAGTTCACAACGCAATCAGCCCCCGGCTTCGGCCGGGGGCTGATTGCGTTCTGGGACGCCCTACTCTTTGTCGGCGCTGGTGGTCTCGGCGGTGTCGGGGCTGGGTCCGGTACCGGGGCCGGTGACGTGCTTGCCGCTGCCGCCGTCGGCCAGCAGATCGCGGATCTCGGTCAGCAGACTCAGCTCGGTGTCCTGCGCCTGCTCCACCTCGCCCTTCTTGCGGAAGCGGTTGTAGGGCACGACGACGAGGAAGTAGACCACCGCCGCGACGAGGATGAAGTTGATGGCCGCCGTCAGCAGGACGTTGAGGTCGATGGTCTGGCCACCGCCGATGCCGATCTTGAGGATGCCGTACTCGTTTTCGCCGCCGGCGCCGATTCGTTCGATCAGTGGCTGGATGACGCTATCGGTGAACTTGGTGACGAGCGCGGTGAACGCGGTGCCGATGACGACCGCGACCGCCAGGTCGACGATGTTGCCGCGAGCGAGAAACTCCTTGAAGCCCTTCAACACGAGCTGATCCCTTCCCCTGTGTGACGTGTGACTGCTCAGAAGTGCAACGTTAACCCCGGTGATGCTGCGGACGGCGGAACGCGGTGCTAGCTTCGGGGAATCCGTTCAGGCGTAGAGGATTTGGAGCGAGCGAGTGTCGATGCCGCCTGGGCATTGACGCTCAGTGCAAGGTGAGCGTGACGGCCTGGGTCAGCGACGCGCCCGCCACCTCGTTCGCCGTGTGAGCGGGCAGGGCCACCAGCACCAGCCTGTCGTCGCCCCTGCCGGGTGAGGTGACCTCCTCGGAGACCAGGACGACGACGGCGTCCGTTGCCACCACGCGTGGCTGCTCGTCGACGGTGCCGCCGGGTGTCGCGGAATCGGCGGCCAGCACGTCCACCACGTCTCCTGGACGAATGAGGTCGAGGAGGGCGGCGTCGGCCAGACGGAGCGGCACCACCCGCGCGTCCGGGCCTGCGGTGGCCTCCGCGAGTCGCGGGCTGAGCAGTCTGACGTCGGTGAGCACCTCCCCGCGGCGGGCCGGGCCGGCCAGGGTCGACCCGAGGAGCGCGGCCGGGTCGGCTTGAGAACCGTCGGGAATCGTTGTCCTCGAACGTGATTCGACGCGAAGGTCGGCCGCGGTGAGCTCCACGCCCGGCGCGACGTCGTGCGCGAAGACGACGACGTTGGCGCGGCCGTCGGCGGGGTCGGGGCGCAGCGCCGCCGCTCCAGCCAATACGACGAGTGCACCCACCGTCACCCTGCGGGCCGCGGCAGTCCTAGTCCAGTCCGGTCGGAGTGCCTGCGTCAGCCGGCTCAGCGGTGACGGATTGAGTGCTTCCCCCATGCGCCAACGTTAGGTGGCAGCGACGGGTTTCCAACCCCGGCGACGGCCGGGCCTGTGGATAACTTCGTTTAGGAGCTGGCGGCGGCGGGGGCGGAGGAGTTGCTGCTCGAACTCGAACTCTTGCCGTCCGACGAACCGGAGCTCGACGAGCTCGAGCTGGACGAGGAGTCGGAGCTGCCCGACGAGGACGACGCAACAGAGTCGGAGGACGATGACGAGCCGGTCGACTCGCTGCTCTTGGCCGACCCGCTGGACGAGCTGCCGGACGTACTCTTGGCGCTTTCGCGGCTGTCGTTGCGGTAGAAGCCGCTGCCCTTGAACACCACGCCCACCGAGCCGAACAGCTTGCGCAGCCGGCCCGAGCACACTGGGCACGTGGTCAGCGCATCTTCGCTGAAAGCCTGTACCGCGTCGAACCGGTTGTCGCACTCGGTACACGCGTAGGAATAGGTCGGCACGAAAACCTCCGAGACAGTCAAACTTCTTAGCACTCTACCGGCGCAAGTGCTAGAACCGAAATGTGGGCCGCGCCATTCCCGTTCTAGTCCTGATCGTGGCGGTCGGCGTCGCCGTGGCCGCCTGGCTCCACTTCCGCGCCGAGACGATCCTAGCGGTGCCACCGGGTGCACCGCCTTCCCAGGGCTCGATCGGATACGAGCAGGTCAGGGCGGACCTCCGGCGGCTGCCGGTGAAGGGGTGGGATCGGCGCCGCGACTTCACCAGAAACCGGTTCGGCGAAGCGTGGAGCGACGACGTCGACGTCGAGCTCGGCCGCAACGGCTGCAACACCCGCGACGACGTGCTGGCCCGCGATCTCGCCGACGTCGCCATGCGGCCCGGCACCTGCTTCGTACAGCGCGGCACGCTGCACGACCCCTACCGCGGCGAGACGATCGCCTTCGTCCGCGGGCCCGCTACGTCGGACACCGTGCAGATCGACCACGTCGTGTCACTGGCCGACGCTTGGTACAAGGGTGCCCGCGACTGGGACGACGAGCGGCGCCGCGACTTCGCCAACGATCCGCGCAACCTCCTGGCCGTGAGCGCAAAGGGCAACTTCGACAAGGCATTTCGTGACGCCGCGAGTTGGCTGCCACCCAACGTGGGGTTCCGCTGCGAGTTCGTCGCGCGCCAGGTGGAGGTCAAGACGGACTACGGGCTGTGGGTCTCGGACAAGGAGGAGCGGGCCATGGCCGAGGTGCTCGCCGGCTGTTAGTCGGGCGGCGGGAGCGCGACGAGTCCCCGGCCTGGCGTCAGCGCGTCCGTCATCGGCACGTCGTGATCGGCACCGGGCAACCAGTCCACCAACTCGTCGTCACGGACCACTGCGATCAATCGCGCGGCCGGATCCGCGTAGCCCAGCGACCGGTCGTAGAAGCCGGCGCCGCGGCCGAGTCGAACGCCTGCGAGGTCCACCGCAAGAGCCGGAACCAAGACCACCGACGCGGCGGCGATCGCGTCGACACTCAGCCACGGTGGCCCAGGTTCGCGTAGCCCGAAGCGGGCGTCGACCAGACCACCGGCGCGGTATTCGCCCCATTGCAGCGGCAGAGGGATGCCCGTCTCGTCCTCGAGTGCGACGGGTAGCAGAACCCGCACGCCGAGCCCGGCCAGCACATCGAGCATCGCCGGCGAACCGGGTTCGGAACCCACCGGCACGTATGCGCAGACGGTGTCCCCGGTGCCCACCAGGGCGGGGAGGTGTCCGTTGAGCGCGTCGGCCTCGGCCCGTCGTTGCTCGGAGGAAGTCAGGCGACGGGCCCGCAGCACCACCGCCCGCATTTCGGCCTTCGTCATCCGCTCCACGAACACACCATGACATCCGACCGACCGACCTTTTGTGACTTGCCAGGCTCGGGAGGTCGCAAACCGGGGATGACGTTATGGTGTGAACGATGACGACACGGGCCGAGGTGCCGATTCCGCGCACGGCGGTCGTTCCCGCTGCCGGTCTGGGGACGCGATTCCTGCCTGCCACCAAGACGGTGCCCAAGGAGTTGCTTCCGGTCGTCGACACGCCTGGAATCGAGTTGGTGGCCGCTGAAGCGGCCGAGGCCGGCGGCGAACGCCTGATCATCATCACCTCGGAGGGCAAGGACGGGGTGGTTGCGCACTTCGTCCAGGACCTCATCCTCGAGGGCACGCTGGAGGCCCGCGGCAAGCACGTGATGCTGGAGAAGGTGCGCCGGGCGTCCGCGCTGATCAAGGTCGAGTCCGTCGTGCAGAAGGAGCCGCTCGGGCTCGGTCATGCCATCGGGTGCGTCGAGGAAAAGCTGCTGCCCGACGAGGACGCGATCGCGGTGTTGCTGCCCGACGATCTGGTCCTGCCGACGGGCGTCCTTGAGACGATGTCGAAGGTGCGCGCCAAGCGCGGCGGCTCGGTGCTGTGCGCCATCGAGGTGCCGCCCGAGGAGATCAGTGCCTACGGCGTGTTCGACGTCGAGGTGGTGCCCGACGCCGCGAATCCGAACGTGCTGCGCGTCAAGGGCATGGTGGAGAAACCGAAGGCCGAGGACGCCCCGTCGCCGTACGCCGCCGCTGGCCGGTACGTGCTGGATCGTGTGATCTTCGATGCCCTGCGGCGCGTGAAGCCCGGCGTCGGAGGCGAGATTCAGCTGACCGACGCCATCGCTCTGCTGATCGAAGAGGGCCATCCGGTCCACGTCGTGGTGCATCGCGGTCGCCGACACGACCTAGGAAATCCCGGCGGCTACCTCAAGGCTGCGGTTGACTTTGCGTTGGAACGCGACGACTACGGACCGGAGCTACGGCGCTGGCTGGTCGAGCGATTGGGCCTGGGCGAACACTAAGGAGTGCGCCGCGGGCCATGGCACTGCAGAAAGGCGCACTGTGCGGTCGGTCGAGGAGCAGCAGGCTAAGGTAGCCGCCGCTGCAGTAGCGCCAAGGCCGGTGCGGGTGGCCATTGCCGAAGCGCAGGGTCTGATGTGCGCCGAGGAAGTCGTCACCGAACGACCGCTCCCCGGGTTCGACCAGGCCGCCATCGACGGATATGCCGTGCGCAGCGTCGACGTGCTCGGAGTCGATCCGGGTGACGACGCCGACGATGGTGGTGACCGCGAGGTCAGCCTCCCCGTGATGGGCGTGATCGAGGCGGGCACGCGCACCCCCAGTCGCCTGCAACCACGCCAGGCCGCCCGCGTTCAGACGGGCGCCCCGATGCCGACGCTGGCCGACGCGGTGTTGCCGCTGCGTTGGACCGACGGCGGGGAGTCGCGGGTGCGGGTGCTGCGCAGCGTGCGGTCGGGCGCCTACGTCCGGCGCACCGGTGACGACGTCCAACCCGGTGACGTCGCGGTGCGGGCAGGCACGATCATTGGCGCGGCCCAGGTGGGCCTACTCGCGGCGGTCGGCAGGGAACGGGTGTTGGTGCATCCGCGACCGCGGCTGTCGGTGATGTGCGTCGGCGGGGAACTCGTCGACATCTCGCGCACCCCAGGCAATGGGCAGGTCTATGACGTCAACTCGTATGCGCTGGCGGCGGCGGGCCGCGATGCGGGCGCCGAGGTGAACCGCGTCGGGATCGTCGACACCGAAGCCAAGGAATTGCGCGACGTCGTCGAGGGTCAACTCAGCCGCGCCGAGGTGGTCGTGATCGCCGGCGGCGTCGGCGGGGCGGCGGCCGAGAGCGTGCGTGCGGCACTCTCCGAACTGGGGGAGATGGAGGTCGCCCGCATCGCGATGCACCCGGGTTCGGTGCAGGGCTTCGGTCAGCTGGGCCGCGAGGGCGTTCCGGTATTCCTGTTGCCCGCCAACCCGGTCAGCGCGCTGGTGGTGTTCGAGATCATGGTGCGGCCGCTGATCCGGATGTCGCTGGGCAAGCGCCAGCCGTTGCGGCGTGTCGTGCAGGCCCGAACCCTGTCGCCGATCTCGTCGGTGGTGGGCCGCAAGGGGTACCTGCGCGGGCAGTTGATGCGCGATCAGGACACCGGCGAGTACCTGGTGCAGGCCCTTGGCGGTGCGCCAGGAGCGTCGTCGCACCTGCTCGCCACGCTTGCCGAGGCGAACTGTCTGGTGACCGTCCCGAGCGAGGCCGAGCAGGTCCGCACCGGCGAGATCGTCGACGTGGCCTTCTTGGCGCAACGCGGTTGAGAAGCGTCGTGGCTGACCGACGGAGCGCCGCGGCGTGAGCTTCCTGCGTTCGTCATCCGTCCATCCGGGTTGGCCGAAACCGATTGGACCGTTGCGGGTGCCCGCCGGGTTGGTGCGGCTGCGTCCGGTGCGGTTGCGGGACGGCTCGCAGTGGAGTCGCCTGCGGCTGACCGACCGAGAACACCTCGAACCGTGGGAACCGGTCGCCGAAGTGAATTGGGAAGTGCGCCACGCACTTTCGTCATGGCCGTCGATCTGCTCGGGCTTGCGGGCCGAGGCGCGCCGGGGCCGCATGTTGCCGTACGCGATCGAGCTTGACGGCGAATTCTGCGGACAGCTCACCATCGGGAACGTCACTCACGGGGCGCTGCGGTCGGCGTGGATCGGTTACTGGGTGGCCAAGGCGGTGACCGGTGGTGGGGTGGCGACGGCAGCACTTGCCCTCGGTGTCGACCATGGGCTGGGACCGGTGATGCTGCACCGGATCGAGGCGACGGTGCGGCCCGAGAACGCCGCGAGCCGGGCAGTGCTTGCCAAGGTCGGCTTCCGCGAAGAGGGGTTGCTGAAGCGGTACCTCGAGGTGGACGGAGGGTGGCGGGATCACCTTCTGGTGGCGATCACGATCGAGGAGCTCGAGGGCTCGGCAACGTCGCGATTGATCCGGACCGGCCGGGCCAATTGGTCGTGATGGATGTTGCAGATGTGACATGTGGGGCCAATGTGCTTGTCAGAGGTGAATTACAGGTGTGTAATTGACCTCGGCGCGTCGCCCCCGGGTGCGCTGGTCACAGACCTAGCCTGAAGGGGAAAGGAGCCGGCTACATGCCAAGCATCCCCCAATCACTCCTGTGGATCTCACTCGTGGTGCTCTGGCTCTTCGTGCTCGTTCCGATGTTGATCAGCAAGCGGGACACCGTGCGTCGTACCAGTGACGTGGCCCTGGCCACCCGCGTGCTCAACACCGGACGCGGCGCCAGGCTGTTGCGCCGGCGCAGCGGACCCGCCGCAGGCCACTACAGCGATCCCGACTGGCGGCCGTCCGAGGACCAAATGGACGACGGCGTCGACGACCACGCCGATGACCAAGGTGAGGACGACTACCACGACGCGCCATCACGGCGGCCCGTCGTGCAGGCCGCTGCCGCGGTGTCGACCGAACCCGACTACCTCGACGTCGACGTCGTCGAGATGGACTCGGGCGCACTGCCGGTCGGAGCATCCGCCGCGCAGGCGCAACTGCCGCTGGACTACGACGACAACACGCAGACCTTCTCGGTCGAGGATCTCTCGGAGGTCGACGAGGCTGAGGATCTCTCCGAGGTCGACGAGCTCGAAGCCGAGCCTGAGGCTGAGTCCGACGAGTCCACCGACGTGTTCGAGTCCCTCGACGACGGCACCGACCATGACTACGAGTACGTCGACGACTCCTCGGGTCTGGAAGCGCCGTCGGACACCGACCTTCACGTCGCCGACTCCATCTCGGAGGCGCGGCGCAAGCGCTACGAGTCCAAGACGGCCGCCGCCGTGAGCGCGCGAAAGTACAAGTTCCGCAAGCGGATGCTGATGGTGATGGGTGTGTTGTCGGTGGCTACGGCCGCCGCCGCGTTCCTGGTGTCGCCGACGTTCTGGTGGGCGTGTGGTTCCGTCGGGGCGGTGACCATCCTCTATCTGGGGTACCTCCGCCGCCAGACCCGCATCGAGGAGCAGGTGCGGCGCCGTCGTGCGCAGCGGATGGCGCGGTCGCGGCTCGGCGTCGAGAGCACCCAGGATCCCGAGTTCGACGTGGTGCCGTCGCGGCTGCGTCGTCCTGGCGCGGTGGTGCTGGAGATCGACGACGAGGATCCGATCTTCGAGCACCTCGACTACGCTCCGTTCGCCGCTGACTACGACTTGCCGCGCGCCGCGGGCGAGTAGCTCGCTGGGGTTTTCGACCTCGGCGGGGTGACTGGTAGCCTGTGCTTCCGGTACAAGGGGCTATAGCGCAGTTGGTAGCGCGTCTCGTTCGCATCGAGAAGGTCGGGAGTTCGATTCTCCCTAGCTCCACCATGTTTGTCGTTTCTCGGAAGGCCGCGGGTCTTGACCTCGCGGGTGTTTGCGTCATAGGCGAGTTCGTTGAACCACCAGACAAGGCCCTGGCTGTAGGGATCATGGGTCGCACCGGATAGCGGCTCGATTGGCGTCGGCCGGGTGCAGATCGAGCCGAGGAAGCGTCTGGCCCAATCGCTGAGTGCCCTGGGTGGGGCTTCCCAGTTGAGGGCGCAAAGTACCTCCGTGCGTGACGATTTGAACATCGAGATCGTCGGAGTCGGTCCGTTGGAATTGCCGGTCTCCGCGGCGCAGGTGAAACGCCTCCGCTGTATCGCTCGGCCGGCCTACACGCTCGTCCCAACCACGACTTCGGCACTGTTCGAACGGGAACGTGGGGGTGCGCGACGGCTCGAGGCCATTCCGCTGCCTCGGCCGGAGCGGGACCACTGAGAAAGGGGCTTGCTCAACGGCCAAGGCCCGATGACCTTCGAACCTGTGTGCTGGATCCCGCACAAGAGTAGGATTGAATCCTATCGACCTGGAGGTGGATATGCGCACGACACGCCAACTAAGCATCACGCTCCCCAACGACATGGCTGATGGGCTGCGTGAACGAGTGCGGTCGGGGGAATATGCCAGCGAGAGCGAGGTGATCCGCGAAGGGCTGCGGGCTTTGTTCGCTCGCGATCAAGCGGTTGAAGCCTGGCTACGGGGCGAGGTGGCCGCCGCATACGACGCCGTCATTGCCGATCCTTCGAGGGGGGTCTCTGCACAGGCGGTGCGGGCCCGTCTTGCCGGGGACGGGTGAGCCTCAGCGTCGTCTTCACGCCCGAGACAGAAGACCAGCTCTTTGAGCTGCGCCGCTACATCGCGGCTGCAGGATCGACGGAAGTGGCTGCGCGCTATACGGAATCGATCGTGGCGTTCTGCGAGGATCTGGGTGCATACCCGCATCGTGGCAGGGCGCGTGATGACATCAGGTCAGGTCTTCGCACAGTCGGCTTCAAGCGTCGAGTCGTGATCGCCTTCGCTGTGTTGGGCCAGACTGTGGTGATTGTCGGCATCTTTTATGGCGGGCGCGACTACGGCGCGGTTCTTGATGTCGAAGTACACGAATGAGATCGATTTTGTCCCAACGTCTTTCGTTGTTCGAACCTTCGGTGGGTCCGGACTGTCTCATGCGAATTACAGTCACGCGACACCGGAATCATCGGTGCATTGGTCGAGGTGACCGAGATTCGAGGTTCTTCCTATTGGCTCCACCACGATTGAGCAGGTCACTCACCGTTGTTCCGGCTCGAGCAGCAGCAGTGACAGCGCGATGGCCGCGAACGGAATCAGCGCCAACGTGTACAGCGCGCCTTCAGGGCCGTGATGATCGGCTATCCATCCCAGCACCGGCATGAACAACCCGCCTGCGCTGACGGCCAGTCCCAGCGTCACACCTGCCGCGGTGCCGGGCCGGGCAGGAAGGTAGTCCTGGCCGAGTTTGATCAACACCGCGAACGGGATGTTGGTGACCACGCCGACCAAGAACACCAGCGCCAGGGCCGCAATCGCATTGCCACAAGCCAGCATTCCGAACAGCGCTGGTACCAGTAGGACGTTCCCGATCTGCACGGTGCGCACCATGCCGATGCGGTCACCGAGGCGACCGCCGAGCAGCGTGCCTGCGACGCCGCCCACCAACACCAACGTCAAGGCCGTACCGCCAAGGCCAGGCGACGCCCCGAGGTGACGAATCCAGTAGAGCGCGACGAAGGTGTCGATGCCGATGAAGATGGTGGAGCGCACCACCTCGACCGCCGTCAGGACGCTGAACATCCCCCAGCGGTCCTT
>Ga0137415_10005812_pt1 | contig 12208 bp, 9 predicted proteins | sample CZODoug3_1_1_16f_FD_183082 | JGI IMG/M metagenome (GOLD analysis project Ga0137415, IMG submission 183082) | Vadose zone soil fungal communities from Angelo Coast Range Reserve, California, USA - CZODoug3_1_1_16fungal (Hybrid Assembly) | ecosystem: Environmental > Terrestrial > Soil > Vadose...
CGATCCTTCAACCCGCGCGCCAGCATCAGATTTGCCAGATTCCCGCAGGCCACCAGCAACACGCATCCTGCCGCCACCAGCAACAGCTTCAGCCCATCCTGGTATTGATCCCGCATGGCCGCTACTCCCGCGCCGCCGGGGATCAGGTGCAACGTCTGCTGCTGCCAGAGCTGCTTCTCGCCTGGCTCCATATCCTGCACGTGGCTGGCCAGCCAGTCGTGGAATTCCACCCTCAGTTTCGCTTCGAGAGATTTTGAATTCACTCCCGGACGCACTCTCCCAATCAGGTCGAGGAAGTTGCCCTGCGGCCTTTTCAGACGCGATGTATTACCATCGATCAGCAACTCTGCCGTCAGTGGCAGCCAGAAATCCGGCATGCCCCACCCAGCAAGCTTGGCCCCGTAGAATCCCGGCGCAGCCACGCCAATCACCGTAAACGGATGCCCGTTGATTTGATAGCTGGCCCCAACCACCGAGGGGTCGGAGCCATACTTCTCCCGCCAGATGCGGTAGCTCATGACGGCCACGGACGGAGCGCCCTCTTGATCGTCCGCATCGGTCATCAGCCGGCCGATCCACGGCTGCACTCCAAGAGTTCTGAAGAAATTTCCGGACACATACTCCCCGTTGCGTGTGTCCGCCTGCGCCTGCGACCCAGCTCTGCGAACGCCAAGAGGCGCATTGCCGGCCTGCAGTGCAGCTAAATCTGTGAACTCCGGCGTGTGCGCACGAAAGTTCTTGTACGCCTCCCACGAGAACAGCGAAAAATCCCCATCCTCGCCCTGGGTATACCCGCCCCAGTTACAGCAGCGAATTTTATCTCCAATCCGCCACAGCTCCTCCGGCTTGGTCACAGGCAGAGACTTCAGCATCACCTGGTGCATGAGCGTAAAGATTGCCGTCGTCGCTCCGATTCCTAGTGCCAGCGTGATGATCGCCGTTGTTGTGAATCCCGGTGCCTTCCGCAATTGCCGCAGTGCGTCGCGTAAATCCGCCAGCATGGGTCCTCCTCGCAGTTCTTTCTTTTAGCCTTAGCTTCCTGTTTTGCAATACGGATCATACCGTCTGCCAGTTCCTCGTCATAAGTAATAAGAGGACTTGAGCAAATACGCGAACTCTTCTCTGGGCTTCATCAGCACCTGTCTAGAATCGAACAGATACTCATCAAATTGCGACACGCACAAGCTTATGATATTGGTTTTAGAACCAAGAATTTAACCGGCGACCGCAACGCTAGCTGCAACCTGGCTCTCTCTGTGAATGAACAGCAAGCTTATGAAGACACCCGCTTGCCTGTCGTCGAATACAAATCAGCCTTGTGCCGTTTCAAAAAGGGGAATATGGACCGTCGCCAGTTTGTTGCTCAATCCATAGCCGCAGCTGGAGCTGCATTGCTCAGAAGCGAAACCGCATCTGCTGCCCAGCCAGCACAGAATCAAATACCGGGCTCCATTCCTTCCTCTGCAATCCAGCAGGCGCGTTTTCCGGATGGTTTTCTCTGGGGAACGGCGACAGCGGCGTACCAGGTCGAAGGCGCATGGAATGAAGACGGGAAGGGTGAGTCCATTTGGGATCGATTTACCCACACCATCGGCAAGGTTAAGGGAAACACGACAGGAGACGTAGCCTGCGATCAATATCACCTTTATCCGCAGGACATCGCTCTCATGAAGCGCCTGAATCAGAAGAGCTATCGCTTCTCGATATCCTGGCCGCGCATTCAGCCTACCGGCACTGGCACACCCAATCAGAAAGGGCTCGACCACTACAAACGCCTGACTGACACCTTGCATGAAGCAGGCATTCGTCCCTTCTGCACCATCTATCACTGGGACCTGCCGCAGGCTCTTGAAGACCACGGCGGCTGGCCGAACCGCGACCTTGCTGGATACTATGCCGACTACGCCGGAATCCTTGCCAAGCACCTCGGCGACCGCATCACGATCTGGGCACCCTTCAACATGCCGTGGTCGTTCACCTATATGGGGTACGGAGTTGGCGCGGTTCCTCCAGGCAGGGCCAACTTCGGAGACTTCCTGAAGGCAGCGCATACCGTCAGCCTGGCACAAGCACAGGCTCTCCGCTCTATCAAGGCCGCATCTTCCAAGGCGACGGTAGGCAGCGCCTACGGCATGGCTCCTGCTTACCCGAAGACCGACTCTGAAGCCGACCGTGCCGCCGCCGACCGCTACCACGCCATGAACAACGTCTTCTTTCTCGAAGCCACCATGCACGGCCGCTATCCCAAAGCATTTGTGGGAGAGCCGCCGTATGAACTCATGGGCTTCCGGCCTGGCGATGAAAAGATCATGCTGGCGCCGCTCGACTGGGTAGGCTTCCACTACTACAACCGCCGCATCGTCTCCGACGCCAAGCCGGAGCGCGCAGGCGGTGGCAGCTTCAGCGGAACCGAGATCGAGCAATCGTCCACTGCCCGTGATCCCTACACACGCTTCATTGCGGCCATGCCTGCCGAGGGTCCGCTGTCAGAGGCCGGTCTTGAGATCTGGCCGCGCGGCATCTACGATCTCGTCACCCGGATCTCCCGCGAGTACGAACATCCCATTATTGAGATCACGGAGAGCGGATGCAGCTATCTCGACGGACCCTACGAGCGCGAGAATGGCCGCATACCCGATACGCGACGCATTGAGTTCTTCCGAGAGGAGCTCGCAGAACTTGCCCGTGCTATCGCGGACGGAGCGCGCGTCCGGTCATTCCACGCCTGGAGCCTGCTGGACAACTTCGAGTGGGCCAATGGCTTCACCGAGCGCTATGGGCTCATCCACGTGGACTACCGCGACCAAAAACGGACTATCAAGGATTCAGGACATTGGTATGGCAAGGTGGCCGCAGCCAATCGGCTGGATGTATGACAGCGAGCGCTGCCAGCACATGATCCTCAAACATTTATGGGACTGCTTTTAGTGCCTTGTGGATCACTTGCCGAGTGAAATCCGGGATGTCATCCAGTTCATCGGGCGTGGCCCAGCGGGCTGCTGCTGCATCCGAGGCGCAGGCCAGCGAACCTCCAGTAACGCGGCATAGAAAATCTACGAGCACATAGTGATATTGCACGCGGCCTTCGGCATCGCGGACGATGCGGTCGAAGGCTTCGACGATAGAGATCGTTTCGACAACGAGGCCAGTTTCTTCGAGCACTTCGCGACGGATGCCTTCTTCCAGTGTTTCGCCGAGTTCCAGCGCTCCTCCAGGAAGCGACCACTCGCCTTTGAGCGGCGGCTGGCCTCTCTGGATAAGCAGCACTCGGCCCTCATGAAGGATGACTGCGCCCACTCCGACGATGGGCGCTTCGGGATATTCGCGGCGCATTAGAACTTGATCGACTTGCCGTATTCGTTATCGAAAACGGTGCGGGACATGGTAAATCGGCCACCATTAAACTTATCGCTACCCTTGAGGTGTCCAATGGCGAGCAGAGCTACTACCTGGTAGCTGAGTGGCAGTTTGAGCACTTCGCACACCTTGTTCGACTCAAATCCTTACATGGGGGCGGTATCGTAGCCGAGAACTTCAGCCATCAGCATCATGCTGGTAAAGGCGAGCATCACCTGCTTGTTCAGCCATGCGGGGAGATTCGGATGATTGGCGAGATAGTTAGGGATGTTGACTTTGGCCTGTTCGGCATAGTTCTCTGGCATCCCGTTTTCACGGCCCAGGCGCAGCATCTCTTCCATGTCGCCAGTGCGCCACCCGTCGGCATCGCCACAGGCGACAATCACCACAGAAGCCTCTTCGACCTTGGCTTGATTAAAACTCGCGATGCGCAGGCGGCGGCGCTGCTCGGGGGAGCGGACGACGATAAAGCGCCAGGGCTGCATGTTATAGCCGGAGGGCGCTTTCAGCCCGGCTTCCAGAATTTTCCTGAGATCTGCATCGGAGATAGGGGAGCCATCGAAACTAGGCGTTGCTCTGCGCTGCTCGATTGCCTGCGTCAGCGTCTTCTCGATCCGTTCAGCCATCCAAAAACCATCCTTAAAAGCTATTTGTACTTATTTGTGCAATTTCTTCACGGAATCTGATTCATGGGAAGCTCAAGCGCAAAAGGCGGCTGATTCACCGCTTCCGCATGCACCCATAGCCCATGAAAAGCCTGGCGCAATTCAGGATGCTGTGCCAGCAAAGCCGTTGCAAGCGCCACGATCTGTTGACGGGTTGCTACAGGATCGGAAGTGCTGGCAGCAGTATAAGTCACCACCAGGTCGAGTCCGCCCGCGAAGCTATCCGTATGCAGGTTTGTAATGCTGAAGGTTTGGCCATTGGCTGTAAGCTGCATGGGAGCATTGGCTCCAGGCAGGCTTTCCGGCAGAGCCGTTTCTGTTTCCTTCTGGAGCTTCTCAAGGTTCGGGCTGGAGAGGAAATCAACAGGAGTAAGCAGGAATGCGGCAGTCTGATAGTAGAAGTACGCGCCCCAGTTCTCCTTCTTCTTCGCATATTCGCGGGCTTGGCTCCAGTACCATACGCCGTCATGCCCGGACATGGTGAGCGGTCGCACGAAGAAGCCGGCGAGTTTCCATTGCGTGCCGCCAAGAGGATCGTTCTGCAACACCATCGAGAGCTGCTGTGGTTGCGGAACACCAGTAGCATGCACAATCGCAAGAGCATAGTTACCGGGAGGAAGTTGCGGGATGGCAATGTTAACCGTCATCGGTGAGCCGGATAGCCCACAGAAAAACTGCGTCTCTTCCTGTGTCGATTTCAGGTCCGAAGCATTGAGCGCATACAGGGTATTGACGGTAAACGTGGCCTTCTGAAGCTGTGGCTGGACGGTCTGAATCGTCGATGTGATGGAGTCGAACTGGGCAGCCAGAGAGGCAATGGTCTGGGCACGGACTCCGGCGATGTTCCCGCTCTGCACATTACCAGCAATGGTGCGCGCTGCCTGAACCAGGAAGGCTCGGTCGCTTTCCTTCATCTGCGATTGTGTCGTACAGGAGACAGCCAGGGCGGTTGTGGCCGGAATGCATAGCAAGATGGCCGCGAGGAGAGCTGAGAATGGTGAGCAGCGTGGGCTCATGGAATACGAGATGGACCCTCCCTGAAAAATTAGCGAGCGAATCGAGACCACTGCTAGTCTAGTACAGTGAGGAACGAGTGGGGGTTATCATGCCATTTCGAAAAGAGTTCGTAAGACCAATTTGGGCATCGTTCCTCTGCTTAACCGCTTCATGCCTATGTGGCGCTCAAATGATGCAAGCGCCAGGTACGTTACCAAATGGACGGCGGTTTGCTCCTCCGCCAGCAGCGCGGCCCGCTCAGTCAACATCTTCCGCAACACCTCAGCCTGTAGCACCGCAACCCGTGCCTACACGGGCGCCCTCCCTGCTCGATCAGCCTGCACAGGCGGCCAAAATCACAGTGGAAAATGGGAGTCTCGGCATTCAAGCAGAAAACTCCAGTCTTGGGCAGATACTGCAGGACCTCAGCAGCCGCACCGGAATGACAATCGAAGGTCCGGTCAAGGAGCAGCGAATTTTCGGCACCTATGGTCCAGGAAACCCGCGGGACATTCTTTCAGTGCTACTGGCCGACTCGGGTTACAACGTCATGATGGTCGGATCGACCAAAGATGGCGCTCCACGCGAACTCGTGCTGACTCAGCGTGCGGCTGGCCCTGTTGGAAATACCGCTCAGACGGCATATCGCCCCAACATGCAGCAGAATCAGGAAGAGGATGACGCTGACGACGCCCAGCAGAACCAGAATCCTCCCGATTTGAATCCACCGCAGCCTCAGCCTGGGGCTGTTCCACCACAGAATCCTGCAACCGCACCAAATGGGGTCAAAACTCCGCAACAGATGTTGCAGGAGTTGCAGCAACTACGCCAGCAGCAGCTCCAGGAGCAACAGATGCCGGTAGCAACGCCACCGTCGTAGCTGTTTTTTAATATTACTGTTCTATTACCGTTGCGAAACTGGGTCATCCCTTTCAAAAGTAGCTTCTTTTAAGAGGAGACGGAGAAATCCGTTTCCCCTTATGTTTACTCCCTTGTAACACCATTTTATTGACCTTCCTTCACTATGCAGGGGTTGTGAAATCTGCTGTTGGAGGATGTCTGCAATGAAACAACGCCGTATCTGGTTGTTCGCAATTGCCATCGCGTCAAGTCTCTGCCTGAATGCCGGGGCAGCCACAGTTAAGACAAGCGGTTGGACGCCGGTCTTCATTGGCATCGACCAGGCCACAGGCTCGATCGACGGCAACGATGCAAGTGTGGCCTATGCGCTTCGCGTAGACCTTCGCGCGCCTGGAATCAGCTTCTACACCACACCGCATCAAGGAACGCTGAACACTGTCGCATCGACCACCAGCCAATTCCTTACAAAATACGGACTGCAGGTGGCGATCAACGCCAACTTCTTCGCGCCTTGCTGTGCCGCTACTACCGAAAACAAAACCGTCCTTGGACTGGCGATTTCAGACGGCAATGTAGTAACTGCGCCGGATAGCACGCCGGGACAAAATGTGGCGCTAGTCATTAGTAGATTAAACAAGGCCACCATTGAAGAAACGACCGAAAGCACAGATCTGTCTGACGTCTTCAATGCCGTAGCCGGATCGGGAATTATCGTGCAGGATGGCGTGAATGTTGGCAGCCAGACTCCATATGGTGACGGCGCTGATCCAAATCCACGCACGGCTGTTGGCCTGTCAGAGCATGGCCGCTACTTGTATCTGATTGTCATCGATGGCCGTCAGCCCGGTTACAGCATCGGTACGACACACGCTGAGACCGCGGACCTCATGCTCGCATTCGGCGCCTACAATGCCATCAACCTCGATGGCGGCGGCTCGACGGACATGGTGGAAGACAACGGCCACGGCGGCGTAAAGATCATCAATCGTCCAAGCGGTGGAGCGGAGAGATTCGATGCAAACCAGCTAGGGATTCACGCGTTTCCTTTGCCACCCTTCTTCCATCACCCGGATAGCGATAACAAGTAACAGCAGGTTTAAGCAAGAGTCCGTAAAAGACCCTAATACGGACTCTTACGCCGTAAACCTGGAAATATCTCGTTGAAGAAGAGAATGTGCTCGGTAAGTCTTACGAGACGCGCGCGACTTGCGGCTTGGAGGCAGGAGCTTCTGCAGCGACAGAGCGAGCATGAATGCGGAGAGCTGCAAATGCCGAGCGGCATGCGGCGTAGGCCAGCAGCACGCCCAACGCGAGGGCTGCGCATGCGGCACAGACTAACATCAATAGATTGATTGCGTCCTGCATATTCCTTCCAGTGCCTCTTTACAGAGTGCCGAATGTCATTGTCTCAGAAGACAGGCAGACATTGACCCTTATTTCTATTGCCAAATAAGATACCTAAGGGGCTTTGTGTCTATTCCAGTCTGCGCGTTCTATTTTGCACCGCCGCTGAATCGTTTGCTCTCTAATTGTTGAATCTTCACATTACTTTGGAATGTCGATCACACACATCACAGTACGCGGTGCACGTCAGCACAACTTGCGCGATATCAATGTCCAGATTCCGCGCAATACGCTGACCGTGGTAACGGGGCTTTCTGGCTCGGGCAAATCCTCGCTGGCCTTCGACACCATCTATGCCGAAGGGCAGCGCCGCTACGTGGAGACCTTATCGGCATATGCGCGGCAATTCTTAGATCAAATTGAGCGTCCCGATGTGGATTCGATCGAAGGCCTTAGCCCGGCCATCTCCATCGAACAGAAAACGACCAGCCGCAGCCCGCGTTCCACAGTCGGCACCATCACCGAAATTTACGACTACCTGCGCCTGCTCTACGCCTCGGTAGGCGTGCCGCATTGCTCCAACTGCGGGCGACTCATCTCGCGGCAGAGCGCGGAACAGATTGTCGAACGCATCCTTGCTCTCGGCGCAGGTGAGCGCGTCACCATCTATGCGCCGGTGGTGCGCGGGCGTAAAGGCGAGTTCAAGGACCTGCTCGATAAGCTCGATCAGCAAGGTTTCCGCGCCCGCATCGATGGCGAACTACGCGATCTCTCCGAATCCATCGAACTTGAGAAGCGCAAGAATCACACCATTGAAGCAGCCATTTATCGCGCGGTCTTGAAACCCGGCATCGAGAAGACGCTAGCCTCGTCCGTAGAAAAGGCCCTCCAGATGGCGAATGGGCTGGTACTGGTGGCAACGCAGCATAACGAGACACTGTACTCCTCCTCGATGGCCTGCCCTGATTGCGGCCTAGACGTGCCTAAACTCGAACCACGCAGCTTTTCTTTCAACAGCACCTATGGAGCCTGCCCGGAGTGCCACGGCCTCGGCAGCATCTATGACTTTGACCCGGCCAAGATCATCACTGACTGGAGCAAGCCGCTGCTTGACGGAGCTCTTGGACCTGGATCGGCGTCGCAATACCTGCTGAAACTGATCGCACTGGCGGCGCAGCGCTACAAGATCGACCTGAAGAAGCCATTTGAGCAATTGCCGGAGAAGCAGCAGCAGATCCTGCTCTACGGGCCGGGAAAGGCTGAGGCTCCGCGCACTGGGTTCCACGGGATTCTGGCCTATCTGCGCGACTCTCTGGAGGAGTCGAAGTCGGAGGCTTATCGCGACTGGCTGCTGAACTACATGTCGGCCTCGACTTGTCCAGTGTGCAAAGGCAAGCGTTTGCGGCCTGAGTCGCTGGCGGTGAAGGTGGGCACGATGTCGATTGCCGATTTCACTGCCCTACCGCTGGGAAGGGCCCTGACCGCTGCGCGCGGCATCGACTTCAGCGCCCGTGACGCCTTGATTGCTGAACGGCTGCGGCGGGAGGTCGTCGAGCGGCTGGAGTTCCTGAATGCTGTCGGCCTCGGTTATCTTTCGCTCGAACGCAATGCGGCAACGCTCTCTGGTGGCGAAGGCCAACGCATTCGTCTGGCTACGCAGATAGGATCGCGTTTGCGCGGTGTGCTGTATGTGCTGGATGAGCCATCTATCGGCCTGCATCAGCGCGACAATCAGCGGTTGATTGCCGCGCTTGAGTCGCTACGCAATCTGGGAAACACCGTGCTGGTCGTAGAGCATGATGAGGACACGATTCGTCATGCAGATTATGTGCTCGATCTCGGACCGGGAGCGGGAAAGCTGGGCGGGCATGTCGTCGCCGAAGGAACTCCGGCAGACATTATGAAAGCGCCGGGCTCGCTGACCGGACGGTATCTCTCCGGCGAGGCGTCGATCCTGCACCGGATCGCTCCGCGAGCACTCACCGGCAAATGGATCACCGTCGAAGGTGCGCGCAGCCACAATCTGCGCAACGTGACAGCGAAATTTCCGCTCGGCGTCATGACTGTGGTGACCGGCGTTTCCGGCTCGGGCAAGAGCACGCTGGTAAACGACATCCTCTACCGCACCTTGGCGAAGGAGCTTTACGGCTCGCGTGAAGAGCCCGGCGAGCACACGCGTATTCGCGGCTTCGAGCAGATCGACAAAGCCATCCGCATCGACCAGTCGCCGATTGGGCGCACGCCTCGCTCGAATCCAGCAACCTACACGGGTGTCTTCAGTGCGATTCGCGACTTGTTTGCCATGCTGCCGGAGTCGCGCGAGCGCGGCTATAAGCCGGGGCGCTTCTCGTTCAACGTGACAGGCGGGCGCTGCGAAGCGTGTCAGGGTGAAGGGCAGCGGCGCATCGAGATGAACTTCCTGCCCGATGTCTATGTGCTGTGCGAAGTCTGCAACGGCCGCCGTTACAATCAGGAGACTCTGGCTGTAAAGTTCAACGGCTACTCCATTGCCGATGTGCTCGACCTGGCCATTGAAGATGCGCTGCCCGTGCTGACCGATATTCCAAACGTCAAACAGAAGCTGCAAACGCTCGTAGATGTTGGTCTTGGATACATCCATCTCGGGCAGGCCGCAACTACGCTCTCCGGCGGCGAAGCGCAACGGATGAAGCTGGCACGCGAACTATCGAAGCGGCAGACGGGAAAAACTCTGTACCTGCTGGACGAACCGACAACTGGGCTGCATTTCGACGACGTGCGCAAGCTGCTGGAAGTGCTGCACCGGCTCACCGACCTGGGCAACACCATCATCATCATCGAGCACAACCTCGATGTTGTCCGCAACGCCGACTGGATCATCGACCTCGGCCCTGAAGGTGGCGAAGATGGCGGGCAGGTGATCGCCGAAGGGCCTCCGGAGCAGATTGCCAGCGTGGAGCATTCGCATACCGGCGAATTTCTGCGGCGCTATTACGAGCAAATTGCCAATGGTGATCGTCATGAGAATAGCAAACCTGCTGCAGTTGCTTCTCTTCCCATTGCAACAACCAATGGCAATAGCCAGAAGAACGGCCGCAAGGCCGCGAAAAAGAGCACGAAGAAAGTCACGGTGCGATGAACACCGAAGAACCACATTGGATGGAACCATCGCCTGAGCCATCGCCAGAATTTCTTCCTGTTGAGCCTTCGGAGTGGCCAACTTACACGCCGCCTGCTCCCCGCTATCTCCCAAACTTCGCCCATGCCCTGCTGTTCTTTGCCATTGCAGCGCCGGTGATGGTTGTAGGGCAGTTTCTCGCTATCTATCTGCTGCAGGCCTCGCACCTGTTTGGACATAAGAGTTTTGCCGCGCTTGCGGCAATCGCGGCCACCGACGCGCGTTATAGTATCCCCGTGCAGGCCTTCTCCTACCTGCTGATGATCCTGGTCATCGCTCCTGTCTTCTCTGTTATCTGGCACGAACGCTTCGCTGACGGCGTGCACTGGAATGCCCCGGTCGCGCGACGGCGGTTTCTCTGGATGGCAGGCCTCGGGCTGGCCGTCGGATTCGGTATTACGCTGATTGGCAATTTTCTACCCATGCCCGCCGATCCGCCCATCATGAAAGACATGATGAAATCGCCGCTGGGCGCGTGGATGATGCTGATCTTTGGCACTACCGGCGCTCCCATTATCGAAGAGCTGGCATTTCGCGGTTTTCTCCTGCCTGGCATCCTGAATCTTTTCCGGGCGCGAGCCAGCGAAACCACCGTACAGACAGTAGGAATTCCAGTTTCCATCCTGCTCGCCAGCATTCCTTTTGTGCTGCTGCACGCGGCACAGGTCTCAAAGGCCTGGGGACCTCTACTGCTGATCGGCCTGGTGAGCATCGTGCTGTGCATCGTAAGGCTGGCGTTGAAGTCGGTGGCTGCGGGAGTAGTCGTCCATGCTGCTTACAACTTCTCTCTGTTTGCAGGAGTGCTGGCGCAGACAGATGGCTTCCGGCACTTAGAGAAGTTGACGAGCTAGTATGTATCGCATATAGCAGTGGCACAAACGTTGTCATGTTGTGGCTCAGACGATGTACCGTTCCTTTCGATGACCCCCTACCCCCATTGATTTTGGAAGTGTTCGAATCTTAAGGACTTATTGTCTATTATAGATTTGACAATAAATAACTCTTTTGTTTTCAAACATCCCCGATCAGGCCCTAACATGCATTCTGTGCTCGAATCAAGCTCTAACCTGCTTTTTGTGGCCAGATCAGGGCTTAACACGACCACAGAATCGCTATCAAGCCCTACTCAGTATGTGTGCCGTAAAAGCGAAGGCCCGCCACGGATGGCGAGCCTTTCTTTCCCTCTATTTCTATTCTACAGAATCCAGCGGAATTTCATGCCAAGTATGTTTCCCGGCAAATCATCTGGAATGAATCGATTACAGCTTGTCTGCAAAAAGAATGCTTGACATGCCCGGGAAACTATATGTCGATGCAGCTCAGGTTTCCCGCTAACCGGTTCTTGGCTGACCGCTTTATCAGCTGACCGGACCATAGCTGACCGCTTCTTAGCTGCTTTTAGAACATTTTTGTCTCGTCCGCCGATGGGCCGTACATACCTGGAACCGGAACATCGAGCAGACGGAGGTAGACGCTCAACTGGCCGCGATGATGGATCATGTGGTCCATGGCGACTGTTCTCAGAGCCATGAAGCGCGGCATGGAGAGAATGGTCTTGTCGCCGAATTTCACCGACCAGACAACTTGCAACTGATCGTCGGTAAGCTCGGCAATGGCCGTTCTGGCTTCCGAACTGCTGGTGTCAAACTTCTCCAGCAGTTCCTGGCTGGAAGCGGCGATGAAGGGCTTGAACCCCGGCTCGCGGACAAGGGCTTCGGTACGACTGATGGAGACTGCGCGACCAGGAAGCTCGGCCAGATGGCTTGCGAGACGCCCGAGGGTCATGGACTTGTCGTGGGGCTTCAAGGTGAGGCTGTTTTCATGCACG
>Ga0137415_10005813_pt1 | contig 12207 bp, 11 predicted proteins | sample CZODoug3_1_1_16f_FD_183082 | JGI IMG/M metagenome (GOLD analysis project Ga0137415, IMG submission 183082) | Vadose zone soil fungal communities from Angelo Coast Range Reserve, California, USA - CZODoug3_1_1_16fungal (Hybrid Assembly) | ecosystem: Environmental > Terrestrial > Soil > Vadose...
ATCTTCTTGGCAGTGGCTTGCACGGAGGCGCGAATGCGTTGCATGCCTTCGAGCGTGTCGCGCACGGCGCGGTTACCTTGTTCGGCGGCGTCTAGCGCACGACGAGCAGCTTCGGCGCTGGCTTCCGCGTTGTTGGATACCTGTTTCATGGAGACGGTGAGTTCTTCGACGGCGCTGGAGGTGTTGGTGATTTCCTGGTCCTGCTGGGTCGCGCCGGCCTGCATTTCGTCGGCAGCAACGAGAATGTTGTTCGAGCAGGCGGTGACTTCCATGGCCGCTTTGCGAACGCGCTCGAGAACTTTGGTGAAGTTGTCGAGCATGTAGTTGATGGAGTCCGCGACGTTGCCGAGCGCGTCGTTGGTGACTTTTCCGCGCAGCGTCAAATCGCCGCGCGCAACCTGATTAATGACGGTGAGCAGTTCGGTGATGCTGCGCTGCAAGTGATCGCTAGCTTCCTGGTTGCTGGTAGCTTTGGAGACGCGAGCGACGGCGCGATTCAGATTTTCGGCGATGTAGCCGAGCTCATCGTTGGAGTTGACCTCCGCGCGCGCACGAGGGTCGCCGGTGGCAAAGCGCTCGGAGAACTGCGCGAGTTCTTGCACCGGGGCGACAAACGAGCTATTCAGGCGCCAGGCCAGGAACACGATGGCGCCCAGCACCAGAAATAAGGCGAAGATTACCGACCCGCTAGCGCCGCTGGGCAGCGAGCCAAAATCCAGCATGGACGCTCCGTTCGACAGGCGCCCGGCGTTGTAGGCGAGCCAGAGCACGCCGAACAGCACCAGTCCATTGACCAGGACCAGCGTCCAAATTGTGGAACTCAATCGCGATTTCATACTTCCTCCAAATGTCTGTGGCGGTGGCCGCACCGCGGGTTGATGCGGCCGCCGCGCTCAAATGCTAGGGCCGGGAAAAACCTCGAGCAATCTCCTCAAATCGATTAAAAGAGCCAGCCGGTCATCGTGGCGCAGCATGCCAACGCAGTGCGGCACATTTTCCGGAGCTTGCTCCAGCAAATCTTCGGACGACACGCTGTACGTGCCGATGACTTCGTCGGCAGCGATTCCAATGCGGACGTCGTCGTGTTGGCCCTCGCCGCGTAATGAAGCTACGACCACGTGTTTGGGCAGCAAGCCGGGGCGGCGTCCTTCGGTCATGGCGATGTCGATCAGGGGCACGATGATGCCGCGCAAATTGAAAATTCCGAGCAGATATGCGGGCGCGAGAGGCAGCCTGGTCAAAATCGGCCAGTCGAGGACCTCTTCCACGTCCAGCACCGGAAAACAAAAACGTTCGCGGCCGCTGCGGAAAACGCAGTACTGCGATTCCGGGGGGCGGTCTTCGAGCGGGCCGAGTGCTTCGAGCAGATCAGCGGCGTCAGCGTCGGCGGCCAGCGGTGTCAGATGAAAGTCTTCGTTCATCGATTTGTTGCTCTCACTTTGTTTTTGTGGCCGATCATACGAACCTGCGCACTGCGCGCAGCAATTCTTCGCGCGTAAAAGGTTTGGTGACGTAACCGTCGGCGCCCTGTTGCTGTCCCCAATAGCGATCGCTGGCGGTGTCCTTGGAGGTCACCAGGATCACGGGGATGGCGCTGAACTCGGTGCTGCTCTTCAGCTCGCGGCAAATTTGAAAACCGTTGCGATCGGGCATCACCACGTCCAGGAGGATCACGCTGGGGCGCTCGGCCGTAATCATTTCTTCGACACGCGTCGGATCGTTGAGGCCCACGGAGGGGTAGCCTTCAGGGTCGAGTACGGCCTGAATCAGCTTCACCTGCGCCGGCGAATCGTCAACGATCAGGACTTTTTTCAGCACGGCAGACTTCTCCCCATAGTTCTCCGCAGAGTAGAGGTGCACGTCAGCGGCCAGGAGTTGGGGTGGGGATGATGCGGTGTCGGGTTGATATATACCCTTGGGAATGAGTAGCTTACGAGCTTTGTGAGGGCTCGCTAGCGACGACGCGTTGGAGCGGCTGGAGCCTCTTCCGTCTCAGCTTGAGAAGCATTCTCAGCGTCCCGCATCTCGCTGGTGAGCGATGAGAAACGCTGCATGATTTCGTTGATGCGCAGGGCCATGCTGTGAATGGTCTTGATCTGCGCCAAAGATTGTTTTGAGAGCTGGCCGGGCTCGAGCAGCAGCAATTCCGCGTTGCCAATCATGGAGGTGAGCGCGTTGTTGACGCTGTGCTTCATGTCGATCATGTAGCGACCGAGCATGGCGTGCTGTTCGTTGCGCGCGGCTTTGCCCTCCGCTTGACGCGCGAGGCGCAACGCTTCGGTGCGGCGCAAAGATTCTCCGGCGACGAGCAGAAGAGTTTGCGTCCAATCCTCGCGCAACGGCACATGCACGAGACGCGGGTATTTGCCGCGGAGTTGGCTCAGCTCGCGGGAGTCCGCTGGGGCGCACAAGATTAGGGCTTTGGCCGGCTCGAGCGAACGCAGAATCTCGGAGAGTTTGCCGTCGCGCAACGGTCCCACGACGACGAGGTCGTGCGGGAGCGTTTCGTGATCTCTCCAGAGATCGCTGCCCAGCACCGTGATTCCTGGCGCGTGTTTTTCCGCTTGCCAGCAGGCGGTCAGCAGCCGTGCGAAATCCGTTTCATCGGTCAGGATCAATACGTTTGCGCTTCGCAAAAGTGGCCCGCTCCCAGGAAATTTTGTCGGCGACTGCTACCGCCGCGTTCTGATTACAATTTTTCAGCTTCGTCTAAAGCAGAAAGCAAACGCTTGGTGCTGATGCCCAAATTTACGGCCGCTTCGGTGTCCTTGGCCTGCTTGGCTACATCGACGCGCTCTTGCAACCGAGAAACTTCCACGCGAGCGACGGAGAGGGCGCGGTCGAGTCCGGTGGCGTTGCCGGTTTCCTTCGCGGCCTCGGTGGCGGCGGTGATCATGGCACGGGCCACTACCGCGCGGCGCAAGTCGTCGGCGGCGGGACCGTCCTCGTTCACGAATGCGGTGACTTCCCAGGAAGACATAAGGATGCGCGCGCGCCCGATCTTGACGGTGGTCATCGAGCGGCCGCGAGTAGGTGGGGTGGCGATTAGCTGTTCCCAGATTTGCTCGAGGCAATTTTCGAAGTCGGCGCCAGGATCGGTTTCCGGCTCCGCGGGTTTTTCCGACGCCTTGGCGGCCTTTGCAGGCGCTTTCGTGGTGGTGGCGGGCGCGGCGGATTTTGCAGCGGGGGCCTTCGCAGCCGGGGCAGCAGACTTGGCCAATTGCTCCAGCGCTTTCTCTACGTCAGCGCGCAAATTCAGCAATTTGTCAAAGGTTTCATTGACCGTGCGCTCGGTATAGTCCTTTTGGAATGGCTGTTTCCATTCGTCGGCCAGTTGCGCGATCTTGGCAAGCGGTTCGGAGGCAGTGAGGCCGGACTGGCGGCAATCGATAGTGGGTGTGCCGGCATCTGCCAATTGCTGCAGCCCAGAACGAGTGGCGATCAGATCGGCGTGCATCAACTCAATGAGCGTGCGGCGTAACAAGAAATTGAAGCGAATGAAAGTAAGGAGGGCCGATGGGTCATAGAACATTCCACCGGCGGCTTCTTTCACTTTGCGGCCTTCGGCGATGAAACTATTTTTCAACATGTCACGCAGGCTGCGGAACCCTCGCAACGAGGCAATCATTTTCTCCAATGGCGCGCACCACGCGAGTGGCGCGGTGTCTGTCTCGCCGAGGACCGGCTTCATCACGATAGCGGTGTCTTCCAGCTCGATTTGTTTGTGATAGACCTTGGCCGGCGCACAGAGGGCGAAGTATTGGACGAGTAGAAAGTCGATCTTGTCGCGATCGATATTTGTCTTGGAAGGCTTGCGTAGATGCCGCTGAATGAGGGCGCGAAGGCCGCTCTCGCTGGCGTTCAGGGTGGTTTGCTGCAGTAGATGGCGCAACTGGTGAACCAGGACGCGCGAGTCAAGCCCGTCCAGCCAATTTTGTACCTGTTTGAACAGCTCAAGCGGCGGCTTCTCCGGCAGATTGCGTTTGTCAGCCGGAAAAGGAATGGCGATTTCCAATTGTTTGGCCAGCGCCAGATAAATCGGGAAGACGGAACGAATCTCTTCCCATTGTTCCTGCCGCGAGGCATCGGGTCGAACGGGAGCCGGATTGAGTGTAGTAGTAGTCTTGTTCACGGCTGCATCATCCAATCGCACAGTCCTTGCGTGAATTTGACGGCCACAGCCTTGCGTCCTTCGTGATATTGCACCGCCACAACAATGGCGTCCGCTGTTGGGGCGCCGCGTGGATCGCGTTCCACGCGCACATGGTCATCAAACTCCAGCGGGAGCCGGGAAAGAAAAAGTGCGTGTTGGTTGCCGGCGAATTCAAGAACGGTGGCCTCGCGCAACTTGGAGCCTCCGCCGCGAAGAGCGGTAACCTGCACGGGCACGCGCACTTCGGTCATGCCCGGAAAAAAGCGCGCGAGCTGCTCGGCGCAATCTGGTTCGTGCTCGGTGACCGCGACTTGAGTTGAACGCTTCACGAAGCCTCTCGACCTGTTTCCGCCTGTCCAGCTCACCTGCCGGCGGAACAGCACACACGTAGCGCCACGAACATAGTGTTCCAGCGTTGAGGAATGCACGTCAGACACCAAAAAGCGCCGGCAGTAATGCGTGGTGAAGCGATTGAAACAGCGAGGGTTACGGATTTCGCAGGTGGCACCTGTGACTCAAACGTCTCAGCGTGAAACATTCGCGTCTCATGCCGTGCGCCAGACGAGCCAAGTGGGCGATTGGGTGAGATGGACGGCGATCAGTGCGAGGCGGCGCGTTGCTGCTCAGGAGTTGCGGGCGAGGCGGCCTTTACCGGAATGTTGTAGCGTTTCAGCTTGCGGTAGAGGGTGGCGCGGCTTATGCCGAGCATTTTTCCGGCAAGCGCTTTGTCGCCATTGACTTGCTCGAAGACCCGAAGAATGGTCATGCGTTCCATCTCGGCCAAGGCTGTGGTGGAAATCGAGGCCGAGTCCTGTGGCGAGAGAGGAGTCGCGGAAGGCTGCTCGGTGCGGATGGCGGGCGGCAGGTCGTGTACATCAATGGTGTGATGATCGCCGAGCGTGACGGCGCGGGCGACGCAGTTTTCCAGTTCGCGGACGTTGCCGGGCCAATCGTAATGCAGCAGGCTCTTCATCGCGGCGGAAGTAACCTGTAGATTGGCGCCTGCTGCATAGCGGTCGAGAAAATGATGAACGAGCATGGGAATGTCGGAGCGACGGTCGCGCAACGCGGGAAGATGAACGGTCACGACGTTCAAGCGGAAATAGAGATCTTTGCGGAAGGTGCCGTCGCGATAAGCGGCTTCCAGGTCGCGATTGGTGGCGGCGATAACGCGTACGTCGATTGTGACGTTAGAATTGCTGCCTACTGGCCGAACTTCCTTCTCTTGCAAGACGCGCAGGAGCTTGGCTTGCATTTCGAGAGGCAGCTCGCCAATTTCATCGAGGAAAATCGTGCCTCCGTTGGCAGCTTGAAAGAGACCGGCTTTCGTTTTTATGGCTCCGGTGAAGGCGCCTTTTTCGTAGCCGAAGAGTTCGCTTTCCATGAGCGTAGGCACTAGCGAACCGCAGTCTACGGCCACAAATGGAGTTTGCGCCATGGTGCCGCGAAAATGAATCGCGCGGGCCACGAGTTCCTTGCCTGTGCCGCTTTCGCCGGAAATTAATACTGGTGTACGCGTATCTTTCAGGCGCGAAATCATGCGCAGCACATCTTGGATATTTGCTGATGTGCCGATGATCCCGTCGAGGCTTTCCTCGGTGCTGACGCGCTCGCGAAGGAATGCGTTTTCTGTGACCAGGCGGACTTTTTCTGCCATGCGCTGCAACAGCAGGCGCATTTTTTCCACGCGAAACGGCTTTTCAATGTAGTCGTAAGCGCCCAGTTTCATGGCGTCAACAGCGGATTCGATAGAGCCGTGGCCGGTCATAATGGCCACTTCCGTGCGTGGAAGCACGCTCTTGATTTGCCGCAGCAACTCCACCCCGGATTGCGTGGGAAGCTTGAGATCGGTCAGCACCAAGTCCGGTATTTCGGCGTCGAGCCGCGCTAGAGCTGCTTCCGCGCTTTCTGCTTCGGCGCAAGCGAAATTCAGGGAATTGCCGATGGTCATGCACAGGCGGCGGATGCTTTGCTCGTCATCCACCACCAGCAAACGTGTTTTCAGTTCGTCGCTCATGGTTTCCCGAAGGTTTTCTCCACAACGGTCATTAATTGTTGTACGCGAAATGGTTTCTCAATGCATGGCGTGCCGCTCTGTGCCAGAAAAGCTTGCGTCTCACTATTTGCGGTGTCTCCGCTGATGAGTATGATGCGCGCGCACAGTTCAGGTAGATTTTTCTGAATCCAGGCGTGCACCTCGGCGCCGTTCACGGCGCCGGGCATGCGAATATCGGAAATCACGCCCGAGTATTTGCCTGCGGTCAGCATCTTCAACCCTTCGGCGCCAGATGCGGCGTTCGCTACCGCATACCCGTGGCGCTCGAGCGCCGCGCGCAGGAAAGCGGTCACAGAAGGCTCATCCTCGATGAGCAAAATGGGCGCTACTGCCGGAGATGTCTGCGCCTTCATCGCCCGGCCTCTTTCGCAAGTGCCGCGGTTACGCTGGCTTCATTGGCGATGGGAACGCGTACGACAAACGTGCTGCCGCTGTCCTCCGAATTATTCCAGCATAGGATTTCGCCGCCATGCGCGCGCACGATGCCGTAGCAAATACTTAGGCCAAGCCCGGTGCCTTTGCCGGCTTGCTTGGTCGTGTAAAAAGGATCGAAGATCCGCTCCGGATCGGAGATTCCGGTACCGTTATCCGTAACGGCCACCTCAATGGAATCGCCGCGCAGCCGCGTGCGGATACCGATGCGCCCGCGGTGCCCGGACTCTTGCACCGCGTCATAAGCGTTATTGAGAATGTTCAAGAAAACCTGTTGCAACTGCTGGGAATCGCCGAGGGCGGGAGACAAATTCTCATCGAATTCCTCGACGACTTCTACTCCGTGACTGGCGAAATCGTAACTGCGGAGCTTGATGGTTTGCCGCAGCACGTTATTGACCAGCACTAGCTCGCGTTGTACCGGACGCTGCCGCGCGAAGCTCAGCAAATCTTGCACGATGTCTTTGGTGCGCTGCGTTTCTTGCAGGATGATTTGCAAATCTTCGCGCGCGTTTTCGGGGACTTGCGGATTCTCGAGAAGCAGATCGGTGAAGCCAAGAATCGCCGCCAGCGGATTATTCACCTCGTGGGCCACTCCGGAAACCAAGCGGCCGATGGTTGCCATTTTTTCCGAGTGCGCTAATTTGGCCTGCAGCAGCGCTGCATCGGTGATATCGGTCATTACCACCACCACGCTGTTTACCGTGTTTTGTTCGTCGCGCATGGGGCTCAAGCTGATGGAAAAATGCCCCATGGACGCGTCGCTGCGTCGCACGCGTAGCTCCAGATTTTCCACTTGCTGACCGTGTGCGGTGGTTTCCAGCGCGGCCTCGAAATCCGACCGATGGGAAGGTTCCACCCACTCCACCAACCGATGGCCGATCAATTCATCTTCGCGATAGCCAGCTTCAAAGCACCGGCGGTTCGCGTAACTAATCAGTCCGGCTGTATCCAGGACCAAAATCATGCTCTGCGTGGTGTTCAGGATCTTTTGATTAAAGTCGCGTTCGCGCTGCAATTGCGACTGAAATGTCTTTTGCTCGGTGACATCCAGCATCAGGCCGCGAATCTGGGCGATATTTCCGCGCGCGTCGCGCACAGCGGTGATGTTCTGTAGCGTGTGCAGCAGCGTGCCGTCCTTGCGGCGCAGCGTCTCCTCATAATTGCGGAGCACGCCGCGTTCGGCCAAGGCCAGCAAGAATCGCTCGCGAGCCGCCGCTGCCGGATACAAGTGCGGCCCGACATCGGCGCGCAGCAATTCATCGCGGGCGTCATACCCAAGCATGCGCACCATGGCATCGTTTACGTCCAGAAAACGCCCATCCGGCGTCGCGAAAAACAGGCCTTCCTGGATGCTGTCAAAGAGTTCGCGGTAGCGGCGTTCCGCTTCGCGGCGGTCGGTAATGTCCTTTAAGACGTGAATGGTACGCGTATCGTCGTCGGAAACGCCCGGAGTTCGCGACGTAGACACTAGAAAGATTCGCTCCGGCGAGGCGACGACATATTCTTCCCGCAATTGCTTGGTATCCCGGCAAAAGGGGCAGGGAAGATCGCTGCCGGTTTCCGCGATCTGTCGCAAGCTGCTCATGGCTTCGCCGACCAGCGCTACCGGTGGAACGCCGAGATGCGATGCCAACGAGCGATTGGTGCGCACGACGCGCCACGAGCGATCGTGCACCACAATGTAGTCGCTGATGGCATCAATGTCTTCCACCCACTGACGTTTGGAGCGCTCCAGTTGCGAGAATCGGCGAAAATTCTCCAGGGACAGCGCCGCATGGCTGGCCAGCGCGCGCAAAAGCCGCTGCTCCGCGTCACCCAGGGTCGTTTTCTCGCATACCAGGCAGATCGCCCCGAGACTCTCCGCATCGCTTGCAGTGATCGGGATGAAAACGGCCACCTGACTCTTGCTGGCTGGGACGTCGGTTGAATTCTCTTCGAGGGGCATTACAACGATATCTTTGCCGAGTTCCTTGGCGGCACGGATTAAGGAAGTGTGCCGGGCCGCATCCGGCCGCCCCTTATCGTTCGAGGTCTGATACGAATCCGTGTCGCGCCCGCGAAAAACCATCACTGCGCACCAATCCGCTGACAGCATGCGTGCCGCGCGCTCCGCAAAGCGCTCGAGAAAGCCCGGCAGGTGGCGCGACTGTGCCGCATCCACCGCAAGTTCCATCAATTCTTCGGCATGATCACTCAATACGCGAGGCGCGGCCGTGGGCGAGTTGCGATGCGCCGCAGTTCGCGGCGGTTTTTGGATGGATTTGGTTCTACGCATTTTTGTTGAGACACGTGCTGGCGTCTCAAATTGATGACTACCACGCCCTACCACGCTACTGGGCTTTCTCAATCTGAGTCAATCACGCGTCGCGAGCCGGTTGCCGAATCGTCACCATACCCGCCGTGGAATATCGCGACTGCGTCTCAGCGTGAGACCCGTACCGAGCCAATCTTTGTTTGCTGAGACAACCAGAGCGGCATCCGACACGACGCGATGCTCGCGGAAATGCCGCTAACTCCACTATTGCCTTGCGCTTGGACCGAAATCTCTGCCCGAGCGGTTGGCTCTCCCGCGGCGCAAAATGCTGGCAACGCACGTGCCTTCTCTAACGCTGGGGTATCCCATTCAGAGGAGGATTGGTGTCGATGAGAGCCAAGTGGATTCGCAAAGTGCTCGTGGGATTGGCGCTGTCAGCGGTGCTGGGAGCGCATACATCTGCGCAGTCCGGCTCCGAAGAGAGCAAGCGCAAGGTCAAGACCAAGGTTGCTCCGGTCTACCCGGAACTTGCCAAGCGCATGAATGTCTCGGGGAAGGTGAAGATCGAAGTGATCATCACGCCGGATGGCCGCGTGAAAAGTACGCGCGCGCTGGGCGGGCACCCGCTGCTGGTGCAGTCCTGCATCGATGCGGTGAAGGAATGGAAATTCGCGTCGGCACCGGAAGAGACGACGCAAGTAGTGGAATTTGAATTTAGCGTAGCAAGCTGAGCTGGGCAGCAGCCGCCCAGTCTCATCGGCATGTGACAGGCGAAGCGGAGGTTTTTGGCGATGACGATCGGTAAGAAACTTTATCTAGGATTCGGATCGATTCTTTCGATCCTGGTGCTATTGCTGATAGTGAACTTGATTGCCGGATTGAAGGAGAGTTCGGCGCGCAAAGAAGCCTCCATGGCGCTGGAGAGCGTGCGCGCGATTGAACTCGTTCGCTATCAAATCATGCTCAATCGGCTGAACCTCAACAACTTTTTGCTGAGCGGCGATCCTCGCGACGAAGAAAAAGTTACGCACGGATTGCAGGACGCTAACGAGAGCATGAAGCGCGGTGAATCTCAGGCGGGAAGCGATGCTTTGCGCACCGCTCTGATTCAGGTGGAGGGAACAGAGGCGAGCTGGGCGGATAACTTCGCCAAGCCTCTGCTGGCTAAGCGGCATCAAGTAGATTCCGGGGATGCTACCGTTTCCGACCTCCAGATTTTTTATCTGCAAAAGGATCCCGCGTCATGGCTTGTAAAGTCATCTGCGGTTCTGGATCAATCCAACGTGGACATTACAAAAGCGCTCGACGACTCCACAAAGTCTGCGTCACGAGCCAGCGTCTTTAGCAATATCTTGACCACGCTGGGAACGCTTGCGGCTGTTTTGTCCGGTCTTTTCGTCGCTTTCTACACTGCGAAATCTATTACTGAACCGCTCACGCATTTGATCACCGTGGCGCGCGAAATTGGCGACTCCGGTGATCTCGATCAAAACATTGACATCCATCGCAATGACGAGATCGGCGCGCTGGCCACCACCTTTAACAACATGGTGGCGTACCTGAAAGAAATGGCCGGCGTCTCCATGGCCGTTGCCGAAGGTGACCTGAGCGTCGAAGTCGTCCCGCGCTCGAAGCGCGACACGCTGGGCAATGCTTTCCTTCGCATGTCCCACGGACTGCAGGACCTGGTGCGCACCACGCGCGATTCCGCCAGCCAGGTTTCCGCGGGATCCAGTCAAGTTGCCGGTGCCGCAGACGAATCCGCCAAAGTCAGCGTGCAAGCGTCGTCCGCGATTGAAGAAGTTACCAGCACGATGCACGAGATGAGCATCAACGTGCAAAACGTGGTGAAAAATACGCAGGTGCAGGCTTCCAGCGTGGCTGAGACTTCCGCTTCCATCGATCAGATGGTTACTTCGATCAACCGCGTGGCTGACACTGCCAAGGTTTTGCTCGACATCGCCAATCGTTCTCGCGAAGAAGTGGTGAATGGCATCGCGACCATGGAAAAGGCCACCGACGGACTCAATCGCACGAATCACGCGATTCAATCTTCCGCGGAAATCATCAACGTTTTGGGCCACCGCGCTGACGACATCGGCAAGATCATCGAAGTCATCGATGACCTTGCTGAGCAAACCAATCTTCTGGCTTTGAACGCTGCCATCGAGGCAGCTCGTGCCGGCGAGCATGGACTCGGTTTTGCCGTAGTGGCCGACGAAGTCCGCAAACTGGCGGAAAAATCGACGCAGTCCACCAAGGAAATCGCCGATTTGATTCAGAGCATTCAGCGCGAGGCTCGCCAGGCCGTCGAAAACATGGAGCGCAGCACGCGCATCGTCGAAGAGGGCCTAACTCTGGGTAACGACCTCGGCTCCGCGCTGCACAAGATTTCCAATGTGGTGACCGAAGTCTACAAATTCTCCCAGGAGATTGGCGCGGCAACCAACGAGCAATCTGTGGGCTCGTCACAAATTGCCAAGGCCACTGGTCGCCTCACCGAAATTACGCAGGAGATTAATTCCGCAGTCGAGGAACAAGCTTCCGGCGCGCAAGCCGTCGTGCGTGCGATGGACAAGATGCGCGAGCTTGTGCAGCAATCCGCCTCGAGTTCGACCGAGCTTTCGGCGGCCGCCGAGCAGATGCTGAAGCTTTCCCGCAACCTCCTGGACAGCATGGATCGCTTTGTTCTGGAGCAGCATGTACCACAGACGCCCGCTCCGCGCCGTGATTCCGCGGAAGCGCGTCGCAAGAGGGATTCGCATCGCGAGAAAGAAATGGAATACGCCGGAACGCGTCAGTAGGCAAACGGAACGCAGCGATGGAAAAAGACCTCCAAGTCGTCGGCTTTCGCATCGGAAATGAAACGTTTGGCGTGCGCATCGGTTCGGTACGCGAAATCGTCCGTGTACCGGAGATCACCGCGGTGCCCAGCGCTCCGGAAACCGTGGAAGGTGTGATCAACCTGCGCGGAAAAATCATTCCGGTAATGGACTTGCGCAAGCGCTTCGGCCAAACAGAGATTCAGGCCGATAAGAAAAATCGCATCCTGGTCGTTGAGCTTAACAACAAATTAGTGGGCCTGATCGTCAACGCCGCCTCGGAAGTCTTGAAGATTGCGCCGTCCGAAATCGAGGCGCCGGGGAATCTTTTTGCCGAAGGCGAGTCCGGCTATGTCACCGGCGTGGGCAAACTCAAAGGCCGCCTCATCATTCTGTTGGATATTGCGAAGCTCCTGCATCGCCCGGAGTTCAAACAATTTGAGGAGGCCGCGGAACTCGTTGGTGCTGCGAAGTAAGACTTCGTTCG
>Ga0137415_10005814_pt1 | contig 12207 bp, 11 predicted proteins | sample CZODoug3_1_1_16f_FD_183082 | JGI IMG/M metagenome (GOLD analysis project Ga0137415, IMG submission 183082) | Vadose zone soil fungal communities from Angelo Coast Range Reserve, California, USA - CZODoug3_1_1_16fungal (Hybrid Assembly) | ecosystem: Environmental > Terrestrial > Soil > Vadose...
GCGGTGAAGGCGACGTAGACCGGCTCGTGCTTGACCCGCGTGCAGGTCCCATAAGCCGCGGCATTGACGCGGCCGTCGCGATCCACGGTGGTGATCATCGCAAGACATGAGCTTGGGGCGAAAAGCCGATCCCACCATTTTCGTGGTTGGTCCAACTTCGTTGGCGTCATTGGCGTCTCCGTCCTTATGGGCGGTTGTCGATCCCTACGGCTTCCGCGATGTCGCGGTGTGCTTCGCCGCCATCATCCAATCGGTCGCCGTGGCGCTCGAATCGTCCGGCATGGAGATGCCGGCCGCCGCCGAGTGACCGCGCGCGAATCGAGTCAGGGCTCCTTGAACATCGCCCGCTCGCGCGCGATGAATTCGGCGACTTCCGGTCCGTCATAGGGTACGTCGACCGCCATGGTTTCGTAGGCGGCGACGAACGTGCCGCCGTAGGGCGCTCCGCAATAGTGCGCGGAGCGCACCCGCTCCCACGCCACATATCCTTGCGCGTCGACGCAATCCGCGTCGACCGAAGCGGCAAGAACCTCGCCGACCACCATCAGGCGTTCCGCCCATTCCCTGCTCCATTCGACCCTGCACTCGAAATGCCGCGGGCACTCGAGAATGCGGGGCGGCTTGACGCTCACCGAAGGCAGCGCCGTGAGACCCGCCTTCTCGAGCTCACTCACACCAGGAGCAAACGGAAGGCCGACGACACGCACCGCCTCGAGACTCTTCCTGTCGAAGCGCGGCAGGTTGACGACGAATTCGCCGGTCTCGACCAAGTTGCGCGCCGTGTCGCTGCCGATATTGGCAGTGAAGGCGATGTAGACCGGCTCGTGCTTGACCCGCGTGCAGGTCCCGTAAGCCGCCGCATTGACGCGGCCGTCCCGATCCACGCTGGTGATCATCGCGAGGCACGAGCTCGGCGCGAACAGCCGATCCCACCATTTTCGCGGCTGGTCCAACTTCGTGGGCGTCATCGGCGTCTCCCGTCTCTAGCGGCGCTATCGCCCCCCAACGGCGTCCGCCGCGGGCCACTGCGTTGTGCGATCGCGTGAGGAAGCAATACAACGTCGACCAGCACAGCACGTGCGCCGTCGCCGCTTGCCCGATCCCGAGCCCGTGGACTAAATAGCGCGGGCCTCCCTTCCGGGAGGCTTTCGTTTCGGCGGAAGCGGACACGGCTCCCGGACGATTTTCCGAGACGATTTTTCCAAGTCGTCTGCGATCACGGGACGGCGGGGTAGCTCAGATGGTTAGAGCGGCGGAATCATAATTAGAAAACCGCGTGTCTCGTGGTGCTCCATTGTGCACTATGATAACCGCAACATTCATGAAATTTCAGTGACTTATGTGATGAACTGGCTCTGGAAGCTCTCCTGTTTGTGTATCGCGGCTCAAGACGCCCGGCACCTACTACGACGAGAGCACGCCTGCTTTCGGACTGAGGGTCGGCAAGAGCCGCAAGACTTGGTTCGTCGTTCGCGGCAGGGAACGCCCGCGCACGACGATCGGCCACTACAGCGAACACGGCCGTGATCGTGCAACAGCAGATTGCTGGCCGCCTTGCATGTTTGTGGATCACCGACCGGGACGACGTGCTACCCGGATGGTGTGCTGCAGACGAGATGGCAACGCCAGCGACCACCAACCCCAGCACGGATGTTTACAAGTGGACACTCCCCACCGGGTCCCTCTGAGATGCCGCTTCAAAAAACTCGTCTGGCGGGACGCGCACGGACAGCGGCTTCGTCGATGTCAGTTCCCCAACCGGCGCGATCCGGGAGGGCCAGCGTTCCGCCGTCTATCTGCAGCGGGTGCGTGAAGAAACTCTTTACCCACGGAGCCTCATCGACCACGTATTCCGTGATCCGAAGATTTGGAATTACAGAGGCAAAGTGAGCACCAATCAAGGTCGACAAATGTCCATAATAGTTGTGAATCGCGACGTTGACCTCAAAACTGTCCGCCATTGCCGCCATGAGGACGGCTTCACTCATTCCATTCCACTGCGGATCAATTATTACGACATCGACGCTGTTCTGCTCGAGATATGGCCGCAGTCCGCGCCTACCATAAACGGTTTCCAGCGCAGCTATGGGAATCGTCGTCGAGTGGCGGATCCAGGTCAGCGACTTCGGATCGTGCAGGTCGTACTCGATCCACATCAATCGATACGGTTCGAGCATTTTTGCAATCTGGCGCGCACCTTCGGGTTTGACGTTGCAATTGAGGTCCAGTAGCAAATCCATGTCCGGCCCGGCGCCGTTCCGAAATGCCCCGATGCTGGCTTCGATCGCTCGCAACAAAGGCGGATCGACGTTCAGCGCAGGATGCCCCGCCCCCGAACCGAAGCCTGCTTGATAGTTGGACGCCCCTTCGCGGCCAAACAGCAGTATATTCGTTTTCAACGCTCTGAAGCCACTCTGTGCCGCCTCGCGCCCCAAATCGGACAGGTCCTCCAGAGTCCGCACCGCCGGGGATGCGAACAAATCCGGGTAACGCACGCGCAGGGTTCCACATTGCGACCAATAGAGCGGCAAGCGATCGCGTTGGCTGCCACCAAAGAGATCCGAGACGCGAACTCCAAGAGATTTGGCCTTTATGTCGAGACAAGCATTTTCGATCGCGGCGACGGCTTGGGACATCAGCCCACCAGAGGTCGTCCGCGCCATTCCATAGAGCTTCGCATTCAGGCGGCTTGTATTGCATGGGTCATCACCCACGACGTGGCTGCCAAGCGCGCGGATCACCTCAGTCAGTCCGGGCGTACTGCGGCCCTCGCTGAACTCCGACCACCCAACGATTCGGTCATCAGTCGTGACCTTCAGGAACGACAGTGTCCTCCAACCACCGTCCGCGTGGAAGTCCTGAAACTTGGTGATCTTCATTTCCTAGCTCTCCGGGGGATCTTGCGTCCACCCGCTATCGCGCGGCGCTACTCGCCCCACGTATAGATCCCTTCCACTCACTGCCATGTCGCCGCGAACCCCTCCGAACGACGGCATTGCTCCTCTTCAACGAGAACATTGCCTTCCTCGGTCGACGCGAAGCGCATTGTGGACTCAGGGCCCGCTGAGCTAGATCGACAACCTTCGTCGCCCCTTCTATTTTGCGTCTAATTGCACCCCATCCATGATCCAGTGCACTCCGGCGCGGTCCACTGTCCGGAACAGCACTCATTGTGCTTTCAGACCTGCCGCCACGATGACTTGCCGCCACCGCTCGCTCTCCTGAGCGATCATTTCTGCAGCTTCGGCGGGGGTACTTCCGACCGCCGTCAGGTGAAGTATCTCCAACCGCTCGGCCACATCAGGCAGCTTCAGGGTGTCGGAGATCGCCTGGGAAAGTTTCGTGGCAATCGCCGACGGTGTTTTCTGGGGTGCAACTACAGCAAGCCAATCCGTATGGGTGACGCCCGGCAGCGTCTCCGCGACTGTAGGGACATCGGGGAACTGAGGAAGGCGGGCGTCGGACGTTATGGCGATAAGCTTCAGCCGGCCCGCCTTAATGTGCTCCATCACGTTTCCGACGTTGTCGATCATGATGTCGACGTGACCTGCCAAAAGATCGCGAGCTGCGGGCGCCATCCCCTGATACGGCACGTGCAGAAATTCGATGCCAGCCGCCGCCATCAATTTCACCATCGCAAGCTGTGGCGTCTGACCCAGACCAGGCGACCCGTAGCTCAGCTTGCCAGGATTGGCTTTTGCATAGGCGACAAGCTCAGGGAATGAAGAGGCCGGAACCTTCGGATTGACGACAAGCGCAGTCGGCACCTTCGCCACCACGGAAACGGGCACGAACTTCGCGGCATCATAGGACAGGCTTGGATAGAAGTGCGGAGCGATGACCAAGGGGGCAGGTGGAGTGGCGAGTAGCGTGTATCCATCCCCTTCGGCTCTCGCGACTGCGTCTGCGCCGATGGTCGATCCAGCGCCCGGTCTATTCTCGATCACGACCGGTTGCCCCCATTTCGAACTGAGCTTGTCCCCAATGAGCCTCGGTACAGTGTCGAATATCGGTCCCGGTGGCAGGGGGACGATGACTCGGATTACCCGACTCGGGTAGTCAGTCTGCGCCAATGCCGCTGTGTTCCAGATGTTCAAGCCGGAAGCCGCTATTGCTAGCGTAAGGATAAAGTTGCGGCCATTGCTTGAACAGTATTTGGTCAGCGCTTTTGAATGGTCGCAAATCGCGTCGATGGACGTCATAGCGAACCCTCCTTAGATGAATGTTTTTTCGTTCGCATTGGGCTGTCACAAGGACAGCCCAATGCGGGGACGGTCGAACTGGGTCTATGCCCCCATCATGAGGAATCCCTCGGGTGCGAACGGCCCCCAGACGTCGCGCCGCGGCCCTTGGGTGGACCACACTTTCGGCCGTTGAGGCCGGTCGTGGTGCCAGGGCCTCGGATCGTAATACCCAAGCCCCTCATTGCTCATCAGATCCAATTCGGTGAACAGTTCCACGAGCTGCCCGGCCGGGTTCTTGTGGTACGTTGAAACGTTATGGCCTGGACCGTGCCGGAGCGGGCCCCACAGAATATCCAGCTTCGCTTTCGCCAGCACGTCACAAGAGGTGGTCAGCGCTGCGGAATTCTGCACCTCAAAGGCCATATGATGCATTCGCGTTGCGTTGGACTGAATGAAATTTACGGTGTGGTGCTCGTGGCCGCTCCGTAAAAACAGAAAATAATCGCCAACCCAATCGCCCAGCCGGAACCCCAACACGTTGGTATAGAACTCGCCCGTCTTCTTCACGTCGGGCACGATCATGGCCACATGTCCCAGACGCAACGGAGCAATACCTCTTGTCGTAGCGCCAGGCACCCGGAACCTCTGCTCTTGAAGCAATTCGATCTGAAAGCCATTGAGATCATTGAACGTCACGCTCCGCGCCATCCCCGGATGGGGATCGCTTCGGATCTCGCCACGTATCCCGAGCGGAGCCAGGCCCTTGACGATTTCCTCGACACTTTTGTCGGGATCGCAAATGAACGCGAGCCCCGCGAGCGCCGTGTGCTGACCTTCCGATAGGATCAGAGCATCGCTACCCGATGGTGCACCCAGATAGACACGCCCATCCGCCCTACCCGCATTCTGCAGCCCAATCACTTCCTCGTAATATGCGACCTGCCGCTCCAGATCGGGCACGAAAAAGTTGGCGTGACTCAAGGCTAACCCATTCACCATATGATCCGTCTCCGACTGATAACTTTGCAAGCACATTGCGCTCAAGGAGGCTCAAAGCCTCAATGGTTCCGCCGCTAGTGGGGCGACGTGCTTGTTGACGCCTGGCACCACCCACGGCGACTTCAATCTCATATAGTACATTTGTACAATATTTTTTCTTAGTGGTCAAACACCTTCGCGCGTGCCGCGGCCTTTGGGGGCTTTCGAAATCCGCCCAAGTTTGCTTAAGCTTCGCCGCAAGACACCGAGGGAGTGAAACGTGGCCAAAACCAACAAAGTCATCATCACCTGCGCCGTCACCGGCTCGATCCACACGCCGTCGATGTCGCCGCATCTGCCGATCACCGCCCAGCAAATCGCCGACGCCGCGATCGGCGCGGCCGAGGCCGGCGCCGCGGTGGTGCATCTGCACGCCCGCAACCCGCAGGACGGACGGCCGGACCAGACGCCGGAGGCGTTTGCATCCTTCCTCAAGGTGATCAAGCAGCGCTCGCCCGTGGTGGTGAACATCACCACCGGCGGCTCGCCGACCATGACGGTCGAGGAGCGGGTCAAGCCAGCTGCGACCTTCAAGCCCGAAGTCGCCTCGCTCAGCATGGGCACGATGAACTTCGGCCTCTATCCGATGATCCCGCGCTACAAGGGCAAGTTCAAACACGACTGGGAGGAGCCGTATCTCGAAGGCACGCGCAGGGGCATGTTCAAGAACACGCTCGCCGATATCGAATACATCCTCACCACCTGCTCCGGGAACGAGACCCGCTTCGAGATCGAGTGCTACGACATCGGCCATCTCTACACGCTCAGGCACTTCCTCGATCGCGGCGCGGTGAAGCCGCCGGTGTTCGTGCAGTCGGTGTTCGGCATCCTGGGCGGCATCGGCACGCACCCCGAAGACGTCATCATGATGAAGCGCACCGCCGACCGCCTTCTCGGCGACAACTATCACTGGTCGGTGCTGGGCGCCGGCGCCGCCCAGATGCGGATCGCGGCGCAGGCCGCGGCGATGGGCGGCAATGTTCGCGTCGGCATGGAGGACTCGCTCTGGATCGGCCCGGGCAAGCTCGCCGAAAGCAATGCCCAGCAGGTGAGGAAGGTGCGGCAGATTCTTGAAGGCCTCGGCCTCGAGATCGCCACGCCCGACGACGCGCGCGAGATCTTGTCGCTCAAGGGCGGTGACAAGGTGAATTTCTAGCGACTCTCTGTCCGCGGGTCATCCCGGGGCGCGCCAAAGGCGCGAGCCCGGAATGACCCGCGGTGGGAAACCTGCGTCTCCATTCACGTTTGCGCACCGGGGCGTAGTGCTGAAGCACGTCGACCGCCTTCAGCAATCGCAACAGCATTCTTCACCTTCGCCACGTTCAGCGCGACGAAAACTTCGCTGTGATCCGCCACGGCTCGCCTTCTTCGCGTTGAGGATAGGCCCAGGCTCTCCCGAGTAACCCTCGCGGCTCGCATCGAGTCGCCTCGAGGGCACGCACGGACATAGGGTCTTCCTCACAATCCGCTGCCAGCCAACATGTTCCCAAGGCTTGACCACGTTGAGTATTTTTTGTACATATGAACAATATCAAGCAACTGCGCTAGAGGATGATCGTGAAGTTTGTGTCATTTCAATTTGGTGGCAGGTCGTCTTGGGGGCTCGTGCGTGACCAAGCCATCGTCGACCTCGGATCGCACCTCCCCCGGCACTCAACCTTGTCCGACTTCATTGCTTCCCCCGATTTTGCAAATCGAGATGCGGTGGTCGCCCGACTGGAACCGAGCATTGATCTATCGGAAGTGAGGTTCGACCCGGTGATTCCCAGGCCGGAAAAAATCATCTGCCTTTCGCGCAACTATATGGACCACCACAAGGAAGCGGTTGCCGGTGGATTGGACAGGAAGATTACTGATTTCCCACCGATCTTCTTGCGGATCTGGCGTTCTGTCGTGGGGCATCAAGAACCCATGCTGTTGCCTAGGGTGTCGGAACAGTTTGATTGGGAGGGCGAGCTTGCGGTCGTCATCGGGTGCCAAGGGCGTCACATTCCAGTCTCGGAGGCAATGAACTACGTGGCTGGCTATGCCTGCTTCAATGAGGGCAGTGTGCGCGATTATCAGCATCACGCGTATCAAATTACGCCCGGGAAGAATTTCAACAGCAGTGGCTCCTTCGGACCATACCTCGTAACGCCTGACGAGTTGCAGGCGCCGCTACATTTAGACCTGCAAACGCGCATCAACGGCGTGACGGTTCAGTCGTCTAACACGTCGAATATGATTTTCGGGATCGAGCGAACAATAAGCTACTGCTCTGACATATTCGATCTTGTGCCGGGCGACGTATTGGCCATGGGAACACCAAGCGGTGTGGGCTGGGGGCGCAACCCGAAGGTCTGGCTCAAGGCTGGTGATCGGGTTGACGTAGAGATCGAGGGGGTTGGATTGCTCTCGAACCCGGTCAAGGCGGAATAGACTATGACTACCGTGTTCGACATTGGAGTCATCGGATTTGGTCCCACGGGAGCAACGCTGGCTGCATTGCTTGCTACGCGAGGTTGGAAGGTTTGTGTCTTCGACAAGCATCGAGACATTTATCCTAGGCCTCGCGCGATTGGGATGGATCACGAAGCCATGCGGGCCTTCCAGAGAATTGGTCTGACCAACGAATTGACCACGAATTTCCTGCCTTACAATCCGACGGTCTATCTTGGCGCAAGCGGTCAACCGATACAACGTATCGAAATCACGCCGCCCCCGAATCCATTGAGCTGGCCGCCAACCAGCACCTTCAATCAGCCAGCCCTAGAGGAGGCATTGCGAAAACGTGTCGTTCAACATGACAACATATCCGTATTGTTAGAACAGGACATCGTTGATTGTCGTGACGTTGGCGGGTACGTGGAGTTAACAGCCCAGGCAAGAAACGCTACGACCAGCAGACATTTTGCGCGTTACGTCGTGGCGTGCGATGGAGCCGAAAGCCGAACTCGCCGCAGCCTCGGGATATTGCAAGAGGATCTCGAGTTCGAAGAAGACTGGATCGTTGTGGACGTGAATGTCGCCGAGAGCGCAATTCATTCGCTGCCCAAGACGAATGTGCAATATTGCGATCCGCGCCGGCCTACCACGTTTGTTGTGTGCCCGGGAAATCACCGCCGCTGGGAATTCAAGATTTTGCCTGGAGAGCACTTTGAAGGGGAAATATCCAACGAATTCCTGTGCCCACTGCTGGCCCCGTGGTTGACCAGAGAGCAGGCGAACATCTGGAGAGCAGCTGCTTACCGTTTCAGGGCAGTCGTCGCTGAACAGTGGCGGAAGGGGCGGATACTCCTTGCCGGCGATGCAGCTCACCTTATGCCGCCGTTCCTTGGGCAAGGCATGTGTCAAGGAATCCGAGATGCCGCGAACCTTGACTGGAAACTGGATCGCGTTCTCTGCGCTCAGTCACCCGACAAACTTCTTGATACTTACCAGATCGAACGCCGGTCACATGTCTACGAGGTGACCAAAGCGGCCAAGATGCTGGGAACGATCGTTGGGGAGCTGGACTCTGATCGCGCTCGTGCTCGTGATGAGAAGCTGATTGCCGACCAGGGTGGCACGGTCAAACCCAAGCTCCGACAAGCCTTCATTCCGGGGATCTTCGACGGGCTTATACTGAAGCAAGCCGGGGCAAGTGGGCGGGTCTTTCCCCAACCTTTTGTCGAACATGGCGAGGATTTGGTTCGTCTGGACGAACTCACCCAAGGCAAGTCGGTCCTGATGTTCAAAACCGAACCAGAACGCTCTACGTCCATTGAGTGCACCCGTCTTGGAGCTTCCATCGGTCTCGCGCTCGCGACGCTGGCCTCTCGTTCAGGTGTTGAGGATCAGGAGTTGCTCGTGGTGCGGGAGAGCGAAAACATCCTGTCGAACTGGTTCGAGGCGAACGGATGCGTCGCAGCGCTGATTCGCCCCGACCACTACGTATATGGAACGGCGGAAACTGACGGCGAAGCTCGTACTTTGTTGCTAGCATATCTAGAGGCACTCGCATGCCGATAGCAACTCAGGAAGCGCTCGTGACCCGAACCTCTAGCAAAAGAAAAGCGACTACTCGTCGATCACAGACGCCGCGAAATCGTCGGTCGGTCATCCCGACAGATCAGATCGACACTCCCCAGCGACGGCGCGCTATTCTCCTGGCGGCAGCTCAGCTGTTCGCGGCTCATGGATATAATGGCGTTTCTATTCGTGACATCGCCCGACGGGCAAAGGTTCCGACAACGTTGTGTAGCTACTACTTTGGGCGAAAGTCCGAGCTGTTCACGGCGTTGTTTTTGCACAGCCCGGACCACATTGAGAAGCGCAGGAAGGAGCTTGAGGCTCTTGCTGATGATGGGTCTTTGGAGGAATTGGTTCGACTATGGATTGGTCCCATCCTCGCCATGCGCTCGAACGATGAGGAAGCACCTTTTGCTATTTTGTTCGCACGCGCATCCTGGGATTCTTCGGCCGAGGCGAAGGAGGCGGTCAAGAGATTTTACGATCCAATCGCCTTTGCGGTTTTGCTTGCGCTGACCCGCTTGCTCCCGAACCGGAGCTCCACGGACCTCGCGTGGGGATACGAATGGGCCCTGGGGGCCTTTCTAATGCATCTGGCAAATGATCGCGTTGAAAGTGTTTCGCGAGGTCGCGTGGCAAGTGCTGATGTGGGCAGCAAGACGGAAAACCTAATTCGTTTCATTTGTGCGGGATTGCGATCAATCCCCTCAAGCAGTTGAGGCGAAGGGAATCGCCCAATTTCACGCAAAGGTAGTGCGTAATGTCTGAAGTCGCGTCGAAAGAAATCGTTCCCAAGCTGAGGTCCATACGTCGAATCGTAACCGGCCACGATGGTGGCGGTAATGCGATAATTTTGGAAGACAAAGCCGCAACTCAGGTTCTGGCCATTGGTGTGCCCGAGCACGGCGTCACAGATCTCTGGAAGACCTCAGCCGTCCCGACAAAGAACGACGGATATACGGACCCGTGCGTCGGCAGGCTTGCGCTGCCGCCACCGCGGAAGGGTACGGTTTTCCGGGTTGTTGAATTCCCGCCAGACGCTGAGTTTTTCCCCAAAATAGATCAGCGGTCGGCTTTCTCCGTTTTAGGGAAGGACGCAGTCGACGCTCTTACTGGGCGCACGGATGTCGTCATGCATAGGACCCCTTCTGTCGATTACGCGATCGTAATCGAGGGAGAAATATGGGCGGTTATGGACAAGGGCGAGGTCTGCATGAAGTGCGGAGACGTCTTGATACAGCGCGGCACGAATCACGGTTGGTCAAATCGCACCGATAAGCCGGCGCTCGTCGCCTTTGTTTTGGTCGCGGCGGAACCATTGAGGCTTTGAGCCTCCTTGGGGGGGGCCGTCCTTGTGACAGCCCAACGCGAACAAAACACACTTATCTAAGGAGAATTCGCTATGACATCCATCGTCATTTTGCTTGGGCTCGCACCGGGTCAGACGCAGCGGTACTACAATGGGATCCGCAGCGGTGCGCCAGATGCAAAGGTGACTCTCCTGTCGCACGTTTCCCAAATCGAGCCGCACCTGGCCGAAATGGATGTGCTGATCACGCATGGGCCGTATCTAGCCGATCGCGCTGATCATGTGTTGAGCAATTCACCGAAACTGAAGTGGATCCAGGGCATCGGTACGGGAGTGGATAATTTTGCTGATCGTCCGACATTGCGCTCCGACGTTACTATTACCAATATACATGGCATCCATGGCAACCCCATGTCCGAAGCTGCATTGGCAGCAATGCTGGCGCTCAGTCGTCGGATCCCACGGAATGTGCGCAATCAAGCGCTACAGACTTGGGAGTCGTGGCCTTCACGATTGCTCACTGGGAAGACAGTCGGCATCCTGGGGGTCGGCTCAATTGCACTGACACTGGCTCCGCGATGCAAGGCGTTCGATATGACGGTGATCGGCATCAGCACCGGCGTGAGGCCGGTGCCGGGCTTCGATCGTATCGTGCATCGCGATTCTCTGATCGAGGTGGTCAAGGACTTCGACTATTTATTACTTCAGACACCTTACTCGCCGGAGACTCACAACATCGTCAACTCTGCCGTGTTCGACGCGATGAAGCCTGAGGCATATCTGATCAATCTCGCTCGTGGCGGCGTCGTCGACGAGGCCGCGCTTTTGGCTGCTCTTCAGAATGGTAAGATTGCGGGAGCCGCCCTTGACGTATTCGCAACAGAGCCTCTCCCAAAAAATAGTCCATTTTGGTCGATGGAAAACGTGCTGATCACGTGTCACCAGTCGTCAACGCACGAGGGCACCATCGACGCAATCGTACCGATCATCAATCACAACATAAGCCAATTCCGTCGCGGGAATATTTCCGGAATGAGGAATATCGTGCGGCCTTCCGGAGCGGCACATGGAACGAACCCGCTCGCGTGAGAGGCTGCTGCACGCGAGGTCGTGTTGGGATTGCCGGGGCCGCTAACCACCTGAGGCGCATTGGACAACGGGGCTGGTGCTCCGTCTTGAGGCTCGAGGGGCTTCCCCCGCAGTTATCCTACAGAATCCCGTGGCTATCGTCGCCGACGAAGCGGTGGCAAGCGCTCAGATCCCCGTCCGATGACACGCCGAAATATCTGGCTCCTGCCCCAAAAGGATAGGGGCGGTGTGTACCCTTGTGGATCTCGGCAAATGCGTTCGCGAGATTGGCGCCGCCGGGGGGATGGAGCGGACGCCGAGCGGCTGGCACGCGACTACAACGGCCATGTGCGCGAGCAGATCGTCGATATCCTGTCGACCAGCCTCGCCAGCGAGATCACGTTGCAGCGGCCGCGCGATGCAGATCCCACGATCGCCGCGATCCGGCCAAGTCGGGTACTACACACATCGGCGCGACGCGAGACCGCGAAGAAGCGCGATGCCTGAGCGGCCGCTTGCCCGATCCCGACCCGTGGACTAAATAGCGCGGGCCGTCGGAGAGGCTTTCGTTTTGACGGAAGCCCACACAACACCTGCGCGGCTTGCAGGTCGTCTGCG
>Ga0137415_10005815_pt1 | contig 12206 bp, 11 predicted proteins | sample CZODoug3_1_1_16f_FD_183082 | JGI IMG/M metagenome (GOLD analysis project Ga0137415, IMG submission 183082) | Vadose zone soil fungal communities from Angelo Coast Range Reserve, California, USA - CZODoug3_1_1_16fungal (Hybrid Assembly) | ecosystem: Environmental > Terrestrial > Soil > Vadose...
CCCAGAGCACACGCGATCTCGATGCCTGTCCCGGAAAAGACGACCGTGGCAAGAATCCTAGAGAGCCCATTGAATCGGTCGACCTCGAGCTCGTAGCGTGGCCCCTTCCATCGTTCGACGAGATGGCGCACTTGCGGAAGGTCCGCCGAGCCGTCGGAGGCCGCACCATGAGGCGCCGAGAGCGAAGCTCGCACTCTGGAAAAGCGGGCAAGACGCAGGGTCGCGAAGGCTGCGACCCAAGCCAATAGGGCGGCCGGAATCCACGGAATCCGCCATCCTTCGAGCTCTCGCTCCGGTCGCGTAAGCTCCAACGCCAAGGCGCATGTGCCGATGAGGAAGCACGCCAATGGCCCGGTTCCATGGTCGACGAGGTGGTAGGAGGCACGGCCGCCCACCAGCACGACCAAAATCACGACGACCGCCCCGAGAAGGCCGAGCCCCCATGGCGGCCAGCGCGAGAAGCACTCCGGTCCAGTCGAATGTCGGAAAAAAGTCCATCGTCGTATTCGTCGGGTGGGAACGCGTGCTCAAGGAGACGACGCGATCAGCTTGATCTTCTCTTGCACCGTTTCGTTGAAATGGTCATCGGCATATACCTTCGAGTGGCTCAATCCCGTGAATTTCTCTCTCGATTTCAGAAAGGCGGGTGGAATGTTCGAACACGAACCGCTCAACGCGGGCACGGTGCCGTCGCCCGAGTCGGTCTGAGCGTCCTCGCGTCCCGAGGCAAGCCACTTTACGCGCTCGTCGGTCCTCAGACCATCGCTGTAGAGTACATGCGTGTTGGGGTGCCATGCGTTTTGAATCGCCAGATGAAACGCCTGCGCCGCGGCGATGCGCGTCTTCAGCTTTGCGTTGACCTCCGTATTGACGGGAACGAGCACCACTTGGTCTCCCTGGACCGAAGGCACGGTCGATGGGAGCATCAGGCCGGGGGCATCGGGAAGCTGATAATGAGCAAAGATATTCGCGAGATCGATTTGAGGCGTCGTCGCGAGCCAGGGCTCGCCATTCGCGAGTTTTGGATAAGTGTGATTCGGCAGTAGCTGCATCGGTCCTGGAAGACCGGCTTGCAGTTCGACGTACTCTTGGCGTGTGTATCCGAGGATGCCGTCGACCACGAGGGGCTCGGACGTGCGCACGATTCAGAAGCAAGTCGGCCCACCCCATCGGGATGTTGTGTGAAAAAAGCGGTGTCAGCTTTCGGGCGTGCGCCGCGCGTGCTCTCTTGCCAGGCGGTCGAATTCGGCGACCAAGTCCGTGTCACCGGTGACCTCGGTGGCCGGCACAGTCGGCTTTTCCGCCGGCGCATGGAGAAATCGTGCTTCGAGCATTTTCTGCATCCATTCCGGGATCTCCTCGGGACGGTCGCAGTTCAAACGAATTTGCTCGCCCACCACGCGGACGAAGTCGTTCGCGCGCAGATCCAAGTTGCCCTTCGTGGCCTCGACGACGACATCGGGCGCGCGGATGCTCGCCTCGGCGCGCGCGCGCACTTCGAAACGCTCGCAGTCCACGGCCAACGTGCCCTGGGCGCGCAGCTCGATGGCCGCGGCGTCGATCACGAGCCGCGGCCCCGCGTCGGTGAGCACGATGGTGAGCTCGAGTTTGCCGCCCTTGCCGTGAATCGAGAGACGTTCTCCTTCGGGATGCTCTTGCACCGCGAGTTCGCGCCCCGATGGCAAAGCGAGGGTCGCGCTCTTGGGAGCGGCCACGCGGGTGCGCGCGAGGGGCTTCTTCGCGCCCGCTACCGAAAGGGACGTCCGTTTTTTTGGAGTTTTCAGTGCTTTTGATTTGGGCATCTCGAGGTTCTCGTGATGTTCGGTGGATCATACGGCGTGCCAACGCACGGCGTGGCGCACCTGTTTTTCGCGCTCGCCCCACAGAGGGTGCTCCAAGACGAAGGATCCCGTCCAGACGGTGGTCAAGAGACCGTCGTCCGAGCGAACGAGCACCGTGCGAAGAACGGGATTCACCTCGGTGGCCCGGCCACCGGGCGGCTCGAGGATCATTTGTGGGCGCTCGTTTGGAAGGCGTATCTGCAGGGTCTCGTGCGCAGGGTGCATGCCCGTGAGGACGAGCATCTCGTATCCGGTCAGGGGCGGCGTCGCCAGTCCGGGTGAAGCCCCGTGCACGAAGCGTTGAATGTGGCGTTCGAGCATCGAGCTGCGCGTGCCGTCATGACGCGGAAGCATCTTCTCCAAAGGTACATCGAAGAGTTCCGGCGGCAAGTATCCGGAACGAAACTCGTAGAATGCGTTTGCGGCGCATCGAGATGGCCGGTACGCCCCCATGAACGCGACCCGAGGAAACCACGATTGCTCGATCCAATCGAAGCCTCCGGGGACCGGAGCCTTGGGCCAATCTTCGATGTGGTCCGTGGACAGCCGCTCCGGCGTGAGTGGATCCCACGGTACTTCGATATTGGGTAGTTCAATTCCCGCAAGTGCTTCCGGACTCGCATGGACGAGATAACCTCGACCCGCGGGATTGCGCGGATATACGTAGCGCGACATTCGCTCGGGCGGGCCCTTCGAGATCTGTCCGAGGTATTGACTGCGCGGGTCCGGGTGGCTCTTTTCGGCCCAAATGTCGCGACCGCCGAAGGCCCGGTCGTACGTGAGCGGCATCGACGCGAAGGGCAAAGGTGCGCTGAACGCCGGCGGCCGGCCGCCGCCTCGATCGAGCACGCGGCGATCGCCGTAGACGCGAAGCTGGCTTCCGTAGCGCGCGCGGCCCTCGCCGGGGAGAACGATCCCGACGCTCACATCCAAACTGGGGACCGGGCCGCGGAGGCTGTGCGCGCTCCCCTGGACCACGACATCGGTACCCACTTTTAGATGACAGAGAAAATCGGAGTCGGCCTTGGCCGCTGTATCTCCGCCTTGCCCTTTCGCCTCGTGGTAGGTGGGTTCGACGTCGAAGGGAATCTGTTCACGGGCCACCGTGCAAGGCCAGCCGGGCGTAAACGAGTACGTGCGCTTCGCGATGATGGCCAGGCAGGGCTGATCGCTCGCGTTCGTGAACGATACGACGAGCGAAAGGGGGGCTTCAGGTTGCGTCATTCGGAGTGCTCACCGCCTCCAGGCGGTCCCTCGCCCGCGGCTTTGCCGTGACCTTCACCTTCGCCCTCACTGTGCCCGCCTTCGCCCTCGCCGTGCCCTTCACCTTTGCCCTCGCCGTGCCCGCCTTCGCCCTCACCGTGCCCTTCACCTTTGCCCTCGCCGTGCCCTTCGCCCTCGCCTTCGCCGTGTCCCTCGCCTTTGCCACCCTCTTCGCCGCCCCCGACGTGCTCTTCGACTTGGTCATCGGCGAGGTGTTCGGGCGCTTTACCGAGATATGTGTGCGCGATACGCTCGGAGCCGTCCTTTGCCAAGTCGCCAAGGACCTCACTGATGGCCGTTTCGGTAAATTTCTCGATGACGTCCTTGACGCCCCCTTCGATGCTGAAGCCCAGATTCTCTGGTACCCGGCTGGCAAGAGCGGCAAAAATGCGATCCGTTATGGCCTCACCGAGTCGTTTGGAGATAAATTTACCGGCGCGTTCGCCCGCCCACTTGAAGGCATCTTCGATGAACCCGACTTTGAAGAGCCGTTGGAAGTACGCGTCCAGAAGGATGTCGGACGCCATGAGGACGAGGCACCCGAGCACGTCGGCAAGACTCATCCCAGCATAGACGGTATTGGGCGGCTGGAAGGATTCCGACACCGGCCATGTGCAAGGAGAACTGCAGACGAGTTGATTCGCCGGTCCGAAGAACATTGTCGGGACAATCATGATGACCGCGGGGCCCTTGTGCTCTTCAAAGTCCGCTTTGACCGAGAACGGTCCCCATATCGTTTTCGTACTTCCGAATGCGATGATTACGGCGATCAATCCGAGGTCCGTGACCATGGGCACGATGGGTGGTGGCATTGGTGAGCCCAGACACACATGCGGTCGAAGAAACTTGACGTCACTTCCCTTTTTTACGATTCCCGAACCGTGGCCTTTGACCGTCCGAGAAGACCAGTCGCCGGCGGGTGTCAAGACCGCCGTGCTCGCGGAAACCCAAAAGGTGTTGTTGTTGGGGACGGGCACCGGCGACGGCGGTGTGAGCCCCAGGCCCGTATGCCTCTCCATGCCGATCACCAAGCAATACGGTTTGACGAGTTGGGTGGGAATCGGCATCAGCGCTCCTTCGGCGCCTGCGTCTGCAGGGTATCTTCACACATAATGGTCAAGCACGGCATGGCGTCCCTCTTTGGGACGGAGCTTGTAACGGAATGTCGCGCGAAAGGTGAAAACCACCAGCCGCATGGGCAGAAAAACCCAGAGGCCGGTGATCTCGAGCCGGCGTCGGATGATCTGGCGACCCACGCGCGCCTCGAGACCGACGCGAAAGTCGGGTACGACGAACTGAATGCGGTACGCTCCGAGGTTGATGTGAACGGGATCTCCCGGCGCGAGCGCGGGCAGAAGCATCGCCGGCGTGGAGGGGGTCGGAAAACACTTGTAGCCTTGCGCCATCACCTCTTCGGTTGTCGGCGTGGCCTGATTCCGGCGCGCGCGGTCGGCTACCCACGTGGCTATCTGCCACGTGGGACCGTCGGACACGGGTGACCAGGAGACGGGCAGGGGACGATCGTCCCACTTGTGAATGAGCGCGTGCGGGTTCTCGATATTGGGCAATGGGCGGTGTATTGCGGCCTCGATCATCGGGTAGAAACCACGCCCTACGGGATTGAGTGGGTGACTGATGTCGAGTCCCTCGTGCTGCGTCTTTCCGCCATACGCGCGCGTCCAATCAAGAGGCATTTCGCGAAAGGGCTGCGGACGGCTCGGAGCCAACACGTTGCCCCCGCGCGGCTCCCAGATGCGGTCTCCGACGACCATCAAGTGATTCTGGAAGCGACCGGCCGAAACGCTCACGACCATGTGCTCGACCGGTTGCGGCGCGTAGGCGGAGGCCACCACGACGAGATCGCAGCCCGTGCGCGTCGGGAAATCGTCCGGTGGAAATATGCCGAAGTGCGTTTGGATCGGCTGCTCGAAGACCGGCCAGGCCTCGCTCGCGGCGACGAGCCCCGAGAGCGACGGATCGAGGCCGTACGTGCCTCGCGCAATCGCCGTCGCGAGGTTGGTGTCTTTTCCGCATCCACCAAAGAAAAGCCGGGCGGCGAGCCGTGTGCGATTTTGTAGTTCCATGGGCGGTTCGAAAGAACCGAGAGACAACGAATACCACGGTCGCGAGGTGCACTCCATCTCGGACGGGGTACGCTCGCAGCAATGGACAAAGCGATGGCCGAGAAATACGCGCGCGTGGAGGCGACCGGCGTCGCGCTGGGCCTGACGGTGATTCCTGGAAGGGGTGGATTCGAGGTGGAACGCCCGTCGGCCCACTTGGGCGTGGAGTCTCGGGTACGCATCGAGACTCTCTACCACCTCAGGATCGAGGCGCGCGCGCCATCACAAATGGGCACCGGCAACATGGGGTATCGCGATGCGCCCGTCGCGCTCACCAGAGCGAATCGGCCCGAGGACATCAAACTGCGACGCGAAACGCGACGCGATCGGTTCGGAAAGTGGCTCAAGATCAACGGCGAGGTCCAGACGGGGGACCCGGACTTCGACCGCGAAATCTACGTGGACAGCGACGCGGACGCCGAGGACGTGCAAAGAACGTTGGCCAGCGGCGCAGTCCGGTGGGGGGCGCGGCGATTGATCGCAATGGGGTTCGACTGGGTCACGCTGTCCGGGTGGGGAAACATCGAAATGGAAATGACCGAGCCCGCGGCGACCGCGGAAATCTATTCGGTCCAAGGGATGACCGCGGCGCTCGAGACCGCGGAGACCATGCTGGCGGCGCTGCCTCCTCGTCCCGCGAGTGGGCGAAAGAAGCCGGGCGCCGGGGGTACCTGGGTGATCCTGTCCTTCGTGCTAGCCGTGCTCGCTTTTATCTTTGGCTCCTTACGCGGCGAGGGACCGGTGTTCTCGAGATGCCATCCTCTCGACAACACGCCGTACGAGATCGGCGCGCTCGCTGGATTGCTCCTTTCGATATTGATCCTCGTGTGGGTGACGCGGCGAATTCGCGGGCAATCGAGCGCGTTCGGTACGCGCTTCTTCATCGCGCTCATGCTCTGCCCCTCGCTGGCGATGCTGGGCGCGGTGGTCGCCGTTGGGATGAACGAGCTCGCGGACATGTCGCCGGCGACGCCGCATCGGACCGTCGTGCTAAACGTGTCTTCGGACCGAGAGGAAGCCTCCTACGTGGTGGTGCAATCGTGGCGGCCGGCGGAGCCGTCGCTCTATCTGCTCGTGACCGTACAACAACACAGCGGGCTGAAGCTGGGTAGCCCGCTCTTGGTCACCACGCGACCGGGTTTCTTTCGCTGGGAATGGGTCGAATCCATCGGGCCGGCATCCCGATAGGGCCGCACCCTTCCTATTCTCGTCACGTCGCGGAAATGGCTTCGAACCACAGATTCTCGAGCCGCGATTTTCCGAATGTCATGAATTGAGCTTGATCTCCTTGCCCTTGATCGCCACTTCTCCCTCAGCCTTGACGGACACCTCTTCTTTGCCCTCGAGCTCCACCTTCCCGTTGCTCATCAGCACCGCGCTTCCGCCCTTGACCACCATGGAGCTATCGTCCCCGTGCGCGGCGACGAGCTTGGACAATTGCAGAATGCTCTCCGGCCCGATGTTGATCCTGGTCTCTCCTACTTTCAACACTATCGCCGCGGGGGTCTCGAGGGTGATGATGTTCCCCTCGACCGTGATGGTGGCCTTGCCCTGCGTCAGCTTGAACTTGACGTCGGTCGTGAGGTCATACGTCTGCTCGATGTGCTCGGTCTTGTTCTGTTCGATGTGCTCGGTCTTGTTTTGTTCGACGTAGACGTCTTCGCCCGCGCCGCCGAGTATCCGTACCTTGTGGCCGGCCTTGAATTCCTCGGTCGCGAAACCGGTGACCCGGAGCTCGCTCTCGTTGAGAAGCTTGATGGTATCTTTTGCCGTCACCGTCAAGGAGCGTGTGGCGCCCACGTGGATCGTCTGGGCGGCCCCGATGGTCGACGACTGATTCGCGCCGATGTTCTCCGTGTGGTCGTGCAGCACCACCTCCTTGAGGTCCTTTTGCGCGTGCAGATAAATCTGCTCGTTTCCCGCAGTATTGACGTGCGTTATCTCGTTGTGACCCGCGTTTCCCGGGATGCTGTTGGTGCGCCAAACGCTCTTGGCCACTTGCGCGGGCAGCGCGTAGGTCTGCGATTGCGCCGTGTTGTAAACGGCACCGAGAACGATGGGTCGGTCGATGTCTCCATCGACGAAGTCCACCAGCACCTCCGAGCCGACTTTGTGCGCCTGCCAGAAGCCTTCGTCGCGGTGAGCCACCGGCGTCATCATGCGAATCCAGCACGAGCTCTTTTCGTCGAATGTCCCCTCGCGGTCCCAGAAGAACTGCACCTTGACCCGGCCGTGGTCATCCACGTACGGATCGCCGTCTTTGAGACCCACGACGCGTGCACTCTGCAATCGACTCGCCGGCTTCTCGCCTCGTTTCGGATGGATGGTGATGTCCGCCGGCACCGCCGAAAAATGGGTGAGCGCCGTGTTCGCGCGAAACCCCCCACCCTGCTTCGCGCCCTCGATCACGCCCTGCAAGGAGATGAACGTCAGCAGCAATTTGCGATTGAACCCGTCGTTCTTGTGACCCTGGAGGGTGAAAGTCTTTCCGGGCGCGAAGCGCAGCGACGAGGCCGTGCCGGCGAGCACGAACGCATCGGAGCGCCACTCCTCCAATCGCCTCTGCGCCAGCTTCTTCCCCACGCCGTCCTTGTCGATGAACGACCCTGGATAATCGCGAATCTCCCGCTTGTGCGAATTGCCCGTGTTCTCCTGACCCTGCGTCTCCGCGCGGGCGACCAGCCCTTTGAGGGGCTCGAGGAAGTTGTAGTCGCGGTGCTCGAAGGCGCCGGGGCGGATGCTCTGCGTGCGCCGGATGGTGCGCACGTGCTCGCCGGTGACCGCCCCAATGACATCGTTGAAGCTGATTTTGATCTTCGGTTCGATTTCCTCGTATCCCTGGGGCTCGTTGGTGAAGACGACCGTGGTCTTCTTCTCGTCGTGCTTGAAGTAAAAGTGCAGACCTTCCTCGCTGGTGATGCGCGCCACGAACTCGAGATCGGTCTCGTCGAATTGCGTGCAATATTCACGCTTCGGAGGCTTCCCCAGAACGTGCCACAGGCACTCGATCTGCTCGCTCTTGAAGATCTCCCCCACGATTTCGTGGACCGCCTTGTTTTGGAAGACGCGAAATCCACCGCCGTGCTGGAGATTGGCCATCCGCGGTTCGAGCACGAAGACCACCCGCGCTTGCGTTTTGCCCACGAAGGTGCCATCGGGTGCGACGTCGGTGATGATCCCGTGGACGATGCGCACGATTTTGCCGTCGTGTTCGATGGCGAAGGCGGCGTCGCGTCCCAGCGCTTTCTCGAGCTCCTCCACCTCGTCGGGATCGGTCCCGACGCAAATGGCGTAAGAGAACAGCTCCGAAAGCATCTCGGTGGCCTCGAACGAGGCCACGCGAAGGAGCGAGTCTTTCACGTCGGTGATCCGAAGCTTGTATTCTACGTCTTCGTGCATCGTGCCGAAGAGCGATTCGCCGTCGAGGGCAGCCGCCATGGGATCCGTAGCATCTGCGCCTCCGGTGCATCTGGCAAGGAGGCATCCCTGGGGCAGGTTCTGCGCCCGAGCGCCTTGCTCGGATTTCGCCGAACGTTTAGCGTCCGTGTATGCGGCGCGGCTCGGAGGATACGTGGATCATCGCCGACGGCTTCCAGCAGCGATGGCGCTTTTGGATCGTGCCGCTCCGCGAGCGCACGCTAAATGATCGGATTTCGCGCTGGGAGATCCCGGAAGACGCGCTCTTTCACATCATTTATTACGCGTTCAACGATGAGCGCGCCCGGCGCGACGATCCGGCGTACGATTTGCTCGCCATGTACGACGTGCTGGCCCGCACCCGCCTTCACGAAGTGTTGCCCCGGCCCACGAAGGATCCGAAGCGAAAGCTCCGCGGTTTCAAGCGGGAATTGAGCCGCATGCTCTATGCGGCCTTGGAGGCGGGGGTCCTCAAGTTCGAGCGGGTCGAGCTGCCTTGGCCCTTTCCAGAGACGGCCAAATTGCCGTCCGTGCGCCCGCCGCCCGGGCCCATGGAGACGTTCATCGCCTTTCGCCTCAAAGACCAAAACGGCAATCCGGTGCCGCGCGCGCGCTACCGCGTCACCCTTCCCGATGGCGATGTCCGCGAGGGGAAGCTCACCATCGATGGGCGGGCGCGCATCAGCGGTGTCTCCCGCGATGGGGCGTGCGTCATCGAATTTGTCGACTTCGATCAAGTCGATCACGGCTCCACGCCCCTCAAACCGGGGAAACGCGCGCCCGATCAGCAGGGACCGGTGGGTGGGGACGATGACGATGACGCGGACAAATCGGATGATGACGCGGACAAAGACGCATCGGGCGACGCAGACGATGACGCAAACGCATCGGAGGACGATTCGGCGAGCGAGGGCCAATCGGACCGTGTATCAGGCGAACAATCGTGACGTTACGAATTTCTCGCGGCGATCAGCACCCGTAGATTTCGCGAAGCTTGTCGACGCTGTCGGCGTCTCCCTCACCGGTTACTTCGAGCCCGTTTTCATCCTGGAAAAGCTCCCACGCGAGCTTGAAAGACGATGACACCGCATCCTGCGCCTTTTTCGATGCACCGGCCTCCACGACGGTGTCCATGAAATATCCGAGGGCAAGCAAACGAGCCTGTTGGCCGGATGGTTCGTCCACCGGATCGAGGTTTCCGAGGGCGAGCTCGAATTGCGTGTCGTCGTCGATGCGCAAAATGACGCGGGTGGATGCGTAAGGCACATCGGCTTCGAGCATGCCGTCGCCATCGGTCTGCACGGTTTGCGAGACGCCGCCGGCGGTCAGCTCGCCTTCCACGTTGGCCAGCGGCTGATTGAAGAGATCGAACAACTTGGCCCGCAAGCGAAAAGGAGGAAGCCAGACGGTGAAGGTGTAATCGGACCCGGTATCGCGCCGGAATTTGACCACGTTTTTTTCGGGGATCGCGACCTGATCTCCCGGCAAAAGCACGTGTGGGGTCTCGCGCTGCTGGCGGAGCTGCGCGTTGTCTGGGTCGTTCCAAATCTTGGTGAAGCTTCCGTAGTCGTTGTTGCGGGCGACGGACGCCATATGGTCCCCGGGTTGAACGACGTAGACTTTTCCCATGGCGAGGCTGAGCGTACGCTCCATCGCCGCCACCCGATACGGACGAAATGGAGACAACTTGGCTCTTCTCGAAAATCTAGTCCCGGCCGCGCAGCTCGATGTCGCGGGACGTCGCGTCTTCGTTCGCGCCGATCTCGATATCCCGTGCTCGCCGCATGGCGCCGTGCTCGACGATACCCGTCTGCGCGACGTGCTCCCCGTTCTGCGCATGCTCTCGTCGGCCGGTGCAAAGGTGCTCTTGGCCTCCCACTACGGTCCGCCCGACGCACCCAACGCCAAGGCGCCCGAAGGCATCGCACGCCGATTGGGCGAATTGCTGGGCGCGAAATTGGGCGTCGCGCCGCCTCGATTCGCGCAGATCGCGGGACCCATGAAGCCGGGCGACATCGCGCTCCTCCCCAATTTGTGGCTATTTCACGGGGAGCGGGAAAACGACGCCGGCCTGGCGCGCGAATGGGCGGAGCACATCGACGTGTACGTCAACGAGGCGCTTCGCTCGTCGCTCGATGTGCGCGCGTCCACTTCGGCCTTGCCCCGATTGATGAACGCGCGCGGCATGGGCGCCATGACGACGGACGAGCTGTCGAACCTTGCACCTTACATTGAAACGCCGCAGCGGCCTTTTTCGGCGCTGATCGGCGGCGCGCGTCTGCGGGAGAAAGCGCCGCTCATCGAGGCGCTCCTTCCGCACACGGACACGCTGCTGCTTGGTGGCGTCGTGGCGAATACTTTTCTTGCCGCCGAGGGGGTCGCATTGGGACAGAGCGTGATCGAGAACGACGCGCTCGATGTCGCGCGGCAGATTCTCGCGCGTGCTCGGGGACGCGGCGTTGCCGTCAAGCTGCCGCTCGACTTCGTGGTGCGCGCACGCGACGATGCTTCCTCCGCGCCAAAGCTCGAGCGCAAGATGGTCGGCGAGCTCGGACGCTACGATACGGTGGTCGATGTTGCGCTGGAGACATGCGTGGCTTATCGCGAGGATCTGGCGCGTTCCGCGATGGCCGTCTGGAACGGCGTGATGGGTCTTTGCGATCACGAGGACACGAGCAGCGGTACCATTCGCATCGCGCAAGCGGCGACAGCGGCGGGATACTCGTTGGCAGCGGGGGAGGGGACCACGGCGGCCGTGGCGTATTTCAATTTGGTCGCGCAGTTCAGTCATATTTCGAACAGCGGGCCGGCGGGGCGCGAATTGCTGTGCGGCACCGTGTTCCCGGGGATTGAAGCGCTGCGGATGGGCGTCTAAATGGGGAGCGAGGACGCAGCGGCGCCGGACTCGGGATCGGCAGACTCGGCGGCGGACCCGGCGCCGGATTCGGCCGCGTCCGATTCGGGACAGTCCGATTCGGGGAGAGACGGCTTGAGCACATCGGATTCGGGCGCAGACGATGCGCCGGATTCGGGCGCAGACGATGCGCCGGATTCGGGGCAACAGGGGACCACGACGCCCGGCGGGATCGCGGCGGAGCATCGTCGGGTGCAATTACCTCTTTATGTCGCGCCGACGTCGGACAAGGAGTTCAACACCCTCGTCAAGACCTTGGTGCCGCTCGCCTGCTGGCGGCTGGAAGACCTGCGGTTCGATTTCGATTCATCGTTCGTGAAACCGGAGGCAAAGACGGAGCTCGGTCACCTGGCGGCGCTGCGAAAATCGCACGATGGCGCGCCCATTACCGTCTTCGGACACGCGGACCCGACAGGCGACGATGGGAGAAGATCTACAGCGAGCCTTTCGGCGGCGATAAGTGGGATTCGCGAACCATCGCCATCATGTTGACGACGGTGGGCTACGATCCGGGCCCGGCCGACGGCAAACCGCGGACGGAATATTCGGACGCCGTGACGCAGTTTCAGGAGGCCAACGGCTTGGCAGCCGACGGCGATCCTGGACCCGAGACCCGCGCGAAATTATTTGCAGCTTACATGGATGCTA
>Ga0137415_10005816_pt1 | contig 12205 bp, 13 predicted proteins | sample CZODoug3_1_1_16f_FD_183082 | JGI IMG/M metagenome (GOLD analysis project Ga0137415, IMG submission 183082) | Vadose zone soil fungal communities from Angelo Coast Range Reserve, California, USA - CZODoug3_1_1_16fungal (Hybrid Assembly) | ecosystem: Environmental > Terrestrial > Soil > Vadose...
AGAACACTCACCAGAACGAGTACTAGCTAGCGTGAATAGCCTCACCACCGAGGGAAGACCCTAACGCGTCTCTTAGAATTTGGATCCTGGATCTTGAGAGTACTTGGGAGTTAGGTACTCGACCCGGTCGGGTTCAGGGACTGGTCTCCTCCAAATCCTTTCGGTGCCTCATTAACGTGTGAGCGCTCGTCTGGATTATGCGATTCAGCTTGACTCGAAGGCTGATCTTGAGTAGTCTCGGAATGTCCATCCGTTTTTTCTGGAGTCGAGTGCTCGTGTTCTGAACACCATTTCGTGAAGGCTTCTTCAGCTGCCTTGCTGAGGGATCCGCGACCATAGCCGTGGACGCTCATCGCGATTCGTCTGAACCTCTCGTTCAAGCTGTTTGAAAGATAGATCTTCAACTCTGCCATTGTTAACGAACCTTTGTCACTATGTCACTAAAGGTAAGAGGCTAAACTGGCTAGTGTAACATAGACCCTTGAGTGACGGGTTCCGCCACGGGTAACTTCTCAGCGGTCCTATCTCTGGTTGGAAAAAGTGGTCATAATGTCGAAGCAGTCAAGCCTAATGGACGACTTCCGACCAATAATGCCACCCCTCATACGCCTGCTCGCGGGAATTATCGTACTCGTCGTGATACAAGCAACAGTCCTCGGCTTTCCAGGCATAACAGCACTAATCCCCACCACCACCTTCACTATCGCTGCTTTGGTTGTCTTCACACTCGGGCTAATCGTCTCCGCCATCGTGTTAAAGTTCGGAACACAACTCGCCACCTCCATCGGCGATGCTTACAAGAGCTACCGCAGCTACACACCACTGCTAACATGGCTATTCCAGATGATAGCTCTGGTAATCCTCTACAACGTTTCCAAGCCAATCACAGCTAGCTATTTCGCAACAATCCCATGGGCCTATCCACTGATATTCCTACTCATAGCCATCGGACCCACCATCAAGGTCGTAATGAACACAGTCAACGCCCTCGAAGGCAAGAACACCTCCAGGCATCTACAGACCAACTAGTTCAACAAACACGTCTTCCGATTCTATCAGAATAGGCCGGAAGCTAGGATAAACTCCCGTTTTTGTTATCTTCCGAAAAAAAAAAATTCTTGCAACTCCTCTTGTCGGGTCCTTATGGACAGTTGCATAGTTTTTCCAGTCCAGACTTTATCAGAATTATTGCTACTATGATGGCGGTAGTCGCAGGAATTCCCACAACACTCGAAACGAGGGGAGCAATAGCATAGGCCAGCGACTGAAAATCACCATATTCGGTTCTCTTGCCGCAGAAGCGCCAATCGACGCAAATCTTGGCCCTCAACTTCTCCAAGGACCCAGAGACGAATGATTTGCCCCTCTGAACCGCATTCTGCTTCGTGACCGACCCAGCCGAAGGATAACCCGGCGAGATGAGTGATCGGCCCAATTCCTCGTAGAGATCATCGACGCTCTTGGACAGAAGAAGTTCTACGTCGGGAGACAAAGCGAAACGCCGCTTGTTGAGAGTTGAGACCGTAGTTAAGCCCAACCATGAACCGCCATCAGTCTTTCCACCTGTGGGGTCTGGACTCAGGTTTCAGCTCTTTCTTTCCTCTAAATATGACGTGATCGAGCAAGGGGCTTGAGCTCGCAATTCCTTGAAAGGATCAGACCTGCTCGTTCGATGCCTTGAGAATGAAGAAGCCGAATTTGTCTTTCATGTTCCAGGCGAAGAAACCCTTGCCATTACCGACTCCCTTGGACAATCAAAAAAGATCAAACTCATCACAGTTCGCCATGAGCAGGCCGCCGCCTTCATGGCTGGGGTCTACGGACGCCTCACTGGACGACCGGGAATCTGTGTTGCAACACTGGGACCCGGTGCCACAAACCTTGCAACCGGAATCGCAGACGCTAACGTAGACAGAGCACCTCTAATCGCTGTAACGGGGCAGGCAGCTCTGGAGCATTTCCACAAGGAGTACCATCAATACGTCGACGTAGTCAGTATCCTCCGTCCGATAACGAAGTGGAACACGCGGATTTTCAAAGCAGACACGATTCCCGAAGCTGTGAGGAAGGCTTTCAGGACCGCTGAGGCGGAGAAGCCTGGCTCATGCCATCTGGAAGTCCCCGAGGATATCGCCGACGAAGCTGCCCACACTACGCCTATCCCTCAGATTGCGGGGCCAGAACAAGCTCGTCCGACAACCAGTCAGATTCAACAAGCCGGCCAACTCATCAACAAATCCAAGGCACCACTAATTCTCGCAGGCAACGGAATCATCAGGGCGCGGTCCACTGGACCCTTCCGCGAGTTCCTGGCCGAGGCGAAGATTCCAGTAGCGCACACATTCATGGGCAAGGGTGCGCTGCCTGACGATAATCCTCTCAGCCTGTATGCGATTGGAGTGCCATCCCAAGAACTAGTCAGCAAGGCCTTCGAGCTCGCAGATCTGATTCTAGCAGTGGGCTACGATCTTGTCGAATATGCTCCGTCACTCTGGAACCCTCGTAATGACAAGACGATAATTCATGTGGACAGCACGAGCGCCGAGATTGACACAAATTATCAGCCGAGCATACAACTTGTCGGGCATATTGGCCAGACGCTATCGATTCTAACGGGCCAAGTCAAACCTCGACCGAGCAATTTTGCAAAATCCGTAAGGGACAGCATTCTGGCAGAAGCCACCGCCAAGTCGCAAGACGACTCGTATCCGCTGAAACCGCAACGGATTCTGCATGATCTACGAGAGGCCTTGAAACGGGATGACATTCTCGTCAGCGATGTAGGGGACCACAAGCTTTGGATCTCACGACTCTTTCCAACATACGAGCCGAACACCGTGCTCATTTCCAACGGCTACGCCAGCATGGGCATAGGACTCCCAGGAGCCATAGCCGCCAAGCTAGCCCATCCCAATCGAAGAGTCGTCGCAGCATGCGGAGACGGTGGATTCCTAATGACAGTACACGAACTAGAAACCGCAGTCCGGCTAGGAGTCGGAATTACCGCGGTTGTATTCCATGACAATGCTTTCGGATCAATAAAGAGAAAACAGCTGGCTCGTTTCGGGCGGACCTCAGGAGTGGATTTCGGGAATCCAGACTTCGTGCAGTTGGCGAAGTCGTTCAATGCTCAAGGCTATCGTCCAAACGGAGCTTCCGAACTGGTCTCCATGCTTGAGAGCGCTCTTAATTCGCGTAGGCCAAGTGTGATTGATGTCCCGGTGGATTACTCTTGAGACACATGCGTGTGCTTGAAGGAAAACCTAGGGTTTGCCTCTCAGTCTTAGGGTTCTGAGGATCACCCAGTAAGCCAAGGCGCCCAGAGTCGCGAGTGGCAGAGATGTTTCCAACAAATTAGAGAGTACGACCGTGTTCAGTAACTGTCCACTAAAGACGGACTCTCTGAGAGCGGTAGCAGCCAGGCTGAGAGGGTTATAGTCAGCAATCGTCGCGATTGGACCTGGAAGGTATTGGGCGATCGTCTTTGCTGAATAGAAGACAGTGCTGATAGTAATGAGAGAAACTTGGAGGGCTTGAGCGTAGACCCAGTATATTTCCCCCCTTCTCGAGATGCTGGCGAAGAAAGCTGCCAGACCGGCTAATCCCGTTGCGAGAACGAACATGAAGGGAAGCAGCAAGAGCACGTTCAGGATATTCTGAGGATGAACTGCGAAAGAGGCGATTATCAGAAGCGCAGACGAGTAGACCAATCCTCCAAGACCTCCGGAAATAATGTAGGCGACAACCAATCCAGATGTTCTGATGGGCAGAGTCATGTAGTATTGGACTACCCCTTCACGCAGCGCCAACCAGATTCTCCGTCCCGTGTCTGTGGCCGCTGTGAACAGCCCCACCGTCACGATGCCAGGAACTAGGAATGAGAAATATTCGGGGCTAATCATTCTTCCAAGAACCAGCGCTGTTACTAGCATGTCCGAGAGGCTCAGACTGATCAATACTGCCATCAGCCACTTGGTTCTGAAGAAGTACGAGAAATCAGTCCGAGCCACCAACAATAGGCGAGAGAATTCGCTCAAGCAACCTTTACCCCCTCAATGATCTTGTCAACAATCCTCGCGCTAAGAGATAGAGTACTGACGGCTATTGCTGTGACTACGACTGCCGCTAACACTGGATTGAGCAAGTATTTCGGGTCGAAACCCAGAAACCACCTCGTCAGGTCCGCTCCATAGGTCAGGGGACTGAGAACGGAGATTGGAGAGTAGTAATTTGGCATGACAGCGAGTGGGTAGAAGACTGTGCTGAACCTAACCAGAAGGGCGGAGAGCCCTGCTAGCACCGCAAGATAGATGTCAACAGCCTTGAATGCGATGAAGGACAAGGATACCATTATACCTGTGATACCTAATCCTAAGAGAAACAGGGCTAGCAGTGCAAAGAGTGCTCCGGGGACCGTAAGATTCCCCGAGACGAAGAGGACGGCGAGCAAAGGAGGCGCTACTTTCAACAGTGTGTTTGCTACGCCGTACATCGCCTGTGATACGAGGAAGCCACTTCGAGAAATGGGTAGAGTCAGGAAATAGGGTAGTTCCCCCTCGTGCGCATTTTCCACGAAGTGTCGTCCAACATCTTCCGCTGATTCGAAGACAACGATTATCATGAGCCCGATGCTATAGAAGAAGAAATAGTTCGGAAGGTTCGAGCCTACGAGTTTTGACATGAGGGAACCGTAGACGGCTAGTTGTAGAGCGAAGAGAGCCCATGACAGAAAGAACCAGGTTGGGTCGCTCAGCAGGACCCTTATGTTGAATGCGGCGAGATTCAAAACCCGGTTCATAGCTGGTCGACTAGAGCTTTACCAGTGAAGTGGAGGAAGACATCGTCAAGTGACGGTTCGGTTATCTTGATTGACGAGATCTTTGCGCCTAGATTGTAACTGGCCGAGGTCATTTTCGGAACCCAATCCTCTGCCCTCGAAACCTTAGCGCGTAACTCGTTGCCGTCAGGAGAAAGAGAAAGTGCCCCACCGAGGGTTTTCAGTTCCTCCACCAGTTTATCCGCAACCGGATCTTCGAAGCCCACTTCCACAACATCTCCACCAGCAATGGCATCCTTAAGCTTCGGAATCGAATCGCGGACGACCAGCTGTCCTTGGTGAAGAATCGTTACCCTGTCAGCTAGATACTCGGCCTCCCGCACCTCATTTGTAGCGACAATCACGGTGGACCCATGATCCCTCAACTCTCTGATCTTGTCCCATATCTTCCGTTTGCCTCTCAGATCCACTTGGCTTGTTGGCTCGTCGAAAATCGCTAGCTTGGGTCTCTGGACCAGCACCTTGGCCGTCTCTAGCCTTTTCGCTTGGCCTCCGGAGAGATGCATGAACTTCTTGTCGCGCGATTCCCACAATTCCAAATCCTTCATCGTCCCCTCGATTAGCTCCTGGCGCTTCGCAGGGTCGATGTCGAACATGGAAGCATGAAATCTCAGTATTGAAGAGGGCTTGTGACGCCAGAACCCTCGAGCTTCCTGGAAGGCTATTCCCATAACCTCACGAACCTTCGTGCCCTCCTCAACAACATCAATCCCCATCACTTTCGCAGTGCCAGATGTTGGCTTCAGAATCGTGCAGAGGATCATTAGTAGAGTGGTCTTCCCAGACCCGTTCGGGCCTAGAATTACCATTATCTCTCCCTCATCCACGGTAAAGTTCAGGCCTCGAAGGGCGTCCGTCTTCCCATACCGCTTCGAGAGACTGATAGTCTCCACTGCGAACAAAGATGGAGTCAGAACGCAGGAAGTGAGCGATAAAAACGTTCGAAGAAATCAATCGTCAATTGTCGCTTTGAGAAGACGGTACACCCAGTAACTGACGTCAACGTCTAGGCCAAGTCGACATGAACTAGGACAGACTTTGTCGCGCACGCCCAAGAACGATTAGTTCTTTGTAGCCCTTCCTTCCCGCGCCAACAGAATTAATGGGCCGATTTGCAGTGACCTTCTTTGTTTCAAAATCGCGATAAAGTTTCCTTGTCAGCGCTGTGTCTGAGTTCGAGAGAAGAACCGTGCAACCTCGATCGACCAACTTCTCGAATTCTTCGGTCAATTCTTCTTGGTCTTCCTCAGAAAAACCATCGGGAGTGTAATCAGTGAATGTGGAGGTCTTACTCGGTGGCTGATATGGAGGATCCAAATATACAAAATCGCCCGCCCTACACGAGGCAAGTGCATTCTTGTAACCGGTGGTGCGAAGCTCGGCTTTCGTTACTGTGAGTGCGTGACTGGCCGAGCGTATACAATCTGAATTGATTATCCTGGGCTTCTTGTAGCGGCCGAAGGGCACATTGAACTCGCCTTTCGAGTTCACTCTGTAGAGACCGTTGTAACAGGTTTTGTTGAGAAAGATTAGTCGAGCGGCAGAATCGAGAGGATCGGTGGGTCGCCATTTTCTCTTCCGGTAAAAGTAAGCGCTCTTGTCTCCTTCGGAGTCGTATTCCCTCTGAATGCTCGAAAGGAGGCGTATGAGTTCTTCGGGGGATTCTTTGATGACATTGTATGCATTGACCAGCTCGCTGTTAGTGTCTGACAAGTGTGAATTGAAACTTGTCATCCGCGAGCACATTCCAAAAAAGAGTGCACCGCCACCTAGAAAGGGCTCAAAGTAGTTTGATATACGCAGGGGGACGTGTGGGAAGAGATGAGGTAGAAGACTCGTTTTTCCTCCGGCCCACTTGACGAATGGCGCAACACGTTGCTCGCCCGCATCCACGCTTGGCGTCGTCTCTCCAGCTGAACGAAGCAGTGAGCGAGTGACTAATCGTGTGTTCAAAGTCGTCATAGTCGTAGCGTCTGATACTTCTCTTCACAAGGAGATCCCAGAGTCGTTTGGAGCTGCCCCGTGTAGAGGTCCATCACCACAGAGACAACGGTGCGATACCTCTCATCAGTTGGAAACGACGGATTCTCGTGTCGGCAGACAGACTCCGGCTTCCCATTATGATCTCTCAACATCTCCTCAGCCTTCGTCATACTCACGTTCCCATTTCTTCTCCTCTCCCGAAGAAGCTGAGTTATTCTTGCGAAGCGATGAAGAGTGGACCGTCGCTCCTCGTCCAGCACTTGTTTGACCCCTAGCTGTTCAGGATTCAGGAAATGATTCGTGTGAGCCAAGACTCCGTCTTCTGGGGAGAAAGCACCAGTTGCTTCTGGAGCGGATTCAATATCCACAATTTTCCCGGCCCCGAGCCCTGTCTGTTGCCCGATCAGAAAATTAGCCGAACAAGATCTCTCTCCACGCGTTATTCTTGAGATCGCTTGCGAGAGAGTCTTCGATCCGAGAATTTCGGAGCATCTAACGTGGAACGGTTTTTTCAGTCTCTCCCAGTCATCCTTGTTTGAGATCAATCCATTAATCAATAGTCCTATTCCTGCGGAATTCAGGCCAATCTTCCCACCGACCACCCCCGCCTCTGTGAAACAGAGGACATCGGGACCGGTAGTGGGTCGAATCTTGAGAAACACTCCCTCCACCTGGGGAATCCAGTCCCAATTCTGAGCCATCAGTAAGTGGCGATTCACCGTTGCCTCAGGCATCGCTCCGAACGCGGTACAGCCATCTACACGCGGCACTTGCTTCAGCCCTATCTTCGCGAACTGACTGTACATCAATTCGTATCGAACATTCAGTGCTGTAATCTCCAGAAGTCTTGTCTTCGAACCTAGTGCGACTCCCTCCATCGCCCGAGCGTAGGCGGGACTGACTCGTCGGATGACCTGCAAGTATTTCCCGGCACGCTTAAGCGCTTCATCCCGCGAGAGTTCTGTTTCGTTCTTGAACCGGCGGAAGTAGACTTCGAGATTGCGTTGAATGTTAGCTTGGGCTTGCTGCCCGTGCCGGTATCCTATCTCATATGGTGAACCCTTCAGCCTGATAACAGGCAGTCTCAGGGATTTCTCGAAGGTTTTCCTACTCCACATTCTTCTCGAAAGTGATCCAAGCCAGATCTCGCTTGAATCCCAACTTCATGTTGATGCTTAGCATTCCCTCGTTCGTCGAAGCGTTGAAGGTTCGGATATTGTCAAAACCATTTTTCCGAGCAAAATTCAGGACCCTCAACTTCAAAGACACAGCAATTCCCTTTTCTCGATACTCGCGTAGAACTCCAGTGAGCCCTTGGTAGAGGCTCCTAGGCTCCTTCTTCAGCCGCCAGACGACACTCGTCCCGACATATCTGTCCCCATCTTTGGCAATCATGTATGCTTGAGGAATGAGGTTAGGGTTCTTCATCTCAAACGCGAGCCACTGATCGTAAGGAGTGTCGGTAGGAGTATCAGCGATCGGCACGTCCCTGAACGCGGTCTGCACAAGTTCGTACAGCTTCTGGTAACACTCAGGATCATCCCGCAACTCCTGCTCAAGGGTCGAGAATTCGATTCCAGCTTGGGACGCTTTGGTCGAGTATCTCTGGAACTCTGAAGTGTCTGCTTGGCCAGGGTCAATGGTTGATTCCCAACCTCGCATCTTTTCACTGAACCCACGCTTCCGGGCGAAGGCGACGGACCCTGTCATATTCTCCCTGATGCCCATCCAAGCAACAATCGCACCTCGCTCATTGAAGTCATTCTTTAGCATGCTGTAGATCCCGCTACCCACGCCCTGGTGCTGATGCTTGGGATCAACCCATCCGTCAAACCAGAACTTTTTCGGATGAAACATCCAAGGAGGATGCCACATCTCCCCAAAACCCAGAGCTACTCCGGTCGCAGCGTTGATGCAAGCATAGCGTTTGAAGTAATATTTTGACTTGTCAAGACTATCATCATAAAATTGCCATTCCTCAACACTTCTAGCCCGCTCAGGAAAGATCGCATCATAGATTTCTGCTAACCTGGGGTAATCAGACTTCTCAAACTCTCTGATCTCAAAAGAGAGAGTGCGCTGGGCCAAGACACAGACGTTTCTTCCGGTCCCGATGTTAAACTCTTTGCACGCGACGCTCCACTCGTTTGTCGTGCACACTCCGCGCGGTTAATGAGAGAGATTGACAGTACTCTTCTCCAGCCCTGGTTATGCCAGAATATCGTGAAGGATTCGTAAGACTCCTATACAGCATCATTCTGGGACAGTTCATAGTCATCGCCATCTTGTTGGGAGGATTCAGCAGCGAGTATCTCTCCAACGTCTATTTCCGAATCTGGGTCGGCAACAACTTCCCTCAACTGGGTTTACTGTTGACTGGACAAGTTGACGCTCTTATCATAGGAATGGCGCTTGGTGGCACCCTCCTGCTAATTCAGCGGTTGAAGAACGACCCTAGAATGGATTCAAGAATAGCAATAACACTCGCTCGGCCTTCCTCATCGACGGAAACCGGTGAGCTACTTCCCAACCACGCTACGCGAACTGAAAAGAGCGAGGTAGCGAAAGAGACACCCGAGCAGGTTCTTGGAGAACTAGACAGACAGGATTTTTAGAACTCCACATCACGGCGACGACTGACTAATTGCCGAAGCCTCTGTCCCGGTTTTGAACCACGGGTCGAGTTCCAGAGCCCTTACCTTGGTCTCTGAGACAGGCAGACCATCATCGTGGAGGCTCTGTAGAAACGCGTTGGCTCTGCCCCTCAGCTCAGCAAGTTGCGTCTTGAAGGTGGAGAAAGCCTCTCTTTCCTCTTCTAAACTACTTAGATCTCCCTTGCCGACAAGGCGAAGTGTTCCCTCGGCGACTTTTTCGACGAACTCGCCGTAGAATTCGATGAACTCGTTGACAACCTCGAGTAGATCGTATTCTATCATCGACCCAGCCTTCCTCAGAAGCAGCCGCACCTTTTGTCTCATTGAGTGGTACCAGAGCTCGAGTGTGAAGTATACCTCTTTGATCTTCTCCGTAGTCGCCATTGCTAGCTGGGGCGTCGTCCGGGTGCTGGATCCGAAGCTGGCTTTGTCGAGTAGACTAATGATCCTCTCGTCGTTTGAACTGCCCCCTTCCTGAAAGTTTAATCGGCCGAAATCGTCAACTAGTCTCTCCAGCTTTCGCAGGACCGAGGCTCCTCGACGCTGGGCTTTGCCTGAGTAATCGAACCAGCCCCAGAGGACTGCCAGTGAGATGATGACTGGAGCGCTGTAGTAAAGAGAGATCCTGTTCAAGAGGATGAGCACAATGAGAGCTGGCTGCGGGGCCAACAGTAAGACTTGTCCCTTCACGAAGCTCGCGATGAACCCCTTCATCTCCAATCCTCCTGCACGGTTATCTCAACCGCCTTGAAATCGGCAGAACGAACTCCACAATCACGGCCACTGTGATGAATCCCCAGCCGCCTTGAACCAACTCTCGAGTCCCATCCGTTGTTCCGAGGAGGACGAGGAGGAATCCGAACACTAGAGCTACTGCTGGGAACGCGGACGTGAAAGCCGCAAGAGTGGAACCCAATCAGCAGTCACTATGGAACGATATTCGGACCCGGAAAAGGGGTCTGATGTAGAAAACCTGATAGTAACCCAAGTTGACAAACGAACCACTACTGCCGGAACACGAAGGATGGAAACGGACCTTTTGGGCGCTAGGTTCCCTTAATCGTAATCTGACCGTTTACTGTCGATAGACTGACATCAGCTGTTCCGGTTCCGACTGTTGCCGTGAGTTGGGTACTGGTCTTTGTCTGACTTGTCGATACAAGATTCGTTGTCTGAATATTTCCGTTGACAAGAGATGCTGTTAGTTTGAAGGACGAGGCGGATGGAATCGTGACTTGCACGTTGCCGTTCTGCGTCGCCATACTATAGTTGCCCGCGATGATTGGTGTGAAAAACGTGCCCGCGATATTACCGTTGGTAGTCTGCGCGGAGAAACCACCGGTACCGCAAATTGAGCAGCTGAAATCTATGTCCCCGTTCTCTGAGAAGAAGTTCGCGGCGGTCACATTCAGACTGCTGGCTTGAACGAGTCCATTCACATTGTCCACGACCAGCTTGCTTACTCGGACTGAAAGCGGTATGAACACGTTGATCTTGACTGAATAGGTCTGAGAGATCAGAAAAACTGCATTATTGGGAAACATTGCTTGGAAAATCATTTTTCCGCTTACGCTTGAGTTGACGAGATTCACCTGCGTGGGGGACGATCCCAGACCTTTCGCTGTTATGGTGCCATTGATCAAGAAACTGTCTTGAGGCCACGACGCCAGCGTCACAGCCCCGTTGACATTCGTAACTTGGAGCGTGTAATAGTTGCTAGGTTGATTGGCGGCTGTGCTGTAGCTAAAGTTCTTGGTAGATAGGACCGCGGACGATTGGTAAATGAGTCCGAACAAGATTCCCATAACGACTATGACGAGGATTACTATCGCGATTATCCAACGATTGAAACGTGTTTTTTCCGGTATCGGGCGAGCTATCGTTGTGCCTGGCGGGGTCCCAGTTGCCAACTGCCCTGCCAATTTCTAGTCGCTGAGCCCTACGCTGTCGCTCTCTCGATCTCTTGGATCTCGTCTCGAGACAGAGTGAGTTGTGTTCCGTCTTTCATTTCTCGGGCCTCCTTCTCGTTCCGTATTCCGATAATTGCTCCTGTCAGCGCTGGGTGCGCCAACTCCCACGCGATGACAACATCAACCATTTTCTTCCCGTGAGCCCGAGCTATCTTCGACAGGACCTGTCGTACTCTTTCCAGCTTAGCCTGATTCTCGGGTTGAGCGTACCAGTGGTTTCTACGGAAGTCCTTCGCGTCTAGCGATGCTAGGCTGAAGTTGTCAGCGAGAAAACCCTCGGCTAAGGATCCCCATCCTAAGACCCCGATGTGGTGACTCAGCGAGAAAGGAAGAATATCCTTCTCGATCTTTCTCTGAAGCGGGTTATACTGAACCTGGTTCGCCGTGACGGGTCCGACTCGTTCGGCTCTTTCGATGAGATCGACGGTATGGTTTGATAATCCACCGTTCCTAACTTTTCCTTCATGAACTAAGTCCTGTAACGTCTTCCAAGACTGCTCGATCGGAGTCGAAGCATCCATGTCGTGAAATTGCAGTAGGTCGATGTAATCGGTCTGAAGACGCTTCATACTTGCTTCAACTTCCTTCCGGATAGTCTCCGGCTTGTGATTCTCAATGGACCCGCCCTTGCCATCCGGTAAGGTCCCACATTTCGTAAAGACGAAGATGTCGTCTCTCCGACCCTTGATCGCCTTACCGACGATCTCTTCCGCTTTTCCCCATCCATAGAACGGAGCAGTATCGATCCAGTTGACCCCCTC
>Ga0137415_10005817_pt1 | contig 12204 bp, 9 predicted proteins | sample CZODoug3_1_1_16f_FD_183082 | JGI IMG/M metagenome (GOLD analysis project Ga0137415, IMG submission 183082) | Vadose zone soil fungal communities from Angelo Coast Range Reserve, California, USA - CZODoug3_1_1_16fungal (Hybrid Assembly) | ecosystem: Environmental > Terrestrial > Soil > Vadose...
TCCGTCACAGTCCCCGACTACTTTGACCCGGCGCTGCCTGAGATCGTCCTGCCGCTGGACCCGGCGAAGAGCCCCCAGGGCAATCTGGACGACTACTTCCGGAAGTACAAAAAGTACCAGAACGCCCGGAAGGCGATCCGCCCGCGCCTCGTGGCCTCTCAGGCAGAAGCAGCGGACCTGCGCGAGCGTCTGGCCGCGCTCGATCGGGAGGGCCTCCCAACGGACCTCGAGATTCCCGCTCCGCTCCGGCGCGAACAGCCGGCACGGCCGCCACGCAAAGAGAAGCCGCAGGCCAAACCCTTCCTCCGGTTCGCTTCGGAAGCGGGCGACGCCATCCTGGTCGGGCGCAACAGCCGAGAGAACGAGGAGCTGACGTTCGGATTAGCTCGTAGCCACGACCTCTGGTTGCATGCCAGTGGCGCCCCGGGGTCCCATGTGGTGCTCCGGCTGGCAAAAGGGGGCGAGCTACGGAAGGAATCATTGTTGGATGCGGCGACCCTGGCGCTGCACTATAGCGACCTGCGCAAGAGCGGCCAGGGGGAAGTCCTCTACGCCTACCGCAAGCACGTCCGCAAGCCGCGCGGAGCCAAGCCCGGCCTCGTCACCGTCACCCAGGACAAGCGCCTCTACATCAAGCTGGACCTAAAGAGACTGCAGCGCCTCAAGGAGTCACTACGTTAAGCCGTTCTAATGATCCTCTCAAGGTTAACTTCTGGGCGACGTCAGCGTCTGGGATCTCCGAGAAGCGAAACTGGCGCTTTACATTGTCGAGCCGCTTTCCCGCTACCTCAACGTGAGGGTAGATGAAGTAGTTCAGCGGACCGGTGGTGTGGCCATCTCCCAGTTCCAGATCCCGCCCGATGGTGAACTGGATGCGATCCGCAGGCTGCGTGCCGAAATAGAGATCGCGGCGCTCCTTGTGCTTCCATGCTTCGGACGCATCGATGGGGAACCACCCCACGTCGGGCAGGTGGAACTCTGTCCAGCAGTGATAGCCATCGATCACACCCGAGGTCCGGTCTTCGGGGATCGGGAAGCCGATCTCGAACTGGGCTGGAATACCCTCCGCCCTGGCCAATGAGATGAAGAGGGCGTGAAAGTCGGTGCAGTTGCCATAGCGCTTAGTGCACGCCCAGAAGGTGTCGCCGTTCCCCCAGCCCGTGCCCACCTTCTTGTACTCCATGTTATCGATCACATAGTCGTAGATGGCTCGCGCACGGGCGAGGGGAGATGGATCGGTTTGAGGCAGTTCGGCTCGCACCCTATCGATGAGCGGGCCGGAGATCGGGACTCTTAGGTCTGGGCCCAAGGAAAGCGCCAACTCCTTCCGCTCACTTGGGCTGTACTCTCTGAAGTCGGATGATGCCAGTCGCTGTTGCTTAAACACCCGGCGCTGAGCAATGTAGTCCACCACAACAATGATGGGCTTGCCATCCGAACGATCCACGTGCCCATGCCAGAACTTGTTGCCATACTGGCTCTCGATCGTCTCCCGACCAGGGATACTCGCCTTGACATCGCTGCGGAGGATCGTCTGGTGGGCATCGGATACGGCGAGTGGAATGAAGACATCGATAGAGCCGGTGCCGGCCGGCTGTGCCGGGATCTCCACCTCATACGTGAAGGAGAAGGTGCGCGCGGTGTCTTGATCCGCGGCGCCAGCGCTGCAAGCGACGGCCATTGACATTCCTAGCACACCGGTGAGTATCGCTCGCAGACTTCTTCGTGCAGATGACATGGTGTCCCCCTTTCGGCTAATCCAGCCGGTAATCCACGGTAATGCGCGCCGCGCCAGCCTGCATCTGTCCGATCACCGCGGCGCTGGCAAATCCCTCGTCGCGAAACAATGCCAGCACCGCGGCGACCGCCTGCGGCGCACAGGTGACCAGCAATCCGCCGCTCGTCTGCGGATCGCACAGGAGCGCCTGCTGCCAGGGCGCGAGATCGTCCGGCAGCCGTACGTCATGGCCGTAACTTGCCCAGTTGCGCGCGGCGGCGCCGGTGTTGTAACCCTGTTGCGCGAGCGACAGCGCCGCCGGGAGGACCGGCAGCGACTCGAACGCGACGCGCGCGCCGAGCCGCGAGCCGCGGCAGATCTCGGCGAGATGGCCGAGCAGGCCGAAGCCGGTGACATCGGTCATCGCGTGTATCCCCGCCATCTCCGGCAGCCGATGGCCGACGGTGTTGAGCTGCGTGGTGCTGGCCAGCATCTGCCGGTATCCCTCCTCCGGCAGCGCGCCTTTCTTGAGCGCGGCGCTGAGAATCCCGACGCCCAGTGCCTTGCCGAGCACGATGGCGTCACCGGCGCGTGCGGTACTGTTGCGTTTGACGCGCTGCGGGTGAATCACGCCGAGCGCCACCAGGCCGTAAATCGGCTCGACCGAATCGATCGAGTGGCCGCCGGCGATGGGAATGCCCGCGGCCTCGCACACCGAGACCCCGCCCGCGAGAATGTCCTGAATCACGTTCACCGGCAGCTTGTCGAGCGGCATGCCGACGATGGCGAGCGCGAAGATCGGACGCGCGCCCATGGCGTAAATGTCGGACAGCGCGTTGGTCGCGGCGATGCGCCCGAAATCGTACGGGTCGTCCACGATCGGCATGAAAAAATCGGTGGTGGCGACGACCGCCTGCTCGTCGTTCAGGCGATACACGGCGGCATCGTCGCTGGTCTCGATACCCACGAGCAGTGCCGGATCGAGGAACTGGCGCGGGACCTTGGCGAGGATTTCCGTAAGCGCGGCGGGCGCGATCTTGCAGCCGCATCCACCGCCGGACGACAGACTGGTCAATCGAACGTCTGACATAGCACGCCTCCATTAAATGGCGGAAGAGAGTGGGAGTCGAACCCACCAAGGACCGGCTGACGGCCCTTACCGGATTTGAAGTCCGTCCGCCCCACCGGGGTGCGAGTCTCTTCCGGAAACCTATGCCTCGCGCCGGCCGCCGTCGGTGCCGGCGTCTTTCCTGACGCGTTCGACCAGCAGGGTTGGGTCGCGCACGCGGTGGGCGTCGCCGACGCGGCGCGAAAACCCGGTCTTGTCGAAATACTCGAGTATGCGGATCGCGATCTTGCGACCCGTTCCGATTCTGTCGCGGAACTCCGACGCCGTCACCTCCCCCTTTTCCGCCGCGAGCTCCGTGACAATGCGCGCGAGTTCGGCGATCGCCTCGCGCGTGAAGAAACGGTCGCGCATCACCTCATAGGTGTCACCCAGCATCGTCACGCGCTGCAGCAGACTGCGCACCTGCGGCTCGGGCGCCGTGAGCGTCCGCGCGATGTCGCGCACCCACGGCGGCTGAAACGGCGTGGCCTGAAGCAACGGCGCCACTGCGCGCCAGAGCTTCTCTTCCGCGCCGGTGAGCATGATGCGATGCTGCGGCAGATGCAGCCACGGGCCGTGACGCGCCACGCGCTGCCCGGCCAGCAACTGATCGATCAACGCGGTGAACATCTCCCACGGCAGATCCGGGGTCGCCAGCCGGCGCAAGCGCCGGCCTTCGAGGCCGAGCACCTCCGGGACGCGAGCGTGTTCGGCCGCGAGCGCCGCCAGCACCTCCTGCTGCGTCGTCTCCCAGCGCAGCGGCGCAAAACCAAAGCGGCCGGCGCCGGCGACGTTGACCACCACCATGGGGATCTCGCGATACAGCGTCTCGGTCGCCTTGGCGCGCAGATTAAAACTGCGCGCGAACCATGACAGATCCACACCCGCCGGCGCGACGTTGAGCAGCTGCTGCAACGCATCGAACATTGTGGGACGCTCCAGTGCCGCGAGCACCGCCAGACGCGCGGGCGTACGCACCTTACGCGCCGGCGCAAACGGATCGAGCACCACCCCGCCCGCGAGCGTCTGCTGGGCCGACTGGTCGCGCAAGATAAAGCGGTCGCCGCGCAGCGCGCCGATGGGCCGATCGAGCACGATCTGCGCGCGGCCGCTGCCGCCCGGCTCGATGCCCGTGGCTTGCAGCAGCGAGACGCGGCCCATCGCCTCCGCGGCGCCGAGATGCACGTGCACCGGGGTCCAGTGCCGGAGCGCCCGCGCCGCGGATGGCGGCAGCGTGAGAGACGCGTCGAACCGCGCGGTCGGTCCGTGCACGGCGGGCTCCAATACCCAGTCGCCGCGCGCGATGTCCTTCTTCTCGACGCCGACGAGGCTGAGCGCGCAGCGCTGGCCAGCCGCGCCACGCTCGGCCGCGCGGTTTTGCGCGTGGATGCTGCGCACCCGCACTTCCCGGCCGGGCGGCGACACCAGCAAGTGGTCGCCCACACCCACGCTTCCGGAAAACACCGTCCCGGTCACCACCGTGCCGCTGCCGGAAAGCGTGAAGCAACGGTCCACGGCGAGACGAAAGCAGCCATCCGCCGCTCCTGCCGGCGGCGGTGACGCGGCCACGGCCTCGAGATGCGCGCGCAGCGCCGGCACGCCGTCGCCGGTCATGCTCGACAGTGCAAACACGGGGCTACCGGCGAGCGCCGTGCCACGGAGCAAGGCCTCGATCTCCACCCGCGCCGCGGCCACGCGCGCCGACTCCACGCGGTCGATCTTGGTGAGCGCCACCGCGCCGCCCTTCACACCGAGCAGATCGATGATCTCCAAGTGCTCGCGCGTCTGCGGCATCACGCCGTCGTCCGCCGCCACCACCAGCAGCACGAAGTCGATGCCGGTCGCGCCGGCGAGCATGTTGTGCACGAAGCGCTCGTGTCCCGGCACGTCGATGAAGCCGAGCACCGCGCCGTGGGGCAGCGGGTAGAAGGCATAACCGAGGTCGATGGTGATGCCGCGCGCTTTTTCTTCCGGCAAGCGATCGGCGTCCATGCCGGTGAGCGCCTTGATGAGCGCGGTCTTGCCGTGGTCGATATGGCCCGCGGTGCCGATGATCATGACCCACTCCTGCTGGCGTCGAGCCGGAGCTGCGCCAGCTGATCGACGAACTCGCGTTCATTCTCCAGGCAGCGCAGATCGAACTTGAGCGCGCCGTCGGAAATGGTCCCGATCACCGGAACGGGAAGCGCGCGGAACGCGGCCGCCAACTGCCTGAGGGCGGTGCCCTCGCCGCGCCCGCGCTTGAGCGGCGCGAGCGCGAGCGCCGTGCTCGGCAGCAGCTCCACCGGCAGCGCGCCACTGCCGATCTGGCTGTGGCACGGCACGACACTCACGTGCGCCGCATTGCGTACCGCTTGCACCACCGCGGGCTCGACACGCCGGCACAGTGCCTCGATGTCGGCCGCCGGGCGCGTGAGCAGCCGCAACGTCGGCAGACGCTGCGCGAGCTTCTCCGGCTGACGATAGAGCTTGAGCACCGCCTCGAGCGCGGCGAGCGTCATCTTGTCCACACGCAGCGCACGCTTGAGGTGGTTGCGTTTGATTTTTTTTACGAGCTCGTCGCGCCCGACGATGATGCCGGCCTGCGGCCCGCCGAGGAGCTTGTCGCCGCTGAAGGTCACGAGATCAGCGCCATGTGCCAACGTCTCCTGCGGGGTCGGTTCTTTCGGCAGTCCATATTGGCTCAGATCCACCAGCGCGCCGCTGCCCAGGTCCACCACGAATGGCAGCCCCCGGGCGTGCGCAAGCGCCGCGAGTTCCTTCTCGGGCACCATCGCGGTGAAACCCTGGATCGCGTAGTTGCTGGCGTGCACCTTCATGAGCAGCGCACTGCGCGCGCCGATGGCCTGCTCGAAATCGGCGAGATGGGTGCGATTGGTGGTGCCGACCTCGCGCAGGCGGCAGCCCGCGTGCGCCATGATCGCGGGAATGCGGAACGATCCGCCGATTTCGATGAGCTCGCCGCGCGAGACGATCACCTCCTTGCGCGCCGCGAGCGTAGCGAGCACCAGCAATACCGCGGCGGCGTTGTTGTTCACCACCGTGGCGGCCTCAGCGCCGGTGAGTTCGGCGAGCAGCGCTTCGACATGAGTGTCGCGGTCGCCACGCGCGCCGGGTGCGAGGTCGTACTCGAGATTGCACGGCTGCGTCATGACCGCCTGCACAGCTTCGACAGCCTCCGCCGGCAACAGCGCGCGCCCGAGATTGGTGTGCAGCACTGTGCCGGTGAGGTTGAACACGCGCCGCAGCGAGGGCTGGAACGCGGCCTCGAGGCGAGCCTGGAGGTGTCGCGTGAGAGCCGGCGCTTGCCGCGCTTCCGCGGGCAGCGCGGCACCCTCCAGCATGGCCTGGCGCATTTCGGAGAGCAGGGAACGGATGGCGTGGACGACGGCGGTGTGGCTATACTGTGCGGCCAGTGCCTGCACCGCAGGCATCTGGAGCACACGATCGACCGCTGGCAATACAGCAGCTGTTTGCGGCTTCTGCGCTTGGACCAAGGACAGTTCCGCCTCTAGCGTGAATACTGACACGCACTACAATGCGTTTACCGAGCTACTCACGTCCTCCTAAAATAAGAAGAAATTCGTCCCCCTGCGAGTGATACCGGATTCGGCCATCAGGACATCGAGCGCGATGCTCGCCACGTCATCCGCGAGCGCGTCCACGTTCGGGTCCTTTTCCATGTACAGGATCTTGAGATAACCATGACAGGCATCGCAACTCTCGGCCTTGACCGCGTCGCTGCCGCCCTCGATACCATAGTAAGCAATGCCCTTGGTCGTATCGCAGAAGACGCACTTGATACGCACCGCGTGCCATTGCGTGCTGCAGAGCGGGCAGGTCAGATAGCGCAGGCCGTGGTCCGCGCCGATGCACACGACACTCACCATGGGCGCGGAGCCACACGCCGGGCAGAGATGGGGGACCTCGAGCCGTCCGAATGCACCGGCCCCGAGCGCCGTGACCAGATGCAACCAGTACGCCTGCAGCGCCGCGCCGATGAATGGTATCGCCGCCCGATCGAGCGTCTCATCATTATCGCCGGCGAGCAGCGTTTCGGCCATGCGTTCGAGCGACGCGTCGTCCATGTCCTTGAGACGCGTGATCGTCGCGCGGCTCGCCTCCGGCAGTGCGCCGGCCTCGAGTTCCGCAAGGATACAGTGCAACGCCTCGCGCCACACGGGATCGCGGTCCCAGCCCCTGGTCCCGAGCGGCGGCATCCCGTGTTCGCGGCAGCGTTCGAGCTCTTGCGCCTCCGGCAGTCGGACATGGCGGAACAGCGAAATCGACTCATGCTGCGCGCGTGCCAGCGCCGCCAGAAACCGGAGGTAATCCGCCAGGGCGTGGCCTTCGGCCAGGGCGCTCAGACGCGCGGCGCGCGCCTGAAAAGTGTTGCGCTCCGGCAGGAGCAGGAACGGTATTTCGCCCGGCGGCGCCTCGATGGTTCCGGGTTGAATGACATTAATTTTGGTCATTTCGCGCCCTTGCTCACCTCGCGATACCAGCCGGGATGATGATGCTTCGCCCAAGCGCGTGGCACCACGCCACGCGTCATGCCGCGGATCGTCCCCCTTACCCAATAGGCGGCATAGATGTGGACAATGATGCCCAACATCAGAGCGAATGCGGACACCGAATGGATGACCACCGCCACGCGGTTGAGGCCGATCGAGAACCATGGCGCGAACCACGGCTGCCATATGACAATCCCACTCAGGAGGAGCAGTAACATCGTTGCGATCATCACCCAGAACAGCAATTTCTGCCCCGCGTTGAAGCGCCCCACTTCGGGCAATCTCTCATCGTGATTGGTGATCACATCGCGCAGCTGGCGCATCCATTGCCAGTCGGCTGCGGTCATCAGGTTGTCCGCGAAGAAGCGATGTGCCAGAAACCAGAACGAGACCGCCATCACTACGCCGATGTACGGGTGCAGAATGCGCGTCCACGGGCCCCCACCGAACAGATTGGTGAGCCAGAAAAACGCCGGGTGGAACAGCGCCAGGCCCGACAGCGTGAGCAGGATCATGGTAATCGCGGTCAGCCAGTGGTTGGCACGGTCCGCCGGTTTGTAGCGCTCGATCAGATCATCGTCCTTCATGGAGCCTCCTTCGGCGGCGCGTTAGCGTCCGCGCTGGTGCTCGTTCTAATCGTCTTCCGTCTCCTTCGGTCCCACGGTTACGTAGTGCAAAAAGCCCGTGAGCGCAGCCAGGCCGAGACCCAGCGACATGATCGGCTTGAGCACGCCTTTCCACAACTCCACCAGAAGGCTGATCTGCGGATCCTTGGGCAGATCGTTGTAGATCTGCGGCTGGTCGGCGTGCTGCAACACGTACATCACGTGCGTGCCGCCCACCCCCGGCGGATCGTACAGCCCGGCGTTCTTGTATCCGCGCGACTTCAGATCCACGATGCGCTCCTCGGCGTGCTGAATCATGTCCTCCTTGGAGCCGAACACGAGCGCTCCGGTGGGGCAGGTCTTGACGCAGGCCGGTTCCATTCCCACCGACACCCGGTCGGAGCACAGCGTGCATTTATACGCCTTACTGTCCTTCTTGGAGATTCGGGGAATATTGAACGGGCAACCGGTAATACAGTAACCGCAGCCAATGCAGTTCTCCTCGTGAAAGTCCACGATGCCGTTGCTGTACTGCACGATCGCGCCCGGCGCGGGGCAAGCCTTGAGACAGCCGGGGTCGGCGCAGTGCATGCAGCCGTCCTTGCGGATCAGCCATTCGAGCTTGCCCTGCTCCACCTCCACTTCCGAGAAACGCATGACGGTCCAGGACTTGTCGGTGAGGTCGAGCGGGTTGTCGTAGACGCCGTGATTGGTGCCGATCTCATCGCGCAGGTCGTTCCACTCCATGCAAGCCACCTGGCAGGCCTTGCAGCCGATGCACTTGGAGACGTCGATGAGCTTCGCGACCTTCTGCGTCTCGCGCACCCCCGGCGACGGCGTGGTAGTGGCCGAACGGGCCGTGATGTCGAGTGATTGAAGTGCCATATCCGCCTCCCTATAGCTTGTCAACGGTCACGAGGAACGCCTTGAATTCCGGCGTATTGGTGTTCCCATCTCCCACGGACGGCGTCAGCGTATTGGCAATGAAGCCGTTCTTCGCCAGCCCCTGGAAGCCCCAGTGGATCGGGATACCGACGGTGTACACCTTCTTGCCGTAGACCTCCAGCGTACGGATGCGCTTGGTCACGACGGCCACCGCCTTGATGAACCCGCGGATCGATCGCACCCGCACCCTGTCCCCGTTCTTGATCCCCTTCATTTGGGCGAGCTCCTCGCCAATCTCCACGAACTGTTCCGGCTGCATGATGGCGGCGAGCCTCGTGTGTTTGGTCCAGAAGTGGAAATGCTCGGTGAGCCGGTAGGTGGTCGCCACGTATGGGAACTCCTCGGCGTCGCCGAACTGGTCGAGGTCATCCTTGAACACCCGGGCCGCAGGATTATTTTTGGCCTTTGGGTTCTTGGGGTGCAAGGGATTCACAGCGAGCGGCGACTCGAACGGTTCATAATGCTCAGGAAATGGCCCTTCCGCCATCCTGTCCACGGCGAAGAAGCGCCCAACTCCCTCCGAGTTCATGATGAACGGATTCATGCCCTCCGCGGGCGCGGAATCCGCCTTGAAGTCCGGCACGTCCGCGCCGGCCCATTTGACTCCGTCCCAGCCGATCAGCTTGCGTTTCGGGTCCCACGGCTTGCCGGATGGATCGCACGAGGCGCGGTTGTATTGGATGCGGCGGTTGGACGGCCACGAGTAGGCCCAGTTGAGCGTGTTGCCCAACCCGCTTGGGTCGGAATTGTCGCGCCGCGCCATGAGGTTGCCTTTCTCCGACCAGGCGCCGGAAAAGATCCAGCAGCCGCAAGCGGTCTTGCCGTCGTCCGTGAGTTGCGCGAAGCCGTCCAACTGCTCGCCGGCCTTGCGCACTACCTTCGTCTTGTCCTTGGGATCCACGAGGTCGTCGAGCGCTTTTCCGCTGAACTCGCGCGCGATCTCCTGGGGCGACGGCGCAGACGGCATCGCGTAATTCCAGGTGAGATTCAGGATCGGGTCCGGGAACGCGCCGCCCTCCTTCTGATAGAGCTCGCGCAGCTTCAGGAAAATGCCGGCCATGATCTCGAGGTCAGTATTGGTCTCGCCCGGCGGATCGGCGCCCTTCCAGTGCCACTGCAGCCAGCGGCCGCTGTTTACCAACGAGCCGTCTTCCTCCGCGAAGCAGGTGGACGGCAACCTGAACACCTCGGTCTGGATCTTGGCCGGATCGACATCGTTGTACTCGCCGTGGTTCTCCCAGAAGACCGCGGTTTCGGTCGCCAGCGGATCCATCGTCACCAGATACTTGAGCTTCTTCAATGCCCCACCGACCTTGGCCTTACATGGGAACGCGGCAAGTGGGTTGAAGCCCTGGCAGAAATACCCGTTCATTTTGCCCTGATGCATGTCTTCGAACACCTGCAATATGTCATGCGGCTTGTCGAGCTTCGGCAGGTAGTCGAAGGCGAAATTGTTGCCCTTGTGCGCAGCATTGCCGTACCAGGCCTTCATCAAGCTCACGTGGAACTTGGCGTAGTTCTGCCAGTACGAGAGCTGGCCCGGGCGTAACGGCTTTTGCACGCGTTTCTCGATATAGGCCTTGTAGTCGGTCTCCTGCTCTTTCGGCAGCGTCAGGTAACCGGGCAGCGCTTCGGACAACAGTCCGAGGTCGGTAAGGCCCTGGATGTTGGAATGCCCGCGCAAGGCGTTCATGCCGCCGCCGACCATGCCGATGTTGCCGAGCAGCAACTGCACCATGGCCGCGGTGCGGATCATCTCCGATCCCACGGAGTGCTGCGTCCAGCCGAGCGCGTACATGATCGTCATGGTGCGGTCCGGCGCCGCGGTCTCGGCCATCATCTCGCATACCTTGAGGAACTGCTCCTTGGGCGTGCCGGTGATGCTGCTCACCATCTCGGGCGTGTAGCGCGAGTAGTGCGCCTTCATCAGTTTGAATACGCAGCGTGGGTTCGTGAGCGTTGGGTCGGTCTTGACATAGCCATCCGCGCCCAGCTCGTACATCCAGGTGCTCTTGTCGTACTTGCGTTTGGCCTCGTTGTACCCGGAGAACACACCGTCCTGGAACGTGTAGTCGGCGCGCACGATGAAGGGGGCGTCGGTGTACGCCTTCACGTACTCGTGCTGGATCTTGTCGTGCGTGAGCAGGTAATTGATGACACCGCCCAGGAACGCGATGTCGCTGCCGGCGCGCACGGGGACATAATAGTCGGCCACCGCTGCCGAGCGCGTGAAGCGCGGATCGGCCACGATCAGCTTGGCCTTATTATGCGCCTTTGCCTCGGTCACCCATTTGAAGCCGCACGGGTGAGCCTCGGCGGCGTTGCCGCCCATGATCAGAATCAGGTTGGCATTCTTGATGTCAACCCAGTGATTGGTCATCGCGCCACGGCCGAACGTCGGGGCAAGACCTGCCACCGTGGGGCCGTGTCAAACCCGCGCCTGATTATCGAATGCCAGCATCCCCAGACTGCGGACGACCTTGTGCGTGAGATAGCCGGACTCGTTGCTCGAGGCCGAGGCGGCGAGAAAGCCTGTGCTGAGCCAGCGGTTGACCGTTGCCCCGTCGGCATTCTTCGCGATGAAATTCTTGTCGCGATCGTTCTTCATGAGACGCGCGATCCGGTCGAAGGCCTCGTCCCATGAGATGCGCACGAACTTGTCCGATCCCGGCGCGCGGTATTCCGGGTACTTGAGCCGGTTGGGGCTGTGCACGAAATCGAGCAGGCCCGCGCCCTTGGGGCAGAGCGTGCCGCGATTCACCGGATGATCCGGATCGCCCTCGATGTGAATGATCTCGGCCGGAGCATTCTTGGCCTTGTCGCCGAGGCTGTACATCAGGAGACCGCAGCCGACCGAGCAGTACGGACAGGTGTTGCGTGTCTCCGTGGTACGTGCCAGCTTGTACTCGCGTACCTCGGCAAGCACTTGGGTAGACGAGAATCCCAATACCCCAAGGCTCGATGCGCTGAGTCCGGCTGCACTGACTGCACTGAATTGGAGGAACTGACGTCTGGTTACAGATACCATCACATTTCTCCTTTCCATCGGCAATACGGGTTGTTATTGGGTTGTTAGACGGTTGTTATGCCCTCCCCATTTGGGGAATACCATTCGGTGCGAGAGAATGCCGTAAAATGCTATTTTAGGTAGGAAAGCGGTGAGGTTGTCAAGAGGTTTGTTGAACCTGAATCCGGCGTGAAAAGTGATGGGTTCACTGGTTGTCGTACCACCGTGCAGGGGCAGCTCAGCAAAAGACGCGCCGTTTCGCCGACGAGAAAATCCAATAAGAATATTCGTGGGTTAGCGAACAGGAG
>Ga0137415_10005818_pt1 | contig 12201 bp, 9 predicted proteins | sample CZODoug3_1_1_16f_FD_183082 | JGI IMG/M metagenome (GOLD analysis project Ga0137415, IMG submission 183082) | Vadose zone soil fungal communities from Angelo Coast Range Reserve, California, USA - CZODoug3_1_1_16fungal (Hybrid Assembly) | ecosystem: Environmental > Terrestrial > Soil > Vadose...
GTGCACATGGACATGGTGGGCGGAGGGCCGGAGACGAAGGCGGTGTTCCACGTGACACGCGGGCCGATGAGCTTGCCGAGTTTTGTGCATGACGTGGCGTGGGCGTTCGCGGAGTGGGTGAACGAGGAGTCGTACAAGTTTGCGGCGACGGGGAAGGCGGAGTACCCGATGGTGGCGCCGGAGGGCGGTAAGGAGCCGCTGCGCGCGGAGTATTCGGCATTCACAATGGGGAGCGATCACGATGTATATCAGGATTCGTCGTTTGGAATACCGGCGATTTATTTGAATGACTGGCCGGACCGGTACATTCATACGAATTTCGATATGGCGGCGAATATCGATCCGACGAAGCTGAAAAGGGCCGCGTTTATTGGGGCGGCGAGCGGTTATTTTTTGGCCGGCTTGACGGCGAGGAGCGAGTCCCAGATGGTACTCAATTCCGAGATGCGTGCTGTGCGTCTTTCCGCGCAAATGACAGGCCGTATCTTGCACGTCGAGCCGGTGGAACAGCAAACTTTGAACGGGATTTTTACAAACTATATCGCTGGCGCCGATGAATCGCTTCAAGCGTTTCTGGGGACTCCGAAAGCAGCTCCACCTCAGGCTAAGGCGCCACCGAACTCCCAGAACATTTCCGAAATGCAATTCAAGCGGCGTGCGACTCCGAAGGGGCCGCTGGCGGTGTTTGGGTATGACTATTTTGCGGATCGCGCGAAGACGGCGGGAGTGGCGACGCCAAAGTTGTTGAGTTATGAGGGATTGTGGGGAGCGGGAGAAGAGTACGCGTATGAGGCGCTGAACTTTGCAGATGGGAAACGGAGTGCGCAGGAGATACGCGATGCGGTGTCAGCTGAGTATGGGCCAGTGCCGTTCGAGATAGTGGTGGAGTATTTGAAGACGCTGGAAAAGATTGGCGTGCTGGAGCAGGTGAAATAGGCAGGCAACACTCGAAAGTTAAAAGTTGAGAGTTGAAAGCGAAGAACGGGAAGAAAAGACGCCGGCCTGCTTCGCTCGGTCCTTCAACGACATCTGGGACACAAATGACGGTGGGAAGTTTCGCTGTGCTGACAGCATCGTAAATCAGACGTAGAATCCCGCGACTAATGGGAGGCTATCGTGCGCCTACTTCTTGTTTCTGCATTGCTTGGTGTCTTCTTTGTTTGTGCGCCTGCTAGCACTTCCCCAAAGAGCGCACCGGAGCAGCCGGATATCAGCCAGTCTGGCCGCGACTTCCTGGAGGTCTGCGCCAGCGTAGACAGCGAAGGGATCAGAGACGCTGCCCGTATCCAACGTGATGCTACCTGCCTGGGCTGGGTGGAAGGCTTCGCCGATGGCTTCCTGGTGTATGGGGAGCTGCTGAGTGTCCCGAGAAAGGACAGGATGGCCTGCGTGCCTCACGGAATGACCGCGATCCAACTTGTTCGCGTCATTAAGAAATACCTGGCTGAGAATCCTGGAAAAGCGCACCGCCCAACCCGTTACATAGCGTCGATTGCGTTGGCGGGTGCATTTCCGTGTAAGACGGGAAAGTAGAAGAAGGAAAAGCCCCAGGTGCCCCGACCCGGTCGGGGTAAACGCCACCGGCACTCCGGGCACCCAGCGAGGGAGAAGTTGGAGGAGTCTTGTAGTTGTTCCATCGACTGAGGCGCGGGTGCATGTTGCCACGATCCCTCCACTGCGGTTGGGATGACAGACGGGGCATCGGGCTATTGTGCGGTTGACGCTCTAATCTTAGGACGGCTGGGCCGATTCAGTGGCCGCTGGAGCAGTGCTCCCGGGAATGGAAGGGTTGGCTGCGGAAGTGTTCAAGCGCGAAAAGCGGGTTTTCAAAGCGAGAAATGGGGTTTCGAAATAACGGTAGCTGACGTAGGCGACACCCACCGTCACTGCCAGGCCGATTGGGAAAATTACCGGCGGGTACTGCACTCCCATGCTGCCGAGTACAACGTGAACAAAATGGATGCAAAGGGAATTGAGCAGGTACATTCCGTAGCTTACCGTGCCGATGAAAGCCACCGGCCGAAAACGCAAGAGCGCGGCCAAGCCGTGGTCTTCTCGAACGACGCTGGCTCCGACGAGCGCGACGGTGGCAGTCCACGCAGGCCAGAGTGGCAAGCGAGCCGGCATCAGACACAAGCCCAATGCGACCAACGCGAGCGGCGCGGTCCATTTCTGGCCGAGAATGGAGTGCAGCAGTCGAAAACCGACGGAAGTATGGAGGGCTTGAGCCAGCAGGGCCCCCAGGCAAATGGGCACGGCCACACTGAGAACGATGCGCGTGGGCAGCGAGTCGGGAGGAAGAACAGTTTGGAGCCAGCCGTATCCGGTGGCGATTCGCAGCGCAACCATTGCCGCCATGAGCGCGGCAGGCCAAATTCCGCGGAAGGCTCGGAGAGCCAACGGCCAGAACACGTAGAACTGCTCTTCCGTGCAGAGAGTCCACGCCAGGTTAAAAATCCCGGGAGGCCATTTCGTGGAGATAAACCACGTGTAGGTATAAGTCAAAAAAGCGGGAAGGTAATGGAAAAAACTGGCGGCGCGGCCGGTGCCCCTCTCAAAGATCAGCACCACGACAATGTACAGCGCGACGGTAGCGTAATAGAGAGGCCAAATACGCAAGGCGCGGCGAATGTAAAAGTCGCGGAGCGAGATGCGGCTGAACTTTTCGCGCTCGCGGAGCAGCAAAGTGGTGATCAAGAATCCGCTGATCACGAAGAAAATGTGAACGCCGTACTCCCCTTGGCGAAGGACTGGCATCGCCTGCAGCTTTGTGTAATAAGGCGTGCCCCACCAACAATGAAACCAAACCACACCCATGATGCTGATGGCGCGAAGGCCATCGAGCGAACCGAAGAAGCGAATGGCGCGAAATTCCTGGTAGCGGGCGTCTGCATCCATTCGAATTGTTCCAGGATCCCCCGATAACGCGAGACTGCCTTGGTGATTCTAAGCCAGAATGACTTGAAGTAGTACGAAGGAGAGAAGGCAGGAGCGGGCGAAGCAGGCAGAAAGAATTCTGCTCCGTCTTACGTAGTGAGTTTTTCGATAGGGCTGAGGCGGCGACTCGCTCATTCGTCTTTATCGCGATACTCACCGGGAACATCATCCTGCGGCACTTCGTGGGTGCGAACTTCGCCTTCGTCGGCGTTGCCGGCGTCTTGCACGCCCTTCACCACCTCGGCTTCGAAGGCGTTTCCTTCCTCGAGCAATTCGTCCACGCTCTCCGAATCCGCGCCCTCGCGGCTGGACAATCCCTGCAAATCTCCGGATTGGCCGCCGGAGCGCGCTGAAAGTCCTTCCGGTGCAAATGCCACGGTGTCCACGGTTTGGCTCTTTCCGCGAGTCCGTTTCTTGGCTGCGCGCGCGCGTTTCCGGGTGGCAATTTTCCTGGCGCCAGCTGCGCTCTTCTTCGCCGGCTTTGGCTTACGCGCCTTCTTGACCGGCTTCGCTTTCTTGCCAGCAACTCTCTTCGTCTGCTTCTTTTTGGCGGCCATACGCGCAGTGTACCACGGTCAGCCATTCCTATCCGAAGGTCCGGGTCGCGCGCCTACGGGTGCTGATGGGGGGCGGTGTGCTAGCATCGGGGATTGTGCGTTGAGCGAGGGACAACGTAGATGGCAGCGACGATGATGGCGTTGCGGAAGATGCGAGCCTCGAGAGGCTTGCAGATGGATACGGTGGCTGTGCCGCTGATCGGGCCGACCGACGTGCTGGTGCGCGTCAAGACGGCCTCCATTTGCGGGACGGATTTGCACATTTATGGGTGGGACCACTGGTCGCAGGCGCGGATCAAGCCGCCGGTGACGCTGGGGCATGAATTTTGCGGCACGGTCGAGCGCGTGGGCGACGAGGTGCGCGCGGTCATGGCGGGGGATTTCGTCAGCGCGGAGATGCACGTGAACTGCGGGCACTGCCGCCAGTGCCGGCTGGGACAGGCGCACATTTGCCAGAATCTGCGGATTATCGGGATCGATCAGGACGGGGCGTTTGCGGAGTTCGTGAAGATTCCGGCGTCAAATATCTGGAGGCTGGATCCGGCGATTCCCGAGCACTACGGGGCGATTCTCGATCCGCTGGGGAATGCGGTGCACACAGTATTGGCTGGGCCGATCGCGGGGCAGACGGTTTTGGTGACGGGCTGCGGGCCGATCGGGTTGATGGCCATTGCGGTGGCGAAAGCGTGCGGAAGCTCGACGGTTTTTGCGACGGAAACGAACGAAAAACGGCGCGCGATGGCGAAGAAGATGGGCGCGGACGTAGTGCTGAATCCGGCGAAGGAAGATGCGGTTGCCAAAATTCTTGCGGAGACGAATGGCACGGGCGTCGACGCATTGCTTGAGATGAGCGGGAATCCTATGGCGATTCAGCAGGGATTCAAAGCGCTGCGAGCGGGCGGGCGCGCTTCGCTGCTGGGGATTCCGACGGAAAGTGTGCCGCTGGATCTGGTGAACGATGTGATCTTCAAGGGCGCGACGGTGCAGGGAATTTATGGGCGGCGCATGTATGAAACGTGGGTGCAGATGACAGCGTTGCTGAAGGCGGGGCGGTTGAATTTGGAGCCGCTGTTTGGGGAACGCGCCTCGCTGGAGAAGTTTGAGAATGCATTTACGCTGTTGCAAGGCGGTTTGGCTGGGAAGATTCTGTTGTATCCGAATGGCATGCCGCGCTAAGCACGAAGGAGGCGCGATTGTTTTTTCTTGCCATCGTCCGCTCTTCCGGCGAGGATAGATTGAGCATTTCAACGTAACTCCCCGCCCGGCGTTACTCCCCAATGTCAGGAGACCTACTTATGAGTGAAACAGCAACGCAAACGTTAAAGCAAAATCCACTGCAGTACGTTACCGACGAATTGAAGGAATTGCGCGCGAAGGGCGTGGCGCCGAAACTGCGCGTGCTCGAAGGCGAGCAGAAGCCCGTGGCTATCTTCGACGGGAAAGAAGTGATCAATCTGGCGTCGAACAATTATTTGGGGCTGACGACGCACAAGGCGCTACGCAAAGCCGCGCTGGATGCAGTGAAGAGGTACGGCGCGGGAGCGGGGGCGGTTCGAACGATCGCCGGCACGATGAAAATACACATGGAGCTGGAAGAGCAAATCGCGGCGTTCAAGAACGTGGAGGCCTCCGTGGTGTTTCAGTCAGGATTCACAGCCAACGCGGGAACCGTTTCGGCAGTTCTGGGAAAAGACGATCTGATTATTTCAGACGAGCTGAATCATGCTTCGATCATTGACGGCGCGCGGCTTTCGAAAGCCACGATCAAAGTTTTCAAGCACAAGGATGTGCAGGACTGCGAGCGCATCCTGCAGGAGAACGCGAGTTTTCCGGGAAAGAAGCTGATCATTACGGACGGCGTTTTTTCGATGGACGGCGATATCGCGCCGCTGCCGGAACTCTGCGGCCTCGCCGAGAAATACAACTGCATCATGATGGTGGACGACGCGCATGCTTCGGGCGTGCTGGGACGCGGCGGCCGCGGAACCGTGGACCATCACCAGTGCCACGGGCGCGTGCACATCCAGGTCGGGACACTGAGCAAAGCGATTGGCGCGATGGGCGGATACGTTTGCGGCTCGCGCGACTTGATCGACTTTCTATACCTGCGGGCGCGGCCATTTCTTTTTTCGACTTCGCACCCGCCGGCTACGGCGGCGGCGTGCCAGGCGGCGTTCGCGCTGCTCGATTCGCCGGAAGGCGAAAAGCTGGTCAAGAAACTGTGGGCCAACACGAAAATGTTCAAACGCGAATTGAAGAAGCGCGGATTTCAATTCAAGGTGAGCGAGACGCCGATTATTCCCATTCACGTGGGGGATGCGTCGAAGGCGTTTGAGTTTTCGAAAAAACTCTTTGAAGCGGGCGTGTTTGCGCCAGCCGTGGGTTATCCCACCGTGGCGGAAGGCAAAGCGCGGCTGCGGGCCATTGTCAGCGCGACGCACAAGCGCGATCAACTGCTGCGCGCCGCGGACATTCTGGCGGAAGTGGCTAAGCCTCTGGGAATCGTTCCGAGCTAATTGGCACCGGTTCGCCCTGTACAGCGCACGCACCCCATGGGGTTATTGGGCCATTTGCAGAGTGCCTAACTGGCTTGGCGACGGGAGAGGAAAGTACGACGCGACCCTGTAAATCCTGCGCACTACTGGGCGCTTCTTCCGGGCTCGTCATGCCAGGCTGTCAATCTAAGTAACAGAAAACACAGCCTTTACATATCGGCATGAACATTGCCACTATCAAACGGTTGCATGGATACCCTTATATTGGAAGCCACAAACCCAGCTCATCTCCAAACGCTTGTTCGAGGAGGATTACGACTATGAATCGCGCAGGGATGGCAATTGTTGTGGGGACATTTTTCTGCATGAGCGCGGCGGCTCAGCCGCAGACCGGGGCTCAAGCCGGCGCACAGAGCAGCGGCCAGACGTCGGTGCAAGCTGGGCAGACGCAGGCGCAAGCATCAGCCAATGCATCGGCGTCCACTTCGGCGTCGGCGCAGAACGGGCAGGCGAATGGTTCACTGGCGACGGGCACGGCGTTTAACGCCGAGCTGAGTTCGCCAATCGATTCGAAAAAGTGCAAGCCGGGCGATGCGGTAAACGCGCGCACCACGGAAGCGGTGAAGTCCGAAGGAAAGACCGTAATTCCGAAGGGTGCGAAACTCGTGGGACACGTGACGCAGGCTTCGGCCCGCGCCAAAGGCGAATCGGAATCAGCGCTGGGGATCGTGTTTGACAAAGCGGTCCTGAAGAATGGGCAGGAGATTCCGTTGAGCGTTGGAATCCAAGCTCTTGCTGCAGCGCAGAGCAGTGCGTCGGCAGCAGGATCGGATATCGACACAATGGGCGGCATGGGTGCTTCGGCAGCGGGATCAGGCGCGGCCGGTGGACGCGGCGCGCTCGGCGGAGTTACTCCCGCAGCGGGCGGCGCGGTGGGCGCGGTGACGAACACTGCCGCTAACGTTGGTGGAGCTGCGGGCGGAGCGGTGAATTCCGCGGCAGGCGCAGGCGGAAGTCTCGCCGGGGCCTCGAAGGGAGCCGTCGGCGGGTTGAACGCTGCCGGCCAGCTCACTTCAAACAGCCAAGGCGTGTTTGGCCTGAACGGTCTGAACCTGAACGCGGCGGCGTCGAATGCCACTCAGGGTTCAGTGATCACTTCGGCGGGGAAGAACGTGCACCTGGACAGCGGCACCCGGATGCTGCTGGTTTCGCAGGCGGAGGCTGGTTCACAGAGTGGTGAAGCGAAGCAACCGGCCGCGAACAAGCCGGAACCAAGGGGCGAGTCCAAACCGGAAGCCAGCAAGCCCAACAAACAATAAGCAAGAAGCTCTGCTACAGGAAAGGGGCCGCGCGAGAAACAGACCCGCGCGGCCCCTTTTATTCCGCCCTATGCGCAGAGGCGCACTCCGCAGAATGGCGAGTCGCATGTTTGTCCTTTGCTATACTCGCCCACATGCCTGAAGCTCCGAAAAAACTGTTCCTTGTGGATGCCATGGCGCATGTTTATCGCGCCTTCTTTGCGCCCATGCCGCAGCGGCTCACGGGTCCCGGCGGAATTCCCACGAACATTCCTTTTCTATTTGGAAACATCCTGAAGCGGTTGATCAAGGACTATCAGCCGGATTACATCGGTATCGTCTTTGATCCTCCGGGAGCGACATTCCGCGACAAGCTGTTCGAAAAATACAAAGCGCAGCGGCAGCCCATGCCGGACGAAATGCGCGTGCAACTTCCCTTTGTTCGCCGGTTGTGCGAAGCGATGCGCCTGCCGGTGCTCGAAGTCAAAGGCTACGAAGCGGACGATGTGATCGGAACGATGGCGGTGAAGGCAGGAAAGCACAATCTGGAAGTGCTGATCGTGTCCAACGATAAAGATATGATGCAGCTCGTCGGAAAAAACGTGCGAACACTGCGCACCGGCTCCGGCGGCCTCAAGGGCGACATCATCGTGGATGAAAAGAAGGTCGAAGAGATCCTGGGAGTGCCGCCGGAAAAGGTCGTGGATTACATGGCGCTGCTCGGGGACACGATTGATAACATTCCCGGCGCAAAGGGAATCGGCGAAAAAGGCGCAGCCGAGTTGATCAAGAAGTATGGGAGTGTCGAGAACGCCCTCGATCATGCGGACGAAGTGCCCAACAAGCGATACCGGGAAGCATTGCAGCAGCAGCGCGAACAAGTGTTGATGTCCAAACAACTGGCAGAGATTGCGAAGGACGCGCCGATTGAGGTCAAGCTGGCGGAACTCGAACTACGTCCGCCAAACGGCGCGGCGCTCGCAGAACTCTATCGTGAGCTGGGATTCAGCTCGCTATTGAAAGAGCTGGGGGCGGAAGCCGTGGCGCCCGCTGCGTCGGCGGATTCCGAACTGGCTGTGAAGGGGGATTACGCACAGCTTGCGGGCGTTGCCGAATTCCGCGAGTACCTGGCCAAACTCCCGAAGGCGGGGCCGCTGGCGATCTGGCTGAACCTTGAAGCAGGTGAGCGCGAAACGGAAGGCTTCGGGACGCGCACTGCGTCGATTGAGGTTTCCGCCAAGGCCGGCGAAGGGCGTGCGGTTTGGATGGACGAGAAGGGCGAAGCGTTGAAGGCGCTTGCGCCGCTTCTCATGGACTCGAAGCTGCAGAAAATCGTCCACGATCCAAAATTGTTTCAATTGCTGACTGGCCGGGCGGCAAGCATCCGGCACGCAACGCAGCTTCTCTCCTACCTGCTGCGGCCGACGACTGCGAATCACAATTTCGCGGACGTGGTGATGCGGCAATTCAACGCGATGATGGGCGGAGGGCCCGGAGAGCGCGCCGATTACTTGCAGCGCCTCGTGCCGGTTCTTCACGAACAAGTGTCGGACCAAAAGCTCGACGGCGTGTATGAAATGATCGACCTGCCGCTTGCACCGGTGATCGCAGACATGGAGCGCGTGGGTGTCCGCGTTGATCCCAAAGAACTCGAGAAAATGTCGCGGTCGATGGAAAAAGAAGTCCGCCGCCTGGAGAAGGAGATCTGGAAACTGGCGGGCTCGGAATTCAACGTCAACTCGCCGACGCAGCTCGCCGAAATTCTCTTTGACAAACTGAATCTTCAGCCCAACGCCCGGCGCGGAAAAGCAAAAGCGAGGTCCACGGCCGCCGACATCCTCGAAGAATTGTCCGCGCAACATCCACTTCCGGCGAAGATCATCGAGTACCGCGAAATTGCCAAGCTCAAATCAACGTATGTGGACGCGCTTCCGAAACTGATCCATCCGGAAACCGGACGGCTGCACACGAGCTTCTCGCAGACCGGCACGGCTACGGGACGGCTCAGTTCGAGCGATCCCAATCTGCAGAACATTCCGATTCGCACCGAGCTGGGGCGCGAGATACGCGCCGCCTTCGTGGCTGAGAAAGGAAAGATCCTGCTGTCCGCCGATTATTCGCAGATCGAGCTGCGTATCATGGCGCACTTTTCGAAAGACCCTGTGCTCGTGGAGGCTTTCCGCAACGGCGAAGACATCCACGCACGGACGGCGCAGGAAGTGTTCGGCGTGGGGCCGATGGCGCAAAACGCGGAGCACCGCCGCGCGGCCAAGGCCATCAACTTCGGAATCATTTACGGCCTTTCGCCTTTCGGGCTCGCACAACAATTGGGCATCGAGCAGAAAGAGGCGGCGAAATTCATCAATGCTTATTTCACGCGCTATCGCGGCGTCAAGGAATACCTCGACAATATTCTTGCCGAGACGCGCAAGACGGGCGTGGCGAAGACTTTGTTTGGAAGAATTCGCCCCATTCCCGAAATCAATTCGCCGCAGATGCAGCTACGGAACTTTGCCGAGCGCACCGCGCTCAATTCGCCGCTGCAGGGCACGGCGGCGGATTTGATCAAGCTGGCGATGATCAATATCGACCGGCGCCTGACGAAAGAGAAGCTCGATGCCAAAATGATCCTGCAGGTCCACGACGAACTGCTCTTCGAGGCTCCCACAAAGGAGCGCGCCAAGCTGGAAAAGCTAGTTAAAGAAGAAATGGAAGGCGTGCACAAACTGGCGGTGCCGATCGTCGTTGAAATCGGCGCCGGGCCCAACTGGCGCGACCTGGAATAGTCCAATCTTCCGGCTCACCCGGGACGCATCATTCATCTTTTTAATTCTTTCCATCCGCATTGCCAGGGCGTAGAATCCGGTCAAAATTCAGCCGAACTCGTTGCCTCGGCCATCCTGTCAGGAGGAAACTATGCGCGGGACAGTTCTCGTCCTGAGTGCGATTCTGCTCGCGAGTTTCGGGTTTGCGTATTCTGAGCCAAGTCCCACCCAGGAAAAACCATCTACAGAGCCAAAAATGACGCCGGAAGACGCCGCGAAAAAGAACCCAATCGCGCCCACGCCGGAAGGGTTGGCGGAAGTACGCAAGCTTTTTGGCTACAATTGCGCGATGTGTCATGGCAAGGGTGGCGACGGCAAGGGCGACCTCGCTGCTGATATGAAGCTGGAACTGCGCGACTGGCGCGACGCTTCTTCCCTGGAGAAGGTGACCGACGGCGAATTATTTTGGATTGTCAGCAACGGGAAGGGGAAGATGCCGGGCGAAGGCGATCGAACGCCGGAAAAGACACGCTGGAATTTCGTGAACTTAGTTCGCTCTTTTGCAAAAAAGAGCGCGGGGGATAGGGCGAAAGCAGAGCCACCGCCAAGTTAGCCGCTGCTAAATTTTCTTTGAGCGGTTTCAATTGCAATTCCCGGATTCAGAATGACTGCGGGGTGGGAAAAGTGACGCCACACCGTGTTGTGTTATGCTCGCTTCGAAGTATTCCCTGAAGGAGTTTTTCCGATGGCTCATGCGGCTCAATTTCTGAAATTAGTGAACGAAGCGAAGAAGAAGATCAAGGAAACCAACGTCGCGGAGGTGAAACGCCGCGTCGACGGGGGTGAAAAGTTTCTGCTCGTGGATGTTCGCGAGGACAACGAATGGGCCAAGGGACATCTTCCCGGCGCCATCCATTTGGGGCGTGGCATCATTGAGCGCGACATCGAGCAGCGCGTTCCGGACACGAACACAAAGCTGATTCTGTATTGCGGCGGCGGATTCCGTTCCGCGCTGGTGGCGGATAACCTTCAAAAGATGGGCTACAGCAACGTCGAATCGATGGACGGCGGCTGGAAGGGCTGGCTGGACGCGGGGTTGCCGGTTGCCAAAGACTAAAGGCGGCTGGCTGCTATCTTGGCCAAGAAAATTGGCTGGGGCGGAAGGATTCGAAGATTAGCCCCTCGTCTTGCTGTTTTGTGAAGCCCGTGGCCAATCTCAGCCGCAACTGCCCTCACCAGCCCCGCGTATCGCCTAACGCGGCACGATCACTAGCTCGTCTCTCGGTATTGCATCCAGCGTCGCCCGGTCGATATTGAGATGTGCCATCACCAATTCGGGTGGGGTGTGGGCCAACCACTCCGAAAGCGACAGGTCTTGATAGAAGCTGCTCTTGAACATCTCCAGGAAGATCAGGTCTGTATCTCCTGTATTCTCGATATAATGCAGCAGGGTTTTTTCCACGTACCCGACGTCTCCCGCCTGAAAGTCCATGGTGCGAGCGCGGTTACCTGTCGACACCACAGTCATTCTTCCCTTGCCCGTGATGTAATACTGCCATTCGTCGGCGTTGGGGTGCCAGTGTAGTTCCCGCAGCCCTCCCGGGTGAACAGTAACCATTGCCATCGCAATGTTCGTTGAGGCCTTGAACGTGCTTGAATCAACGATGCGTACCTCTCCGCCTTTCGTGCGCTTCGTCGGCGGCATTTCCATGGTACGAAAAGCGAAATCGCGCGAAGACTTCCCAAGTGCTCCTGCGGCTGCTTTCTGGTCCGCCTCCAATGCTCCGGGAACGGCAGTCTGGAAAATGAATAGCTCTTGCTTGGGGAGATTTTTTAAAGCCAGTTCGGCAACCCCGAAGTTCTTTGACAGAACCTCGGGCGGCACGTGTGCCATCGAGTCACTCAGCAGAACCGTCTCTGACTCCGAAAAATCTCCATCGTCGAATACCAGCATGAATTCCGTACCGTCCGGCCCGAGGCCTTGAATCGAATGCGGAATCCCGCTGGGGAAATACCACAGATCGTTTTTCTTCACATCGGCAACGAAGCTTTTGCCATCCCGATCAATGGCCGTGATCCGCGCCGTCCCATAGAGCACGATCGCCCATTCGTCCGCCGTATGCCAGTGCAGTTCACGAACGCCTCCGGC
>Ga0137415_10005820_pt1 | contig 12196 bp, 13 predicted proteins | sample CZODoug3_1_1_16f_FD_183082 | JGI IMG/M metagenome (GOLD analysis project Ga0137415, IMG submission 183082) | Vadose zone soil fungal communities from Angelo Coast Range Reserve, California, USA - CZODoug3_1_1_16fungal (Hybrid Assembly) | ecosystem: Environmental > Terrestrial > Soil > Vadose...
ACGCTAGATCAACTCGCCGTCAACGTTGCTAATCTCACCGACGAACAATGGTCGATCTAAAACCATACTTCGGCTGGGCTTCTGGAACGTGGCGCAACGGCTTGAGCCAAGCTGCTCGCTCGGTGGGCTGCTGTCTCGATTGGTTGCGATATCACCGAAGAGCATAACGAGACAATCGCGGGCCATTCCGTGCGAGTTTGTTACACGCGCACGGCTTAGAGAAATAAGCCTTTGTAAGGATGGCGCTGCGGGAGACAACGCGTTCGCAATGCTCGTTGACACTACTGTGACGCCTAAGCCGGTGGCCAGTTTGCGCTCAGCAACGTTCAACGCGGCGCAACCGTTGCACAGGGTTTCCCGCAAGGTGAAACCGACGAGACCGAAAGACTGATCGCACACTCGCGAAAAGTTCACGGGATTTCTAACTGACGAGGTTGGACGCTTCACATCTAGCTTGCGTCCCAGCGCTGTCCCTGCCGGGTTATGTAACCGGCAACACCGGCAGGGATATGCGCAACAGGGACACGGCAATCAGTTTCGTGCTGGCTCGCCCGGTGCCCTGTCGAGCGGCGGGTGGGGCCTTGCCAATCCCATCGTGCCGGGCGGCGCATCGTTGCTGGCGAGCCTGGTGTCGATTCCATGTATCGTCGTCACGAGCGCCAGTAGTATCGCTGCGCTGAGTATGAAGGAAATGACGGCTATAATAACAGCGCTGGCATGTCGGTCAGCGGCTTATTCGGGATCGCTTTTCATAGGCGCGACACCGGTTGATTCGTCAAAGGTCGCTTTGCCTGACGACGAGAAAGCCGAAGACCCTTCCGACAAATATTTCAGCTAGGCCGTTGCCCGTTTTGCCGCACCGCAAACGACTGGGTTTCAAAACATTTTCACGGAACGTTGCCTGCAATACTTGGTTGGCTTTGCATCACCAACCAAAGGATAGATCATGTTAAAGATTGCAGCACTCTCAGGCGCTCTGGCTTTTGGATTGGTCAGTGGGGCATATTCACAATCCACCGGCCCAATCTCTCAGACGGACATGGACAAGCCGAGTATGACGAACACCAATTCCCATGCCGTGAAGAAGGTCAGCACAACTGGCATGTCATCAGGTGGCGGTTCTGGAATGACTGACAAGGGCCGAGCTAATGGCACGCCCAGCACGATGCCCAAGACAACGACTGGGCCGATTGGACCGGCTTCGGACACTGAATCACCGGCGAAATAAGCTGGGAAACTTCATCTAAACGAAACGCCCGCCACCAACAGCGGACGTTTTTGTTATTTCAAAGCCCGTAAAACTCGCTAGGCTGAGTTTTGTAAATTTTTGGGAGGGGGCCATGGACGACGAGAAGGACGACAAGGGCTTAGTTGAAAAGACAATTGAAGCTGTGAAAGACATGGCGACCTCGGTAACAAACGCCGCGAAGTCTGCAAAGGAGCCGGACCCGAAGCCCGATCCCGAGCAAGTCGCCGGAACAACCAACGAGCAAGTCTACATCCCCGAAGCCACCGACGCGGCGGCGATGCCTCCTCCGTTGATCCTAACTAAACCTGTCGCCAAAAAGAAGCGGAACGCTAGGGTAAAACAGGCACCGGCCAAGATGCCGCCGAAGAAAACAGCCGCCAAAAAGGCTAGTAAAAAGGCTTCGAAAAAATCTGCCCCGAAGGCAGCCAAGAAGTCTACGAAGAAATCTGCCAGAAAAACGAAATTACCAGCCGGACGGAAGGCTGTTGCAAAGGAGACCGCTAAGAAAGTTGCGAAGAAAAAGAACACGAAGAAATCGAAGCCGCCCAAAAGCAAACCCCTGCCGGTACACCGACAGGGTCAACATCTGCATGAAGGACGGCGAGCGGTGTTACGCTCGGTGGACCCTCGCTTTCTGAAAATTTATCTGAACGCAGATGAAACGCGAAAGCCTCAATTCTATCGGATGGTCGAAGAGGTATCGAAGCAATGCCGCCCATCGGGACTAGGTTTACCGGCTCCGGAATTAGCAAATACTCAAATCGCCGAAGCCACTTACAGCGCAGCGATGAAAATAGTCTGGAGCGGGATGCGCTGAAGAGAGATGACCGAACTGCCGACTTCGTCACCGATGCTTGCGCTACCGTAGCCATTGCATACCATCGGGCAGCGGGCGTCTACACTCTGGACAAAGAGATGCAGGAATTAGGAACCGCTGCTGTTCACCTTCTCACCATGGCAACTTCATACATGAGTGCGCACACCGAATGACCGGCGAGCTAACGTTTCCGAGGCCGTTCAGCGGAATCGTTCGGTTGATGGTGATGCAGCTTGATCTACCCTTTCCGAATTGCCGTCACCTTCAATTTGGGTGGCGGCTTTTGGATTTTACGGACAGGTCGGACGGTGTGTGTACCGAAAACTCAAACCCGGATGTAGTGATGGTGAAGCCCGCCGAGGATCGGGTTTGAATGAATGATTCCAGTCTGATGAATCGAACGAGAAATCGGCGCATCCTTGTGCAAAGACCGATGCGTTCTGACGGAGTTGTAGTAATCGGCGTATGATTTTAGAATCCGGCGCAGATGTGCCTCGCCCAATACAATAACGTGGTCCAAGCCCTCGCGCCGGATCGATCCGATCAACCGTTCGGCAAAGCCATTCTGCCAAGGTGAGGCTGGTGCAATTGGCTTATCTCGGATGCCCATGGCGCGAAGTCGGCGCGTGACAACGGTGCCGTAGATCCGATCGCGGTCCCGGATCATATAGCGCGGAGCCCCGTCCCAAGGGAATGCCTCGGTGATCTGGCGTGCAACCCACTCCGCTGTCGGGTTGGTTGTCACGTTGATCCATACGAGATCTCTGCGATGAAGCCGCACAATCACGAAGCCATAAAGTAGTTTGAAGCCAATGGTCGGGACAACGAACAGATCCATGGCGGCAATGTCCGGCGCGTGGTTTAGCAAAAAGGTCCGCCACTCCTGACTTGGCGGCCCTCGTCGCTTGACCATGTACTTGGCGACGCTCGACTGCGCGACCTCAAACCCAAGCTTGAGCAGTTCGCCGTGGATGCGCGGCGCACCCCAAAGCAAATTCTCCATGCTCATCTGCCGGATCAGCGCACGTAGTTCTACGTCAATTTGCGGGCGCCCTCCCCGCGACCGCGATTTCCAGCGCCAATAACGGCGAAAGCCGGCCCGATGCCAACGCACCAGCGTTTCAGGCTCGATAATCGTCAAAACCTTCAGAATCGAGGGAAACCAGCGATACATCTGAACGAAGAACCAGCGATCGTTGTTCGTAAGGTGGGCTCTGCCTCTCACCTTCCGCTGCAAAACCATCAGCTGATGTCGGAGAACCGCATTCTCCGCCTCAAGCCGGCTCTTCGACTTGAATGGCGAGGCCAGCACGGCCAGAACGATGCAGATCAGCGCTGACATTGCGCCAACTTAGCCGATTCTGTTACTCGATAAAGCCGGATAAGGTTTTCGGTACACACACGGATCTTTCAGCGGTATTTGGCGCACAGCCGGTTGGTTCGAGGCGGCCTGCGTCGCTGATTGATCCTTGGTCGCGCCGCCCATGAATGTTTTGTCGATAAGGACGCGCGCGACATCGGAATTAAATACCGCGACCAGGATCGCGAACGACGAAACCACCAGTCCACCAGCCACAACCCGCGTTAGGATGCTTGTCCGTTGGCTTGCCGCCAAAGGCGCAAATTCCCGCGAATCAGGCTGACCTTCGAGATCGGACAATGGAATGGAATCATCTGAGGAGGAATCAGTTGACGGCCCGGAGGTAGGGTGCGTGCTGCGGATCCCTTCGGGGTTCGTCGAACGCCCAAGCGTTCGAACCCAGCGACTGGCGATATGTCGTCCGCTCCATGGCGCTCATGCTTCCCTCCCTAACGCAACGACGGGGAGCCCCCCGATGCCGAAGCGCCGGGGACATTCACACACAGAGGTGCCGGCGGGGACCTGGCACATGGACATAACCTCCCCGACCGTTGATCGTTCCTAAGCAGACGGCCTGACGGCGGCGCGCTCGCAACAGCAAAAAGCCGCCGCTGTTCAAAGACAGGTTGCTGCGCGCGTTAGCAGCGCTACCTGGCGTGTGCCTTCCCAAAGCTCCACGTCGTGGCCGTGCGCGTACAGCCTTGTTCACGCCTCCTGATCCGTCTCACAGAAGTCGTAGTGCCGGTGCGGCACCCACCCCGCCTAGCGGCGCGCGAAGCACAAAGGCCTCAGCTCAGGGGAGAGAGCTGAGGCCCTTACTTCGTGTTGCCCGGGACCGGCGGCCACTACTTCGCGTTCGTCAAAGAAGAGCGATCGTGTGCTGCATCCATGGCGCCCATTGGGCCCGACCGTGAGCTGAAGCCCCTAAGAACGGACATTCCCCAAATGCAGTCGGCATGTCCGTTTCGTGCCCACACGCGGACATCGCCGGCTCTATCAGATTACCTCGCCGACGTGGGCGAGGATCGTCGGCGGAGCCTGTCTTCTGGCGCGCAAATGCACGCCGTGGCGGCCTCGCCTCGCCCGATTTGCGCCGGATGAAGCTACGCTTCGCCGAGAGAATCATGAGGCTACGATTGGGCCCTCGTCCCTCGAGACGCATCGCTTATGCGATGCTCCTGTCTAGCGGCGCGCAGCGCGGAGTTTGGGTTGGACCGGGTCAACTAAACTGATGCCATCGGCTTTCCGCAGCATGCTTTCGACCTTGCTGTGACCATTGCGCGCTGCGAGAAGACTGTCGCGGCCGCAGCCCGCTCCATCCGCAAGGCATTGCCTAGAAGATTGTAGTCGTGCGATAGCCAAGATCACCGGGAAGCGTTCGATCTTGAATTCGTCATTTCCGCGGCGTAGCCTGTAGTTAGCCGCATAAAGGCCAACCTAGAGCGACTGAAGGACGGCGCGGCATTGGGAGGAGCGGGTGTGCCGGCGCGCAACATGCTATCGCCGAGGTGTGGGAGGATGATCGGTGCCGAACACCTGAAAGGCCCTCAATGAGGGCGCCGGTCGTTGACGTGCAAAACCTAGTCAAGTGGTACGGTCCGCGTCTCGCGGTACGGGACGTATCGTTTTCCGTTGCCGAAGGTGAAGTCATTGGGCTGCTCGGCCCGAACGGTTCGGGCAAGAGCACCATTTTTAGAATTTTGACCGGTTATCTCGTGCCGACGACCGGCTCTGCAGCAGTGGCCGGCCACGATGCGACGACCCAATCCCTCGCCTTGCGACACGAGGTCGGGTATGTGCCGGAGGATGCGCCGCTCTACGATTACATGCGGGTCAACGAGCACCTGCGGTTCATGGCGCATCTCAAGGGGCTGTTCGGGCGCTCCGCCACTCGCGCCATTGGGACCGTTGCGGAGCGTCTGCAGCTCCAAGCCGTGGCGGCGGTCCCGATCGGGAAGCTATCGAGGGGTTATCGGCAGCGCGTCGCCATCGGCCAGGCGCTGCTCAACGATCCGAAGCTACTCATTTTCGACGAGCCGACCAGCGGGCTCGATCCCAGCCAGGTCATCGCCATCCGTGATCTCATACGAGAGCTGGCTGGCAGGCGGACCGTTCTGATGGCCTCCCACGTGCTACCCGAGATAGAGCAGATCGCGAGCCGGGTGATGATCCTTCTCAACGGCAGGCTTCTCACAACTGACGCGCTCGCCCTCGCGGTCGATGCTCAGCGGCTGCGGTTGCAAGTCGCGGGACCGGAGCCCATGGTGCGCGAAGCCATCGCGGCCGTACCGGGGGTACGCTCGATTGTCGTCGAACCTGAATCCGGCGGCCCTGATCTCCGCTATCTGGTGGAAGCCGACCAGCGTCCGGAAGTAGCGCAGCAATTGGCAGCGGCACTGGTGGGGCGCGGCCTGGCGCTGTCCGAGCTCACAACCGTGCGGCCTGATCTCGAGCGCATTTTTTTGCAACTGACCCGGCGACCGAGCGAGGCAGCCGCATGAGGCGATTTCTGGCGCTGCTGGTCAAGGAAGAAAAGGCCCTCTTTACCTCTCCGATCGCCTATGTGCTGATCGCCGTGTTCCTGTTGATCATGGGTTACAGCTTCACCCTCGCTCTCTTTATCAGTCATTCGATGACGCTGGTTCATTTGTTCTTCCAGATCTTCGTCCTGTTCCTGCTCACGGTGCCGATCATCACCATGCGGCTCATCGCGGAGGAACGGAAGTTGCGCACGATGGAGGTCCTGCTCACCTCGCCGGCAACCGAAACGCAGATCGTATTCGCAAAGTTCGCGGCAAGCATGAGCCTCATCGTACTGATGCTGATATTGTCTAGCGCCTATGCAATCGTGCTCGCGATCTATGGAGACCCTGATTGGGGGCCAATCTTCAGCGGTTATCTCGGCCTCGTGCTGCTCGCTGCGGCGCTCGTCGGGGTCGGCCTGCTCACGTCGGCGCTGACCGACAATCAGATCATCGCCGCTCTCCTGTCGCTCAGCGTCTTCCTGCTGTTGTGGATCATCGACGAATATGGCTATCTGCTTCCCGACCCCTTCGACTCGCTGCTCGTCAACATGTCGCTCTCGGTGCATTTCAAGCCGTTCGCGACCGGATCGATGTATTTGACCGATGTCGCCTACTATCTGAGCGCGACCATGCTCAGCCTGTTCCTCAGCGTCCGCGCGCTGGCCTGGCGCTGACGCTGCTGAGGGGACCAACATGTCACGCGGCTTTTCATGGTTTTTCATCCTGGTGCTGGCAGCCACCGCGCTCGTCTTCGGCGCGCTCGGCGCCTCGCATCATTGGGGCGAGCGCGGCTCCAACCTCCTGTTCTTCGGCAGCTGGTGTGCCGCCATGCTCATGCTGTTTGCGCTTGGGCTTCAACTCCCCCTGCGGATCGCGGGTTCGCGGGCCAGAGCGATGCTGTACAACGCCGCGCTCGCAATTGGCGCCATCGTTGTGGTCTGCCTGGCGAACGTCGCGATGTTCCGCCACGATGTCTATCTGGACGCGACCCGCAAGGCCACAAATACACCGCCTCCGCAGTTTGGTTCGGTACTGGACGGTCTGAGCAGCGACGTCTCGCTGACCTATTTCTACAACCATTCAGACCGGAACGCGATCGACGCCAAGGACCTGCTGACGGTCGCCGCGCGCCAGAATCCGCACTTCCATTTCTCCGCCGTCGACATCGACAAGGAGCCCGCGAAGGCGCGGGCATTCGGGGCTCGCGCCTATAACACCGCGGTAGTGGAGGCAGACGGCCGGCGCGTTGTCGTCGAGAATACCGCGGATCTCGCCCAGATGGCCTTTGCGACCCTGCGGGTTCTGAAAAGGAAGGTCGATGTCGTCTGTTTGGTCACCGGCCATGGCGAGAGCGTTCCCGAGGGCCCGCCACATTTCCACTATAGTCATGTTGAAACACTGCGGGGCCATGAGACGCCGGGCGCGGGAGACCTTCTGCAAGGCGACACCGACGGTCTCGACAGGCTGCAGCTTGCGCTGACGACGCTCGGCTATACGGTCCGCGCGATTGCGCTAACGAGCCTTTCGGCCGTTCCGCCTGACTGCAGCGTGGTCGCTGAGATCGGCCCTCGGCATGCGTATGCGCCAGCAGAAGCGGCCCTGCTGTCCGATTATCTGGCGCGCGGCGGTCGGCTGCTGGCCATGATTGACCCCGAATTTCCTCTGCAAGGCGGCCTTGGCGATCTTTTTGGTACACTTGGACTCGCGTCGGACCCGGCCACCGTGATTGATCCGCTCAATCACTATGGATCGGATCATGACAAGGTCGCGGTACCCTACTATCCGCCACACCAGATCACGAGACGGATTGCCTTGACCATCTTTCCGAACGCGCGACCAATCCGTGTCGGAGCGGCTCCGCCCGGCGTCAATATGACCATTCTCGCGAGCAGCAGCAAGGACAGCTATTTGCGCCCCGTGTCGCAGGCAACAGCCGCAGCCGAACCGACCGGGTCAGATGCACCGCGCGGGGCGGCGGTGCTGGCGGTCGCGGTCGAAGGGCGCTGGCCCGACGGTGCCGCCGACCAGACAAAACCATTCCGGCTGGTCTTGGTCGGCAACAGCAACTTCGCCGCCAATTCCTATTTCCCGTACGTCTCAAACGGCGATCTCGCTGTCGAGATGGTGAGGTGGTTGGCCGAGGACGAAACGAGGCCAGCAGCCAAACCGCAATCCTTCAGCCCCGCGCAACAGATCACGCTGACGAGAGACCAGATGCGCACCGTGTTCATCGCCGTCGAGGTGCTATTGCCTCTTAGCGTCATGCTGCTAGGGGGCGTGGTCTGGTGGAAACGACGTTGATTGCGCGGACACGGAATATCGCAGCGCTGGCCGCCAGCGCCTTGATGGTGGCGCTGTTGACGGCCCTGGCGTTGTCGGGTCGTTCGCCAGGCCTGCCCGAGCTCAGTTTCGAGCCGCACGGTATTGTAGCCGCCCTTCCCTCGGACATCACCGCCGCCGAGATCAGGACCGGCCAGGAGCGAATAGGCTTCCGCCGCACCAAAGGCGGCGCTTGGAGTTTCGGGCGGTCGAACTCCCCCGTCCCCGCGGAGCTCGCATCGCATCTCGATTTGGCGCTGCATTTCATGCACGTCTCGCAGCCGACGCGAAGTCTCGATCCGAGCGACTACGAGGGCGCAAACTTCGCCGAATTCGGGCTCGATCCGCCCGCTTACCTTGTCTCACTGGAGCAGCCCGACCGATCCGTGATCGTTGCGGATTTCGGCACGCTGAATCCGGCGGGTACGTCGCAGTATTTGAGACTGGTAGGTCTGCCCACGGTCCACCTGATGCCACGCCATGTCGGAACGGAGTGGGAGGTCACGGCTGACATGGCGAGGCGGATCCTGCCGCCCGAAGCCGGCAGCGGCGATGAGAATGCGAAGGGCCTGACGGCGCTGCTGCTACCCGCGTCGATCGACCGGATCTGGGCGATTGAGATCGTGATCCAAGGGAAACTGCATCGCCTGGAGCGAGACGGCGCCGGCAACTGGCTCCTCCATACCGGCCAGCATGCGCACGCCGGCAACTCCGACGCGCACATCGCTGATCCCGATAAGGCTCGCATCATCGCGACAGCGCTGGCGGCGCTCGACCAGACCCAGACCGAAACGGTCGTCGCGAAACATCCGAGCGAGGCGGAGCTCGAACGGTACGGCTTGAGCCGACCGGAGGTGATCGCGCTGATGTATGCGCGCGATAGCTCGTCACCGCTGGTCCGCCTTGCGATCGGCAATGTGAGCGGCGATGGTTTCAGCCGTTACGCACGGCTTTCGGGGGGCGACGTCGTGACCATCGCGGCCTACACGGCGACCAACATGGTCCAGCTTTTGAAAGCGGTCGGGGCCGCCTCGTGATCAAACAGGCAGGCACTGCCGCGCTCGCCTGGGCAATAATGGCAGCAGTCAGCCTCTGCCCAATCAGGCTGGCAGCGCATCAAATCAACCTGTCCAACGCCCGCATCGAGCTCAAGCCCGATCGCACGGTGCGTCTCGAGATCGCGCTCAGGGGAAGCGACGTGGATCGCGTGGCCGGAACCAAGGTGTTCGACGCGCAATCAGGACTTGTCGACGCCGCGCGGCTTGCCGCCTCGACCGCGGCAATCGCCGCGTATGTGACCACCCACGCCGTCGTTCACGGCGCCGACGGCACACCCTGCAAGGCCAGCAATGCAGAAATTGCTCCCGACCAGGACGGCGTCACGGCCCGCCTGACCTGGTCGTGTAATGAAGTCGAGGGCGACCTGATCTATCGCTCGACGGTACTGATCGATGTCGATCCAAGCGCCAAGCAGGTCGTGCTCATCGGGCCAGAGCCGAATGCAACGCAGGCACTGTTGGACGCGTCGCAAACCGAAGTCAAAATCTCGACGCCGCCTCCGCCACTGCTCCACGTGATCCTTCGTTATGTCGACGCGGGCATCGAGCATATCTTCCTCGGCTACGACCATGTCGCGTTCCTGATCGCGATTGTCCTGTGGGCGCGCCGCCTATGGCCGGTCATCAAGATCGTCACCGCCTTCACGGTGGCGCATTCAATAACGCTGTCGCTGGCCGCCCTGCAGATTGTGGTCATTCCCAGCTCTATTGTGGAGCCGGCGATCGCCGCGTCGATCGTCTATGTCGCGATCGAGAACTTCTTCTCCTGCAATGTTGACGGACGCTGGCGCGACACCTTCGCGTTCGGTCTCGTTCACGGTTTCGGCTTTGCTTCCGCCCTGCAAGAGTTCGGCTTACCGCGGGGCGCGGTGGTGCCGGCGCTGGCGGCGTTCAATATCGGGGTCGAGGTGGGCCAGGTGGCGATCGTCAGTCTTGTCATCCCGCTCTTGATCGGCGTTGATTGGCTGATTGCCAGGATGCGCGGCGCGCCGCAGAAGCGCACGGCGGGGCTCGTTTACGCCGTATCCGGTATCATCGCCTTTCTAGGCTGCTATTGGGTTTTCGAGCGGACCGTCATGGGAACGTGAGCACGCGAGCGCAAACTGCGGGTGGATATGAACAAATAAAACGGGTGGCAGAAAGCTCCGCCACCCGCCCGCAGACTCGATGCGAGTCGCATCGAGTTACTCGTAAAACTCCGGCGAATGCCTGTGCGCCTTGAAGCCTTCGGCATCATGGGCCATCAGCACGTCGCCCTTCTCCGTGTCCCTTATCCGCTTGATGTAGGCATAGCCGTTTAGCATCTCGGTCGGGTTATAGGTCAGCCCGATACTCGGCAGAATGTCCTTCGCCAGGTTCTCCGGCAGGTAGCAGGCATCGCTGGTCAGTATCACGGTGCCGGTTTTGGGCAGACGGACAACCGCCAGTTGGCTTCCGGGAGTGTGGCCAGCCGCGCGATGAACGAAGACGCTGCCGTCTCCGAACAAATCGAGATCGCCGTTGAGCTCGATCGTCGGTTGTCGGCCGGTCGATCCCGAACCCGTCGGAGCGCGCAGCATCTCGAAGTCGCCACTAATATAGGGGCCGGCAAAGGCCTTCGGCGGCCAGAACGCATTGGCGATCTCGTCGCGCTGGACGACGATCGTCGCGTTGGGGAACTTGCCGACGTTGCCAGCGTGGTCGAGATGCATGTGTCCGAGGATCACAAAGTTGATGTCCGAAGGTTTGATTCCGATCTTGCCGAGTTGGGTGTCGATGGCGAGGTCAGCACTCACGCCCTTGTCAAGCATGGCCGCCATAGGCCCCCAATAGGTCTGGTCGGTAATAATCCTGTCGTTATCGCCCGTATCGAACAAGATGTTCCCCTTGGGATGCTTGATCAGAAAGAAAGCGACCGGGATCAAGATTTTCTCATCTCCGGTTGCCGCACTCGACAAAGCCGACTTGGCAATGTCCAGCGGCTGCGACGAGAAGATGTAGAGCTTCATTCCTTCCGGCGAAGCCGCACAGGCTTGCCATGCGACGCCCAAGATTGCACATCCGACAATTGCGACCTTAGAGAGTATTCTATGGAGACTAGTCATCGCTCAACCTCCTCACTATGCAGCTCGATGCCCGGCTACGCGCAGACAAAGCCTTTACGATAAAGGTCCGCCCCGCGTAGGGACGGACCAAGGACCAGCGGAATGCATGACATCTAAGACTAAACCCATTTTGATAATATGAATAGCTTTGGCTCGCAGTTGCAGTTTACTTTCGCCGCTGCGACGCAGCAAGCCATTGACTTAGTGAGTGCAAACCGACTGACGATCGGCACGAGCGATGAATGGGTAGTCTTGGTCGTGCGATAACGCTCTATGGGGGTATTGAACGGGTCGCCATCAGGCCTGCGCATCTCCGGGACGGAGGTTTTGAACATATTTTCCAATTGTCGGACGGTCGCGACACGCTCATGCATTCAAGATCAGTCCCCCAGGGCGCATCGGCGCCGCAGAGATGGACGAAAGCGCGCGCCCGTGGCTTACGCTTCGATTGCCGCGATCAGGGCTCTTGTGCCAACGATATTCATGACGCCCGTGAGATTGTAGGCGAGCACACTGAGCGCCATTTCGGTGACGACCTTCGGCAGCGTTTTCGTCAGAAAGTGGGTCGCGCCCATGCGCGCTTTCATCGTGCCGAAAGGGTGCTCGAGCGTCTCGCGGCGAACGCGCGGCTCGCCACCTCAGCTATGTTGCGGCGGCAAACGAACTCGACGTGACGTCCGCGGCGGTGGGAAATCTCGTCCGCGGGCTCGAAGCTGCACAGCGCCGCCTCGACCAAAATCCGCAGGCGATGCGCGTTCGCCGCGAGACGCTCGAGCACCCTTTC
>Ga0137415_10005821_pt1 | contig 12195 bp, 8 predicted proteins | sample CZODoug3_1_1_16f_FD_183082 | JGI IMG/M metagenome (GOLD analysis project Ga0137415, IMG submission 183082) | Vadose zone soil fungal communities from Angelo Coast Range Reserve, California, USA - CZODoug3_1_1_16fungal (Hybrid Assembly) | ecosystem: Environmental > Terrestrial > Soil > Vadose...
GGCAGGCAAGGTATCGCGGGTACGGTCGTCGCGTGGCGTCATTGCTGGTCGTGCACCACACCTCGTCGCCGTCGTTGCAGGCGATGCTCGAGGCGGTGCTGGAAGGTGCGGGCACCGACGAGATCATCGGCGTCGACATAGTGGTGCGTCCGGCGCTGGCCGCGACCGCGGTGGATGTACTCGCTGCCGACGGCTTCCTGCTCGGCACCAGCGCGAACATCGGCTACATGTCGGGCGCGCTCAAGCACTTCTTCGATCTCGTGTATTACCCGACGCTGAGCGCCAAGGCGGGCGCGCCGTACGGGCTCTACGTGCACGGCAACAGCGACACCGCGGGCGCCGTGCGGGCCGTCGAGGCGATCGTCAAGGGACTGGGCTGGCGGGCCGTCCACGATCAGGTGACCGTGATCGACAAGCCCGGTAAGGACGATCTCGAAGCGTGCTGGGATCTCGGCGCCACGGTCGCGGCGACGCTGGTGTCGTGACCGTCCACATCGTCGTCGCGCAGGAGATGCCGGCAACCAGCGAGCAGACCTTCGACGTCCTGCACGACTACGGCCGGCGGCTGGAGTGGGACACGCTGCTGCGCCGGGCTTATAGCGAGGGCCCGCCCGGGCGGGGCACGGTCGCGGTGTGCACGGCGCGGTGGTGGCTGGGCGGCTATCCGTTCCGCACCCGGTACGTGACCTTCGACCGGCCGGTGCTCGCGGCGATCAAGCTGGAGTCGCGCCCGCCGTTCTTCGCCTCGTGGGCCGCGTCGATCCGGCACGCCGAACTGCCGGATGGACGCTCGACGGCGACCTACACGATGACGTTCCGGTGCAAACCGTCCTGGATGGCGCCGGTGCTCGAGCGGGTAGCGCGGGCGGTGTTCCGGCGGGAGACGCGGCGGCGGCTCGTCGCGCTCGCGCGCTACTTGGGAGAATGAGCTGATCGAACGAGAGGGGACGCGGTGAACAGCGCTGACGTGCTGGTCGACGGTTTCGGGCGGGTGCGCGACCTGGTCCACAGCGCGGTGCGGAGCCTGACCCCCGAGCAGTTGCAGTGGCGGATCGACCCCGAGGCGAACACGATCGGGTGGCTGGCCTGGCATCTGACCCGCGTCCAGGACGACCACGTCGCCGAAGTCGCCGACACTGCGCAGGTGTGGCACTCCGCCGGCTGGGCGCAACGCTTCGACCTACCGTTCGACGAGGACGCGACCGGCTACGCGCAGAGCCCGTCCGAAGTGGCGGCGGTCCAGCCCCCCGCGCAACTGTTGCTCGACTACCACGACGCCGTGCACGCGCAGACGATCGCGTTCGTGCAAGGTCTGCGTGACGAGGACCTCAGCCGGGTTGTAGATCGCAGATGGGATCCGCCCGTCACGCTCGGAGTTCGGCTGGTCAGCGTGGTCTCCGACGACCTGCAGCACGCCGGCCAGGCTGCCTTCATCCGTGGCGTACTCGAGCGACGCTGACGCCGACGGTCACGACGCCGCGGCGTCGTGACGGGCTCGGACGGTCGGTGACCGGTGACGCGTGCCAGTACGCCACCAGCTCGGCGTACAGCGGTGATCGTTTCAGCACCGACGGGTGGGAGCCGTCCACCACGGTCGAGCCGTCGAGCACGAGCACTCGCTCGGCGCGGATCGCCGAGCTGATCCGGTGCGCAATCACGATCAGCGTGCCGTCCCGTTGGGCGAAGGCCTCCTCGGCTCGCCGCTCGGCGGAGGGGTCGAGGTGGCAGGTGGCCTCGTCGAGCACGACGAGGCGGGCCTCGGACAGGTAGGCCCGGACGAGTGCGATCAGCTGCCGCTCGCCGGCCGAGAGCGCCCTCGGGTCGAGCTCTGCGGCGACGCCGCCGAGCCGGCGGATCAGCTGGCCGGCCCCGATCGCCACGACGGCGCCACGCACCTGCCCGATGGCGGCCGTGGGACGCAGGTAGGTGAGGTTGTCCCAGACCGTGCCGGTGAATACGTACGCTTCCTGCGGGATCAGGGTTCGGATAGAGGCGAGCTGCGTCGGGGCCAGGTCGGCCGCGGGAACCCGTCCGAGCAGGACCCATCCCGCGTCCGGACGGAGCGAGCCGCACAGCAGGTTGGCCAGGGTGGATTTGCCGATGCCGCTCGGGCCCACGATGGCCAGGTGCTCGCCGGGGTTGACGACGAGATCCAGATCGCGCAGCACCGGTTCGGCCTGCGGGCCGTAGCGGAAGGTCACACCGCGCAGTACCAGGCTGTAGCCGGATGCGACCGGCGCGTTGGGAGTATCCCGCGTTGGCATCGCCGTGCTGGCTTCGAGCAGCCGGCCGAGCGTCACCGCGTAGCGCAGCGCGCTGTGCCCGACAGCGGTGATCAGCGTTCGCAGCGTCGACTGCAGGCCGATGAGGATGTAGGTCATTCCGCCGAGGATCTCGCCCGGCGTGACCCCGTGTTTCATCAGCGTCGACCCGAATGCGAGCAGCGCGATGAGCGGTCCCCATCCTCCGATCGCGAAGCAGAGCGTGCGCAACGCCGACACGTACGCGATCGCCCGTTCGGCCGACGCCTGCGCGGCGATCGGTCCGGCGACGATCGCACCGGCCCGTTGTTCGGCGCCGCACGCCACGATGTCCCGGGTGCCGCCGAGTACCAGACCCGTCACGCCGGCCAGCCGCTCGTCGGCGAGCACCGACGCCCGAAATCGTGACGACGCCAACCCGAGGGTCGCCAGGAAAGCGCCCAGGCCGAGCACGAACGGCGGCAGCATCACCAGGATCAGCACGGGCGCGATCGACCAGATGCCGAGAACGATGCCGCCGACCGTGGCGAGGAATCCGAGCAACACGATGAGCAGCCCGGCGTAGGTGTCCCGGACGATCTCGACCTGCCGGGTGAGCCGCGCCAGCGCTCCCTCGTCGGGCCGACCGGCCACGGCGTGGCGCAGTGCACCCTCGACGACCCGGCCGACCAGGTCGTCCCGTACCGGCTCGACCAGCCCGCCAAGACCTCGGTACAGCTGCCGGGCGCCGATCGCTCCGACGCAGGACGCCGCCAGGTAGCTACCCAGCCAGGCCAGCCCGCGGCCCGGACGGTCGACCAGGAAGCCCTGGTCGAGCGCCCGAGCCACCGCGAAGCCGGAGAGCGCGGTCGGCGCCGCCTGGACGAGCGACCAGAACGTCAGCAGCAGCACCGGACGCCACCGAAGCGAGCGCACGCCGTAGCGAACGGCCGCCCTCATGTGAACGCCTTCAGGTACGCCGGGTCGTCGCGCAGCGCTTCGTGCCGGCCGACCGCCCGCACCCGGCCGGCATCGATCCAGACGACCAGATCGGCGCGGGCGGCGGTGGCGGGTCGGTGCGTGACGATCAGCCGCGTCCGCTCGGGCCCGCTTTCGGTGAGGGTGCGGCTGATCTGCATCTCGGTGACGGTGTCCAGGCTGGACGTCGCGTCGTCGAGCACGAGCAGCCGCTCGGCCGGCCAGGCCCGGGCCAGGCCAACGCGTTGGTGTTCGCCGCCGGACATCGGCGCGTCCGCCAGCGGTGTCGCGTACCCGAGCGGGAGCCGGGCGAGGAAGTCGTGCGCGTGTGTCGCCCGGGCCGCTGCCGGGACGCCGGCGGGGTCGGGGTGGCCCATGGCGATCGCGTCGCCGACGGTCGCACCGACCAGGACGGGACGTTCGAATGCGCAGCCGACGTTGGCCCGCAACGTGTCGTGCGGCAGCTCGCGCAGCGGCACCCCGTCCAGCAGCACCTCGCCTTCGTCCGGGTCGCGCAGCCGCGCCGCGACGGCGGTCAGCACCGACTTGCCGGCACCGGATCGCCCGACCACCGCGACGGCCGCCCCCGCGGGCAGATCGAGGTTGACGTCGTCCAGGAGCGTTGCATCGCCGGCGCGGACGGTCACGCCGCGAAACTGCAGGCGCCCCGTCCCGTCGGCGAGGTCGTGGGTGCCGAACCCGGTGACCGGCACGTCGAGCACCTCGGCCGCGCGCTGGGCGCCGGACCGGGCCCGGGCCATCTCACCGAGCACCCCGGTGAGGCTGCCGAGGCCGGCACCGATCACCGCGTACTGGCTCGCCGCCAGCAGGTCGCCGGCGCTGATGCGGCCGTGCGCGACCTCGATCCCGGCGGCGGCCAGCACGGCGATGAGCACGAGGGGCCCCACCACGGCGGCCTGGGCGCTGGACCGCCCGAGTACCCGCCATGTCCGCCCGCCCTGCTCGCGCAGGGCGGGCAGCGGCTCGAGCACTCGACGCTGCTCGCGGCCCAGGGTGCCCGCCGTGCCGATTGTCCGCGCGCCGCCGAGGGACTCGCTGAGCCGAGCCGCGATCCGTCCCTGGATCTCCTGGTAGGACGACATGATGTCGGCGGTCCGGCGGGCGAACCCCCACAGGACGATCACGACGAGGACGACGCCGGCCACGAACGCCACCGCGAGCCAGAGATCGATGATCGCCAGCAGCACCAGGCTGCCGACCGGCGGCAAGGCGGCCGCGGCGAGCGTCATCACCGTGGGTCCGGCCCGCGCGGCGTCGACGGCGTTCGACGACACCCGGCTGACCAGGTCGCCGGTGTCGAACTCGCGAGCCCGGCTCGGGCCGATCGCCAGGACGTGCCCGATCAGCAACGTGCGCAGCCAGGCTGTAGTTGTCGCAACGCACGCGGCGTCGGCGAACGTGTCGATGATCTCGCACGTGACGCCCAGCGCGATCAAGCCGCCGGCCACGGCGAACCACCCGCCGGTGTCACCGCCGGAGACGAGAGCGTCCAGCGTGCGACCGAGAACGTACGGCAGCCCGAGTGTGACCAGCGTGCCGAGCAGGGCCGCGACGCCGATCAGGGGCAACCAGCGGCTGCCCCTGCGCACGATAAGGCCGAATGTCGTCACGGGGTGAGCCCGGTATGCGCGGCGAGGAACGCGAGCATGTCGCCCGCCAGCGCGACCGATCGACTGACCGCGCGAGCGCCGTGCCCGACGTCACCCTCGCGCCGCAGCAGGACGGGCCGCTCGCCGGACGTCGCCCATTGCAGGGCAGCCGTCATCTTGCGGGCGTGCAGCGGATCGACCCGGGTGTCACCGTCGAACACGGTGAGCAGTACGGCTGGATAGTCGACACCGGGCTCGACCCGGTGGTACGGCGAGTAGTCGAGCAGCCAGGCGAGCTGCTCCGGATCGGCCGCCGAGCCGAACTCGCCCCGCCAGCTGGTACCGAGTCCGGACGCCTCGTAGCGCACCATGTCCAGCAGCGGCGCCGAGCACACGGCGGCGGCGGCGAGATCCGGATGCTGGGTGATGGTCGCCCCGACGAGCAGCCCACCGTTCGATTCCCCGCAGATACCCAGTTGCGCGCTCGTGGTCCATCCCTGGCTGATCAGGGTCCGCGCGGCGGCGGCGAAATCGTCGAAGACGTTCTGCTTGCGATCGAGCATGCCCGCCCGATGCCAGGCTTCGCCCTCCTCGCCGCCGCCGCGGACGCTCGCGGTCGCGAACACGCCGCCGGCCTCGACCCAGGCGAGGGTGAAGCTCGAGTACGTCGGGGTCAGCGGAATGCCGAAGCCGCCGTACCCGTAGAGGATCGTCGGACGCGGGCCCGCCGTCGCAGCTGCCTGCGCGAGTACGACCACGCGCACCTGGGTTCCGTCGTCGGAGGTGCAGACGACTTCGTGCGTCTGCACGTCGGGGACCACCACGCTGCCGGGCGGACGGGCCCAGAGCGCCGTTTCGCGGGTGCGGGCGTCGTACCGGTACACGGTCATCGGCGTGACACTGTCGGCGTAGGTGAACCACGCCTCGTGCGCGACAGCGTCCATTGTGGACAGTGAGCCGACCGTACCGAGTCCGGGCAACGCGATCTCGCCGACCCGGTCTCCGGTGATCAGGTCGTGCACCGTGACCTCGCTGGTCGCGCGGCGGGTCCAGCTCACGACGAGCAGCGCCTGCTCCAGATCCGGACCGTCGAGGATCGCGAAGTCGTTCAGCACCGACGCGTCGTCCGCGCGGATCAGGGTGCGCCACCCCGCGGGCACCGGGTGCGCCGGATCGGCGACGCACAGCCGGCCGCGCGGCGCGTCCAGGCTGGTGACGAGGTACAGGCGGCCGTCCGGGCCGACATTGGCGACGGTCTGAGCGTCCGTACCGTCCTGGACGGCGACCAGGTTCGGCGCCTCGGGCGCGGCGGCGCAGAGATCGGCGATCCACAGGTCGTTGCCGGCGCTCGTGGCGCGCGAGCGCGACATGGTCAGCCAGCGACCGTCGGCGCTGATGGCGAGTCCATACATCGCAGTGGCGTCGCCGCCGTGGATCAGGGTGTCGGTGTCGGCCGGCGTGCCGACCCGGTGCAGATACACCTGGCGCGCGCCGTCCGGAGTCGCGCGCACGTAATAGAACGCCGCGCCGTCGGGCAGCCAGGCGACCGGGGTGTAGCGGCACCGATCGATCGGGCCGTCCAGGACGTCGGAGGTGCGTACGTCGAGAACGAACAGGAGCGAACGCTCGTCGCCGCCGCGCGACACCTGGAACGCCAGCCGCTGTCCGGACCGGTCCGGCTGCCAGTCGTCGAGGACGACGGTGCCGTCGGTGGTCAACGCGTGCGGGTCGACCAGGACGCGCTCGGTGCCGCCCTCGTCCGCGGTGTAGAGCACGGGGTGGTCCTGATCGGCGGTCCGGCGCAGGAAGAAGCGCCGAGCGCCGCGCCAGGTCGGCTCGCTGACCATCCCCATGTCGCCCAGGGCGGCAACCCGATCGTGTAGTTCGGCCCGGCCGGGCAGCTCGGCGGCCTGCTCGTGCCACCGGGTGTCCTGGGCCGCCAGCCACGCCTTGGTCTCGCCCGCCGCGGGATCTTCGAGCCAGCGGTACGGGTCGGGGACGTCGCGGCCGTGTAGCCGATCGACGATCGGCGTGCGGCGCGCGCCGGGATAGGCGGTCGCTGTTTTCACTTTCCCCCACATCACTTTCTGCCTGGCAGGCCCCGGGTAGCCGCGGCTTCCCGGGGCCCGCCATCGTGTTCGCCTTAGTGGCAGAGCAGAAGGCTCAGGTTGCTCGGCCGGAACGACGCACATCCGAGGAGGGTCAGGGTGCTACCACCACCGCCGTGACCGCCGCCGCAACCTCCTGGGGTCTCCAGACCCTGCAAGTCGAGAAGCGCCATCATCTACACCTCCTCTCGGGGCTCGTCGGATTCGGGCCGCTCCCGGGATGATGCGGGCGTCCTGGTACCCGCACGCGTGAGCGGCTCGAAGAATGGGAGGACGCTCGGCCGGTCGTCCTGGGCGGCGCCGATCGAGAAGAGCACACCGGCCGTCCCGGTCGCGAGGTCCATGGAGAGACGCATGAGCTCGTCGCCGGGGAAGGCCAGGCCGCCGGCGTAAGGCATGGCGTGCCAGCTCAGCCCTCTGACGAGCTCCTGTAGGTCGCCGTCGGCGTTGCGCGACGCGCCCGGCGACAGCATGCCGGCCGTCGCGATCATGCCGGCCCGCCCGGAGAACAGGCCCGACTGCACGAAGTACCCGGCGCGGGTGACCGCCCGCAGATCGTCCAGTGCGCCCGCCAGCTCGCTGTCGGGGCGGTGCGTGAGATAGCGGGCGAGCACGAGCGCGATACCGGCCGAACCCTCATCGAGGTAGGGCAGGGTGCGCCAGTCCTGGTTGACCTGCAGCGTGCCGTCGTCGGTACGGATGCAGCGCCGGACGTCCTGCCGCAGGGCGACCTCGGCCAGGTCGAGCAGCGTCGCGTCACCGGTGCGCTCGTAGGCGTGCTGGAACAGCAGCGCGGGACCGGACGAGCCGTACATCAGCCCGGCGCGCGGGTGGTCGCCCCCGCTGATCTGCGGCACGTCGTCCGGCCCGCCGAGGCGATTCGACACGACGTCGACGACGTTCGCAGCCAGTTCGGCCCACGTGCGCTCGCCGGTCAGCCGCGCGAAGTGCAGCAGGTTCAGGCCGATGCCGGCGAGCCCGGAACACAGGCCGAGTTCCAGCGACGCCAGCTGCTCGGTGCCGGTGGCGATGAGCTCCAGCGCGTCCTGCCGGTACCCGAGCAGCTCCAGGACGTACGCGACGCCGTGCCGGCCGTCGTAGAACCCGTCGCCGAGCTCAGCGACGAGTTCGGCGGAGCGCGCGTGGCGGCGCAGCCAGTCGCTGTGCTCGGGGAGCAGATCGGCACCCGTCACCGCCAGCGCGCAGAGCACGCCGGCGGCACCGTGCGCGAGGTTGACCCCACCGCCGGGTTGGAACTGGGCGATGTCGCCGGGAAAGAGCCGGTCGTCGCGGTCGGGTGTTGCGCTAGCGAGGATGGCTGCGCTCAGCGCATCACGCACGGCGGGCCACGGGGCGTACCCGGGCATCGGCTGCTCGCGCATGGTCTCGTCCGGGCCGGCGGTCCCGGTGATCGTCGCCAGCGCGCGCTGCGTCGCCTCGCGGGGGACCGGGAACGTCTCGCCGATCGTGTCGGCGAGCTGGGCTGCCTTGGCCTCGTGCAGCGGCAGCAGGATCGTCGTCTGCGGAGCGAACATCCCGAAGTGCATGCAGGCCAGCGCGTAGTGGTCCGCGGCCGGGCCGGTGCGATCGATCGGTGGCTGGAAGCCCGGGTGCGCCAGCGCCGATCGGGTCTGCTGCTCGGTGAGGGTGGAGACCTCGAAGTCGATCAGTACGAGTCGGTCGTCCACCGAGACCAGGACGTTGGACGGATGAAGGTCTCCGAAGACCACGCCGCGGTCGTGCACGGAGTCGACGGCTCGCTCGACGCGGGCGAGCATGCTGAGAGCCCACTCGGCATAGTCGGCCAGATCCTCCTTGGCGCAGTCGGGGTGCGTGAGGGGGTAGCGGGAGACGAGAAGCCGCTGGAGCGGGCTGCCGTCGATGAATTCCTCGACGAGGAAGTGGTGGTCACCGAGGGTGAAGTAGTCGATGAGCGCGGGGACCGAGTCGAGTCCGGCGAGACGCTCCAACATGTCCCGCTCGTGGGAAAGGCGCGCGACGGCGTCGCGCCCAGCTGCATCCAGCCCAGCATGTGGTCGACCTTCTTTCAGCACGACACGGGTGTCGGTGCGGGTGTCGCGGGCGAGATAGACCCCGCCCCCGTTCGAGAACTGAATCGCGTTCTCGATCTGGTAGGGCAATCCCGTGGTTGTCACGGAATTGCGAGCGTCCAGGTCGGGCTCGAGGAATGTCGGCAGGATCACCCACGGCGGCATCGAGAAGACTGGCCCCCGTACGTCGGGCACCAGGTCGCCCTCGTCGTTCTCCAACGCCAGTACACGCTCGCCCTGCGCATTCAAGCAGTGTCGCTCGACGAACCCGCCATAGCGGACGAATAGCGGGCCGTCGCGATGCCTGAGGTCGCTGAGTATGTAGGGGTTGCCGATCCCTTGAAGGCGTGGCTGAAGATCCGACAGAATGGTTTCGAGATCGTCGTCGTGGTGCGGATATATTGTGACGAGCTTTCCACTCGAGCCACGGAATGCAGCCTTGGAATTGAGCATCACCATTACCCCGGCGCTGCGCAGGAACTTGAACGGAATGTCTCTCGAAATGCAGTAGTCCCATACCTCGGCTATGACGCGCTCAGCATCATCGACTGATGACGACGCGTGAATCTTCCATCCCTGCGGGCGTACCGATGCGCCCTCCGGCGCGTAGTGCAGCCACGTGTCGGACGAGTGGCGGGCCCACCCACCCGGCGCAGGGCGCGATGTGGCCGGGAAGTCCGGATCATCCGCGCTTCCGATACTGGGCGTATCGTAAAAAGTGCGATTGGCAATACAGTACAGATCGTATTGCTCGGCCACGTTCCGAACCCTTCTGCCAACTCGACACGTTGCTGCGCTCTGGTCATCGGCGATGCCGACTCGGTGATCTAGCAGAGTCCCCCAAAGCGCTGATGCGCGAGCCCCCCGGTGCTCGGGGCAGGTCGAGACCAAACCCCGAGCAATGACAGACTAATTTTGGCGATGCGAGCACTGCGGCAATAGTGCAAGCGCTCATCAATTGAGCATGAAGAGTCTCATAGTTGATCATGCAATTCATTCACCTGATGGCGCGTAGAAGTGACAATCGCGTTAGGAGTGGTGCTGGTCGAGTGAATGTATTGGGACCGGTATTAGAGCAGTCCGGCAGCGCGTGCCATACGCACGGCGTCGCCTCGATTACGGGCGCCGAGCTTGTTGATAGCTGCGGACACGTAGTTCTGCACCGTACCGACGGCCAAGCACAGTCGAGCGGCGATCTCGGCGGCCGTGGAACCCTCGGCGACGAGCTCGAGCACTTCGTGCTCGCGATCGGAGAGCAGGTCGCTAGGCCGGGCCAGCGCCGACATCGCCAGATCGGAATCGATGACGAGCTCGCCGCTGGCCACCCGCCGGATACCCTCCGCAAGCTGACTCGCCGGCGCGCTCTTGAGGATGATGCCGCGCACACCGGCGTCCAGGGCCCGCCGCAGAGCTCGGGGGGTCATCGCCCCGGACACGAGCAGCGTCTGGCAGCTCGGCAACTCGGCGCGCAGCTGTTGCGTGATCGGGCGCACGTCCGCGCCGGTGAGGGCCACGTCGATCACGACCGCATCCGGCTCCAGCTGGCGGGCCGCGGATGCCAGCGACTCGGTGTCGGCCAGCTCGGCGATCACCTGGATGTCGTCCTCGAGGGAGAGCAATGCCACGAATGCGCCGCGGATGAGAGCCAGGTCGGCCGCGACCAGCACGCGAGTCGTGGAGCGGCGCGGATGGTCGTGGCCATTGCGCGGCTGAGCTCGGTCCGCGCCGCTCGCGCTCGGCCGTGACCGGGTCGGACGTCCGGCCAGTGCCGGCGAACGGTCGTGCTGCACCGGCGTCACCCCCCCGGTGGTCTGAGTCACCATCGGCGACATCCCAGACGGGAGGAGGAGGTTCGGCATTCGTAAGCGGCTCGCTGTAGCCGGATCGGTCACTGTAGGTCCACCCCCGCGTGCGGACCGTACCGTGTGAGCGCCTGGTCAGCGACCTGAACTGGCGGGTAGGCGGGTTCGACCCCGATCGGCGCGAGGTCGTGTTCGGCTACCGTCGCCATCGTGCCGCTGCCGCCCGTCCGCACCGTCGAGTACCACACCGCCGGCGAGCCGTTCCGCATCGTCGCGGCGCCGCCGGTCGAGATCCGCGGCGCGACGGTGGCGGAGCGGCGGATGTTCGCCATCGACGACCCGGCCGTCGACGGCCTGCGCCGGCTGCTGTGCTTCGAGCCGCGCGGGCACGCCGACATGTACGGCGGATTCATCACGCCCCCGGACGACGACGGCGCCCACTTCGGCGTCCTGTTCTGGCACAAGGACGGGTTCTCGACGGCCTGCGGACACGGCACGATCGCGCTCGGCGTCTGGGCCGTTCGCTCCGGCCGGGTGGCGGCCGACCCGTCGGGCGTGACCGACGTGATCATCGACGTGCCATCGGGCCGCGTGATCGCTCGCGTCCGCGACGCGCGGGTCGACTTCGTCAACGTCGCGAGCTACGTGCTGGCCCGCGATGTGCCGGTGGCGACCTCGGCCGGCGACACGGTGGCGAGCCTCTGCTTCGGCGGCGCCATCTACGCCTGTGTCTCGGCGACGTCGCTGGGCCTGGCGGTCACGCCGTCGCACCTGCCGGCGTTGATCGCCCTGGGCCGGGAGATCAAGTGGGCGCTGAACGAGTCCGCGCATCATCCGAGCGACGCCCGGCTCAGCGGCGTGTACGGCACGATCTTCTTCGACGACCTCGGCCGGGACGGTGACGCCGTGCATCAGCGCAACGTCACGATCTTCGCCGACGGGGAGGTCGACCGCTCGCCCTGCGGTTCGGGCACCTGCGCCCGGGTCGCCGACCTCGTCGATAGTGGTGCCCTGCGTCCCGGTCAGGAGCTACGGCACGACTCGATCATCGGGACGCAGTTCCGGGCTCGGGTGCTGTCTTCGGTGATCGCCGAGGGGCGGCCGGCCGTCATCCCGCAGATCACCGGAATGGCCTACCCCACCGGCGAGGCCGTGTTCACCATCGACCCCGACGACCCGCTCGTCCCCGGCTTCGTCCTGCGCTAGGACCCTGACTCACTGCGGTGATCTTGGAGTTGTGGCTGAATAGCAACCACAACTCCAAGATCACCGCGGCGCATTTAGTCATAGGTGGCCGTCAGCGTCCAGCGCTCGTCCGAGGTCGTGTACGTGACCAGGTAGGCCCGGCCCTGCACGTCGACCAGTTGGAAGCGGGCGACCTTGACGGTCGCGTCGGGCGTCCACCA
>Ga0137415_10005823_pt1 | contig 12194 bp, 11 predicted proteins | sample CZODoug3_1_1_16f_FD_183082 | JGI IMG/M metagenome (GOLD analysis project Ga0137415, IMG submission 183082) | Vadose zone soil fungal communities from Angelo Coast Range Reserve, California, USA - CZODoug3_1_1_16fungal (Hybrid Assembly) | ecosystem: Environmental > Terrestrial > Soil > Vadose...
AGCAGGACGTGGCATGGATGGTCCATTGTATGCAAATCCGCGTGCAAAAGGTGAAGCTGCGAGAAAATTCGTTTTCACCGCAACTTTTTGCCGCAAACCGTGTTGCTAGAACTAATGATCACCAAGTTGGCCCGGTTTTCCTCCGACAGGCCGGGTTAACGAGAAAGGGGGCGAAACGACCTGGATCGCCCCCTTCAAATTCCTTCAAAACTCTTTCAGGCTCCCTCAAACTAAGACTCGCCTTCTCATCGGGATGGAGCAGGAAAGAGGAGTTGCCGGGCACGTATCTGCTTCTTTCCCACAGGCTTGCCGCGTCGGGTAGTACAACCGCACATTTCCCGGTAGAATCAGAAATGTAGTACCTGAACGGAGCCTGAGGACGCCCGTTGCTATCGGAACACCATGAAGACTTTGAAAGACATGGCCACGCTGGCCGCGCCTCTGCTGTTGCTTACGCTGTCAGCCACGGCGTTAATGGCCGAACCTCGACCCGGCGGCCAGGGTCCGATCCTCATCGCTAACGTTCCGCCTACAGCCGGACAACTCCAATCTCTCATCTCTCGTTTAATCGAAAACCAGCACAGTAACGACCGGGCAATCGAGGAATATGAGCGAGTTGAGCACGTTATTGCGCGCAAGGATGGCCAGAGCTCGGAAGTTGTATCCGAACGCATTGAACGATTGCTCCCCTCGGGCACGGGAATCATACACTTGCAGACGGCGCAAAGTAGTCCGCCGGTGACTCCTGAGGCCCATCGCCGGCAATTGCAGTACGCGGTGTCCGCGCTTGAACTCTATCTGCATCCCAACGACCATGTGAGACAGGACGTCGCGAAATTCGAAAAACGCCGGCGCGACCGTGCCGAGCTTGTAGATGCGATGGCGAAGGCGTTCCGAGTCACCTGGGCCGGCAGTGAAACGCGGGGTTCGCGAACGCTCGGCAAGTTACTTCTGGATCCCGATCCGAACTTCAAGCCGGCGTCGCGTCTGGAGGCTGCCTTCGAACACGTGCACGCCGTTCTCTGGGTCGACGAGGCCCAGTCCCAGGCGGCGCGTCTGGAAATCGAGATCACCAGTGATATTTCATTCGGCGGCGGGATTGTAGCCAAGGTTTATCACGGAGGTCACTTCGTGATGGAGCAGTCGGAAGTGGCGCCCGGCGTCTGGTTACCGACGCTTTACACCTACGACGTGGATGGTCGCAAATTTGTGGTTGGCTTCAATTTGCACGAAAAAACCGAAGTGAGTCATTACCGGCACGTAGGGCCGCCATCGCAGTCGATCGAAATCATCCGTAGTGAGCTGAACAATCTTACGGCAGAAAGCCCGGCGCGGTAACCTCTGACGGCCTGGGCATATGCAACCAGACCGTCACGTCAGCCGATTCCAGAGACGGGCGTCGTCGAAAACTTATCGCGCAGCGGCCGCGATTTCCTTTTCAATCGGAGCCCCCACCAGGTTGCCCCACTCGGTCCACGAGCCGTCGTAATTGCGGACATTTTTGTAGCCGAGCAGATACTTCAGCACGAACCATGTGTGTGAACTGCGCTCGCCGATGCGGCAATAGGCAATCACTTCCTGTTCGCCGGTGACGCCCTTGCCGCCGTAAAGCTGGCGCAGCGCGTCAGCGGGTTTGAAGGTGCCGTCTTCGGCGACGGCCTGTGCCCACGGAATGCTCGCCGCGCCGGGGATGTGGCCGCCACGCTGCGCGGTTTCGTTCATGCCCGGAGGTGCGATCACCTTGCCACTGAATTCATCGGCGGAACGTACGTCGACAAGCTGCGCCGGGGAATGTTTCTCGAGCACGGCGAAAATATCATCGCGTTTCGCGCGAATTGACGTGTCGGGAGATTTCACTGTGTATGAAGTGGGCTGGACTTTTGGCGCGTCGGTGGAAAGCGGGCGTTTTTCTTCCAGCCACTTTTTGCGGCCGCCATTCATCAAGCGCACGTCCTTGTGGCCATAATATTTCAGTTGCCAGAATCCCCATGCAGCGAACCAGTTGTTATTATCGCCGTACAGAATCACGGTCGTATCCGGCGTAAGACCGGCGCTGCCGGCAAGCTGTCCAAAGCTGCGCTGGTCGGCCAGATCGCGACGCACCGTGTCCTGCAATTGCGTTTGCCAATTCCATCCGACAGCTCCCGGAACATGCCCCTGGTCATAGGCCGAAGTGTCTACGTCCACTTCGATGAGGCGGAGATTGGGGTCGTTCAGGTGGCCGGCGACCCAGTCGGTCGTTACCAGAACTTCGGGATGCGCGTAATCAGTCATGGGAAATTCCTCCTCTAACAATTCCAATTGAGCGAAAATCAGCGGGCTTCACGGTTGACCTGTCATTTCTAAACCGGTTCGAGCTTGCTACCGCGTGCCTCGAATTCTACTCTAAATACCCAGTCGTAGTGAAACCCTTCATCGCGAAACCATTTTTCGAGAGTGTCTCGATCGGGGGAATCGAATTCGAGAAGCATTTTGCCTTCGATCATGTTGATTTGAGCGCGCTGCATGGTGACGCCGTCCGCCGCGGCCAGGCGCGTAATTAATTGCTCAGCGCCTTGCCTGGTCAGGCAGGCCAGCGTGTGCAGCGACAGGTAACGGGGCATGAATTCTCCTGGATTTTTGATCTTTGGACAATCGATAGAAGCCACTCCATAAACAGCTAACTCGTCATGGGCAATGAAATTGATTTGCTCAACTCTGATTTCAGCGCTGAAAGCGCCGACATGGTCCAGCCCAGGGCAACGCCCTGGGTTTCGGAATCATTCCGGTGCGCCCTGCAAGGGCGAAGGAATCCTCCGCCCTTGTAGGGCGGACCATGTATTCGGACACGTCCCCCGGGGCGTTGCCCCGGGCTGGTATGCTCCGCGCCGTTGGCGCGACCTCGGCGTCCAACAGGATGTGATGCGAGATTCCGCCGAACTACGCCGGAATTTTCAGCAGCTTGCACATGTTGCCGCCCAGGAGTGCCACGCGATCGGCATCGCTGAGGGCCGGCGCCGCAAAAACTTCATCCACAGGTGTTACTGTCCATGGGAAAGGATAATCCGTGCCCATGCCGATCTGGCTGACTCCGCATGTGGCGATCAGGTGCCGCAAAGCCTCCGGCGTGAAGACGATCGTATCGAAATAGAGCTGCTTCATGTATTCAGAGGGTTTTTTCTTAATCTTCACTTTGCATTGTTCCGGAAAGACCAGGCACCCATGGTCCATGCGATCAGCATAAGATCCAAGATAGCCGCCTCCATGCGCTGCACAGATTTTCAAGTTGGGAAAGCGGTCCAGGGTGCCTTCAAAAATCATGTGAGAAAGAAAAATGGTGGTTTCCAGGGGGTTTCCGATCACATTGCCGAGAGCGCCGCTTCCCTGAACCCTGGAGCGGATTCCCGTAGCGTTCTGGCTATCCTGCGGATGGATGAAGATTGCCGCCTGCAATTCCTCCGCCTTGGCCCAGAAAGGATCGAACTTTCGTGAGGCCAACTCCTCATCTCCCTGGACCGTTCCACCTATGGCGGCCCCGCGCAATCCCCAACGCTTCATGCCCTCTTCCAGTTGTTGAGCCGCGAGCTCGGGAAACTGCAATGCCACGGATGCAAATGCCACAAAGCGGTCCGGGTGCGTCGCACACATGGCGGCAAGTTTTTCATTTTGAAGATTCACTAACCGGCTCGCCAGATCACGGTCGGCGGAATACCAATAGGAATTTATGCTCAACGCCTGAATATCGATACCTTCTTCATCCATCTGTTGCAGACGCGCTGCCTGTATACCTTTGTCATCGTAATTATTGGGAGGGTTGGCAGGACGCCTTTCGAGCGGAGTACCCCTCAGAAGATCCGTGGCTTCCGGCACCGACACATGGGCGTGCACGTCCACTGTTTTGACCCGGCGATTGCCCACGATCACTTCACGGCGCTTCGGGGCAGCGCCAGCCTGAAGAGATGTTTCGGCAGCAGTATTGACGCCGCGGCCGAGCAACAGCATTCCTGCGGAAGCTCCGGCTACATTTCTTAAGAACTCTCTGCGATTGGGCATTACTTTCTCCATAATCTGCGATCATGCGGTGGTTGGTGAGTTGGAACGGATCCATCTGGTGCAATTTTGAGCCTAGAGGCGAATACACCCTGATCGACGCGTATGTCAATACAATAACCAGGATTCCTTTGAACCAAACAAATTCTCTCGCGGGCCTGACAGTTGGTTTAATCCTACAGCACCAAGCTTCCTTGGAAATGGTATGATTTACCCACGGTTCGTGCTAATTAGAGTGGCGATTAGGCCCTTTCCACCCAGATCACCAACCCGCAGGGAGGGAAGCTATGCAAGACACTCAACAAACGCTCCTCATGTTGCTTATGGTTTCGTGGGGTGTGATCACTGCTGTTCTGATCATTTTGGTGATATACCGCGGAGTGCTATCGACCAGAGAAGATGATCAAATCTTCATCGATGCAGCGGAAAAGCATCATTATGAAGAGCAGCAGGAAGTCATCGCCAAGATGACGCGTTTGACGAAGCCAATTATAGCTCTCGCAGTGATTTCTGGCGTTCTGTTGCTGACCAGCGCCGGGATTTGGATTTACGGCGGATTGAAAAGCTTCTAATAACGCTCAGGCATTGTGGACTCGTTGGTGCCGCCGGGAGACTACGGTCGGCCGGACTGCGGTGAATCCGTTGCAGGAACCGGACTCGCAGGCGTGGGCTCCACGATTGAGGAGTGGTTGAGTACGATCAGCCAGCGGTCTCCGCGCTTGTTAAGAATCAGGGTGGTGTGTCCGCGGGACTCCGAAACCTGATTATTCAGCGAAGTTACGTAATAAAACTGGTATGTGGCCCACGCAGTGTTTCCAGCCACTTTAAGAAAAGTGTTGGTGCGATCCATGCGGCCGCCTGTGACGCGCGCTCGTTGCGCCTGATAGGCCTTGGCGTAGTTGTCCCAGCCGATCAGAGGCGGACTCCAGTCGCCGGTTACCACGACCACGTCATCGGCATAGTATTTGTGCAGAGAATCGACATCGCCGATCTGCCAGTAGCCCAGGCTCTGGCCGATGGCCAGGTCGACCGCTTGCGTATCCGAGACGGCCGGCATATTTTGGGCGTCGGATGCCGATTCTGATTGCTGCTGTTTTTTCTTGTCCTTATTTTTTTGTGCCGCTGCTGGGACGGCAACTGCCAGCAGGAGCAACGCCAGCACCGCCAGGACTCCGCCTTTTTGCGCGATTATTTTCACAATCTCTTTCATAGTTCCCCCGGGGTTGAAGATAGCACGAACAATTTTTGCAAAAAGGTGAATTGAAGGCGGGCGTGTCGTGCCTGTGCACAGGGCAACGTCACTCGCATTTCGACTTCATCGTTGACGTGCCTATTTAGAATTATTGCCGGGCGCCGCGAATGGCCACATTCCCCGGTAGCGCGCCTGAATCATATAAACAATGATTCCCAGCGCGATAACTCCAATTCCCCCGAGCGCGAACTTCCATCCCGTGGAATAAAAAATCGCCGCCCAGCCCAGGATCGACAGCACGGCCGGCAGGGGGTAGAGCCACATCTTGAAGGGAAGCCGCTCGGGGGGCCAGCGGCGGCGCAAAATCATAACGCCCACGCCCTGGCTGATGAATTGCACCAGAATTCGCACGGCGATAATCGCTTTGATGACGCTCGAAAGCCGGAACAATACGCTGAACGCGAGCGATGCCGCCCCCAGAAAAAGCAGCGAGACGTGCGGAAAATGTTTTGTGGGATGCACGCGCGCGAAGATTCGGAAGAAATTGCCATCCTCGGCCGCGGCAAAGGGGACGCGCGAGTAACTGAGCAGCGTCGTGAACAGCGAAGCGAACGCAATCCACAGAATCATGACCGTGGCAAACGCCGCCGCGCGCGTTCCGTATAGCCGCTCGACGAACGTGCTTACGATGTATTGCGAATTCTGCGCCTCGCGCCACGGCAACACTCCGAGAATGCTCGTCTGCATGGCCAGATACAGCACGGCGATGCCCGCGATCGAGAGCAGAATGGCGCGCGGAATTGTGCGCTCCGGCTGGCGAATCTCCGCGCCCAGGTTGCAGATGTGGTAGTAGCCCAGATAGCTGTAAATTGTGTTGACCGTCGCGGAGCCGAGCCCGGCAAAGAAAAGCCAAGACCAATTCCAGGCGTCCGCGGGGAAATCAAACGCCATGCGCGCGGAGAAATGCGTGAATCCTCCCCAAATCATCCACAGCATCGTTCCGACCACGCCGATCCACAAGAATTTTGAGATCAGGCCGATGGCGGCGATCCGGCGATAAAGCAGGGCGATCAGAAAAACTACCAGCGCGGCTGAAACGGCTTTTTGTTCGTACGTGCCGAGAGGAACCAGGTACGTGAGGTATTGCGAAAAACCGATCGCGCCCGAAGCCACCACCAGCGGCGCCTGGATCAGCGTTTGCCAGATGTACAGAAAAGACATCAGGCGCCCGCCGCGTCCCGGACCGTAGGCCTCGCGCAGAAATGCGTACGTGCCGCCGGCTCGCGGCATCGCCGCTCCGAGTTCGGCCCACACCAGACCGTCCACGAGTGAAAGCAACGCGCCTGCCAACCACGCCAGTAAACACTGCGGCCCGCCCATCGCCCGAATCACCAGGGGAATCACGATGAAGGGCCCAATTCCCACCATCGCGTTCATGTTCAAGGCCACGGCTTCCGTGAGGCCGAGGCCGCGATCGAGTTTTTCCGATGGCAGAGGCGTGGGCATGAATGGTCAAAAGCGGCCAAAGCATATCAGATGAACGAAGACGGCCAAAGGATCGGCGGGCACAGCATTGCTGTGCCCCTACACGGAGGCAGCCGCCAGTATTGAAGACACTTCGTAAAAAATAATGCAAAATCATTGCGGAGCAAACGCAGCTCATGCTGAAGATCGGAATTATTTTTACGGCGGCGACGGTAACGATTCTTGTGACGGAATTTTTCCGCACGCGGCGGCGTCCACTGCCGGCGCACGGCTGGCTGGGGCTGATCGCACTCCTATGCTCCGAGTACCTGATGTTTCATGGCGTCGAGCCTGTAGCCACCTATTTCAGTCCGCTGGCCTGGACTGCCTACATTTTGCTGGCTGACGCGGCGACGTTCGCCATCACCGGGCATTCGCGGCTGCGCGAAGAGGGTCGTGGCTTCGCGAAAATGGCTGCGCTGTCGGTCGTCTTGTGGCTCATTTTCGAAGCCTATAACCTGCGCCTCGAGAATTGGAGATATGTCGGCCTGCCGCAGGAACCTCTCGAAAGTTGGTTTGGTTATGCGTGGTCGTTTGCGACGATCACGCCGGGCATTTTCATGACGGCCGGCCTCGTCGAATCCTTCGGTTGGTTCAGAGCGGAGTCGCGGCCGATTCGCTTTGGCCGCACGGCAGAGATTTCTTTCGTGATGCTCGGCGCAGGTTTCCTCATAATTCCGATTCTTGTCCCTCGGCACCTCGGCGCATATTTGTTCGCGTTCGTGTGGCTCGGCTTTCTATTTTTGCTCGAACCGGTCAATCACCGCCTTCTTCTGCCGTCTTTTCTGAACGACCTCGCACGCGGTTACCGGGGACGCCTGTATTCATTTCTGATCGCCGGCTGGATTTGCGGATGGCTTTGGGAATTCTGGAATTACTGGGCGGTCGCAAAATGGGTTTACACGTTTCCGATTCTTCAGCAGTGGAAAATCTTTGAAATGCCGGTGCCGGGATTCCTGGGTTTCCCGGTATTCGCGCTAGAATGTTTTGCGATGTATGTAACGGGCGCGTGGATCTTCAGCCGAAAATATGTTGCCGAGGAAAAATATCAAGAGTAGATCTTTGCGGATCCCGACCATTTATTTTCGCGCACTTCTCTGTCTAGCCACTGTCTTTCTTTGCGCCAGTGAAGGCCGGGCATCGCAATTGAATCTGCCGCCCGAAGCCACCGAAGCGATCCAGTTGATGTACTTGGGAAAAACGGATCAGGCCATCGTGCTCGCTCATCATCTGGAGGCCGCCCGTCCCGAGCATCCACTGGGATATTTGATCGAGGCCGACGTGCTCTGGTGGGAAATTTACTGCAAGTTGCTGGAGCGCAAGTACAACACGATTGATTCCTGGAGCCGCCAGCGCGCGCCTGATCCGGATGATGCCGCCTATCTGGCGCTGGCGGACAAAGTGACGCACCTGGCCCAGGTTGGTATCGCTAAGTCGGACTCCGCCGAGATGGAGTTATACGCCGGGCTGGGCTATGCGTCGCGTGCCAGGTTGACGGGCCTGCGCTATGAAAAGATTGCTACGGCGCGCGCGGGAGTCGAAGCCCGCAAGCATTTGCTTCGCTGCCTGGAACTCGACCCCGACATGGCCGACGCCAATCTGGGCTTGGGCCTCTACAACTATTATGTGGATACGCTTTCAGCCATGGCCAAGGTTCTGCGCTTTTTCATGGGCATCCCTGGCGGAGACAAACGTGTGGGCCTGCGCCAACTGGAAATCGCGGCGACCAAGGCCGAGATGGTGCAAACAGAAGCGCGTTTCAACATGGCAAAAAATCTTCGCAATTATGACTTGGACTATGCGCGAGCTGCAACAACCGCCGCGCCGCTTACCTCCGAATTCCCGGAGAATCCTCTTTTTTTGCTGCTTGTCGGGGATATTGCGGCGAAACTCGGCCATAAGGACGAGGCGGCAGCGCGGTTTCGCGCAGCCGCTGCGGCTCCCGTCGAGGACGCCAAGTGCGCCGGGCGCGTGCAGCAAACCGTTCGCGAGGCGCTCGTGGCGCTTGGCGCAACATCGAAATAACTTTTGGCGGGCTCGCTTTCAATTTCCCGGCGGGCTCCACGCTTTACTTAAAGCGTTCAGTGTAAAAGTAGAGCCCGCACCCCTGTTCCGGGCAACATACTGGCGCACGGTGGGCATCTGATTGGCTTTGCAGGGATGGGTGTGCAACGCGACCAGAGTTGACTTGGCTGAGTACAAGTGGTATCAGAAACGGGCCGGTTTGGCGGGTTTTTTTGATTTGTCGGAGATTACTTTTTCTGGCGGGCTCCACGCTTCACTTAAAGCGTTCAGTGTAAAAGTAGAGCTCGCACTATTTTCTGGCGGGCTCCAAGTAGAGCCCGCACCCGGTCACTCAATCGTCGCGGGTTTCCTCAGCACCCGGATTGTTCTTACAGGATTTTCGTCGGCCCGGCGTCTCGCATAGATGACTCGGGGAGGAGCGTGTTCGGATGTACTCACGCAGGTGGCTGATCGCGTCGCTGGTTGTGTTGGGACTTGTCGGGGGCTGCTCGCAGTTCAACACGAACTTGACGACCCAAACGTCTTCCTCGACGCTGACGTTTCTAAGTCCTCAAGCAGCCAACGCAGGCGATTCCGGCTTCACGATTACCGCGAACGGCGCAGGTTTCGTTACGGGCGCGATCATTCTGTGGAATGTTGGTCCGAATCAGGTCCAGCTCACGACAACTTTTGTGAGCAGCACGCAACTGACTGCTCCCGTTCCGAATTCTGACCTCGCCGCCGCCGGCAATGTTCAAGTAGCTGTGCAGATTCCCGGCTCGGCCGTTTCGGGCGCATCAGGGACGACTGCTACGACGACCACGGAAGTATCGAACTTGGTGAACTTCACGATTAACCCCACGTCCGGCTCGGCGCCAACGATCGCAGCGCTTTCGGCGTCCACAACTTCTATGCCCGCGACGCCGTACTGTGGCGCTACAGGATTCACGCTCACTGTAACGGGCGCAAATTTCGATAGCTCATCGGTTGTGAGCTGGAACGGTTCGCAGCGCGCGACCACGTTCGTCAATTCCGGCCAGCTTACCGCTTCCATCTTGCCGCAGGATGCCGCATTTCCCGGGACGGCGAACATTACCGTGTCAAACGCGACAGGGCCGTCAAACGCCGCGATCTTCACCATGACGACGCCGGCAACAAATCTTGCCCCGCCAAGTATCACCGCGCCGTTGCAAATTACCATCCCGAAAGGCTCGCCGACATTTGCAATAAATATTGATGGCAGCGTCCTCCCGTGCACCGTCGCGCAGTGGGTGGTGAATGGAAGCACCAAAAGCCCGCTTGTCACCACATATGTTCCGGCAAACCAGGACCCAACTGATGCTGCCATCCATCTGAGTGCGGCGATCCCCGCAGCCGATCTTGTCACTGCGGGACCCGCTCAAATTGTCTTGTTTACTATGCAACCTCCGGCCGGTGGCCAAACGTCGAATGCAATTGCGGTCACTATCCAGTGAGCGCCCTCCTGCATCGTTCGTGAGTCGGTGCTAGTACTCGGTCTAAACTTTCAATCCGGAAGAAGAAATAAACGATCTGGAGCGAATTCCACCTGCCAGGGTTGCGGACGATTGCGGAACGATTCCCATTCCTGTTTGAAGACTTCCGCCTGAACATGAAAATCGGCTGCACTCACGGGCGGGCCGCCGATTCGCAGATCGAGTGTGACGCGAAAAGGCGTTTCAGTCATCGCAGCAAGCCAACACGGAAAAATGTTCTCACGGCGTTCGGGTGCGACTCCTGAAGCATGCACGCGAATATGGTGCGCGCGTATGGCCACGTGCTCCGGCGGCTTGGCGAACTCTTGCGTTACGTGGAGCGTGCATCCCCAGTCGAGCGCTTCGATATTTCCGTCCTGTAGACGCCGGGCGCGGGAATAATTCTTGCAGCCCGTGAGACGCGCAACTTCCAGCGTCGGCGGGTGCCGAAAAACTTCCTCCTTGGGACCCCGTGCCGCCACGCTTCCGCGCTCCAGCACAACAAGGTTCTCACAAACGCGATAAGCCTCTTCGAGATTGTGGCTCACGAAAAGCGTCGATCCTCGATACGTCTCCAGCGTCTCGCGAAGTTGCCGTTCGAGCGCGCTGCGCAGATGGGTGTCCAGCGCGGAAAATGGTTCGTCGAGCAGCAATGCCTCCGGCTCCGTGGCCAGCGCACGCCCGAGCGCCACGCGCTGCTGTTCGCCGCCTGAAAGCGAAGCGGGATAGCGATTCGCGAGATCATCCAGATGCGCGGCGGCGAGTTGCTGCGTCACACGGCGAGCGCGTTCGGATTCCGGCAAGCGTTGTAATCCAAACGCAATATTTTCCGCAACGGTCAGGTGCGGAAAAAGCGCGTAGTGCTGAAAAAGCAATCCGATTTTCCGCTCGCGCGCCGGAAGATTGATATGTCGGGCGGAATCAAAGAGTACGCGTCCATCAAGCACGATCCTGCCGCGGTCCGGCGTCTCCAGGCCGGCGATGGCGCGCAGCGTCATGGTTTTGCCCGAACCCGAAGGGCCCAGCAGACCGAGCGGTGCGCCGTCTGCCGTGAATTCCACGGAGAGCCGAAAATCAGAGACTTGTTTTTCAATAGCGACTTCGAGCGACATGATCTTTTTTTAGGCGGGCTCCAAGTAGAGCCCGCACCCGTTGTTCTTCGCGGGCTCCAAGTAGAGCCCGCACCCGGGATTTTCGCTCGAAGGCACCCCCCACCCCCCCTTTTTTTGTAAGTGTTGATTCTAAAGGGACTTTAAGTCCTTTGCGCCACAAGTGTTCATTCTAAAGGTACTTACGGACACATTTTTTGTAAGTGTTGATTACAAAGGGAGTTAGTGGAAGGAGAAGCGGTTGAGGAGCCAAAGGAACGGAGAGTTGACCTTGTACGCGAGCGATTCTGATGTGAAAGAGCGGCGACGCCGGTCCAGCCGGCGCGAAAAACAAAGTGAAGTATAAAACAGATTGTTTGTGTTGTCAAGAACATTATGTTGATACTATTATACCACGGCCCAACGTTCTATCTCATGAACAAGTAGAAAATTAGGGAACCAAGACGCGCGGATTTTGGAATTGAACAATACTTCGAAAACCGTCGTTCCCTTCCGTGATTTCAATTCGTTGCCCAACGGAGACGTTCTTAAACGATTGCCGCAATCCACTGGGCCACTGGATATCCAGACGATCAACACGCTTTTCGCGGCCGAGCCCCACGTGAACGATCTTCGAGTTGGCGCAGCCAAATCCGTTGCCGCCGTTGACCCATTTGTGAACTCTGTTCTTGCCAGCAAAGGCGGAGACTTTAGTTCCAATGGCATCGCGATTTGATCGGATTCCGATCAAGCCGGTTATTTGCAATCAACATGGGGCGAACGTTCGCTACTGGTACGTTTGGGAATCTTGGCTGGTATGGGACGGCACCCTCTGGGCCCGAAATAATATTTCCCGCAGGCGAC
>Ga0137415_10005824_pt1 | contig 12194 bp, 7 predicted proteins | sample CZODoug3_1_1_16f_FD_183082 | JGI IMG/M metagenome (GOLD analysis project Ga0137415, IMG submission 183082) | Vadose zone soil fungal communities from Angelo Coast Range Reserve, California, USA - CZODoug3_1_1_16fungal (Hybrid Assembly) | ecosystem: Environmental > Terrestrial > Soil > Vadose...
GGCCAGCCGCAGATCCGCGATCTGGGGTTCTATCTGGTCGGCAACGGCCGCTGGATCGATCTGAAGCGGGAGCGCCGTTACCGGCTGCTCACGCCGGGCCCCGGCCTCCCGGCGCTCACCATCGTGCATCACGGCGATGACTATCAGCTCACCCTCGAGTTGCTGCCTGACCCGCTGCGCGACGTACTGCTCGTGCGCTTCGCTCTTCACGGCAGCTATCGGCTCGTGCTCATTCTCGCGCCACACCTCGGCAGCACCGGCCGTGACAACAGTGCCTGGATCGATGACGGAGTGGCTTACGCGCGCGGCGGGGGATTCGCGCTGTGCCTTGCCGCCAGCGGGCCACTCAAGCACCTCAGCTGCGGGTTCGTCGGCGCCTCGGACGGCTGGCAGGACCTCGACCGCCATAAGGAGCTGACCTATGCCTTTCAGTCAGCTACCAACGGCACGGTCGCAATCAGCGCCGAGGCGGGCGCCCACCACGGGGTGCTCGCGCTCGGCTTTGCGTACAGCCCAAGCGGGGCCTACACGCGGGCGCGCACCGCGCTCGCCGCCGACTTCGATGCGCTACGGAGCGATTTTCTCGCTGCGTGGCGCGCCTGGGGCGCGACGCTCAGCCTCCCTCGCCCGGACGAGACGCTCGGAGATGCTGCGGAGCTCTCGGCCGCCATCCTCAAGATTCACGAGGATCGTGCCTATCCGGGCGCAGTGGTGGCGAGCCTCTCCGTGCCGTGGGGCAACAGCACGGATTCGCTCGGCGGCTACCATCTCGTATGGCCGCGTGATGCGACGCTCACGGCGTTGGCACTGCTGGCTGCGAACCAGCGCCTCGATGCCCGTCACATACTCTCGCATTTAATCGCGGCGCAGCGGCGCGAGGGACACTGGCCGCAGAACTATTTCCCGAGCGGCGAGCCGTACTGGAGCGGCATTCAGCTCGATGAAGTGGCCCTGCCCGTGCTGCTCGCTGCCAAGCTGGGCGAGCTCGGCGAGTCGGAGCTGCCGGGCACGGCTGCGATGGTGCGCGCGGCGATCGGCTTCATCGCCCGCACCGGACCCACCAGTCCCCAGGACCGCTGGGAAGAGAATCCCGGGGTGAGTCCATTCACGCTGGCCGTGGCGATTGCGGCCCTGGTGGCCGCAAGCCCCTGGCTCGACCGCGCGCAGCGCAGCTACGCGCTCGGGCTCGCGGACGATTGGAACGAGCGGCTCGAGAGTTGGTGTTACGTCGAGGATACACCGCTCGCCCGCGAGGTCGGGGTGCGCGGCTACTACGTGCGCATAGCTCCGCTGTGTCGCTCGGGGGAGAGCACCCCAGAGGTACAGCTGCGCAATCGCGACGGCGAGAGCCTACTGGCCTCGGCGCTCGTCAGCCTGGATTTCTCCTATCTCGTGCGGCTCGGGCTGCGCCATCCACTCGACCCCCGCGTGCAGGATACGATTCGCGTGGTCGATCATGTCCTGAAGGTCGAGACTCCAGCCGGCGCGCTCTACCATCGCTACAACGGCGACGGCTACGGCGAGCACGCCGACGGGCGCCCATTCGACGGGCAAGGCATCGGGCGCGGCTGGCCGCTGCTCGTCGGCGAGCGGGGGCACCTCGCGCTGCAGAGCGGCGAGGATCCCCTGCCCTATCTCGAGACGATGTGCCGCTGCGCGAGCGTGGGGGGCCTCCTCCCCGAGCAGGTTTGGGACGCCGACCCCATCCCCGAGCTCGGGCTCACCCCCGGCCGGCCATCGGGCGCTGCCATGCCCCTCCTGTGGTCGCACGCCGAATTCCTCAAGCTTCTCGTCGCGCGCGAGCGCGGCCGGCCGGTCGAATGGCTGGATGGCATCGAGCGGCACTTCGGCCATCGTGCGATTGCACGTTCCAACGAGCGGGTCATGAGTGACGCGAGTCGCGCACGCGGCGCGGCGAGTCTCTGGCACTGGCGCGAGGAGGTGCCGGTCGTGCGCCTACCGCGTGGCAAGGCGCTTGGAATCGAAGACAGGGTACCTTTCACCTTGCACCTCGGATTCGATGGCTGGCAGCGCGTCGAGGACCGGCGCGCCGAGCGCACGCCGTTCGGTCTGTGGTCGGTGATGCTCAGCCGCGAGGAGCTCGCGCAGGCCCGGGAGCTGAACTTCACCCGACGCTACGAGAGCCACTGGGAGAACTTCGACCATCGCGTCGAGCTCGACACCCAGGCGGCAGATGCCTTGCCTCAGCTGCCCCGGGATGTAGCGCGGCGAAGCGCTGCATGAAGGATAAACGCAAGGATTGTCCTGCCCGCGCGGAGGTGTACCGGTGCACCTGAGGTCGGGCGGCGCTTTAGTTCCCCTCTACGAGAGACATTCGATCTCGTCAGTTTCCCCGGAATGCGTCATTCAACATCGGCAGTTCTTGTCCCTTACACATTCGGTGAGATGCACCCGCTAAGTGACGGCTGCAACATCACGGTCCGGCGTTTACTGAGCTGAAACCCGGCGTGACTGAAATGCGCATTGTTCGACATGTTACCCTCAAATATACTCCACGCTTCATATCAGGAGGTGCTACCTCGGTGCAGACCACGTAATGTTAGTTTCGTGGGGCGGCGCCGAATTGATCGATCAACGTTAGTTCGTGGCGCTGAGCGACGTGAGCGCTTTTTGGCGCAGACGCGGCTCGCGGTGGAGGTACACGGGGGATTGAGGAGAGGTCCCGGCGCTTGAAAGTGACGCGGTTTCGGTTCAGAGGCCGGGGAAAGGAATTCGACGATGAAATCGATGAATGTGCGAAGCTTTGGCGGCACGAACTTGCGGCTTGCGTAGACCGCGTACAACGTCGCCTGTTGCAGGGGATAGTCCGGAAGGATCGGGGTCAATACCTCCCTGAACGCCGAGTCGTCGAACAGAACCACAGGGACCGGTGCTATTCCGATTCCGGCGGCAACGGCGTTGGCCACCCCGCCCATCGAGCGGTAGCGGAGTACTACGTGGTACGGAATCTCCCGCTTTTCCGTCCCAGCCGGTCGCGGCAAGCAGCTCAGCACGTCGCCCACTGCGATGAAGTCGTGCTGCGCCAGGTCCTCAGGGGATTTCGGCGCGCCACGGCGCTTGACGTAGTCGTGCGAGGCTGCGAGGTAGAACACGGCCGGTCGAAGGGGGCGGGCAATCAGGCCCGCCGGTAGGGAGTCCGGGCTCGAGGTGATTCGCAGCGCCAGGTCGTAGCCCTCGTCCACCAGATTGACGAAGCGATCCTCGAAGGACAGGTCAACCAGGACCTCCGGATATCGGCGCCGGTACTCCGCGAGAAGCTCGGCGAGCCACTGCCCGGAAGCCGAGCCCGGCACGCTGATTCTGAGCGTGCCGCGTGGAACGCGGCCTAGAGACCCGAGCTCCAGCTCGGTCGCTTGCAGGTCCTCCAGGATGCTCTTGCAGCGCTCGAAATAGAGCCTGCCGGGCTCCGTGAGGCTCAGCGAGCGACTGTTGCGATTGAGGAGTCGCAGCCCGAGCCGCTGCTCCACATGCATGACATGCTTGCTGACCATAGCGGTCGAGAGGTCGAGCCGCTCGGCCGCCGCGACGAAGCTGCCGGAGTCGACCACCTGCCGAAAAACCTTGATGCTGGTGAGGGTATCCATGCGGTCCGCTCTCAATGGTTGCGCGACAAGTCTGGGCAGCCTCTTCGATGATGCTCACCTGCCACACTGGCCTGCCATCCGGCGGAGCGAATCAGCAAGTCCAGTGCTTCGCGAACGGAACCGTCGCCGTCGACGACGAATTTGGACAGGTTGCGTTCGGGGCACGTGCGCATGAGGTTCGCTGTCTTCCTGGCGAAGGCTCATCTTCAGCGTTGATGCGATCGTGCGCCGCCTCAGCGCACAGAGCGCGCCACTGGCCCAGATTGTTGGTCTATCACGGCCTTCGTAAACTTAATGTCTTCGGCGTACGAGGTCTCCGGATGCTGCACGACCGCGGCTGTGTACCCGTCTTTCGTGAGGATGTCGGCGACCGCTTCCCAGCCGGAGCCATCGGCAAATGCACCATGCACTAGGACCACGTTTTTGACGCCTGTTGGCGGCGCGGCGACAACCTTCTGACTATTCCCCAGCAGCAGAATCGTGGCGATCAGCGCGGCTGTGACCGTAGCAACACCGTAAAGCTCTTTCATGTCGATTCCCCTTTGTGGTTACAGTCCAAACGGCAGATGTTCATGATTCGATCCCACTCAAATCGGGCGCAGGCGAAGGGTACTGGGGGGGCGATGAGCCCGCGTCACGACAAGAGGGGATATGGGACTAACTCGTTTGGGTATTCGTCGGCGACACGAAGCCGATAGATGAGGCGCGCGCTCCAATTGCCGAGCCGGGCTCCCCCGAACCGCTGCGTTCATGAGCCATTCCCGTTCACTTCGATTTCGCGGCGCCCATACAGGCGCGCATCCAGTGACAAGGCGCCCGGACCCAGGGAAATCAAAGCTGCCGAGATCGCAATGAACTCGAGACGCGCGAGGCCTGATTCAAACAGCGGCAGATGTCCGGGAATGCTCGAGTCTACCGTCAGGAGTAGGCCGACTGCACTGAGCAGTACGCTGGCGATCGGCGTCATGAAGCCGATGACTAACGCGAGGCCAGTGACGAAGGCCAGCAAGGCAACGACAACGCCAGTATTCACCGCTCCATGGTTGGCAGTGATCAGCAACCACGCCTGCGAACTCGCGCTACCGCCCACGACGAGGCGGAGTAGCAGCAAAGCAAGGCCAGGGTAACCCGTGGGGAAACCCGAAAACGTCCGTTGCAGGGCCATGGTGCCTCCCCGCGGGTATCGGACGGAGTGTAGCCGCCGCAAATACCACGGACGTCCTGCCAAGCAGGTACTTCGGACTACTTCTATCGAGTTACGACCCCGCCTAGAGGGCGATGACGCCGCGACGAATTCCGATCGCAACGGCCTGGGTCCGATCCTTGGCTCCAAGTTTGTCCATAATGCGTTTGACGTGAACCTTGACGGTGTCCTCGGTGATTCCCAGGTGCTCACCAATATCGCGGTTGCGGTCGCCTTCGGCAATCCGTCTCAGGACCTCGACCTCGCGCTCCGTGAGCGCGTCTCCCCCGACGTAGACAGCCAGACTTTCGGCCACAACGGCAGGAAGATGCTTGCGTCCGGCATGTACCTTGCGGATGACTCCGACCAATTCATCGAGTGGGGCGCTCTTCAACAGATAGCCGGATGCTCCCGCCGTGAGGGCACGCTGGATCTCGTAATCGCCCTCGAAGGTTGTCACCACGATCACCTTGGCATCAGAAAACTCCTCCCGAATGGACGCGATGGCGCTGATTCCGCTCATATCAGGAAGCCTGAGGTCCATGAGCGTGATATCAGGCCGGTGAGTCCTGAATTGCTCAAGAGCCGACTTAGCCGTGCCTGCTGTCCCGACCAGTTCGAGATCGGCTTCATTCGCAACCACCATCGCAATCCCCTCTCGGAAGAGAGGGTGGTCGTCGACACAGAGGATTCGGATTCGGTCAGAGGCACTCACGGGCTGCTACCGCGGGAATGGAGCTTCCCAATCCAATACAGAAGCCCGCGGGGAGCGGGTCGCTCAAAGGCTGCGACAGCAGGCACAAGCAAGTCAATTTCCGTTCCCGCTCCTGTGGCAGTTCTGATTTTAAGCCGTGCCCCGATCTTCGATGCACGCTCACGCAGACCCGACAACCCGAAATGTCCTTCCCGCCCGCCCTTTAAGACCTCAGGGTCGATTCCTTTGCCGTCATCACGGACGAGGAGACGGAGGTGATCTCGCCCGTACTCCAGGACAGTCTCCACCGTTGAAGCGCGCGCGTGCCTGAACGCATTCGCGAGCGCTTCCCCGCCTATGCGATAGATCTCGTCTCGTACAAGCGGCCGCAGCGAGCGCGGTGTGCCTTCGACGACCACTTGATACTTAACCTTACGGGGGGTTGCCAAGTCCTGTGAGATTTGTGTCAACGCGCGTTCCAGATTCTCCTCTTCCGACTGCCGCAGACGAAGGCCGCGTACCGTTTGGCGCCCTTCATCGATCAGCTGACGCATCAGTTGCGAGACGCGCTGGATCAGTGGTTTCGCAGTCGCATCTCCGGCGATCTGGCGGTCTGCGACTTCAAGCTGCAGCGATGCGCCGACCAAGCCCTGCAGGACTGTGTCATGTAGTTCTTGCGCGATCCGCGTCCTTTCGCCCAAGCGTTCCTCCATGCGAATTGTGAGCTGTCGCGAGACCTGACGAATCCGGAGGTGATAGAAGAGCCAAGCCGCCAGCATTATTAGCAGGCCGACTGCGGTTCGAAACCACCACATCTCCCACCACGGCGGGAGGATCTCAATTGCCAGTTTGGCACCTGCCTCGTTCCACGCCCCACGCCTCCTGGCTGCCTGCACTCGTAGGATGTATCGCCCGGCGGGTAGAGTCATGTAAGTCGCGTGCCGTTGATCACTGCCGACTTCGTTCCACTGGCGCTCGAGCCCCTCCAGCCGATAGCGGTAGCGGGTCGTTTGTGGACTGAGGTAGTCCAGGCCGGCAAAAGTGATCGAGAACATATTCTGCGCGTGAGAAAGTGTTATCCGGTCGGTATACGTGATCGATCGAGTGAGTGGCGAATCTGGATTGATCGGAACACTGACGCCCGATAGTTTGAAATCCGTCAACACAACGGCGGGAGAGCCTGGGCGATCTCGCAGTCTTTCGGGGAAGAACGCGACGGCGCCAGGAAATCCCCCAAAGAACATTTCGCCGCGGGGACTTTCGTAGCAGGTGTTCCAGCCTGAGAGATCATTCCCGGGAAGCCCGTCCAGTTCGGAGTAGTTGATAAATGTCCGCGCGGACGGATCGAACCGAGACAAGCCCTTGTTCGTGCTGATCCAGAGCATGCCGCTCCTATCCTCCAGAATGCAGGCGACGGCGTTTCCCGCCAGACCATCCTCCATATCATAGGATGTGAAGCGTCCCGTCGCGGGCTCCAACCTGGCCAGACCGCTCTCCGTACCCGCCCAGACCACACCAGTGCGACTCACGAGCACCGCTGCGACCGAGTTGTCGGGCAATGTACTTGTGTCGCCGGGTTTGGACTTATAGACCGTGAACTGGCCCGTTGAACGGTCGAAACGATGCAGGCCCGAATGGTGGGTACCGAGCCATATCTTGCCGTCCGTATCCTCGGAGACTGCCAAGTAGACTTGGGTACCAGCGCTGTTCCAGTCCACTTTGTAGACCGTGAAGCTGTCACTCTGCGCATCGAAGCGGTCTAACCCGTCGTCGGTGCCTACCCATAGGACGCCGGAGCGATCGACCAGTAGTCGAGACACGCTATCGTTGCTCAGGCTTTTCGGGTCCGAGGGAACGTGTCGATAGAATTTGGAATGGCCCGTTTTCGGATCAAAGGCAACCAGCCCGTGTCCCCACGTGCCGAGCCATATAAGTCCGGACTGATCCTGCGTGATCGTTATCACCATAGGCTTCGCGCCGAGTCCCATGGTCCAGGAGGTGCGCCTCCCGGTGGCGCGATCGATTCTGTTCAGAGCCTCATCATTGCCAATCCACAACGATCCGCCGGAATCCTCGTATATCGCATTTACGAAATCAATGCTGAGGCTGTTCGGATTGCCAACCTCGTGTTGGAACGTCTCGAACATCCTCGGGCTGCGAGCGAAGACATTCGGACCCTTGGAATGAAGCCCAGTCCAGATGTTGCCTTCGCGATCCTTGAACAATGCGATGACTTGGTCTTCGGCGATGCTTTGCGGGTCTCCAGCGCGATTAGCATAGTGGACGAACACGCCTCGCTGCCGATCGAATCGCAGTAATCCGATACCCAGAGATCCCAGCCAAAGATTCCCGTCGCTGTCTTCCAGGATCCCCATCACGCCCGTAAGGGCGGCGGCCGGAGGCTCTTTCTCATAGAACGAATACCGGGTGAGCGTGTTTGAGTGGCGATCGAGGAGCGCCAGTCCGGTACCAGAATGGTAGGTAATCCAAAACAACCCCTGGTGATCCTCGAAGAACGAAACCACCATGCCTTGTCTAAAAGGCACGCCGTGATTGATGGGAATGTGATAAATCACATGTCCCGTAGCCTGATCAAATTTCTCCAATCCCTCGCTCGTACCGACCCAGAATCCGCCACTACGGTCGTAGCCAGTCCAATTGACATCTTTGCTCAGCAGTCCGGCCGGATCATTCGGACTACTACCGAAACGGGTGATCTTTCGTGTCACGGGGTCAAGGCTATACAGACCGCCCTCAGTCGCGAGCCACAGGGTGCCGTTGCGATCCTGTGAAATGTGCCAGACAGCCTCGCCGAAGCTGCCAATAGGTGTGAACGTCTCGGTGCGAGGATCGAATCGGTCGAGAAACTCGTTGCACCCGACCCAGAGCGCACCCGAGCGGTCCTTGAAGAGCGCTGTGATGAAGGCGCCCGATAGGCTGTTCGCGTGCCGCGGATCGTGCCCGAATACCTTGAATTCGTAGCCGTCGAATCGGTTCAGGCCGTACTGGCTCCCAAACCAGATGAACCCGCGATCGTCCTGGACGATCTGAGCGACACGGGTCTGAGATAAGCCGTCCGCGGTTGAAAGGCGTCTGAATCTTAGGCCGCTGCCCTCGACCACTGGAACGTGGATGACTTCGGGCGCAATGCGCGGCTGCGGGATGGCACTACCCGCCGACACCTGGACGGTGGGCGCCGCGGGTGCCGCCGCCGAGCTAACGACCGCCCAAACGACAAGGCATAGCGAGCCTCGACTCTTTGGCGCATTGGTCAGCACAAATAAGATTATAGTTCCCGGCGCATCAAAACCGCCTTTTTGGACGCGTCATACCCGAATGTTGCAGTACGGCGTAGGTGGTTCTGGGTACTGTCCGCGTGCGCCTCGGCCTCAACCTTCCTAGAACTCACAACTACCAGTGCTGCAATTCCCGGTGCGTTCCAACGTCTTGCAGTAGTCAAGGACACAAGATATTAGACTGGCCATCCCGTTGGGGAGCGCGGCTGCCCGCGCCATGGGCAGGCACAACACGTGACCATGATCCCTGTGTTCGGTCCATACGATGCCGCCAGACGCTTCACGTATGGGGTAATCGCTCCGTGGATGGTCTCTGCCCTATCGCCGAGTGGAATCGAAGTTGCGAGCGCAAATGATGCGAGCGGCGACCTGCCGGCTCCCAATGAGCTCCAGCAAGTGATTGTGACCGCGGAGAAGCGCGAGGAGACCCTGGACAAGGTGCCGATCAGCGTCTCGGTTCTCAGGCGCGACGAAATGCTGCAGCGACAAATCGTAGATATGGCGGATGTCGCTGCGATAACACCGGGAGTGGACTTTCGGAATACGGGTTCGACCATCGCACTTTCGATACGGGGCATATCCTCCGGCATCTCCGGTTACTCCACCACGGGGATCTACATCGATGACGTGCCCGTCCAGATCCGCCTGGACAACGGTATTATCCCGGGAACCAATACGACGCCCCTGGTCTTCGATCTCGATCGCGTGGAGGTTCTGAAGGGACCCCAGGGCACACTGTTCGGCGCGGGCGCTGAGGGCGGTACCATCCGCTTCATCCAACCGCAGCCGAGTCTGACCGAGTCCAGCGGTTACGCGCGCGCCGGCCTTGCCACAACCGATAGCGGAGGCCCCAGCTACGAAATGGGGGCCGCACTCGGCGGCCCCATCATTCAGGATGAGCTCGGATTTCGGGTGAGTGCCTGGCACCGGCGCGATGGCGGCTACATCGAGCACGACGGCGCCATCCCCGACGGCGTCGACTACCCCGATTCGGGGTACCACGATAGCGACGTGGTGCGCGGAGCCCTGACTTGGGCACCCATTGCGTCCTTGAAGATCACGCCCTCGATGTTCTACCAGCACGTGTTCTGGCATGACGTGCCGACGTTTGATCCGGGTTCGAGCACCTACCCCGACACGATGACCGCGAACTGGACCACGTTGCATCCCGTTTTCTCAGACGTCGATGACGGTCGACTGGCGTTTCAGGGGCTGTTGCTGCAGCCGAGCGATGACCAGCTCTACCTGCCATCGCTAAAGGTCGATGAGCGGCTGCCGGGCGTGAGTCTCACCTCCACGACCTCGTACTTGTACCGGCGTTATACCGCTCAACAGGACTTCACTACCGTAATGCCGTTCTTCGTCGGACTGCCTTGGCCCCAGAGTGCGAACGCGGCGGCCGTCAGCTACACGCCGGCATTCCTGAACGTGTTTGCCCAGGAGTTCAGAGCCACTTCCACGAACCCTGATCAGCGCCTGCAGTGGACGTTTGGCCTGTTCTACAACAAGTCGCGCCAGACGGGTTTCCAGTGGGTAGTGTCCCCTTATTTCCCGACCCAGGCACTTGAGGGGCTTGGCAAGACCATCGCGGAAGCCTTCGGGCAACCTCAGCTTCCCGGTGATCAGTCGATCTACGAGCGGGAGCCGCTCAGTGACCAGCAGCTGGCCGCCTACGGACAGATCACCTATCAGCTCCTCAGGCACATCAGTCTGGTGGCAGGAGCGCGCGTTGCGCGCGAGACCGACAAATACGGCATCTACATAAACGGACCGCTGAACGGTCCCACCGCAACTCAATTTTCTGGCACAGAACGACAGACGGTCGTCGATCCCAAGTACGGCATTAACGTCCAGCTGGACGAGAACAATCTTCTCTACCTCAGCGCCGCAAAAGGTGACCGCATCGGCGGCGTCAACCCGCCCTTCTACAACTTCACGGCATGCAACGAGGCTCTGGCTGCGCTTGGCTATTCCAACGGGGCGCCGGGTACTTACAAAGGCGACTCGCTCTGGAGCTACGAGGTCGGGTCGAAGAATCGTCTCTTCAATGGACGCTTCGAAATGCAGGTCAGCGCATTCCACATAGACTGGACCGATATTCAACAGATCGTTCAGGTTCCAGCCTGCGCGGAGGGATTCACATCGAATCTCGGCAAGGCGCACAGCAATGGCTTTGACTTTCACGCCGAGGCTCTGGTGACCGACGCATTGAAGCTCGGGCTAAGCATCGGCTACACCAACGCCCGAAACGCAACCACTATCGTCTCAGGCGGAAATAAACTGGTCGCCAACGGAGAGCAGGTCAACCCGTACGCAGCACCCTGGATCATCGTCGCCACGGCGGAATACAACTTCCCGATTATGGAAGGGCACAAGGGCTACGTACGCGTGGACGATACCTTTCACAGCAAGAACCCAGGACCCTACAGTCCCACGACCAACACTTCGAGTCCCACATACAATGCCTACTTCATCCCCAGTCCTTCCTACAACCAGCTCAACATGCACATTGGCATGACTCGGGGTGAATGGGATGCTTCGGTGTACGCGCTCAATGTGCTCAACAGCCATCCGCTGCTGTTTAACGCCGCTCTCCAGCCGTTCACCTTCTACGGTGCCACCTTCACGTTGCAACCTCTCACAATCGGAATGGCAGCCACGTATCACTGGTGAGCTGCACCGATACTGATGCGCGTCGCCTAGGACGCGAGCGAACGTACGCCTACCACGCCGTGGCGGCGTGACTCACACACGGGAGTCTCCGGAGAAGCCGGGGCGGTTCAAAACGCGGGCGGGTTCTCATTTCAGCGGTTCTGGTACAGGGACTTCTTCAGCTTCCAGCGCTTGTGCGACCACAGCCAGTCGGGGGGCGCGGCATGGATCTGCGCCTCGACCAGGCGCGCGTAGCGCTCGGTGAGCGCGCCGGGCGGCATGGCACCTCCGGCGGCGGCGAGCGGCAGGAACTCCATCTCGTAGTAACCGTGCGCCCGGCGACGCATGGCGATGAAGAACACCGGGAAGCGCGTGACACGCGCAATCTCCTCCGGACCCATGTAGAAGGCGGTGTCGCGGTTGAGGAAACGCGTCCAGTACCTGCGCTCGCTGGTGGTCGGCTCCTGGTCGGCGACCATGGCTATGGCGCGCACCACGCCGTGGCGCCTGAGGATATCGAGCAGCAGCTCCTTCGCGGGCACCAAGCGGCTGCCGAAGCGGGTGCGCAGCTTCTTCATCTCGCGCTCCGCCCAGTCGTTCGCCAACGGCTTGTAGGCGGCATCGAGCGGGTAGCCGAGCTCTAGCGACAGGGCGAGCAGCATCCATTCCCAGTTGGACTGGTGAGCGGCGATGAGCAGCACTGACTGGCCTTGCGCGAGGAGTGCCTGCGGCTCCTCGAGGTTCACGATGCGCACCCGGCGGCG
>Ga0137415_10005828_pt1 | contig 12188 bp, 10 predicted proteins | sample CZODoug3_1_1_16f_FD_183082 | JGI IMG/M metagenome (GOLD analysis project Ga0137415, IMG submission 183082) | Vadose zone soil fungal communities from Angelo Coast Range Reserve, California, USA - CZODoug3_1_1_16fungal (Hybrid Assembly) | ecosystem: Environmental > Terrestrial > Soil > Vadose...
CCGGCCGCTCGTCCGGAGCCTCTTCACGGCGGTCGGCGTGCCGGACGCGGACGCGGAGACGGTCGCCGAGGTGCTGGTGGAGGCCGACCTGCGCGGCGTCGAGTCCCACGGGACGACCCGGGTGGCCGGCTACGTGAGCATGATCAAGGGCGGGCTGCTCAATCCGAAGCCGACCGTCGAGGTCTTCCGGGACACGCCGTCGACGGCGATGCTCGAGGGCGACCGCGCGTTCGGCATCGTGGTCGCCACGCGCGCCATGCGACTCGCGATCGGCAAGGCCGCGCGGGCGGGCGTGGCCTGCGTGACCGCCCGGAACGTGACCCATACCGGGATGGTCGGCTTCTATCCGATGCTCGCGGCCCGCGCCGGGATGATCGGCGTCGCGGTGAACAATGGGCCCGCCATCCTGCCGCCGTTCGGCGGGAGGACGCCGACCGTCGCGACGAACCCGTTCAGCGTCGCCGTGCCGGCCGGGACCGAGCGGCCGATCGTCCTCGACATGGCGACCTCGATCGTGGCCGGCGGCAAGCTCCGCCTGGCGGCCAAGAAGGGGCTGCCGATCCCGGAGGGCTGGGCCCTCGACCGGAACGGGGCGCCCACCACGGACCCCGGGGAGGCGATCTTCCACGGCTTCCTCCAGTGGGCCGGCGGCTACAAGGGCTTCGGCTTGGCGACGGTGGTCGAGGTCCTGAGCGGCGTCCTCTCCGGTGGCCTCTTCGGCCGGGACGTCCCGGCGATGCGGGAGTTCGGCCGGGATCCCCTCATCACGAGCGCGTTCTTCATGGCGATCAACGTCGAGGCGTTTATGCCGCTCGCCGAGTTCGGCGCGCGGGTCGATCGCCTCATCGGCCACGTCAAGTCCTCGGCGCCGGCCCCCGGGGTCGAGGAGGTGTTCGTCGCGGGGGAGCTCGAGTTCCGCCGCCAGGCCGAGCGCGCGCGAGACGGCATCCCCCTGAGCGACGTCGTCTGCCGCGAGCTCGAGCGGCTCGCGGCCGAGCACGGGATCCGGTGTGAGCTGTGAGGCGGCGCGGCCGCTCGCCGCGCGCGCCGCTACTTCTTGGCCTGGGCTTGGGCGACCGCGGCCTCGGCCGCCTTGAAGCCGAGCTTGCTGTGCGTCCCGTCGCAGAACGGCTTGGTCGTCGAGCCGCCGCAGCGGCAGAGGGCGATGGTCGACCGCCCGCCGGTGTGGACGCGGGCGCCCGTGGGATCCTGGAGCTCGATTTCGCCTTCGACGACGTAGGGCCCGTTCGGGCGCGCGGTGATCTTGACCGTCATGTCTGCCTCCCGTGTCGCGGATGAGTAGCCCGCCTCCCCCCAGAGTACACTAGGACCGTCGCGATGACGGAATCGGGCGCCATCCTCCTCGTCGCTTGCTACGAGCTCGGCCACCAGCCGCTGGCGGTGGCCTGGCCGGCGGCGTTCCTCGAACGCCTCGGCTACCGGCCGGCGACGCTCGACGTCTCCGTCGAGCCCTTCGACGCCGAGGCGGTCAAGCGCGCGCGGCTCGTCGCCATCTCCGTGCCGATGCACACGGCGCTCCGGGTGGGCGTGGCCGTCGCCGAGCGGGTGCGAGCGGTGAACCCCGGCGCCCACCTCTGCTTCTTCGGCCTCTACGCGACCCTCAACGCCGACTACCTGCTCGCGCACGGGGCGGACTCGGTGATCGGGGGCGAGGCCGAAGCGCCGCTCGCAGAGCTCGCCCGGGCCCGCGCCGACGGCCTCGAGGGCCCGGTCCCGGGCGTGAGCCGGGCGGGGACGCGGGCCGGGCCGTACCTGGCGAAGCTCCCGTTCCCGGTGCCGAGCCGCGGCGGCCTTCCCTCGCTCAAGAAGTACGCCCATCTCGAGCGCGACGGCGGGCGCGAGCTGGCGGGGTACGTCGAGGCGAGCCGGGGCTGCCGCCACCACTGTCGGCACTGTCCGATCCCGCCCGTCTACGGCGGCCGCTTCTTCGTCGTGCCGCGGGAGATCTGCCTGGCGGATATCCGGCAGCTCGTCGCGGCCGGGGCGACCCACATCACGTTCGGCGATCCGGACTTCCTCAACGGGCCCGGCCACGCGCTCGCGGTCGCGCGCGCGCTCCACGCCGAGTTCCCGCGGCTCAGCTTCGACCTGACGGCCAAGATCGAGCACCTGCTCCGGCACCGACGCCTGCTCCCCGAGCTCGCGGCCCTGGGCTGCGCGTTCATCGTGTCGGCGGTCGAGTCCTTGAGCGACGCCGTGCTCGCGCACCTCGACAAGGGCCACACGCGCGCCGACGTCCACGAGGCGGTCGGCCTCGTGCGGGCCGCTGGCGTGGCGCTCCGCCCGACCTGGGTGCCGTTCACGCCGTGGTCGACGCTCGACGACTACCGGGAGATGCTCGACTTCGTCGCCGACGAGGGGCTCGTCGACCACGTCGATCCCGTCCAGTACTCGATCCGGCTCCTGGTGCCTCCGGGCTCGCTCCTGCTCGCGAGCCCGGCCATGCGCCCCTTCCTCGGCCCGCTCGTCGAGCGCGACTTCTACTACCGGTGGACCCACCCGGACCCGAGGATGGACCGGTTGCAGGAGGCCGTGCAGGCCGCGGTCGCCCGGGCGGCAGAGTCGGCCGAGGACCCGGTCGTGACGTTCGACCGCGTGCGGGCGCTTGCCCAGCGGACGGCGGGCGAGCCACCGCGGCCCGCGGTGGCGGCTCGGCTCGACCCGGGCCGGCGGCGCCCGCCCCGGCTCACCGAACCGTGGTTCTGCTGAGCGGAGCCCACCGAGGGCCAGTTGGCCCTTCGCGGGAAGTCGGGTACAGTATCAGTCTGAAAGGAGCTGATCATGAGCGTAGATCTGAAGAGCAAGGTTCAGGATTTGGTCGACACCTCGATCAACCCGGCGATCGCGGCCCACGGCGGCTGGGTCGAGCTCCTCGACGTCAAGGACAGCGTGGTCTACCTGCAAATGGGCGGCGGGTGTCAGGGCTGCGGCGCCGCCGACATCACGCTCAAGGCCGGGATCGAGCGCCTGATCAAGGAGGAGCTTCCCGAGATCACCGAGGTGCTCGACACGACCGACCACGCGGCCGGAGACAATCCCTACTACACCGCCGGCAAGTCGTAGCGAGGGGGGGCGGGGGTCGGCCGGGATGGAGCGCGCGCTACTTCTCCTGCCGACCACGACCTACCGCACGCAGGCCTTCCTCGACGCCGCCGGGGCCCTCGGCGTCGAGATCGTGTGCGCCTCCGAACGGCCCAACGTCTTCGAGGAGCGGGCGCCGGACAGGCTCCTGACGCTCGACTTCGACGATCCCGACGCGGCGGCCGAGGGCGTTCGACGGTTCGCCGAGACCTCGCCGATCGACGCCGTCGTGGGCGTCGACGACCGGACGACCGTGGTCGCCGCCGCCATCGCCGAGCGGCTCGGCCTGCCCGCGAACCCCGTCGCAGCGGCGGCCGCCGCCCGCAACAAGCTCGAGATGCGACGGCGGCTCGCCGCGGCCGGAGTCCCCGTGCCCCGCTTCGAGCCCGTCTCCCTCGACGACGATCTGGCGCCGATCGCCCGGGCCGCGACCTATCCGTGCGTGCTCAAGCCGCTCGCGCTCTCGGCGAGCCGCGGCGTGATCCGCGCGGACACGCCGGCGGAATTCGTCGCCGCCGTCGAGCGCATCGCCCGCATCCTCGCCGGGGCGGGGGATACCTCGCGCACGCTCCTGGCCGAGGAGTTCGTCCCGGGCGCCGAGGTGGCGCTCGAGGGACTGCTGGTCGGGGGGGCGCTCCAGACGCTCGCGCTCTTCGACAAGCCGGACCCGCTCGACGGACCGTTCTTCGAGGAGACGATCTACGTCACGCCCTCGCGCCTGCCGGCGGTGGTCCAGGCCGAGCTCGCGACCGTGACGGCGCGCGCGGCGGCCGCCCTCGGGCTCCGCGAGGGCCCGGTTCACGCCGAGCTCCGGGTGGGCCCCCGCGGCCCCCGGGTCATCGAGGTGGCCGCGCGGTCGATCGGCGGGCTCTGCTCGCGCGCCCTGAGGTTCGGCACCGGGATGACGCTCGAGGAGCTGATCCTGCGCCACGCGCTCGGGCGGAAGATCGAGTCCTACGAACGCGAGCGCCGGCCGGCCGGCGTCATGATGCTCCCGATCCCGCGCGCCGGTCGACTCCGGGCCGTGACGGGGATCGAGGCGGCGCGGGCGGTCCCCGGGATCGAGGAGATCGTGATCACGACCCACCGCGGCCAGGAGCTCGTCCCGCTTCCCGAGGGCTGGCAGTACCTCGGCTTCGTCTTCGCGCGCGCCGACACGCCCGAGGCCGTCGAGCAGGCGCTCCGCGCGGCGCACGCGCGCCTGGACGTCGAGATCGTCTGAGCCGGCCCGCCGCCGGGGACCCGGCCGACCGCCGAACCGCCGGAGGCTCGGCGCGGACGCTAGGCGCAGCCGGAGCGGGGCGCCCCTCGCGGGCGGCGGGGCACGAGCGTGCAGGCGAAGGTCGCGGGCTGCCGCCGGTACTCGTCGAGCGTGGCTTGGAGGCGCGCCAAGGTGCGGTCGCGCCGGGCGAGCCCCATCCCGTAGATCGCCAAATCGTTGACGAGTCGGGTGTAGAACGCGTGCGGGTGGTCACCGCCGTCCCGCATGCACGGGGTCGGCTTCCGGGCCAGGCGCAGGAGGGGGCCGAAGGCCAGGACGTACTCCCGCAGCACCGCCTCCTGGCCGAGGTCCCGCGGCGCCTCGGGAAAGCGCGCCAGGAACTCGTCCGCCGTCATGGCGCCTCGGGTGGTGCGGGTGTCGAGCTCCGACGAGACCGGGATCTTCATGTCGTCGCCCCCTGCCTGGGATTATAGCGCGGACGGCGGCGACGGACGCCGCCCGGGAGGAGGCACCGGCTCAGTTCTCGACGAAGGCCTTCAGGTTGCGGCCGCGGAGCGGGTGCCGGAGCTTCCGAAGCGCCTTCGCTTCGATCTGACGGATCCGCTCCCGCGTGACGGCGAACCGCCGGCCCACCTCCTCCAGCGTGTGCTCGCCCTCCTCGCCGATCCCGAAGCGCAGGCGGAGGATTTCCTTCTCCTTCTGGCTGAGCGTCGACAGCGCCTTCTCGACCTGGGTCGTCAGATCCTGGCTGATCAGCGAGTCGTTGGGCGACCCCGCGGAGCGATCCTCGAGGAAGTCGCCGAGCTCGGAGTCCTCGCCGATCGGCGTCTCCAGCGAGAGCGGCTTGCGCGACGACTCGAGGATCAGCCGCACCTTCTTCGCCGGCACGCCCGTGTGCTGGGCCAGCTCCTCCGGGGTCGGCTCGCGCCCCATCTCGCTCGTGAGGTTGCGGTTCACCCGCGAGATGCGGTTCAGCGTCTCCACCATGTGCACGGGGATCCGGATCGTCCGCGAGTGGTCCGCGATGGCCCGGGTGATCGCCTGGCGGATCCACCAGGTGGCGTACGTCGAGAACTTGAAGCCGCGGCGATACTGGAACCGGTCCACCGCCTTCATGAGCCCAATGTTGCCTTCCTGGACCAGGTCCAGGAGGGAGAGATCGCTCCCGAGGTACCGCGTGGCCACCGAGACCACGAGCCGGAGGTTCGCCTCCATCAGCTCGCGCTTGGCCTGCCGCACGATCCGATCGCTCCGGTCGATCTCCGTGATCGCGATCTCGAGGGGCCGGCGAGGCAGACCCGCCAGGCGCTCCAGCTCCCGGAGCTCGCCCCTGGCCGCCCGGCCGGGCTTCCGCTTGACGTGTCCGGCCGCGTCGACGATCCGCGCGTGGTGCCGGCGGACGCGCCCAACCAGCTGGTCGATGAGCGCCGGCTTGAGCGGCATCTCGCCGACCACCCGCTGGATCGCCTCGCGGTTGGCCGCGATCCACTTCTGATAGTTGGCGCGCGCGGAGGCGCTCCGACGTCGGGCGCCGAGGGCCGCCTCCAGGCGCTCAATCTCCCGGCTGAGCCGCCGGAGCCGCGCGAAGGCCAGCAGGACGGACCTGACCTCGGCGGTGTCGGGCTCGCCGCCTTCCGGCAGCACGATCACGTCGTCCGGAGCGATCTGCTCGTGGCGGAGCCGGTCGCCGACCTCGACGAGGGAGCGGACCGCCATCGGGATGCCGACCAGCGCGCGGCGCAGCCGGATCTGGCCCTCCTCGATCCGCCGGCCGATCTCGACTTCCTGGCGCGCGGTCAGCAGGGGGACCTTGCCGATCTCCTTCAGGTAGAGCCGGACCGGGTCCGTCCCCTTGGCGGCGAGCGGTTCGAGCGCCTCGGCGACGGGCGGCGTCTCGAGCGCCGCCTGCAGCACGTCCGCCGTGGGCTCCTCCACCGCGAGGGGCGCCTTGTCCAGCTCCTGAGTCGTCTCGCCTACCGGTTCCCTGAAAGTCATCGCCCTCACCGCCCCGCTACCTGCCAAGGGCCTCAACTATTTGACGTGCGACGGCCTGGTTTCGTTTCGCGCGCGGCACCCCTCCTGACGAACGCGTGCCGCGGGTTCTGGGTTCCGCGTGGGCCATCGACCTGGGCGACGGCCTCCGGTGCCCTGGCCCACACCGAACCGACTCGACAGGCGTGGTCCCGAAGCGCACGGGACTACAGGCGAATGCCCCCCCGGGGGGCCCAGACCGGACCCCGACGGCCGAGACCCCGTCGCCGCGGCCAGCCTGACACCCGCCGTCTTTAGATGGCGGAGGGGTGCGGACTATTCAGCTCGCCGGGGAGTCTGCTATCATTCCGCGTTCGGGAGGCGGAATGCAGGCAGAAGTCTTAGCGGTCGGCTCGGAACTCCTCCTCGGCCAGATCGTCGACACCAACTCTGCCGTCATCGCCCGGCAGCTGGCCGCGATCGGGCTCGACCTCTACTACAAGACGACCGTCGGGGACAACCTCTCCCGGGTGGCGGCCGCCCTCCGCCAGGCCCTCGGCCGCTCGCAGGTCGTCCTGACGACGGGCGGCATCGGGCCCACCGCGGACGACATCACCCGCGAGGCCGTCGCCGCCGCCACGGACCGGGAACTCGTCTTCTCCGACCACCTGATGGCCCAGATCGAGGCGTTCTTCGCGGCGCGCGGGGGGCAGGTGTCCCCCTCGAACCGCCGCCAGGCGTTCATTCCCGCGGGCGCGATCGCCGTGGAGAACCCCGTCGGCACGGCGCCGGCCTTCATCGTGGAGGTCGGCGACCGATGCGTGATCACCTTGCCCGGCGTGCCGCGGGAGATGGAATACCTCCTGGTCAACCGGGTCATTCCCTACCTACGCGGGCGGTACGGCCTCAAGGGCGAGATCCGCCTGCGCGTGCTCAAGATCGTGGGCCTCGGGGAGAGCCGGGTGGGCGAGTTGATCGCCGACTTCATGGAAAAGGGGCGGAACCCGACCGTGGGGACGCTTGCCCATCTCGGGCAGGTCGACCTGCGGATCGCCGCCAAAGGCGCCGACGCCGCCGAGGCCGAGGCGCTGATCGCGCCCGTCGAGGCGGAGATCCGGCGGCGGCTCGGGGACCTGATCTTCGGTGCGGACGCCGACACGCTGGAGAGCCAGGTCGGCGCCCGCCTCAACGCCCTCGGGGCCCGCCTTGGGCTGGCGGAGCTCGGCAGCGGAGGCGTGGTCGGCGAGCGCTTCGCCGCCGGCGTTGCCGGCGGCTTCGCGGGCGGCGTCATCCTCGCCGAGCCGTCGGGGGCGGCGCGGATCGGGGCCGATCTCGGCGCCGTCCTGGGGGCGGAGGACCGCGCCCGGGCGCTCGCCCGGGCGGCCGCGCTCTGGGCGGGCGTCCGGGTGGGCGCGGCGACCTACTTCGAGGACGTGCCCACCGTGGCCCCGCCGGTCACGCTGGTGGCGATCGCCGTCTCCGTCGACGGCCAGGCCGATGCGCGCGCGTACCGCTTCGGCGGCGACCTGCCCTCGATGCGGATCCGCGCCGCGACCTTCCTGCTCGACCTCGTCCGCCGATCGCTGCCGGCGCCGCGCTGACGCGGCCTTTGTCCTTGTGGACGCGGCCCGGCGGTGCGTACTCTCTAGATGCTCCATGAGGACGCCGGTCCCCCGTCGGACGGACGCGACGACGATCACCCCGAGCGCCAGCTACAGCCTCACCGTCCGCGTCGAGATCGCCCACAAGCCGGGGATGCTCGGGCGGGTCGCCTCGGCCATCGGCGAGGCCGGGGGGGACATCGGCGCCGTCGACCTCGTCGACACCACCCGCGCGCGCGTGGTGCGGGACATCACGATCAGCGCGCGGGACAGCGAGCACGGCCTGCAGATCGTGGCGCGCCTCAAGCGCCTGGCCGGGGCCCGGGTCGTCAGCGTCTCCGACCGCACCTTCCTGATGCACCTCGGAGGCAAGATCGAGATCCATAACAAGGTGCCGCTCCGCACGCGGGATGACCTCTCGATGGCGTACACGCCGGGCGTGGCGCGCGTCTGCCTCGCCATCCGCGAGGACGTCGAGCGGGTGTTTGCGCTGACCATCAAGCAGAATTCGGTCGCCGTCGTCACCGACGGTACCGCGGTGCTGGGGCTCGGCGACATCGGGCCCGAGGCGGCGCTGCCGGTGATGGAAGGCAAGGCGATGCTCTTCAAGGAGTTCGCCGACGTCGACGCGTTCCCGATCTGTCTGGCGACCAAGGACCCCGAGAAGATCGTCGAGACCGTCAAGCTGATCGCGCCCGGCTACGGCGGGATCAACCTGGAGGACATCGCGGCCCCCCGCTGCTTCGAGATCGAGGAGCGCCTGCGCAAGGAGCTCGACATCCCCGTCTTCCACGACGACCAGCACGGGACCGCGGTCGTCGTGCTGGCGGCGCTCCTCAACGCCCTCCGCATCGTCCGCAAGGAGCTCCGGCGGCTCCGCGTGGTCGTGTCGGGCGTCGGCGCGGCGGGCACGGCCACCGTGAAGACCCTGCTCACGAGCGGCGTCACCCAGGTCATCGGCGTGGACGAGCACGGCACGCTCTACCGCGGGCGCCGAATCGGGATGGACTCCATGAAGGCGTGGGTGGCGGCGGCGACGAACCCGCGCAACCTCCGCGGGAGCCTCGGCGACGCGTTGGCGGGCGCGGACGTCTTCATCGGGCTCTCGGTGCCCGGCGTCCTCGCCGTGCGGGACATCCGGCGCATGGCGCGCGATCCCGTCGTGTTCGCGATGGCGAACCCCGTGCCCGAGATCCAGCCGGAGCTGGCCGAGCGCCACGCGCGGGTGATGGCGACCGGCCGCTCGGACTACCCGAACCAGATCAACAACGTGCTCTGCTTTCCCGGCTTCTTCCGCGGCCTGCTCGACTCGCGGGCGCGCATGGTCAACGACGAGATGAAGCTCGCCGCCGCCCACGCGATCGCCGCCTGCGTCAGCCGGAGCGAGCTCGGCCCCGAGTACATCATCCCGAGCGTGTTCAACAGGGCGGTGGCGCCGGCGGTGGCGGAGGCGGTCGCGCGCGCCGCCCACCGGACGGGCGCCGCGCGTCGCCGGCGCCGCGTCGGCCTGCCCCGATTCTAGTGCCGGCCGGGCGTCCGCGCTGGTCCGTGGTCATCCCCGCCTTCAACGAGGAGGCGCGCCTGCCCCCGTACCTCGACGAGGTCGTCACGTTCCTCGCCGGGCGCGGGGAGGCCTGGGAGGTCATCGTGGTCGACGACGGGAGCGCCGACCGGACGGCGGCGGTCGTCCGCGCGGCCGCCATGCGGTCTCCCGGAGTCCGCCTGCTACGGCTGCCTGCCAACCGCGGCAAGGGCGCGGCGGTGCGGGCCGGGATGCTCGCCGCGCACGGCGACTTCCGGCTGTTCGCCGACGCCGACGGCGCCACGCCGATCGGCGAGCTGAAACGGCTCGAGGCCGCCTTCGGGGACGGCGCGGACGTGGTCATCGGGTCGCGCGCGCTCGCCGATCCCGCGGTCTGTGTCCGGGCGCGGCGCCATCGCCGGTGGGCGGGGCGGGTGTTCAACGCCGTCGTGCGCGGCGCCGGGCTCCGCCAGGTCGCCGACTCCCAGTGCGGGTTCAAGGCCTTCCGCGCGCCCTGCGCCGAGGCGCTCTTCGCCGCGCTCGAGACGACCGGGTTCGGCTTCGACGTGGAGCTCCTCCTGCGCGCGGGCCGCCATGGCTACCGGGTCGCCGAGGTGGCCGTCAACTGGACGGACCGCCCGGGCGGGAAGGTCGGGGTGCTGCGCCACGGGCCCGCGATGCTCTGGCAGATCCTGCGGGCGCGCCGTCGCCTCGGGCGGGCGTGACCGCCGCGGCGTTGCCGGCTCCGCCCCCCGCCCGGGCGCGCTGATGCGGCTCGCGCGTCGGGTGGCGGCCATCGACCCCTTCCTCGCCGTCGAGGTGTTCGAGCGCGCCCAGGCGCTCGAGCGCCAGGGCGTCGACGTCGTCCACTTCGAGTTCGGCGAGCCGGACTTCGAGACACCGGCGGCCGTTCAGGAGGCGGCGCAGCGAGCGATCAAGGACGGCCGGACCAAGTACGCGGCGAGCCTCGGCCTCCTGCCGCTCCGGGAGGCGATCGCCGAGCACTACCTGCGCACGTACGGGGTGACGGTCTCCCCGGATCGGATCCTCGTGACGGCGGGCACCTCGCCGGCCATGCTGCTGTTGTTCGGCGCCCTCCTCGACCCCGGCGACGAGGTGATCCTGTCCGATCCGCACTACGCCTGCTATCCCAACTTCGTCCGCTACGCCGAGGGCACGCCGGTCTGCGTCGAGGTCGAGGAGGCCGACGGCTTCCAGTACCAGCCGGCGGCGATCCGGGCCCGCCTGACGGCCCGCACCCGCGCGATCCTGATCAACTCGCCGGCCAACCCGACCGGGACGCTCCTGGCCGCCGACCGCATGGCCGCCATCGCGGAGCTCGGCCCCACCGTCGTCTCCGACGAGATCTACCACGGCCTCACCTACGAAGGCCGGGAGCGATCCATCCTCGAGTTCACCGACCAGGCCTTCGTGCTCAACGGGTTTTCCAAGGCCTTCGCGATGACGGGCTGGCGGCTCGGCTACGTCATCGCGCCCGGCGACGCCATCCGGGCGCTCCAGAAGGCCTACCAGAACTTCTTCATCTCGACGAACGAGTTCGTGCAGTGGGCCGGCCTGGCGGCGCTGCGCGAGGCCCGGGAGGAGACCTCTCGCTTCCGGGCGATCTTCGACGAGCGCCGGCGGGCGATGCTGGACGGGCTCCGGGCCATCGGCTTCTCGGTCGGCTTCGAGCCGACCGGCGCGTTCTACGTGTTCGCGAACGCGCGCCGGTACACCGCCGATTCGCTCGCCTTCGCCTGGGAGCTCCTCGACCGCGCCCACGTCGCCGTGACGCCCGGCATCGACTTCGGCCAACACGGCGAGGGCTACCTGCGTTTCTCCTACGCCTCGTCCGTCGCGCGGATCGGCGAGGGGCTCCGTCGGATCGGCGAGTTCCTCAGGGCGCGGCCCGGAGGCGGGTGACCCCTCCCCCGCACGGGCGGCCCATGCTGACCGCGCGCGGCGCCCCCCTGGCCCTGCTGGTCGTCTTCCTGGCGATCGCGGGCACCGTCCTCCTGTGGGTCCGGACCGACCAGCGCCCGCCGGCCTGGGACTACGCCAACCACCTCGAGCGCATGGTCGCGTGCGCGGACGATCTGGCCGCGGGGCGGCTGCGCGCGATCCTCGAGCGGTCGTCCTTCTACCCGCCGCTGGTGCCGTGCGCGGCGAGCCTCCTGTACCGCCTGATGCCGTCCGACGCCGCCGCCGCCCAGGTCACGATCCTCCTCTTCCTCGGCCTGGGCGTGGTCGCCACGTACCTTCTGGGCCGCCGGTTCTTCGATCCCACTGCGAGCGCCGTCGCCGCCGTCATGTTCGCGACGGCGCCCTTCGTCGTCTTCTCGACCCTCAACTTCCAGCTCGACCTGCCGCTCGCCGCCGTGGCGGCGCTCTTTCTCTACGTCCTGCTCCGCACCGAGGAGTTCAGGTCGATCCCGTGGTCGGTCGCGGCGGGCGTGGTCGGTGCGATCGGGCTCCTGACGAAGCCGCCGTTCGCCGTCTTCGCGCTTCCGCCGGCGCTGATGCTGGCGTGGCCGGCACTCCGGCGTCGGCGGCCGGGCCCCCTCCTCGCGGCGGCCGCGGTCGCGCTCGCCCTCTGCCTGCCGTGGTACGGGCTCCGCGCCTTCGGGCTCCCGGCCCAGCTCCTGAACCGCTCGTTCCGACAGGCAGCCGAGCAGGGGTCGCCGCCCGTCGGGACCGTCGCGGGGTTCCTCGCGTATCCGCGGAGCTTCGCGAGCCAATTCGGGGCCCTGGCGGTGCTGCTGTTCCTTGG
>Ga0137415_10005831_pt1 | contig 12182 bp, 11 predicted proteins | sample CZODoug3_1_1_16f_FD_183082 | JGI IMG/M metagenome (GOLD analysis project Ga0137415, IMG submission 183082) | Vadose zone soil fungal communities from Angelo Coast Range Reserve, California, USA - CZODoug3_1_1_16fungal (Hybrid Assembly) | ecosystem: Environmental > Terrestrial > Soil > Vadose...
GCGATGTATCACGCCAAGCGCATCGGCGGCGACCGCCTCGAGCTGTTCAAGCCCTCGATGCGCGCGCGCCAGACCGACCGGCTCACGCTCGAATCGGAGCTGCGGCGGGCGCTCGAGCGCGACGAGATCACCATCCTCTATCAGCCGATCGTACGGCTGGAAGACCGCTCGGTGGCCGGCTTCGAGGCGCTGGCGCGCTGGGACCATCCCAAGATGGGCCGCACCTCGCCTTCCGAGTTCATCGCCGTCGCCGAGGAAATCGGGCTGATCGTCGATCTCGGCATGTTCGTGCTGGAGCGCACCGCCCGCCAGCTCGCAAGCTGGCAGCGCACGCTGCGCCAGCGCGACCAGATCTTCGCCAGCGTCAACGTCTCGTCGCGGCAATTGCTGCGGCAGGACCTCATCCATGATCTGCGCACCGTGATCGCGCGCTCGGGGCTCGCGCGCGGCACGCTCAAGCTCGAGCTGACGGAATCGCTGGTAATGGAGAATCCCGAGCACGCCGCGCAGATGCTGCAGCGCATCCGCGAGCTCGGCGCGGGCCTGGCGCTCGATGATTTCGGCACCGGGCACTCCTCGCTCGCCTATCTGCAGCGGTTCCCGTTCGACACCATCAAGATCGACCAGTCGTTCGTGCGCGCCAACGGCAAGGGCGCGCGCCCGGTGATCCTGCGCTCGATCGTTGCGCTCGCACATGATCTCGGCATGGAGGTGGTAGCGGAAGGCGCGGAGACCGATTCCGACGCGGTCGAGCTCTACCAGCTCGGCTGCGAATATGCGCAGGGCTTCCATTTCGGTGAGCCCATGAGCGCCGACGACGCGCGCGCGCTGCTGCTGGCCGAGAGCCCGCGGGAGCCGAGCGAGCCGGCGCGCAAGCGCAGCGTGCAGTAGGATGGGTTGAGCAGCGCGTCCGAGGTCTATCCACACGACGCAGACGCGGTGGCGCTGCGATACCCATCAGCTTCGTGCCGCGGGAGAGGTGATGGGTATCGCGCGCAAGAGCGCGCTCAACCCATCCTACGGAAGCGTCAAGCGTGGCCGGCTTCGCTCGAGAGCATGCCGAGGCCGACGCCGATCTTCTTGAGCGCCTTCTCGTATTTGCCGCCGGTATCGCCGCCGAAGATCAGCTCGGCGTCGGCAGCGCAATGCAGCCAGCCGTTATGCTGGATCTCGTTCTCGAGCTGGCCGGGCGCCCAGCCGGAATAGCCGAGCGCCAGGATGGCGCTCCTGGGGCCGTCGCCGCGCGCGATCGCCTTGAGGATGTCGAGCGTCGCGGTCAAGCAGATGCCTGCGGCGTCGTCGATCGGCAGCGTCGAATTCTCGATGAAGAAGTCGCTCGAATGCAGCACGAAGCCGCGCTGGGTATCGACCGGTCCGCCCTTGAGCACCTTGACCCCGCCGGCCTGCATCGGAAGCTGGATCAGGTCGGCGGCGGGGATGACCTCGAGCTGCACCAGGAGATCGGGGAAGCTGATATGCGCCGCCGGCTGATTGACGATGATGCCCATGGCACCTTCGGTCGAATGGGCGCAGACGTAGATCAGGCTGCGGGCGAAGCGCTCGTCGCCCATCGACGGCATCGCGATCAGCATCTGCCCGTCGAGATAGCCGCGCTTGACGCTCTTGCGCGATTTGGATTTGGCCGGCTTGCCCGACGCCATGGGTTCGCGCGCAGGCGCATCATGATCGGTATCGGGCGCGTGCGTCCCGCTCTCGTCGCGCATGCCGGTCTTGCGGCTGAACTTCATGTCGAAATGCTACCTGATTGGCTGCCGATTGCAAACGCCGCCCCTGGCCGAAACCGTTCACGGCATTCATTCATCTTTAGGCACATCCTAAGGCACCCGTGCAAATTCCATGCATCCTTTGTGCCACACCGCACCAATGACACACGACGATGGCGCGATATGTGTCTTTTTCGTGTAGCCTTTTCGTGCAACTTTCCGGAACGCCCAGGTTTTCGGAGCGTGTCTCGCCGCGACGCCAAGCCGGCTCACGATGAATTCAATGGCGCGTCGAAAGTTTCTCACATAGATGCGCCATCATGATGACCGGAATTGAAGGACCGCCAGCAACTGCCGGATCGCGCGCGTCGCATTTTGCCGCAGCAGGCTTTTGCGCTCTTGGTCTCCTCGGCGTACTCGACACCAACGCGGCCAGGGCGGGCGACGCATCACCGTGGAACGGCGATGCGCGCGGCGCCGTGCGTCTCATTGCGGGCGGGCCGGCTGATCCCGACACGCCCATCCATGCCGGCGTCGAGATGAGGTTGGAACCGGGCTGGCACACCTATTGGCGCTATCCCGGCGACGCCGGCGTGCCGCCGCACTTCGACTTTGCGGGATCGCAGAACGTCGCAACGGTCACCGTGCTGTGGCCGGCGCCGCGGAAGATCCAGGAGCAGGGCATGACCGCGATCGGTTATGTCGGCGACGTGGTCTGGCCGCTCGCGATCGTGCCGCAGAACCGGGACAAGCCGGTGACGCTGCGGCTCAAGCTCGACTATGCGGTGTGCGAGAAGCTGTGCGTGCCGGCGGAAGGCAGGGCGGAACTGGAGCTGACCGGCGATCATGCGGCGGCCGCTGCCGTGCTCGCGCGCGCGCAGGCGCAGGTGCCGAAGAAATCCGTGCTGGGCGACAGCGCCCCCTTGGCCATTCGGGCGATCCGGCGCGAGCGCGGCGCGGCACGGCCGCGCGTCGTCGTCGACGTGGCAGCGCCGGCCGGAAGCGACGTCGCATTGTTCGTCGAGGGGCCGAGCCCGGATTGGGCTTTGCCGGTGCCGATGGCGATCGGCGGCGCGCCCGATGGCCTGCAGCGCTTCGCTTTCGACCTCGATGGCGCGCCGCCCGGGGCGAAGTACGACGGCGCGCGCGTCACGTTCACGGCCGTCGCGGGGAACAGCGCGATCGAGGTCTCGACCCATCTCGACTAATTCGCCGGGCACCAGCCTTCTGTGATTTGCCATGTCCTTGTCGGAAAACCGGCTCCCACTTTTCCGGGACATGCGCTAGAACTTCAGAAGTTCAAACGTCAGCGAGAGGATGAGAGTCATGACCATCAAGGTCGGCGATCGATTGCCCGAGGCCAAATTTCGCGTGATGACGTCGGAGGGACCGGCGTGGAAGACGACCGACGAAGTTTTCAAGGGCAAGAAGGTCGCGCTGTTCGCGGTGCCCGGCGCCTTCACCGGCACCTGCCACAAAATGCACGTTCCCTCGATCCTGCTGAACGCCGATGCCATCAAGGCCAAGGGCGTCAACACGATCGCAGTGACCTCCGTCAATGACGTGTTCGTCATGGACGCCTGGAAGAAGGCCACGCTCGCCGACAAGCTCGAATTCCTGGCCGACGGCAATGGCGAATTCGCCAAGGCGATCGACCTCGCCTTCGACGGCTCCGGCAACGGGCTGGGCACCCGCTCGAAGCGTTACGCAATGGTGGTCGAGGACGGGGTGGTGAAGACACTCAATATCGAAGAAAGCCCGGGCAAGGTCGAAGTGTCCGGCGGCGACGCGCTGCTCAAGGCGCTTTGATCACCTCAGGACGAGGTCCTTCGCATCCTTCGAGACGCATCGCAGCTGGCGCTGCGATGCTCCTCAGGATGAGGCCCATCGTTGTGGCTTCACAAGCTCTCAGGGTGATCCGCCCTCACCCGGCCGCGACCCGGGTGAGGTCCTTCACCCGCTTGTCGTGGGCAAGGGAGGCCTTGGCGCCGGTGGTCTTGGTGAGGAGGTCGAGCGTCTCCTCGTCATCATCCCGCACCGGCGTGAGCGCCTGATCCATGTAGCGGTGGCGGTTCGGGTCGCGCTCGATGCGACGCTTGAGCTTGAGCATCCACCAGATCGTCGACAACAGCGCCAGATTGTTGGTGATCATCGCGGAGACATAGCACCGATAGAACCGGAACGCCGATTCCGCCGGCAGGCCGGGCCGGCGCTCGTCGCGGTGCTTGAGTCGGAACAACCCGCTCTGCAGCGGATGCACCTTCTCGAACTGCATCATGGTCGTGAACTGCACCAGCACCTTCATGAAGCTCAGCATCGGGATGCCGGTCACGAGCGCGCGCCGCAGCAGCGTCTCGATGTGCTTCGGCGTGTAGTAGATCGACCACGCCTCATGATAGATCGCCTCCAGCTCCTCCCGCGTCATCTTTTGATGGTCGGTGACGGCATGCTCGAGGTCGTATTTGTTGAGGTCGGCGTCCATGTCGACACCCTTCCTCCACAGCGCCTGATGATCCTCGGAGCCGGGAAGCGGGGTGAGGATATTGAACTCGAGCATGTCGAGCGGAAGCTCGCGCTGGATGATCTCGATGTCGCGCCGGATCGATTCCGGCGTGTCGCCGGGGAAGCCGAGGATATAGCCCGCATAGACGAAGACGCCCTGCGCCTTCCAGGCCAGCAGCATCTTGCGGTACTCGGCGATCTTGTTCTGCTTCTTCTTGGCGGCGGCCAGATTGTCCGGGTTGACGTTCTCGAGCCCGATGAACACGCGCGTGACGCCCGCGCGCTTCGACTTCTCTATGAAGTTCGGAATCTTGTGGCACATCGTGTCGACCTGGATCATCAGGCCGAGCGGAATCTTGTCGACCTCGCGCAGCTTCGCGAGCCGGTCGTAGAGCGCTTCCCACTCCTTGTTGCGGGCGAAATTGTCGTCGGTAATGAAGAAGCGGGAGATGCCCTGGGCCCAATTGTCGCGCACGATCTTCTCGATGTCGTCGGGCGAGCGATAGCGGGACTTGCGCCCCTGCACATTGATGATGGTGCAGAACGAGCACTGGAACGGGCAGCCGCGACCGGCATCGAAGCTGGTATTGGTGCCGGCGGTCCGGGTGACGAATTGACGCGGCAGGAACGGGATCGGCGTTCCTCCGATCGACGGCAGGTCCTTCATGAAGTTGTAGAGCGGCTTCAGACGGCCCTGCGCGGCGTCCTTGAGTACCTCCTCGAGCCGCTCCTCGGCCTCGCCGGCGAAGATGGAAATACCGAGCTCGCGCAGACGGTCGAGCTCGATGGCCTTGCCGTCGAGCATCGACAGGCAGCCGGACACATGAAACCCGCCGAGTGCCATCGGAATGCCGGCCGCACGCAGAGGTCGCGCAAGATCGAGCGCGCGCGGGTACTGGTTCGACTGCACCCCCACGAGCGCCAGCAGCCCGAAATTACCATTGCGCTGGAAGCGCCGGATCAGCGCCGGGATGTTGACGCGGGTGTTGGTCTCGTCGATGAGATCGATGTCGATCTCGACGTCCTCGCCCAGCACCTTGCGCTCGATGCAGTCGAGGGCAAGACCATAGACCGAGGCCAGCGAATTGGACGGAATCAACGCCCGCCACCAGCGGATGACGTATCCGTCGTCGTGGTAGTGCGATGGCTTGATCAGGACGAGCTGGAAGCGGCGCTTCTTTGCCGTCTTCCCACCCCAAAGCGATGTTGCCAAACTGAACTCCACGAGCCCCACGGGTCCGACCTCAGGACGCACCATAGCACGCGGCAAGTCCGCCGATCATCAGTAAATCGTCGGCAATATGCTGCTTTGGGGGTGGCGCGGACCTGTGCGGACAAGATCACGCGCCTAAACAGGCGCTTAGGCCAAAGTCGCTACTCAATCTGAACTGATCTTGGCCGCCGGCCGTTTTGGCCCCGGTCGCGCCTCCTGCAATCCCTCGCGCGCCAGCTGGTCGGCCCGCTCGTTAAGGTCGTGGCCGGCATGCCCCTTGACCCAATGCCAGCGCACGCGGTGCTGCGCCACGAGCGCATCGAGCCGCTGCCACAGGTCGACGTTCTTGACCGGCTTCCTGTCGGCGGTCCGCCAGCCGTTGCGCTTCCATTGATTGATCCACGACATCACGCCGTTGCGCAGGTATTGGCTGTCGGTGTGGATGTCGACGAGGCATGGCCGCTTGAGCGCCTCGAGGGCGGAGATCGCCGCCATCAGTTCCATGCGATTGTTGGTGGTGTGGGCCTCGCCGCCCTTCAATTCCTTCACGGTAGCGCCGAAGGCGAGGATCGCGCCCCAGCCGCCCGGGCCGGGATTGCCCGAGCAGGCGCCGTCGGTGTGGACAACGACGTGCGGCTCGCTCATGCAGTGAGTTCCGATGCAACGAACTCCGCATTCACGCACGGGGACAGGAGCCTAAGTGGGGATGCTTGCGCAGGTGGGCTCCCTCTCCCACGCACCCTGGGCTTGCCCAGGGTGCGTCTTGAAGCTCGCGCAAGTCGGGCAAGCCCGACTTGCGTGGGAGAGGGTTGGGGTGAGGGAGCGCACCGACCTTGCGGCGACTTTGTTCTTCTCATTTCTAAATTCCGTAGTCGCGCACGCTCGTGACGGCCTGGTGGAAGCGCAGCTTACGCACGTATTCCAGCGGATCCTTCGGTCGCACCAGGGCGCCCGGCGGCACGTCGAACCAGTCGACCAGCCGCGTCAGCAAAAAACGCATCGCCGCGCCGCGGGCGAGCAAGGGCAGCGCGTCGCGCTCCTGATCGCTCAACGGCCGCACCTGCGCATAGGCCTGCAGGAGGCTCCTGCCCTTGGTGACGTTGTAGGAGTGATCGGTCTCGAAGCACCATGCGTTGAGGCAGATGGCGACGTCGTAGGCGAGCGCGTCGGTGCAGGCGAAGTAGAAATCGATCAGCCCGGAGAGCTTGTTGCCGAGGAAGAACACGTTGTCGGGAAAGAGATCGGCGTGGATGACGCCTTGCGGCAGGTCGCGCGGCCACGCCGCCTCGAGCTGATCGAGCTCGGTAGCGAGGAAGGCCTGCAAGCCTTGCCGCACCTCATTCGCGCGCGCGCGACAATGCTGGTAGAGCGGCCGCCAGCCTTCGACCGACAACGCATTGGCCCGGCTGCCGCCGAAATCGAGCCCGGCGAGGTGGAGCTTCGCCAGCGCCGCGCCGAGCGCCGCGCAATGGCCCGCCGTGGGGCGGCGGATCCACATGCCATCCAGAAAGGTGATCATCGCCGCCGGCCGGCGGGCGACCTTGCCCAGCACTTCACCCTGGCGGTTCTTGACCGGCTGCGGACAGGTGATGCCGCGCGCGTGCAGATGCTCCATCAGGCCGAGGAAGAACGGCAGGTCCTTCGCCGCGACCCGCTTCTCGTAGAGGGTGAGAATGAAATAGCCGCGGCTGGTATGGACGAGAAAGTTCGAATTCTCGACCCCTTCCGCGATGCCCTTGTAGGCAAGCAATTCGCCGACGTCGTAGCCGGCGAGAAAGGACCCGAGATCCTCCGCCGCTACATCGGTGTAGACGGCCACTGCGACCCTCCGGGAATGGCAAAATAGCGAGTAGCGAATCGCGAATATACTATTCGCCGCTCGCTGTTCGCCACTCGCTATTTGCTGTCGGCTATTCCGCCGCCTCGTTTCCGCGCAGCACCCGCGGCAGCGGAAAGAACATGTCTTCGTCGGCGGTCGTGACGGTGTCGACACTGACCGTGTAATGTTCGGCGAAGGCGCCGATGACCTCCTCGACCAGCACTTCCGGCGCGGAGGCCCCGGCGGTGATGCCGATGCTCGTGATCGCATCGAACATCGACCAGTCGATGTCCTTGGCGCGCTCGACCAGCGCGGCGCGCGCGCAGCCGGCGCGCTCGGCCACTTCTTTCAAGCGCTGGGTGTTGGAGGAATTGGGCGAGCCGACCACCACCATGGCATCGACCATCGGCGCCACCTTCTTGACCACCTCCTGGCGATTGGTGGTGGCGTAGCAGATGTCTTCCTTGTGGGGGCCGTGGATCGACGGAAAGCGCACCTTGAGCGCCGCCACGATGTCGGCGGTATCGTCGACCGAGAGCGTGGTCTGCGTGACATAGGCGAGGTTGCCGGGATCGCGCGGCTTGAAGCTCGCGACCGCCGCGACCGATTGGACCAGCGTGATGATGCCGGCGGGAAGCTGCCCGATGGTTCCCACCACCTCGGGGTGGCCGGCATGCCCGATCAGCACGATCTCGCGCCCACGCTTATGGTGGATCTCGGCCTCGCGATGAACCTTGGTGACCAGCGGGCAGGTGGCGTCGAGGGCGAAGAAATTGCGGTTGCGCGCCTCCGCCGGGATCGACTTCGGCACGCCATGGGCGGAAAAGATCACCGGCGCGTCGGTATCCGGAATCTCATCGAGCTCCTCCACGAACACGGCACCCTTGGCCTTGAGGCTCTCGACCACGTAGCGGTTGTGCACGATCTCGTGGCGCACATAGACCGGAGCGCCGTAGCGCACGAGCGCCCGCTCGACGGAATCGATGGCGCGCACGACCCCGGCGCAGAATCCGCGCGGCGAGCACAGCAGCACCTTCAGCGGGGGCTTTTGCCCGCTTTCAGCCACTTCGGCGGGGGTCATACGAACCTCGGTTCCGGCACGTCACGGACATGGACGTATGCCCGCGCCCTGTCAAGCGAGGCGCGGTAGCGCCACCCGTGCAGGTATGATCTGGTGCGACCGGACCGTGCGGGACGCAGATTCCCGCCATACGGTTGCAGGTTCCCGCGATACGGTTAAGGAGAATTTGTGCGCTGCATCACGGTCATCGACGGATCGAGGATCGCCTGCGGCAGGTCTCGTGAAGAACTCGACCCAACCTATGTTCTCGACCAAACCTACTTTCCTGCAAGCCAGGCGTCGTAGCGCGCGTAGATCTGCTCGGTGTGCGGCGAGCCGTCGCGATAGACGACCGGCGCGAGCAGACGGTTGGCGGCGGCGAGGCGCGCGGCCATGTAGCGATAGGCCTCCGGATAGATCGAAAGGTCCGACGCCTTGAACAGCTTGTCGAAACCTTCCGACGGCTCCACCGGGTCGAGCCGGTCGCGCTCGTAGATCGCCGTGCGCTCGAGGATGGTCCAGCGCGCATCTTTGCGCGCGAGCCGGTCGAGAAAGCGGGCATAGGACGTCATGTCGGCAAGCACGCCGCCGATCTTCTGGCGCACCAGGATGACGACGTTGGTTTCGGCCACCGCGCGGTCGCCGGTGACGCGCACGACCGACGGAAAAATATGATGCTTGGACCGCTGGCCCGCCTCGTAGCCCTGTCGGCAGCGGTCGACGAATTCGCGATAGGGGCCGCTGAACCAGGACACCGCGATCTCGCCGTCGGGCCCGAAGGTCGCGAGCAACTCCGGCCATTTGCCTTGATCGCGATAGAGGCCCCAGCTCTGGATCAGCTCGGCACAGGCGTATTTGTCGTTGGTGTCCATCTTGCTTCGTCCTTGACGCCAGCGCGAATAGCGAATGGCCAATAGCGAATAACTGCGGCGAGGTCGCTACTCGCTACGCGCCATTCGCTGTTCGCGCAATTGGTCTTTGCCGCGACGCTTGCTAAGAAGGCGAGGCATGAAAGCGATCGTCATTCACGGCTACGGCGGACCGGACGTTCTGAAGTATCAGGACGTACCGGATCCGCCACCGCGCGCCGGCGAAATCCGCATCCGGGTTCACGCCGCCACGGTCAATCGCGTACTCGACGTGAGCCTGCGCGCCGGCAAGGAAGGCGCGCGTGGGCCTGTGCTTCCGCTCATTCCCGGCGTCGATTGCGCGGGCGTCATCGATGCCGTCGGGCGTGGCGTCACCAGATGGCGCGCGGGCATGCGGGTGGCCGCGGCTGGCGTGATGCCGCTGGACATCTGTGCCGAGGATGGCGCGGGTTATGCGGGGCCGACCGGCATGATGGGCATCAAGCGGCCGGGCGGCTTTGCCGACATGGTGGTGGTGCCGGCCTGTGCCGCGATCGCGCTTCCCGATGCGCTCGACTTCCACCACGCCGCCGTGGTGATGCGCCATGTGCCGACCGCCTGGAATCTGCTGTGCAACGTGGCCGAGCTCAAAGCCGGAGAGACCGTGCTGGTCATGGGCGCCGGCGGCAATCTCGGCTCGGTCGGCATCCAGATCGCCAAGAACGTGATCGGCGCCAAGGTGATCGCGGCGGCCGGCTCGGACGATCGCGTGGAGATGGGCCTTGAGCTCGGCGCCGATTACGCCGTCAACTACAACACCCACGACCTCACCGCCGAGGTGTTGAAGCTCACCGGCGGCCGGGGCGTCGATGTGCTCTACGACAACATCGCCAATCCCAAGATACTGCCGCAGGCTTTCCATGCCGTCGGCTTCGGCGGCCGCGTGGTGACCGCCGGCGCCCATGCCGGCCCCGATGTGACCATCGATTTCTCCCACCTCTACCACAAGCAGATCACCATCAAGGGCCGGCCCGGCTATCACCCGCCCGACGTGCCGAGATGTTTAGCCGCCGCGGCGCAGGGCAAGGTCAAGGCACAGATCGAGCGCGTCCTGCCGCTGTCGCAGGCGGCCGAGGCCCACCGCCTGGTCGAAACCGGCGAGTCTCTGGGCAAGATCGTGCTCGACCCGACCCTGTCGTAGCCCGGATGGAGCCAACGGATCCGCGCGAAGCGCGGCCCGATGACAGGCTCCGCGAAATCCGGGATTCGGGCCCGTGCCGGACTATCCCGCATTGCGCCATGGCGCGTCGCAGACGCGCGTGAACGCGCTTATGGCTCCATGCGCGCTACGGCCCCTTGTCGGTGGCTACGCCCATTGCGCGCCGCAGGCGTGAGCGCCTATATTATGGGTCATTCCCCGTCATCCCCGATGACACCAGCTTCGCCACCCAGGGCGGGCGAAGCGCAGAGGAGACTTACCCATGGTAGCAGCACCGCTGATGCCCAAGGCGACGGCCGTTTGGCTGGTGGAGAACACCGCCCTCTCGTTCGAGCAGGTTGCCGATTTCTGCAAGCTTCACCCGCTCGAGGTGAAGGCGATCGCCGATGGCGACGCGGCGCAGGGCATCAAGGGGCTCGATCCGGTGCTGACCGGCCAGCTCAGCCGCGACGAGATCGAGAAGGGCGTCGCCGATCCCGAATACAAGCTCAAGCTGCTCGACCCCAAGGTCCGCCTGCCCGAGCCCAAGAAGAAGAAGGGTCCGCGCTATACGCCGGTGTCGCGCCGCCAGGATCGCCCCAACGCCATCCTCTGGCTGGTGCGCAATCATCCCGAGCTCAAGGACAGCCAGATCATGCGGCTGGTCGGCACCACCAAGTCGACCATCTCGGCCATTCGCGAGCGCACCCACTGGAACGCCTCGAACCTGCAGCCCATGGACCCGGTGACGCTCGGCCTGTGCTCGCAGATCGACCTCGATCTCGAGGTGCACCGCGCCGCCAAGGAAAAGCCCATCGACGTGGAGGCCCAGGGCGCGACCCTTCTGCCGGCGTCGGAGACCACGCTGCGGCGCGAGCCCGAGCCCGAGGAGAAGAAGCCCGCCGACGAGCTCAATGTCGACGCGGTGTTCGCCAAGCTCAAGCAGATCGGCGGCAAGAGCGAATGATTCGCAATCGTTCGGGCTAGCTGGTTAGATTGGGCTTAGCCTCCTGCTTCATTTTCTGACGGCGCTCGAGCTCGGCCTCGGTCGGTTCTTCCAGGGCGAACGAACCGGTGCTGACCGCTCCAGACCGTACATAGGTGCTCATCGTGACCCCGGTCGTCGACGCTCTCGTCTCGACAAGCTTCAGTCCGGCAGGCATGGCGCCCTGGCCGAACAGCCGTTTGCCCGAGCCCAATACGAGTGGAAAGACCCAAAGGTGGAATTCGTCGATCAAATCGTTCGCAAGCAGCGTCTGGATGAGTTGGCTGCTGCCCTGAAGAATCAAATCCGGTCCGTCCTCCTGCTTCAGTCGCGCGACTTCAGCTGGCACGTTTCCGCAAATGGCGCGGGAATTCTTCCATGCGAGCGGGGCGGCCGATGAGGTGGCGACGTATTTGGTGACCACATTGAACTTGTCAGCGACTGGGTCGCCCTCCTTGATGTGGGGCCAGTGGGCGGCAAAAATCTCGTAAGTCTTGCGGCCGAGCAGCAGATCGAAAGACGCGGACATCGCTTCGCCCATGAGCTTTCCCATTCCTTCGTCCCAATAGTTGAACGACCACCCGCCATGCGTGAAGCCGCCGGTCGGGTCCTCCTCAGGGGCACCCGGCGCCTGCATGACGCCGTCGAGGGTCAAAAAGGTCTTGGCGAGGACTTTTCTCATTTCGATCTCCTTTCGACGCAGGCGCTTAGCGCCCATCGTTCTCCTGCCTGCAACTGAAGGCTCCCGAAGGACGAATGAACGACCTTCGTTCCGACATTCCGATTCTCTTTTTTTCAGGAAGCTGTCCGCGGGTCGCCTTTTGGAAATTGAA
>Ga0137415_10005832_pt1 | contig 12182 bp, 13 predicted proteins | sample CZODoug3_1_1_16f_FD_183082 | JGI IMG/M metagenome (GOLD analysis project Ga0137415, IMG submission 183082) | Vadose zone soil fungal communities from Angelo Coast Range Reserve, California, USA - CZODoug3_1_1_16fungal (Hybrid Assembly) | ecosystem: Environmental > Terrestrial > Soil > Vadose...
ATGCAACGTGCCGCCGGTGGCCCCCCTTTTGGGTGCTTTACGCTACGGGGCGATGTTTCGCCGCAAACCGGCGCTGCCGCCGGCCTCGGATCGCTGGCTGGTGATCGGCCTGGGCAACCCCGGCCGGGAATACGAACGGTCGCGGCACAACGTGGGCTTCCTGGTGGTCGACGAGTTGGCGCGGCGCCATGGCGCTCGGGTGACAGACAAAGCGGCCAAATCGCTGACCGGACGGATCCGCGTGGGCGACCGCGAGCTGGTGCTGGCCAAGCCGCAGACCATGATGAACATGTCGGGTCTGGCGGCCAAAGCGCTGCGTGCGAAATACGACGTGCCCCTGGAGCGCACCCTCGTCATCCACGATGACCTCGATCATCCCTTCGGCCGGCTGCGCATCCGCAAGAGCGGCAGCTCCGCAGGCAACCACGGAATCGACTCGGTGATCGGCTCCTTCGGCACCCAGGACTTCATCCGATTCCGGGTCGGCATCGGCCGTCCGCCGGGCGACGGCGTCGACTACGTCTTGAGCCCGTTTACCGCGGACGAGCAGAGCCAGCTGGCGTCGATCATCGGCCGGACCGCCGACGCCGTCCTGTTCACCGCCGAGCACGGCGTCGACCGCGCGATGACCGAGTTCAATCGGGTCTCGTGAGGAAATAGACAAGCACGGCCACGGCGCCCGCGCCGGTGAGCGCGCCCCCGAGCCAGACGGCCGCCGACGGTCCGAGGAAATGCGCCACGATGGCGGCGAACACGTTGCCGATGGGCGTCACCCCGATGAAGAGCATGGAGTAGAGGCTGACCATGCGCCCTTGCATCCGGTCGGGCGCGCGCAGCTGCACCAGGGTATTGGTGCCGATCGAGTAGACGGCGAACGACCAGCCGATGACGAGCAACAGGATGATCGCCTCCGTGAAGCCGGGCACGATCAAAAAGACCAATTCCATCGCCGCGAAGAGCAAGGCACCGAGAACGATGCGGCGCCGCTCGAGCAGGAAGCCGCCGACGAGCGTCATGGTGATGGCGCCGACCAATGACCCGACGCCCTGCGCGGCGAAGAGGTAGCCGAGGGTGTCCGCATTGGCGTGCAGGACGACGCGCGTGAAGAGCGGCAGCACCAGGTTGAAATTCGCGCCAAAGGTGCCGGCGATGAAGAGCAGCAGGAACAATCCCGTCAGCGTCGGCGTGCGCACCACGTGGCGCAGCGCCTCGCCGATCAGTTGGACCGCGGTCTGCGGTGGTCCGGCGGTCAGCGGGCGGCGACGAATCGTCAGCAAGGCGACGATCACGCCGAGGTAGCTCACGGCATTGAGCCAGAAGCAGGCCGACACGCCGAGGGTCGCGATCACGATGCCGCCCAGCGCCGGACCGATGACGCGCGCCAGGTTGAATGCGATCGAGTTGAGGGCAACCGCGCTGGCGAGCTCGCCGCGACCCACCATCTCCAGGACCGTCGCCTGTCGCGCGGGGAAATAGAGGGCCTGGTTGACGCCAAGCACCGCGGCCAGCGTCATGACGATGGGGAGCGTGATGCTGTGCGCGCCCGTCAATACCGCATAGAGGACGGCACCGATCAGTGAGATCGCTTGCGTCAGCAGGAGAACGTCTCGGTGCGCGAAACGGTCGACGATGGTGCCCGCGTAAAGGCCGAAGAGCAGCACCGGACCGTAGCTGAAGGCGCCGAAGAGGGCAAGGGCCAGCGCCGAGTTGTGCGAGAGCTGCAGCACCAGCCAGGCGGCCGCCACCGATTGCATCCAGGTGCCGACGACCGACACCGCCTGGCCGACGTAATAGCGCCGGAATTCGGGGTACTGGAGAGCGGTGACCTGCAGAACGGCGCGACGGCGCGGTTCTACGGCAGAAGAGACTGGAATGCGATCATTTTACGTCCGGACAGCGGGACGTCTGGTCAAACGCCCGCCAGCGCTTGCGTCAACTCTTTGAACTGCACGGCGGCCGGGCCCTGCGGTTGCTGAACGACGATGGGCAGGCGCCGCTTGCTCGCGGCCGAGAACTCGTCGCGCTGGTAGAGGATCATCGCCGCTGCCTCCAGCTTCAGCGCCGCCGCCACCTCGGTGCGGCTCAGCTGCAGGCTGCCGTGGGGATTCGAAATCGCCAGCCGGATGCGATGGCTGAGGATCCCGGTCGCCCGCAGCCGGTCGAGGAAGGAGCCAGTCAGTTCGACGCAGATCACCTCGGGCTCGACCACGATGCAAATCACGTCGGCCTCGCGCAGCAGCGGCGGCGCGAAGGGCGACGGCTGATTGCCGAGGTCGACCACGATCACTTCTCCCAGCCCGCGCAGCGAGGTCGCGAAGTCGCTGATGGCATCCGGCGAGACCTCGCGGTAGGCGGACCCTCGACGCACGCCCGGAAGCAGTCGAAACGGAACCTGGGGATTATGCATCAGGTAACTGAACAAACGATGGGCGCTGGCACCGCCAGCAAGGGCCTCTCCCCACGCCCATCGCTCGGGCGCCTGGATATTGAGCATGCTGCCCAGGGTCCCAACCGGGACGGCGAGGTCGGCCAGCACCACGGCGTCGGCGCCCTTCCCAATCGCCTCCGACGCGGCGAGGTTGATGGCGATGGTGCTGGTGCCGATGCCGCCCTTGGCGCCAGCGACGACCGTCAGCCGGCCGCGCGCCTGCGACCCCTGCTGCCGCAGGCGGTCGGCGCGATCGATCATCCCCTTGATCCGGGTGACCAGCTCGCGTGACTCGACCGGCTTGACCAGATAATCGTCGGCGCCCAGCTCGAGCGCCCGAATCTTCCCATCGACCGCGTCCAGGGCTGAGAGCACCACGATCTGCGTCCCGGCGCCCGCCGGCCCTTTCCGGATACGCTCGCAGACTGAGAAACCATCGACCTCCGGCATCATCAAGTCGAGGAGCACCAGGTCGGGGCGCTCTTTCTCGACCAGCGCGATGCCTTCGTTCCCGCCCGAGGCCACCTGCACCTCGAAGCCCGCGGTGCCGAGCAGGGTCTGGAGGTACATGCGGTTGGGCGCCTCGTCGTCGATCACCGCGATTCGCGCCGTCACGGGGATGTAACCGCCTCTTTCCCTCCCCCTTGCGGGGGAGGGCAGGGTGGGGGCTTCAGGTTGCCAGGCCGAGATACTCCAAATCCCGCCAGATCAGCCCATCCTGAAGGTCGATCACGCTGACCGATGGCTGACGCACTCTGCCGCCCGGGCCAGTAAAGGTCCATTCCCCGATCACGACCACGGTGTCGCCCTCGGTGACCAGCCGCTCGATTTCGAAGCTGACGTCGGGCGCTCGCGCCACCGCCTGCTGGCTGATCATGATGAAGGCATCGCGTCCCAGGATGGGCTCGGGGACCCCCGGGGTCCGATGCACGACATCAGGGTGCAGCCGGCTGGCGAACCCGTCCCAGTCCCTCGCCTCGAGTGCGTCCAGGGCGGCCTTCACGACCTCCGCGGCGGAGGTCACGACAGGCGAAAGACGTGGCGCGCGAACAGGAGGATCCCGACCACCGCGGCGCCGGCGGCGGCCATCAGGACCGCGGCAGCGGCGACATCCTTGGCACGCCCGATCATCGGGTGGTGCTCAGGCCAGGCGTAATCGATCAGCACTTCGAGTGCGGTGTTGAAGAGTTCAGCGGCGATCACGACCGCAAAGCAGAGGACGAGGCCGACGAACTCGATCGCAGAAAAGCGGAGCACCAGGGCCCCGATCAGCACGACCACTGCCGCGATAAAGTGCACGCGCAGGTTGGCCTGGGTCGAGAGCGCCCAGCCGATGCCACGGCCCGCATGACGGAAGCTGTAGAGCGTCCGCCGCAGGTCGACGCGGCGCGCCCGGCTCGGGCTACCTATCCGTTCGGCTTCAAACTCGGCGTCGGAGCGCGGCGTCACGGCGCGGCCTTCAGGATCTTGTTGGTGAGCGCCGTCATCGCGGTTTCCTCGTCCGGTTCCGCATGGTCATAGCCAAGCAGGTGCAGGAACCCGTGCACCGCGAGTAGTCGAACCTCATCGTTCACCGGGTGATGCGCCTCGCGCGCCTGCTGCCGGGCGCGCGGCAAAGAGATGACGATGTCACCCAGCCAGTGCTCGGTGCCAGGCGGCGCTTGGAAGCGCTGGTCGGCCGGCTTTTCCTGCGCGGCGAAAGCGAGCACATCCGTCGGCTCATCGAGTCCCCGGTAGCGTCGGTTGTATTCCTGAAGATGGGCATCACCCGTGAGCGTTAACACTGTCACCGTCTGCTCGGGGACCTTGAGCATCCGCGCTCCCGTTTGCAGCACCGTCTCGAGCCCATCCAGATCCACGCCGGCGGCAAGTGATGCCGGACCCCAACGGCTCATCTGGATGAGCACGCGAGTATCGTAACCGGGCTGCGGGGCGGTTACGCGGTGGGTTTGGTGCCGGAGCCGGAGCGGCCGGCCAGGTAGCGGATCCCGATCAGGCCCCCGGCCAGCAGGACCCAGACCAGCAGGATCCAGTCCTGCGGAACCTCTGACCGCCGGCCGAGATCGGCCGCCAGCGCATCGGTCAGGATGAAGGCGCCGATCAAGAGGAGGCCGCCACCTTCCATCCGCGTCCGCGTCTTGCCGGGGTCCTGGCCACGCCGGAGGAACTTGGGAACCCGGCCGAAGCCGATCATCGAGATGGCAGGGATGATCACGGCAGCCGCCGCGACGTAGGCAAGTACGATCACCGATCCTGAAAGGACCACTGCTTACATATCGAAACCAGGGGCCCAAAATTGCGCCTGCAGGTTCCTCACGTATTCCCCCTCCCCGCTGGCGGGGGAGGACAGGGTGGGGGCTCTACGACGGACTAGGCCGTGGGCGCGCCGCAGGCCGCGGCAAGGGGATCGTCTTGTCTTCGGCGTCGAGCGTGCCGTCGTGACCGCCCCCCGTGGTGTCGACCGCCTCGCCGGACTTGGCCGTGTCCTGGACCGGGGCGGGGTACTCGATCCGGGCGTGGTAGATGCTGACCACCATGTTTGACATCGCCTCCTCGACCAGGTGGAGGTCGCGGAAGGAGAGATCGCATTCGTCCAGCTGGGCGTCGCGGATGAATCCCTGGATCATCCGGTGCACGTGGTCGCGGATGCCTTCGGTGCTGCGATCCTTCAGGGTGCGGGCCGAGGCCTCGATGGTGTCGGCGATCATGACGATGGCTGCCTCCTTGGACCGCGGCCGCGGGCCCGGATAGCGGAAGTCGTCCTCCCGGACGTCGAGGCCCTGCTCGAGGGCTTGCCGGTAGAAGTAGCGCTTGACCGTGGTGCCCTGGTGCTGCTGCACGATTTCGCGGATCGCCGTCGGGAAGCGGTACTGCTTGAGCAGCTCAACGCCTTCGGTGACGTGGGCATTGAGGATGTCCGAGCTGGTGGTCGGCGACAGGTTCTCGTGAATGTTGCCGATGTCCGCCTGGTTCTCGACGAAAAAGTGCGGCCGGCGAATCTTGCCGATGTCGTGGAAATAGCAGCCGACTCGCGCCAGCACCGGGTTGGCGCCGACCGCTTCGGCCGCCGTCTCCGCCAGGTTGGCCGCCACGATCGAGTGGTTGTAGGTGCCCGGCGCGCTCACCATCAGCCGCTTCAGCAGCGGGTTGTTGGGGGTCATCAGCTCGAGCAGCTTCATCGGCGTGATGACGCGCGTGATCTCTCCCAGGAAGGGCAGCAATCCGGCGGCGATCAGGGCCGAGATCAGGCCGTTGACCAGCGCCAGCGTGCCGATCGCCAGGATTTCGTCCAGCGATTGGTGACGCTCGATCAAGGAGAGCGAGACCAAGGTCACAAACTGCGCCCCGGCCACGAGGATGCCGGCGGTGACCCACTGACCGAGCCGCTCCAGCCGGTGGATGTAGATCGACCCGATGGCGCCTCCCAGGAAACCGACGAGGGTGAGCGGTAGGACGTTGTCCGCGATGATGCCGGTCAGCAAGCCTACGGCCAGGGCCACGATGATGCCGAGGCCGGTGTCCATCAAGGCCGCCACCAGCATCGCCACCGCTGCCATCGGTACCATGTACTGCGCGTTGGGATTGAGCGGCACCACCACCTTGGCGACGATCAGCAGCACCAGCATCAGCCCGCCGAGGGTCGCCAGTTGTCGTGGATCGCGCAGAATGGCGGGCCGGAATTGCCCCAGGTAGCCCAACGCGACGGCGAACAGGATGATGACCAGCATGAAGACGGCCAGGATGCGAGCCCAGTCGGTCGTGGGCGCGAGCAGACCGACCGCCTGCGCCTCTTCCAACTGGAAGGGTGTGACCTGGTCGCCGTAGCGGATGATCGTCTGGCCCTGGCCGACGGTAAGGAAGGCCGCGGGCACGGCATCTCGCGCCTGCTGTCGCTTCAGCTCGGTTTCGGCTTGCAGGAAGTTCACCTTCAAATGGGCGCGGACCAGCGTCGTCACCACCGAGGCACCGGTGGCGTCAAGGTGGAGCGCGGCCGCTCGCGTTTGGGCTGAGTCGCGCGCGCTGTTCAGCGTGTCTGCTTTGATGCCATTGCTCTCCAGCGCCTGCAGGATGTCGCCCCCACTCTTGAAGATCGTGGCCACCGTGCCCTCGTCCGCCTGGAGAAGGTACTGGCGCTGGGCATCGCTCAGCTGCGGTTCCAGCAGGCTCAGCTGGGCCGACCGGTCCGGCCCCGAGCTCGAGGATGCGCGCAGCTCGGCCACTTTGCTTGCGAGCGAATCGATCGCCTGTCGCTGCTGGCTGGCGATCGATCCGTCGAACTGGTCGGAAACCTGGGTCGCCGCGGCGGTCCTCGCCTCCTCCCGCTTGGTCTGGCTTTCAAAACGGACTGAGCGCGGGGCAACCACGTCCTGGGTCGACACGTCACCCGCCCGAAGGTTGAGGCGGTTGGGCAGGAAGTTCTGCGCCACCACGAGCGCGGTGGCGAGCGCCAGCACCAGCGTGATCGCCGCCGAGCGCACATACGGCGGCCAGCGCCGACCGGCGCCGATGTGCCCGAGCCGAAGATCGCGAGCGAACAGGCGCCCGCGCCGACGGAGTTGATCGAGCGCTGAGGAGCCGCGCTGCCTCATATGTTCACCAGGATCGCCTCGGCCTTTCGGCGGGTCGGATTACGTCGTACGAGCCCGCCGCTTGCGCGCCGCCGCGATCTTCTTTTTGCGCTTTACGCTGGGCTTTTCGTAGTGCTCACGCCGGCGGACTTCCGAGAGCACACCGTTCTGCTTGATCTTTTTGTTGAAGCGGCGAAGGGCGGCCTCAAAGGTCTCGTTCTCGCGAACCTTGATCTCCGACAACTGGATTGCACCCCCTCTGCCTGGAGCCCATATTGCGCAGAAGTATAGCCGCGCTCAAGTTTAGGCGTCAACACAAAGCCGGCATCGCCGGGACGCCTGGACGTGACGGGCCACCCACGGTGAGGTCGCGCCGCTTGACCACCCTGGTACGAGCCGGTAACGGGCGCCCTCGGGCGTCGATGGCGGGCTTTTATCCGACGTTCATTCTTCCAGAGGACCTGATCCTCAAGGAGGCCTTACGTAATGTTCACCATTCTGACCACCTGGATCAGCGAGCGGATCATCACCGTCACCGCCGTGAGCGTGCTGACCGTTGCGGCTGTCCCCACGACCCTGATCATCGTTTCGAATCACGACGACCACAACACCGTCGCCGTGATCCAGCCGGCCGACGAGCACTCGAAAATCGTGCTGGTCAGCGCCGTCAAGAAAGCCGGTGATGACCTGATCACCAAGCTGAATGCGACCGAGTCCTCATGCACCACGCAGGTGACGCAGGCCGTCACCACCTCGAAGGTCGCCGCCAAGGTCCAGCCGCAACTGGCGACGGCGAAGTCGCAGATTCACGGCAGCGTCGCGCCGATCGTCGCCGCGATCAAGAGCGACCAGGCTCGCTTCGCCAAACTCAAGTTCATGACGCCGCAGGATGAAGAGAACGAGCTTGCCGAGTTCAACACCATCGCGATCATCGCCCTGGGCGACGGGCACTCGACCGGCACCATCACGGTGACCTGCCAGACCGTGCTGATCACGATCACAGAGACGATCCAGATCACCGTTATCCAGACGACGCCGGCGCCCTGCAAGACCGAAGCTGATGCCGACTAACGACTGACTATGCTGAGGGGCGGGAGCTCGGCTCCCGCCCTTTTTATTTGGACCAGCGAGACGCCAAGGACCTCTACCCCAGCGCCTTCAGCCGCGTTGCGGCCGCCTACAAGCACCGCCTCGACGAGGTGATGGCGCGCGGTGAGGCCCATGGCCGCACCGCGGTGATCGAGTGGGTTGAGCCAACGCCCGGCAAGCGGATCCTCGATCTGGCCTGCGGCCCAGGAACTCTCACCTACCCCATCGCCGCGTCGGTCTCGCCCGGCGGCGAGGTCGTCGGGATCGATCTCGCAACGGGAATGATCGAGCTGGCCAGGCGGGATGCCCCGCAAGGCCTCCCCCTGCGGTTCGAGCTGATGGACATGGAGGACCTTCGCTTCCCCGATCACAGCTTCGATGCGGCTGTTTCCGGGCATGGCTTTCAGTTCGTTCCCGACCTCCGCCGTGCACTCGCTGAAACCAGGCGCGTCCTCAAGCCCGGCGCACGGATGGCAGCCAGCGTTCCCGTGGATCCGGCGCAGGCCAGCCAGGCGCAAGCCATCCTCGAGCGGGCTATCGGCGGCGCGCTGCCGCCGGCGCCGAAGGCGCGCGACCAGTTCGCGACGCGACGGATGGTTGAGGATGAAGAGGCCTTTGCCGCAATCGCGAAGCAAGCCGGCTTCAGTGCGGCCGACGTCGTGCGCTACGAGGAATCGACTACCTGGGCGAGTCCGCAGCACTTCATCGACATGTCTGCCGGCTGGTGGTCGATGGCAATCCGGCTCGAGCGTCTCTCGCCCGACGACAGAGCCCGGTTGCTCGAACGCGCCACGCGCACGATTGAAGCCGAGCTTGGCCTGGGTCCACTGCAGATCGCGGGCGCGACCAACGTGCTGCGCGCGATCGTCTGATCGATTACCAGAGCTCGCCGCCGCCAACCAGGAAGTAAAGGATCGGGCCAATGCCCCAGAGAACGCAGACAATCGCCCAGAGCACCTTCTGGCCGCCGGTGAGATCGTCGCGCCCGATGATATTGATCAGCGCCAGGACAAAGGCGAGTGGGTGGAGGAAGATCGAAATCAGGATTTCGAGAAGAACCTTCATGCCGGCATGGTACCGACCGCGAGCACTCGGAGGCTATCCGCCGTCAGCCCCGCGCCATCCCAGTCTCCGTAGAGGTCGGCACGCTTAAAGCCCGCATCCCTCAGCATCGCCTCCACTTCGGGGCCACGGTAAAGGCGCACCGCGTGGAGGCTGGTGTCGTCTCCGATGGGGGAGCTCACCGTCCGCTCCACAACCATGCGACGCGTCGACCGGTCGAGCGACCGCCGCTCCATCACGGCCGTCTGGCCGACGGTGAACCACTCGCGTTCCTGGAAATTGCGCATGATCCGCTCCCCATTGATCACCTCGAGCAGAAACCGGCCACCGGGCTCGAGCATCGCCGCCGCGGCGCCCACCACCCGATGATCATCCGCCTCATCATCGAAGTATCCGAAGCTGGTGAAGAGATTGAGAACGAGATCGAACGCCGCGCCAGGTAACGCCTCGCGCATATCGCCGGCAAGCCAACGCACCCGGACGCCGGCCACCTCCGCGCGCTCCCTCGCCACGCCCAACATGTACTCGGAGAGGTCGACCCCGGTCACGTCGTAGCTGCGTCGCGCGAGCTCGATCGCGTGTCGCCCCTGGCCGCAGGGGAGGTCGAGGATGCGCCGCGGCGGGTGGAGGTGCAGCAGGGCCTCGATCTGATCGACTTCGATCGGGGTCCGCTCGGCAAGCGTGGCGTCATACAGCGCGAGATAACGGGGCCCAAACCAGCCCCGCCACCAGTCAGGAGGTGCCTCCGCCATACCTTTATATATAGGTGCTGGATGGCAGAACCGCACCCGCACCCCGATCGGCTCTGGCGCAATCCCGAACCCAAGCGCGTGTATGACGTTGTCATCGTCGGCGGCGGTGGTCACGGGCTCGCCACCGCCTACTACCTGGCGCGCAATCACGGGATCACCAACGTTGCCGTCCTCGAACGAGGCTGGCTGGCCGGCGGCAATATGGCCCGGAATACGACGGTCATCCGCTCCAACTACCTCTGGGACGAGAGCGCAGCGATCTATGAGCACTCGCTCAAGCTCTGGGAGTCGCTTTCTCAAGAGCTCGATTACGACATCCTCTTCAGCCAGCGCGGCGTCCTCAACCTGGTACACAGCGTCGGAGACCGCCGGGAATCGATGCGGCGCGTCAACGCCAATCGGCTGAATGGGATCGACGCCGAATGGCTCACCCCCGAGGAGGTCAAGGCTTTCTGCCCGATCGTCAACCTCTCCCCCGAAGTGCGCTATCCCATCATTGGTGGCACGCTGCAGCGACGGGGTGGCATCGCCAAGCACGATTACGTCGCCTGGGCCTTCGCCCGCAAGGCGGACGAGATGGGCGTTGACCTGATTCAGAACTGCGAGGTCACCGGCTTCGACCTCGAAGGCGACCGCGTCCGCGGCGTCCACACCAACCGCGGATTGATCGCCGCCAACAAGGTCGCGCTCTGTGCCGCCGGTCATTCCACCGTACTGGCTGACATGATCGGCCTCGACCTGCCGATCCAAAGCTATCCCTTGCAGGCTCTGGTTTCCGAGCTCCTCGAGCCGGTCCTCGACTGCGTCGTGATGTCGAACGCGGTCCACGTTTACGTCAGCCAGGCCCCGAAGGGCGAGCTGGTCATGGGCGCCGGGATGGATGCGTACAACTCCTATGCGCAGCGTGGCTCGCCTCACGTCATCGAGTACCAGCTCGCTGCGGCCTGCGAGCTGTTCCCGATTTTCAGCCGAGCGCATGTGCTTCGAACCTGGGCCGGCATCGTCGACGTTTCTCCGGATGCATCCCCGATTCTCGGGTTGACGCCGATCGAGAACCTCTTCATCAATTGCGGCTGGGGCACGGGCGGCTTCAAAGCCACCCCCGGCGCCGGCTGGGTCTACGCGCACACGATCGCCCACGGCGAGCCTCATCCGCTGAACGTGCCGTTTGGACTTGAGCGCTTCACCACCGGCGCGTTGATCGACGAGCACGGCGCGGCCGCCGTGGCGCACTAGCCTTGCTCATCCCCTGCCCATGGTGCGGTGATCGCGAGGACATCGAATTCAAATACGGCGGCTCGGCGCAGGTCGCCTACCCCGCGGATCCGGCGAGCGTCGACGATGAGACCTGGGGGCGTTTTGTCTTCTTCCGCCCGAACCCGAAGGGCAAGATGGCCGAGCGCTGGGTGCACACTGCCGGCTGCCGGCGATGGTTCAGCCTGGTGCGCGACACCGTGACCCACGAGGTCACGCCGTCATGAGCCGCCTGGCATCGGGCGGGCGCCTCGACCGGACCCGTCCCCTGTCGTTTCGCTTCAATGGCGCGGCCTATCAGGGTTACGCCGGCGACACCCTCGCTTCCGCCTTGCTGGGGAACGATGTCGGGGTGGTCGCGCACAGCGTGACCTACGGACGCCCTCGCGGCATCTTCAGCGCCGGCGTCGAGGAACCCAACGCCCTGGTGCAGGTGGGCAGCGAGACCATGTTGCGCGCCACCCAGGTCGAGCTAGTCGATGGACTCGAGGCATTTGGGCTCAACGGCCGCGGCCGGCTCGCGTCGGAATCTGATGGCAATCGCTACGACAAGATCTATGCCCACTGCGAGGTGCTCATCATCGGTGGGGGTAGGGCAGGTATCACGGCCGCGCTCGATGCCGCGCAAACGGGCGACCGCGTGATCCTCGTCGACGAACAGGCAGAGTTGGGCGGCCGCCTGCTGAGCGCGGGCTGGAATGATTGGCTCGCCGACAGCATCGCCAAACTCGAGTCCGCCCCGGACGTTCGGCTGCTGACGCGGGCAACCGCCTTCGGTCACTACGACCAGAACCTTGTCCTGATCGCCGAGCGGCTGGATAACGGCGGCCGCCTCTGGCAGGTCCGTGCCAAGCGCGTCGTCCTCGCCACCGGGGCGCACGAACGGCCGCTGATCTTCGCGAACAACGACCGGCCGGGCATCATGCTCGCCGGTGCCGCCCGGACTTACGTCAATCGGTACGGTGTTGCGCCGGGAACGCGCGCGGTCATCTTCACCAACAACGGCAGCACCGATGTCGTGGCGGCCGA
>Ga0137415_10005834_pt1 | contig 12180 bp, 11 predicted proteins | sample CZODoug3_1_1_16f_FD_183082 | JGI IMG/M metagenome (GOLD analysis project Ga0137415, IMG submission 183082) | Vadose zone soil fungal communities from Angelo Coast Range Reserve, California, USA - CZODoug3_1_1_16fungal (Hybrid Assembly) | ecosystem: Environmental > Terrestrial > Soil > Vadose...
AGGCGTGTCGCCGGCGAGTTTGAGTTCAACGGAGCCGACCACACGCATTGGCGCGTCAACACGGTTGTTCAGGGCATCCCGATCGTCGAAGCGCAGTCGAGCGGACGGACGATCGCCGTCGTCGATTTCGTGCGAGTCGCGGGCACACGACGCGAGGTGCGGGTCCAGCTGGTCACGCCATATGCCGATCAGCTGAAGCCCGACATCGGCCTGACCGACGCGCTGGCTCGCCAGCAACAGGCGATGCGCAACCTCACGGATCGGGTCGTCGGGCGGCTCAAGTTCCCCATGAAGAAGGAAGGCGACGAATACGGACTCGGCCGGCTGATCGCCGATGCGCAGCGCGCCGCCGGCCACGCCGACGTCGCCATCATGAACAACGGCGGCATTCGCGCCGATTTGCCGGAAGGCGCGATCACGTGGGGCACCGTCTACCAGGTGCAGCCGTTCCAAAACCGGTTGCAGCGTCTCACCGTGACCGGCGCCGCGCTGCTGGATGCGCTGGAGCACTGCGTCGCCGGACGCGATCACTTCCCCGATTGCCACGTCGCCGGGGTGCAGGTGTGGTACGACGCGGGCAACGCGCCGGGAAAACGCATCAACCGCACGCGCCTCGAAGACGGCAAGAGTATCGACGGGGACCGGAGCTACATGCTCGTGGTCAGTGACTTCATGACCACCGGCGGTTCGGGCTTCGGCATGCTTGCCGCGGCTCCCAAGGAAGATCTCGACGTCGTGGACATCGACGCCTTCATCCGCTACCTGGGTGCACTACCCGCTCCCGTGGAGGCGCCTGCCGACGTGCGCTTCCACCGGACGGACCACTGATGCGGGTTTTCATCAACGACAAAGCAGTGGACGTGCCGCGCGGCGCCCGAGTGCGCGACGCGGTCGCGCAGGCGGATGACGGTTTGGCGCGGTTGCTCGATAGCGCCGCCTATGTGACCGATGCCGCCGGCCGGCCGATCGATGCCGGCGATCCGGTCGGTGAGGCCGGCGCGGTGTTTCGGGTGGTGGTGTCGGCGAAGCACGAGGGGAAACCGCGTCTCACCAAGGAAGCGCTGCGGCGCTGGCCCAAGGCCGAGCTGCACGTGCATCTCGATGGCGCGCTGCGACCCGCGACGATGCTCGAGCTGGCCCGCGCGCAGGGCATGCGCCTGCCCGCCGACACTCCCGACGCGCTCGCGAAGGCGATGCTCGTACGCGACGCCAAGAGCCTCGAGGAGTATCTCCAGAAGTACGAAATCACCCTCTCCGTCCTACAAACCGCCGCGGCACTCGAGCGCGTCGCGTATGAATTCGTCATCGACGTTGCCGCCGAGAACGTGCGCTACGTCGAGGTCCGGTTTTCGCCGCTGCTGCATCGTCCCGCGCTGACGCTGGCGCAGGCGATCGAGGCGCCGCTCGCGGGGATTCGGCGCGCGTCCGCGGAGACGGGAACGAAGGTCGGACTCATCGTCTGTGCGATGCGCACGCGTGCGCCGGCGGAGTCGCTGGAGCTGGCGCGCGTCGCCGCGGAGTACCGGACCGCCGGCGTGACGGCGTTCGATCTGGCGGGCGCGGAGCGCGGCCATGCCGCGCGCGATCATCGAGCGGCGTTTGAGTACGCGGCCGGACATGGAATGGCGTGTACCTGCCATGCGGGCGAGGGCGACGGGGCGCACTCCATCGATCAGGCGGTCCACGAGCTCGGCGCGCAGCGCATCGGACATGGGACGCGACTCGCGGAGGATCCCGCGCTGCTCGAGGAAATCATCGCACGCAAGATCCCGCTCGAGATGTGCCTCACGAGCAACGTCCACACCCACGTGGTCAGCGCGGTGGCGGAGCATCCCTTTGCGCGCTATTACCAGCAGGGCGTCGTCGTCACGCTGAACACCGACGGCCGGCTGACCGATGGCATCACGCTGACCGACGAGTACTATCTCGCCCACACGGCGCTGGGCCTCGGACCAGCCGATCTCGCGCGCGTCGTGCTCAACGCGTGCGAGAGCGCCTTTCTTCCCGAGTACGAGAAGGTCGCGCTGGTGTCCCGCGTGCAGAGCGAACTCGGAGCTCTCTAATGTCCTGGCGACGCGTTGTCTTCGCTTTTGCGGTCACGTTCGTGTGCGCGCTGACCGTGTTCACGCTGCCGCGCTTCGTGTTCAACACGGTCAGCGGGGCGGTCAGACAAACGCCTGCACAAGACACCGCCAAGGCTCAGCCGGCGCCGCCTGCTCCGGCGCAACCGACGCTCCGGTCGCTCGGCTCGCGTCTCACCGGGCTCTTCGGCATCATCCTCATCCTCGGCATTGGGTTTGCGTTCTCGCGCAACCGGCGCGCGGTCAGCTGGCGCGTCGTCGCGTGGGGCGTGGGGCTGCAGCTCGTGTTCGCGGTTTTCGTGCTGCGCGTGCCCATTGGCCAGGAGATCTTCAGTTGGCTTGGCGCCACGGTGACGAAGATCCTCAGCTTCTCCTACGCCGGCTCCGAATTCGTGTTCGGTGAAATCGGCAAACAGCACTCCAGCATCGGCGTCGTCTTCGCGTTCCAGATCATGCCCGCAATCATCTTCGTGTCGGCGCTGTTCGCGATCATGTACTACCTCGGCATCATGCAGATCGTGGTCAAGGCGTTCGCGATCGCGATGAACAAGATCATGGGGGCGAGCGGCGCCGAGAGCCTGAACGTCGCCGCGTCGATCTTCATGGGGCAGACGGAGGCGCCGCTCACCATTCGTCCGTTTCTGCCGCGCATGACGATCTCGGAGCTCATGACGGTGATGACCGCCGGGATGGCCCACGTCTCCGGCTCGATCATGGCGGCCTACATCGCGTTTGGGATTGAGGCGCGGCACCTGCTGACCGCCGTCATCATGACCGCGCCGGGGACGATCATGATGGCGAAGATCATCGAGCCCGAGACCCAAGTCCCCGAAACCCTCGGCGGGGTCAAAGTCGATATTCCGCGCACCGACGTGAATGTGCTCGACGCCGCGGCGCGCGGCACGAGCGAAGGCCTGCAGCTGATGCTCAACGTGATCGCGATGCTCATCTCATTCATCGCGCTCATTGCGCTCGTCAACGGGTTGTTCGGATGGATCCATGGATTCATTTCCTGGTTCCCGGTCAGTCTCCAGACTGTGCTCGGGTGGATTTTCCGGCCGATCGCGTTTGTGATGGGTGTACCCTGGCATGACAGCGGCACCATCGGCGCGTTGCTGGGTGAGCGGATGGTGATCAACGAATTCATCGCCTACGCGCATCTCGGCCCGCTGAAGGCCAGCCTCGATCCCCTTTCCTTCACGATCGCCACCTTCGCGCTGTGCGGATTCGCGAACCTCAGCTCCGTCGGCATTCAGATCGGCGGCATCGGCGCGCTCGCGCCCGAACGCAAGCACGATCTCGCCCGGCTCGGATTCCGCGCCATGATTGCGGGGACGCTGGCGAACTTCTTGTCCGCGACACTCGCCGGCATCCTCTTGTGACGGGGAAGGGCGACGGGGGAAGCGGGAACGGTACCGTAGCGGCGGCAACCGAGGCAGTGGAGCGGCGCTTGGGCTCCCTCAGACCACGAGTGGCAATCGTGCTCGGATCGGGGCTCGGCTTTCTCGCCGGCGAGGTCACCGATCCGATTCACATTCCCTACTCGACCATTCCAGGTTTTCCGGAGCCTGGTGTCGCCGGGCACAAAGGTGAACTGGTGGCGGGACGCCTTGAAGGCGTCCCGGTGCTCGTGCAAGCGGGGCGTTTTCATCTATACGAGGGTCACTCCGCCACCGTAGCCGCGCTGCCCGCTCGAGTGTTTGCAGAGCTGGGCATCGAGATCCTGATCGTCACGAATGCCGCGGGGGGCGTGCGCCGGACCTTCCCAGGCGGCACGTTGATGCTGATCGCCGACCACATCAACCTGATGTGGCGCAATCCCTTGATCGGCCAGCCGGAGCCGGGCGAACAGCGCTTTCCCATCATGCACGAGCCCTATGACGGCGAGTTGCGTGCACTCGCTCGCACCGTCGCCCGCGAGGCACGCGTTCCGATGGAAGAGGGCGTCTATGTGGGCCTGCTCGGCCCATCTTACGAGACGCCTGCCGAGGTGCGCATGCTGGAGCGGTTAGGGGCCGATGCCGTGGGAATGTCGACGGTGCCGGAGGTCATCGTGGCGCGTGCGCAGGGTCTCCGCTGCCTGGGCTTTTCCTCTATTACCAACCCTGGGGCGGGCATCACCGGCGAGACGCTCTCACACGAGGAAGTGCTCGCCGCCAGCGAGAAAATGGGACGTCAACTCTCCGTAGTGCTCACGGGAGTGCTGAGCCGCGCGCTCCTCGCTTAAAGGCCCTCGCTCGGCGGCCGGGGCGGCCCGGGCACGAAATGGTTGAGCGGACCGTGCCCATCGCCCCTGCCAAGCCCCGGCGCGGCCGCGATCGCGCGATGCACAAAGTCGAGCGCATCGATGACGGACTGCTCGAGCGATCGACCCAGCGCGAGACCGGCGACGATGCCGGCCGAGAGCGTACAGCCGGTCCCATGTGTCGATGTGGTCTCGATGCGCTCGTGCGTGAACCGCCGGACGGCGTCTTCTTCCACCAACACATCGACGATTGTCTCCGTGTCCCGAAGATGCCCGCCTTTGATCAGCGCGGCTCGCGCTCCCATCGAGACAAGCGTGCGTCCGGCCAGCTCCATTTGATCGGGAGTGCGGACGTCCCGCTCGATCAGGATTGAAGCTTCGTTGAGATTCGGTGTGACGAGCAGCGCGAGCGGTACCAACCGGCGCGCAATCGACGCTTCCGCCTTCTTGTCGAGCAAGCGGTCTCCTGACGTCGCGACCATCACCGGATCGAGGACGTAGTTCGGCAAGCGGAGCTCGGCGATGCGTTCAGCAACGACGTCCACGATTTTCGCCGAAGCCAGCATTCCTGTTTTTACGGCCGCGGGGGGCAGGTCCGCGGCGAGCGCTTCGATCTGGCGCGCCACCAGGGCGGGGGATACCGCTTCCCAGGCGAGCACGCCCACGGTGTTTTGCGCAGTGACGGCGGTGATGGCGCTCGTGCCGAACACACCGAATTGATGAAACGTCTTGAGATCGGCCTGGATGCCGGCGCCGCCGCCTGAATCGGAGCCCGCAATCGTGAGCGCGATTCTCACGACTGCCGCTTGGCGAAAACAACGGGGCGCGCAATCTTACGTGCACCCATGACCAGTGCGAGGACGCGCATCGCTGGTAATCTGCAGTCGACCGTTCGCGATCTCCAACGGCGCAAGGCGCGTGGCCGCCGTGGCCTGGCCGTCGTGGAAGGCGTGCGGCTCGTGGAGGAGGCGCTGGCCGCGGGTCTCGAATTCAAGGGCGCGGTCGTGTCTCCCGAGCTCGCCCGCACGACGCGCGGCCAGACGCTCGCGGCCGAGCTGGCGAGTCACGCGGTGGCAATCGAGGAAGTCGGCACGCGTGCGTTTGGAGATCTCGCCGGAACGGAAACACCGCAGGGCATTCTCGCCATCGTCACGCCACGCGTCTGGGCGCTCGCGGAGGTCAGGGATGGGCCGCTGCTTGTTGTGGACGGCGTTCAGGATCCCGGCAACGTCGGGACGCTGATTCGGACGGCCCACGCGCTCGGAGCGTCCGCCAGCCTGCTGTTGCGCGGCAGCGCCGACCCGATGAATCCGAAGGCGCTGCGCGCCGCGATGGGCGCCACGTTCCGCCATCCCGTCGTGCAGCTCGACGACGGGCCGTTCATCGCCTGGGCGCGCGAGCACGAGTTCACCTTGTGGGCGGCCGCCGCGGACGGCGTGCCGATCGCCCGCGCGCTCGACAACAAGCAGTCGCGCAAGGAGCGGATTGCCGTGATCGTCGGAAACGAAGGCGCCGGCCTGCGGCCGCACCTCAACGCGGTTGCCTCTCAGCGCGTGGCGATTCCGCTGGCGCGCGGCGCCGAGTCGCTGAACGTGGCGGTCGCGGCGGGCATCCTGTTGTACGAGGTGCTGCGTGGGCGCTGACTGGTTCATCATTGTCATCACCGCGGCATTGGGATTGTGCGTGGGCAGCTTTCTCAACGTCTGCATTCATCGGCTCTGGCACGAGAACCCCGAGCAACGCTCGCTGCTGCATCCGCCGTCGACCTGTCCACATTGCAAACAGCGCATCGTCTGGCGCGATAACATCCCGGTCTTCTCGTGGCTGTGGCTGCGCGGCAAATGCCGCTGGTGCCACAAATCAATTTCGATGCAGTACCCGATCATCGAGGCGTCCGTCGGCCTGCTGTGGGTCGTCGCGTTGCTGTATTACGGGTTCACGATGCACGCGCTCGCGGCGGCGATTCTCGGGACCATCCTCATGGGCATCGGGGTAATCGACGCTAGACACAAGATCATTCCGGATGAGTTGAGCGTCTCAGGCCTGGTGCTGGGACTCGCGCTGTCATTGACCGGCGGCCTTCCGGGATTTCTGCAGGCGCTGCTTGGCGCGGCGGTCGGCTGGTCGGTGCTGTGGGCCGTCCGCGAGCTCGGCGGCTTGATCCTCCGGCAGGAAGCGATGGGCTGGGGAGACATCAAGATGCTGGCGATGGTCGGGGCGTTCGTGGGCTGGAAGAATGCGTTGCTCACGATCTTCGTCGGCGCCATCATCGGCACGGCGTTCTACCTGCCGCTCATGATCTGGAGCATTCGCAAATGGCGACGCTACGAGCTCCCGTTCGGCGTGTTCTTGGCGATCGCCGCGGGTGTTACGTTCGTTTTCGGAGATACGATGATTTCCTGGTACCTGGACTTTCTGAAGAGCCGTTGACCGATGTCTGATCCATTCTCCGGGCTATTCGATTTCGGGGACGTTCTGGAGCGCGTCGGCATCGACATCACCACGCTCGCGCGACGCGGCGATCTCGAGCCCGTGCGCTGCCGGGATGCCGAGATCGTGCGCGTCATCGATATCCTGTTGCGGCAGGGGAAAAACAACCCCGCCCTCGTGGGGCGCGCCGGTGTGGGCAAAACCGCGATTGCCGAGGGACTCGCGCAGCGCATCGCGGCGGGCGACGTGCCGCCCGCGCTCAAGGACGCCCGCATCCTCCAGCTCGACCACGTGTCCCTGCTTGCCGGCACATCCTTCCGCGGGCAGTACGAAGATCGGATTCGCCGCCTCGTGAAGGCGCTCGGCACCGATCCCAACCTCATCCTATTCGTGGATGAGTTGCACAACCTCATTGGGCAGGGGACGGCGATGGGCGCGGCGATGGACGCCGCCAACATGCTGAAACCCGCTCTCGTGCGCGGCGATATCCGGGTCATCGGTGCCACCACAGGTGAGGAATACGACAAGTGGATCCGCGCCGATCCCGCGTTGGAGCGCCGGTTCCAGCCGGTCACGATCGAAGAGCTCGATGCGATTCAGACGTGGGAAGTCCTCGTCGCCAGGCGCCCGCGACTCGAGCGGCACCACGCGGTCGCCATCGCGGACGACGCGCTCAAGGCCGCGATCGTCCTGACCGACCGCTTCGTGCCCGAACGCGCGCGTCCCGACAAGGCGATCGACGTGCTCGACGAGGCATGCGCCCACGCGCAGGCGACGGCGCATGTCTCTCCGGAGCTCGACAAGCTGATTCGCGACCGCAAGAAGGTCGAGGCGATGATTCGCCGCGGGTTGACAGAGGAGCAAGGATCGGCCCCTGAAGAGCCGATGCCGGACCTGGCGACGGTGCTGCAGCGGTTTGGCGAGGAGCTGAACGAATTATTGGGCGGCGAAAGTCGCCGGAAGACGGCGGATGAACCTGCGGCGACCTCCGCCGACGCCCGGCGTCCTTCGGCGCTGGAAGACCAGCGCGCCGAGCTGGATCGCCGGCTCCGCGCCGAGCTCGAGCGGCAGGGCATGGTCGTGACGGGCAAGGAAGTCGCGCGCGTCGTCGGCGTGGCGGTTGGCAAGGGAATCGAGTGGGCCGGCTGACTCGCCTGGCCGCATTGGTGGGGCTCGTGCTTGTCGTTGCGAGGTGTCGGGAGCGCGCCCAGAATGTGCAGAGCGAGGCGGACCTGAAGGACATCGTGCACCGCATGATGCCGCTGGTCGCCCAGAACGCCGGTCTTTCCTTCAAACGTGAACCGAAGGTGTTGCGCCGCTCGCGCACGCAGGTCCGCGATTACGTCATTCACAAGTTCGACGAAGACTTGCCGCCAAGCGACCTCGCCGGACTGCAATCGGCCTTGCGGCTGTTCGGGCTTATCCCTGACTCCTTGGAGCTCCGGCCCACGATGATCGATCTGCTCACCGAGCAGATCGCCGGATATTACGACCCCGATTCCAACGCGCTGTATATCCCCGCCGATATCGAGCCGTATCAGCTGCGCGTCGTCGTGTCACACGAGCTCGTGCATGCATTGCAGGATCAGTACGTCAAACTCGATTCGATCATCACCCAGCGCGGCCACAACGATCGGCGCTCCGCGGCACAGGCGATTCTGGAGGGGCAGGCGACCGTCGTGCAGATACCCGTGCTGATGCCCGAGCAGAAGCCCGATACGCTGCCGTTGGGGTGGTTCTGGAAGCAGCGGACGGTGATGGCGCGGCAACAGGCACAGATGAAGCAGTTTGCGCACGCGCCCCTGTGGCTGCGCGAAGGCCTGGTGTTCCCGTACCTGGGTGGTGCGGACTTCATCATCTGGTTCCGACGGAAGTATTTCGGGAGATCGGTGCTCGATTCGATGCCGACATCGACGGAGCAGATTCTGCATCCGGATCGATACGCCCAGCACGACGAGCCCACGGAAGTGATTTTCCCGAAATCGGCGACGGACACGGTGATCTACGAAGACAATCTCGGTGAATTCGAGACGCGGCTGCTGTTCCAGCAGCTCCTGGGCGATGAGACCGAAGCCGCGCGCTTAGCGGAGGGGTGGGACGGCGATCGGTACCGCGTGCTCGGGAAGACTCGCGACGTCCTCGAGTGGTACAGCGTCTGGGACGACGCGGCGGCCGCCAGAAAGTTTGCGACCGGGCTCGAGCGTGCCTGGGCAAAGCGACGCCTGGTCGGTCAGAAGGGCAGGCGGTCGGACATCAAGCAGCTGACGGTTGAGGGCCGGCCCGTAGTACGACTAATCGACGCGCCTGTGAGCTGGACAGGCTGGCGGCACCTGCCCGCCGTGCGGCTCAGCGAAGGAGGCGAGTGATCGAATAGATCAGGAGTCCGACGAGCCCGCCGACGAGCGTGCCGTTGATGCGGACGAACTGCAGGTCTCTTCCCACGGCCAACTCGAATCGCCGCGATGTCGCCTCCGGGTCCCATCCCGCTACCGTCTGAGCGATCAGGTCGCCGATCTCGTGGCGGTATTTCTCCACCACTCCAGCCGTCAAATCGATCAGCAAGTCGTCGATTTCGGCGAGCAGCGTCGGATTCGATAACAGGGCGGCGCCGAATTCACTGAGGCCGTTGTCGAGAGGACTCGGCGCGCCGTCGACGCCGGCTCCGGTCGCGTAGTTGGTGACCGTCTGCCGAATGCCATCCCACAGCCGCTTCGATAGCTCGACCGTCGACGCGTCCATCAACCACTCTTCCTTCATTGCCTCCGCGCGCGCGATCACTTCAGGCGAATGCTGCAAGCGCTCGATGAAGTCGCGAATCGCGTCGTCGAATGCGGTGCGCAGCGGGTGGGATGGGTCCATCACCATATCGTGCAGCAGCCGCTCCACGGCTGCGATGATCTTTTGATAGATCTTGTCGTCCAGCACCGGGGGCACCCACCACGGTGTCTCGGCGCGCACGCGCTCGCGAATGACGTCGCGGTTATTTCTGACCGCATCGGCAGCCAGTCGCACCGCGGCATTCAGCAGCTCTTCCTGACGATTGTCGGCGAGCGCGAGCTTCAGCGTCTTCCCCAATGCGGGCGCGACTTGGAATGCGCGCACGCGGTTGCGGACGACCTGACTCACGAGCTCCTGAACTTCGTCATGTGGCAACGCCTCGAGCGTCTTCGCCAAGCCGCTCGCGAATTGGCGCGCGATCTGACGAGCATGGTCGCGGTCCGCCAGCCACTGCGCGCCGCGCTCGGCGGGATGCACGTGCCGGAGATTCGCGCTGATCACCTCGTGTGAGAGAAAGTGATTCTGGACGAAGGTGCCGAGGATCTGGCCGATGCGCTCCTTGCGCGTCGCCACGATCGCCGTGTGGGGAATCGGCAAGCCCAGCGGATGCCGGAAGAGCGCCGTGACCGCAAACCAGTCCGCGAGCCCACCGACCAGCGACGCCTCCGCCGTTGCGCGCACGAAACCCAGCCAGGGGAATTGTGGCTCGAAGACGCTCGCGGCGACGAACACGAGCAGCGCGATCGCCAGCAGGCCGGTCGCGCGCCGCTTCATCGCGTCGAGCCTGGCCTGACGCTCGGCGTCGTCGGGGCGCGACCACTGCGGCGTCACGGGTGCCGGTGCGGGGGCGGGGCCAGGGGCGGGGGCGGGACTCGTCATAGAAGCCAAAATAAGACCCCCACTTGGATTCAGGGTACTCGCCATTTAGCTTGCTACGCTTATGTTTACGGCCCTTTCCGAGCAGCTGACCGGCGTACTGAACCGGCTCAGGGGTCGCGGGGTGCTCTCGGAAAGCGACGTCACCGACGCGCTGCGCGAGATCCGCCGGCACCTGCTCGAGGCGGACGTGAGCTTCGAGGTCACGCGCGGCTTCGTCGAGCGAGTGCGCGAGCGGGCCGTCGGCGCGCTGCAGGTCAAGGCGGTGAGTCCCGGCCAGCAGGTCGTCAAGCTGGTGCACGACGAAATCGCGACCCTGCTCGGCGGCACGAAGGCCGGCCTCGATTTCGCTTCCGTAGGTCCGACGGTGATTTTGCTCGTCGGGTTACAAGGATCGGGGAAAACGACCACCGCGGCGAAGCTCGCGCGCCGGCTGAAGCTCGAGCAGAAGGCGCCAGGGTTGGTCGCGGCGGATGTGTATCGGCCGGCCGCGGCGGAACAGCTCGAGCAGCTCGGCACGCAGATTGGCGTCCCGGTTCTCGGCAAACGCGACACGGGAAACGTCGTGAAGCTGGTGCAGGACGCGTTGCGCGAAGCGGAGGCCGTACGCGCACGCACGGTGATCGTCGATACCGCCGGACGGCTGCAAATCGACCCGGCGATGATGGACGAGCTGAAGGCGCTGAAGGCGGCCGTCGCGCCGCGCGAAGTGCTCCTCGTCGCCGATGGCATGACGGGACAGGACGCCGTAAAGATCGCGCGTGGCTTTCACGACGCGGTCGGGCTGACCGGCGTCATCCTGACGAAGCTCGACGGTGATGCGCGCGGCGGCGCGGCGCTGTCGATCCACGGCGTGACCGGCGTGCCAATCAAGTACGTGGGAGTCGGCGAGAAAACCGACGCGCTTGAGCCGTTCGATCCGGTGCGCATGGCGGGACGGATCTTGGGGCAGGGCGACGTGGTCGCGCTGGTTGAAAAAGCGGCAGCGAACGTCGACGCCGAAGCCGCCAAGCGCCTCGAGCAAAAAGTGCGGTCCAAGAAAGGCATGGACCTGCAGGATTTTCTCGTCGCGCTGAAGCAGATGCAGTCGATGGGTCCGCTGAAGCAGGTGCTCGGCCTCCTGCCAGGGGTCAACGCCAAGGCGCTGCAGGGTGTATCGATGGACGACAAGCGCCTGAAGCACGTCGAGGCGATCGTGCTCTCGATGACGCCGGAGGAGCGGGCCGATCCCCGTGTGTTGAGCGGATCGCGAAAGCTGCGGGTCGCACAAGGAGCCGGTCGTCCGGTGCAGGAAGTGAATCGACTGCTGGAGCAGTTCCAGCAGATGCGCAAGCTCAGCAAGTTCATGAAAAGGATGTAGGAACGTTATGGCAACTCGAATTCGGCTGCGCCGGGTGGGACGGAAAGGTCAGGCCTATTTCCGCATCGTGGTCGCGGACTCCAAATCGCCGCGCGACGGACGCTTCGTCGCGGCGATCGGCAATTACAACCCGCGCGCCAATCCCGCGGTGATCGACGTGAACGCGGAACAGGCGCGAGCCTGGCTCGAGAAGGGCGCGCTGCCGACGGATACGGTGCGTTCGCTCCTCAAGAAGGCCGGCGTACTCCGTGGAGGAAAACAGTCGCCCCCGCCCCCGCCCCCGCCCCCGCTTCCCCCGGCCCCGGCCGCGTAGTCGGGCGGCTGCGCAAGCCGCACGGCCAGCAGGGGGAGGTCGCGGTGATCCCCCTCGTCGAAAATCCGGGAACGGTGTTCGTTCCCAAAGCGCGACT
>Ga0137415_10005836_pt1 | contig 12174 bp, 10 predicted proteins | sample CZODoug3_1_1_16f_FD_183082 | JGI IMG/M metagenome (GOLD analysis project Ga0137415, IMG submission 183082) | Vadose zone soil fungal communities from Angelo Coast Range Reserve, California, USA - CZODoug3_1_1_16fungal (Hybrid Assembly) | ecosystem: Environmental > Terrestrial > Soil > Vadose...
ATCCTCGTCCTGCGCGGTCATCGAGTGCTGCTCGATGCCGAGCTCGCCGCGCTGTACGGCGTCACGACCGCACGCCTGAACCAGCAGGTACGGCACAACCGCAAGCGCTTCCCGGCCGACTTTCTCTTCGAGCTCACCGCCAAGGAATTCGCGAACTTGAAGGTTCATTTTGCAACATCAAGTTGGGGCGGCCGCCGCAAGCTCCCGCTCGCCTTCACCGAGCACGGCGCGATCATGGCTGCCACCGTCCTGAACAGTCCCCGCGCCGTCGAGATAAATGTCGCCACTGGCCATATGTGGCGTAGGCCCGCAGCGGCCTAATTTTCTGCGAGGTTTGCTCCGGCGAGCGCCACATAACGGTTTGCTCATACTGGGTATCCCCTGATTGTCTTCATTCTGTTCGCGTTACGCTCGTGTTGCCGGGGCTCCTCAATGGCAGTACGTTACTGTCGCCTGATAAATGGACATAAGGATCGCCCTCATGCCGGCCAAACATTTGCCTGTCGGTAGCATTATCCTCACGGCGCTCCTTGTGTTGCTCGTCCCCTTCGAAGCCCGAGCCGGCGCTTCCTCAAGCGCAAGCACCGTGCCCGACTCACTGCGGCTATACGTGCTTGACTGTGGCTCGATCCACGTTGCCGACACGGCGAGGTACGAGTTGCGACGCGATGAAGTCGAAACCCCTGAGCTGTCCGTGGCGTGCTTCCTAGTTGTCCACCCGAAGGGGGTGCTCATCTGGGATGTGGGCGCTGTGCCGGACTCGGAGTGGCTGCCGACCGGGGCTACTATCGTGCACAAACTCTCGCTGCCGGACGGACAAACTCGCGACATTACTCTCACGCGCCCGCTCGGTGCGCAATTGGCCGAGATTGGCTACCCACCGTCGAAGATACGTTACATAGCCTTGTCCCATTACCACTACGATCACACGGCTAATGCCAATTCCTTCGCTGGCTCGACGTGGCTCGTCAGACGAGTGGAGCGCGACGCCATGTTTGGAGCGACGGCACCCGGGACTACCCGACCGGATACTTACGCTCGACTGAAGAGCGCGAAGACGATTTTGATCGAAGCAGACCAATTTGACGCCTTCGGCGACAGCAGCGTCGTGATCAAGTTTGCGCCGGGGCACACACCTGGGCACCAGATGCTGCTGCTGCGACTGAAGAATACGGGGCCGGTCTTGCTGTCGGGCGACCTGTATCACTTTCCGCAGGAAAGGACGCTCAATCGCTTTCCCGTGTTCGAATTCGACAAAGAACAGACACGCCGTACCCGGATGGAAATTGATGAATTTTTGAGGACGACCGGCGCGTCACTTTGGATTCAGCATGACTTTGTCGCCAACCGTAATTTGCGGAAGGCGCCGGCATTCTACGACTGAAGTCGCTCCAGTGTTTCCGTAGGAATCCCATCTACCGGATGCTGGTGTAGTTCAGTCCTTAGCATCAATGTGCTGCTCGACCGAATGCGATGACCGCAATCGGGAGTAGTCCTGGAACCGCTCAGGGTCGATTTTCGCCACTCCACCGCGACCCATCAGCCCGCCACACTTATGTGCCGCAGAGTCCGCTCATTTTAAGGACCCGGCAGGTCAGTCACGTAGACCTCCACATAACGGCCGTCGCCACATAAGTTCCCAAATGTGGTTAACCACATTTCGAGATGAGCATCTACGTGGTGCGCGCCTTCGTGAAGCTGCGCGAGCTACTCGCCTCGAACAAGGATCTCGCGCGCAAGCTCGCGGCGCTGGAGCGCTCCCTCGTGGCGCTGGACCTCAAGACCCGGAGACAGTTCAAGGAAGTGTACGAAGCCATCCGTGCCCTGATGAACCCGCCCCAACCCTAGCGCCGCAGCATCGGCTTCACCGCCGATCTCGAAAGAGAAGTAGCCGCTACTGGATCAGCGTGGACGCGGCTTGGCGGTTGTGCCGCTACGCGGCGAAGACGATCGGGTGTTTGACCACGTTGCTCAGCACCTGAATCTCGCGCCCTTCGGTGCGGTGCGGGATCCGTTGCTTCGTTAGGTACGCTGCGCAGCGATCCAGATCTCCCACCTGAAAGGCGAGGCCCGCCAGGTGCGGCGGCGCCTCGGCGCCGGAGGTGGATGGCATCCCGAAGCGGCTGCGCCAGGTGTCCGCGGACAGATACTCGATCTGCGGCTCTTCGCCTCCGCCCGATCCGAGCAGCACGCTCAAGGTCCGCTCGGCGCTCGAGCCGCTCGGTCCGACCGCGTACAGCGCCTTGAGGCGAAACGCCCCGTTGGGGTGCACGACCCGTTCGTGCGGCCACACGAGCTCCGGGGTCAGGTGCTGGCAGAAGAAAAAATACACATCCGCCGGCGCCGCCGGGGCGAGCGGTGCAATCGTGAAGCGCGCGGTATGCCACTGCCCGTCGACCCGGACCGGGCGCGTCACCGGTTCGGTCGCGCCGGCCGAAGCGCCGAGACGCGCGGCCGCGGCGGCATCGCCGGCGGCATCCCCTGTGCGCAGCGCACAGCCCATGAGAGTGGTGGCCTTGCCGAGCAGCGCGCTCGCAGGCCCGGGCTGATCGATGGCGAGCAGCTCCCAGTAGCAGCGTCCGAAGAACATGACGTGGTTCGAGGTACCGCGGCCGGGATGCTCGCCGCGCTCGGTGAGCTTAAAGCCCATGCCGGCGAGCGCCGCGCGTGCGGCTTCGCGATCGGTGGTCACGGTGAACAGATGGTCGATCGGAAAGGCCATGGTGTTGAGGCGTCCGCGGGCGGCAAGGGTCGATATGCGGCGCGCGAGCGGCGCTCGCCCTACTCGTGCTTCCAGTCGCGGGGCAGGCGCCCGTAGTAGCGCTTGAACGCGCAGCTGAAGTTGGCGGGATAGTCGTAGCCCACGCGGTAGGCGATCTCGGCCACGGACAGCTCTGCCTCGACGAGCATCTGCGCCGCGACTTCCATGCGCCGCTGCAGCACGTACTCGTACATGGTCACGTTGAGGAGCTGCTTGAAGGCCGCCTTGAGCTTGGTCTGGTTCATCCCGACCATGCGCGCCAGTTGCGGAATGGTGGGGGGCGAGGTGTAGTGCTGCGACAGGTAGTCGCGTGCCTCGTACACGCGCCGCCGATCGCGCGACAGGAGACTGCGCCCGCATGACTGCGCGCTGCCGCCGGCGGCCAGGTCGGTCACGATCTGGCAGACCATTTCCATGGCCAGCGCCTCGAGGTACGCCGCGCGTACCGTCGACAGGACGCTGTAGCGGGAGGCGTGGATCCACTGGGCCGCGCGGAACAGTTCCGGGGTCAGGCTGACGCGGTTGCTGACTCCCGCCGCGAGCCCGGGACCGGCGAGGGCGCGCAGCGGATCAGGCACCTCCCCGAGTGGGAGGCCCAGGCGCTCGCTGAGCAGTTCCGGTCCGCAATGCAGGACCACCAGCGTGGTCGGCACCTGGCCGGCGATCTTGTAGCCGCCGCCGCGCGCGCCGGTGCAGACGTGCAGCTGCGCCTGGGGACCCACGAGCAGAGTGCTGCCGTCGCGATTCAGCAGCCGGCCCGCGAGCAGCACCCGTATCTTGAAGAATGACCCGCCCTCGACCGAGATCCACCGGTCTCTGCGATAGGCCGCCTCGGTGATCGAGAGCGACAGGTGATTGGACAGCCTGAAGTAGTCCCACCATCCGTCACCGTCCTGCGGCTCGACGTACTCGCGCACGCCCGCGCGGCGGTTGGCGCTGGTCCTGGGGGGTGCGGCGTGCGTTTCGTCGCGGGATAGCCCGGCGCCGCCGGTCAGCGCCTCGATGACGCTGCCGTAGTCAAGCCACGAGAGCCCCGCGATGGGCCGGTCCGCAACGATCAGATCCGCAAAGCTGCCGCGCTGCCCGGTTCGCACGTGAACCGAACCGGGCGCTAGGAACTGGGGCGTTTCGCGACATCCGACCAATTTCATCCGACTCTACGGCAAAGCCCTGCCGCTGCCAATCCGGGGCCTCGATTGGACGTCGGCTTGCGGTATCCATCGGTCGCACGCCAACATTTCCTCGCGCGGATCTGCGCTAACCTGAGCGGTCACCCCCTGGCAGGCGAGAGAAATGAGAGCGGTCCTCACAGTCGGGCATGGCGAGCGGGACCGCCTGCAACTGGACGAGAACTTCCCCGATCCGCAGGCGGCGCGCGACGAGGTGCTGCTGCGCGTCGCCGCCACCGCGGTGAACTATCACGACATTTTCACGCGCCGCGGCATGCCGGGGATCAGGATCCCGCTGCCGGTCATCGTGGGGTCCGACATCGCCGGGGAAGTCGTGGCGGTCGGTGCCGACGTGCACGCCTGGAAGCCCGGTGACCGGGTGCTGGTCGACCCGGTGTTCCGGGATGGCCAGCGCACCGGAATGATCGGGGAAACGACCCACGGCGGCCGGGCCGAGTTCATCGCGGTGCCTGCCGCCCAGCTCATCGCCGTGCCGCAGGAGGTATCGCTCGAGGATGCCGCCAGCCTGCCGCTCGCCTATGGCACGGCGTACCGCATGCTGGTGACCCAGGGCCAGCTGGTCCGCGGCGAGAAGGTCCTGATCCTCGGCGCCAGCGGCGGCGTCGGCGTCGCGTGCGTGCAGATCGCGAAGCTCCTCGGAGCGGAAATTCTGGCCGGCACCAGCTCGCCCGCGAAGCTGCGCGCGCTCACGGCGCTCGGTGCCGATCACACAGTCGACTACTCCAGGGAAGGGGTGGTGGATGCCGTCAAGCGCATCTACGGCAAGCCGCGGGTCACGGGCGGAGGCGGGGTCGACGTGGCCGTCAATTTCACCGGCAGCGACACCTGGCGTGACACCCAGCGGACCGTGACGCGCGGCGGCCGCATGCTGACCTGCGGAGCGACCGCGGGGTTCGACGTGATCACGGACACGCGCTACCTGTGGACCTTCGAGCACCGCTACATCGGCTCGAACGGCTGGTCCGTGGCGGATCTCGAGGCACTGCTCGGCCTGATCCGCGACGGTCGGCTGCGGCCGGTGATCGACCGCGTGCTGCCGCTGGCCGCGGCGGCGGAAGGCGAGCGGCTGCTGGAGGAGCGCGAAGTCATCGGCAAGGTACTGCTGAAGCCATGACGGCTCGCGCCCTGCCTTTCCCTGCGAGCGGCAATCTCGGGGACCTGATCCGCCCGGACGCTCCACGGGAGAGCGTCGCGGTGATCGACGTCTCCGCGTCGGGCCGCCGCTGGAGCTGCGCGAAACTGGATGCCGCGGCCGAAGGATTCGCGGCGTCGCTGGTGCGGGCGCCGCTGGCCACGGACGCGCGCGTTGCGATCCTGGCCGAGAACTGCGCCGAGTACCTCATCGCGTACATGGGCACCATGCGCGCAGGTTGTGTCAGCGTGCCGGTGAATCAGCGCCTGCCGCCGGACACGGTGCGCTACATTCTCGCCGACTGCGCCGCGCAGCTGTGCATCGTGGATGCGGCCTGCGAGGCGCTCATCCCGCCCGCGCTGCCGCGCATCATGCTGCGCTCCCCGGGCGCGGAGGTGCTGGATGCGCCCGGCGCCGCAGCCATGCCGATCAAGCGGCGCCCGCCGCCGCAGACCGGCGAGATCCTCTATACCTCGGGGTCGACCGGCCGGCCGAAGGGCGTGGTGCTGTCACACGCCGGGCAGCTGTGGGCACTCAGCGTGCACCTCGCCGCGACCCCGATGGCGGGCGAGCGCTCGCTCATCGTGGCTCCGCTCTATCACATGAACGCGCTCTTCAATGTCTCGGTCTGCCTGCTCAACGGCATCGAAGTCGTGCTCATGCCCCGCTTTGATGCGGCCGCGTACCTCAAGGCCGTCGCCAGGCACCGCTGCACGCTGCTGAGCGGCATCCCGACCATGTTTGCCCTGATGGCGCGCCAGCGTGAGCTGCTCACGAGGCTGGACCTGAGCTCGGTGAAGGCCGTGACCATAGGCTCGGCGCCGCTCACCGAGGCCCTCGTGGCGCGCGTGCAGGAGATGTTTCCGCAGGCGGCCATCAGCAACGGCTACGGCACGACCGAAGCCGGCCCGTCGATCTTCGAGGATCATCCCCAGGGACTGCCGCGGCCGCTCCTGTCGCTCGGCTATCCGCTGCCGGATGTCGAAGTGCGGCTCGCCGGCGGAACCGGCGACGCAGGGGTGCTGCAGGTGCGCTCCCCGGCGATGTTCACCGAGTACCTGAACCTGCCTGGCGTGACCGGTGCCAAGCTGCACGACGGCTGGTACGACACCGGCGATGTGATGCGCCGCGACCGCAGCGGCTTCTACTACTTCACCGGCCGGGCCGACGATATGTTCGTGTGCGGCGGCGAGAACGTCTATCCCGGCGAAATCGAGAAGATGCTCGAGCGTCACCCCGCGGTACTGCAGGCCGCCGTCGTGGCGGTGCCCGATGAGATCAAGGGCGAGATCCCGATCGCGTTCGTGGTGCTGAAGGACCGCAGCGTCTCGCCCGAGGAACTCAAGCGCTTCGCGCTCGAGTCGGGGCCCGCCTACAGTCATCCGCGCGCGTTCGTGGTGGTGGACGAATTGCCCGTGGCTAGCACGCACAAGGTGGACAAGCGCCCGCTGCAGGCGCAGGCGCTCGAGGCCGCCAAGGCTCTCAAACGCTGACGGCCTAACCTTCCTTGGTCCCGTACGTGCCGCGGCCGATCGCGACCAGGCGGTCCTGATCGTCCAGGACATCGATATCGACGACGCCGACGGTTCGGCCGGCCCGCCGCACCCGGGCCTGCGCCCGCAGCTTGGTGTCCGAGGCAGGCCGCAGGTAGTCGATGCGGATATTGATGGTCGGGACGCCGTAGCCGAGCATGGCCCACAGCGCGTAGTCGCCGGCAATGTCGATGAGGCTCGCGATCGCACCGCCGTGATACTGGCGCGTGCCGGGCGAGCGCTCCACGGACGCGGTGTAGCCCATCACGATTTCCACCTCGCCCTGGGTACGCTCGAGGCGGGTGCAGGACAGTTCGAAGAGTTGCTGGAACGGCGACTCCTTGAGGAGCTGGGTCAAGGCCGATTCAGCTTCGCTCACCCGCGCCTCCCGTAGCCAGCCGCGCTCGAAACAATCTAGCCGGTTCATCACCGGATCGCTACTGCCTGAAACGGCGGCGCTCGCAAGACCTGCGTCTGCCAGCATGCTTTTGGCGTCGACTCTCATGCTGAGGCCATGGGCCGAAGTACCTAAGATGGCAGCGGGTCTTGTCAGGCGCGGCGCGCTTGCGGCGAGACACACCTCAGGGGGTTGTATGGGGAAGCAGCTTGCGTTGGGCTGGATCGCGGGCGCGCTCCTGGTCACGGCACTCGCCGCGCAGCCGGCCGCGGCACAATCGGCGCCGACGGGCGCCGGCAGATCGGGCAGTGATGCGCTCGAGGAAGTCCTGGTCACCGCGACCAAGCGCACCGAATCCATTCAGGACGTGCCGGTGAGCATTACCGCGCTCTCGGCCATCCAATTGGAGTCCAAGGGCGTCGAGCAATTCTTTGACTACGGAACCTCGATACCGAACCTGTCGTTCGGCATTGGCGCATCCGACGGCACGCTCTCCGGCCGGGGAATTGCGCTACGGGGTATCGAGGGCTCGAACACCACCGGCTTCTACATCGACGATACCCCGGTGCTCGAGACGCTCGACCCGCACATCGTCGACATTGCGCGCATCGAGGTGCTGCGGGGTCCCCAGGGCACTCTCTATGGCGCGGAGTCGATGGGCGGCACGGTGCGCCTCATCACCGAGCAGCCGAGCTTCAAGGCGCTCGATGGACAGGTGCACGTCCTCGGCTCGGGCACCGACCATGGCTCCTTCAATCAGCTCGCGGAAGGGGTCGTCAACGTTCCGCTCGTGCCGGACACGCTCGCCCTGCGCGCCAGCGCGTTCTATGAGTTCGACGACGGCTACTTCGACAAGGGCTTGGGTCCGGAAACCGCGCCACCCACCTCCACCCTCACGCACGTCGGCAGCATGAAGTACTACGGCGGACAGATCGCACTGCGCTTCGAGCCGGTGAGCGGACTCGCCATCACCCCGCGGATCATGTACCAGCGAACCAGCCAGGACGGTTCCCCCTATGCCTACGACACGGCCACCAACCTCATGCAGCGCGAGGTGTTCAACCTCAATCCGGGGGGCACGGACAAGTGGTACCTGGCGAGCCTCACCATCAACTACACCGTGCCGTTCGGCAGCTTCGTGTCCTCGACCGGCTACTTCGATCGCAACACCCTGGAGCTCGAGGATGATACCGACGTAACACAGTTCTTCCTCAGCACGGCGACCACCACGCCGCCGCCGATAGCGAGCCCGATCACGCGCAAACAGGACCTGCGTCGCTTCGCGCAGGAAGTGCGCTTTTCCTCCACCTTCCAGGGACCGGTGCAGTTGCTGGTCGGTGGCTTCTACTCGGACAGCACGCGCCCGCGCGACTACGAGTGGACCGCCCCCGGGGCGTCCCCGGCTTTCGCGTCGACCGATCTGCTGCTCAGTTTCATCGATTCGCGCAACGCCAAGGAGTACGCGCTGTTCGGTGATGTCTCCTACCAGCTGCTGCCGAGCCTCAAGGCGACCGTAGGCATGCGCTGGTTCCGCGACACGGCGACCTTCCACCAGGTGACGGACGGCTTTTTCTTCGGCGGCGCGCAGAGCATCTATGACGCACCCACGAGCAGTGAAAGCGGCTTCACGCCGAAGTACCTGCTGGAATACAAGGTCCTCCCGGATGTCCTGCTCTACGCCGCGGCGGCCAAGGGCTTCCGCGAGGGCGGCAACAACATCGCACTGCCTCCAGGCCCGCCGCCGGCCGGATGCGACGCGGATCTCGCCAATCTCGGCGTCACGGCAGCCGGCATCGCCGCCTTCAAGTCCGACAACCTCTGGAACTACGAGGCCGGGTTCAAGTCGAGCTTCGCGGACCGGCGCTTCACGCTCAACGGCGCGGCATTCTCAATCGACTGGGACAAGATCCAGCAGGCCGTTCACCTGCCGTTGTGCGGGTACGGTTACACGGGCAACGCGGGTCGCGCGCGCAGCACGGGCTTCGAGCTCGAATTCAACGGGCGGCTCTTGCCCGAGCTGACGCTCGGCCTCGGCGTCGGCTACGAGGATGCACACATCACCGAGCAGGGGCCGGGCACTCCGCAGCGGGCCGGCAGCCCCGTCTACCAGGTTCCCGACCTCACGATCGCGAGCAATCTCCAGTATGAGCGGCCTCTCACCGCCGGCTGGGCCGGCTTCGCGCGCGTCGACTACGCCCACATCGGGTCGAGCTACTCGGCGAACAACGACGTGCAAGCCCCGCGCTACCGCTCCGGATACAGCCTCGCGGATCTGCGCATCGGGGGCCGCAACGAGCGCTACGAGGTGGCCCTGTTCGTCAAGAATCTCACCAATGAGCACGCCAACCTGGGTGACGCCATCCTCATCGGGTCGGAAGAGCCCGGTCATCCACGGTTTGTGATCAGTACTCCGCGGACCGCTGGCATCGAGGCCCGGATGCGCTTCAGGTGAAGCCGACTGACACCGGCACGCGGCGCCCTTCGCTGCGTCGTTTCTCCGGCGTACCAGGCGGGCTGCTCATCCTTGCCGTCGTGCTGTTCGCCACCTCCCTCGCGCCCGCCCATGCCGGCGCTACCGGTGGGACTGCAGCACAACCCGCACAGGCCTTTACCAACGCGGTACTCATCGACGGCACCGGCGCTGCCGCCGTCGAGCACGCGACCGTGGTCATACGCGGCGCCACCATAGAGGCCGCGGGGCCCGCGGCGCAGGTGAAGATTCCCCCGGGCGCCGCCGTGACCGATCTGCACGGCATGGTGCTGATGCCGGGGCTCGCCGACATGCACGTGCACCTGTTGGGCGGTTGGGACGGGCACGCGGTCGATATGCTCGGGTATCGGCGCTACATGAATGCGCTGCTGTATGCCGGCGTCACCACGGTGCTCGACACCGGCAACGTGCAACCGTACATCGTGCAGTTGCGCGCCGAGACCGCGGCCGGGAGGCTCCTCGGCCCACACATCTACTGCGTCGGCGGACTCGTCGACGGTGCCGATCCGGCCTGGCCGCCGCTGTCGTATGCCGTCGCCTCGGTGGGGCAGGTCGCCCCGGTCGTGAAAGCCCTGAAGCGGGACAACGTCGATCTGATCAAGGGCTACGTGGGGCTGTCGCACTCCGTGCTCCAGCGCCTGGTCGAGGAGGGACGCAAGGTCTCGCTTCGGGTCATCGTCGATCAGTGGCAGCGCAACGGCTCGCCCGATCTGGTGGAGGACGGCATCTATGGCTTTGCACACCTGCCGACACGGCCGTTGTCGACGGACAACGTCCACTTCATGCAGCAGCACAACACGGTGTTCATCTCAACGCTCATCGTGTTTGAGAGTCAAACCCGCAAGCGACTCCGCGACCTCACTTTTATTCAGGATCCGCTGGTGCGCGACACCAGCCCGCCGTCGTTCCTCCAGGGACTGCGCGCTGAGGCCGCGCGTAAGCTCGACGCCGATGAGGCTGCCTACGCCCAGCGGTGGGAGAAGCTGCAGCAGAACGCGATGGACAACGCGAAGGCGCTCTTTCGTGCCGGTGTGCTGCTGGCCGCCGGCACGGATGCGCCGTACCCGGGGGACATGCAGGGCGAAGGCCTGCACCATGAGCTCGAGCTGCTCGTCGCGGCAGGGCTGACGCCGCTCGAAGCGATCACGGTCGCGACCCGCAACGCCGCACGCCTCATCGGTGCCAGCGACTGGGGCACGGTCGAAGCCGGCAAGCTCGCCACGCTGATCGTCGTCGACGGCCGCCCGGACCGCAACATCTCCGACACACGCAAGGTCGTCGAGGTCATTCTGCGCGGCCGAAAAATCGATCGCGAGTCCCTCAAAATCGCACACCAGAACGACCCGGGCTACGAGCCCGTATCCCCCACGGACTTCTGACCCGCCGTGACGAAGAGCATGCCCACGCGCCGGCCTCTCACCGTTGCCTTCCTGTGGCTTGCGGGCCTGGGCGGCTGTCTCAATGGCGTGAGCGCAGCGCCGGCACAGTCGCCGGGCTCCGCGGTCAACTACGCTCACCTGGCCGACCTCGTCGTGAACCGCGCCTGGAAGCTGGCACCGGGTGAGCGGGTCATTCTCTTCCGGGACGCCACGCGCGATCCTGGCATGGCAGCGCCGCTGCGTGCCGCCATCTTCGAGGCCGGCGCAGTGGTTGAGGAGATCGCCGCCCCGGATTCGCGTGCCGATGCCGGCCTCACGCCTCGCCAGCGCGCCGATCGATTCGACCACTGGATGCTCCTCTTCCAGCATTCGCAGGCCGCCATCTGGCTGCCCTCCGACCTGACCGCGGTGGACGAGCAGCCGTTCGAGCACCTGGTCGAGGCATCGCGGGTGCGTTCCATCCACTTCCATTGGTTTCTGCCGCCCGATGCGCCGGACGTGCCGCTCATCGAGACGATGTATCAGCGGGCGATTGAGATCGAGCCGGCCGAGATTGCGCGCCGGATCGCCGTCCTGGAGAGCGCACTACGCGGCACAACCGTGCGGGTGACCGCGCCCAACGGCACCGACTTCAACTTCAGAATTCCGCAGAGCGCGCGTATCCACCGCAACACCGGTGAGGCGACCAAAGAAAAGGTGCGCGATGCGCGCTCAGTCCGCGACCGGGAAGAGGAATTGCCGGCCAGCGTGCTGCGCACCACGGAAATTCAGGAGGCACGGGGGACGTTCATCGGCTACCTATCGTTCGATACCCGTTCGGGACTCGTCAGGGCAACCTTCAAAGACGGCAAGGTGACCGCCCTCGAGTCCCTCAGCGGACCCAAACAACAGGTGGAGGCCTGGAAGAAGGCCACCGGAGCCAAGGACCGTCCCGGAGAATTCGTCATCAGCACCAACCCCGCGCTCGCTGCCGTGCTGCCGTCGGGTTACATGCCGTACTACGGCTATGGAGCCGGAGTAGTTCGGCTCGCGATCGGCGACAACTGGGAATCGGGCGGGCCCAATCGCTCATCGAACGGGGAATTGCTGCTGTTTCTGCCGGGAGCGACACTGACCGCAGGTACGAAAACCCTGATCACCGCGGGAGCTCTGGCCTTCAAGTGAAGGCGCGGCGGCTTGATGGCTATGCTCACCGTGCGCGCTGTCCCTCAAGCAATTCCCAGCGCGCGAACTTCTCCAGTAGCAGCTCTTCGAGCTCCGCGAGCCGTTTGCGGTCGCCGCGCAGCCGCTCG
>Ga0137415_10005837_pt1 | contig 12174 bp, 8 predicted proteins | sample CZODoug3_1_1_16f_FD_183082 | JGI IMG/M metagenome (GOLD analysis project Ga0137415, IMG submission 183082) | Vadose zone soil fungal communities from Angelo Coast Range Reserve, California, USA - CZODoug3_1_1_16fungal (Hybrid Assembly) | ecosystem: Environmental > Terrestrial > Soil > Vadose...
CGTCTTGTCTGGCGTGCTCGATACGCAGCGCGAGCGCGTGCGGGCGGCGTATGCCGATTTCGACGAGGTTTCCTTTCCGGCGCGGGGAGAATGGGTCGCGTTGGTGCTCCGGCGTCCGCTCGTGCCTTCCGACGCCGTCGTTGCCCAGGGCGAGCCTCGCAAGGAGACGTGACACGTGGCCGCGCGCGTGCGAGCACCGATACCCGATTTGCGAGAGGGGACTTCGTCCGCGCGTGAAGCGACTGCGCACTATTTGACGCGCGTTCTGCGACTCGGGGTGGGGGACGCATTCGTGGCGTTCGACCCGCAGTCGGCGCGAGAAGCCGATGCAACCATCGTGGGCATCGGCGGCGAGGTGACCTTGGACATCGGGCCCCTGCGGCCCGCGCGCGTGATCGCACCCCGCGCGCTGACCTTCGTGCAGGGCCTCGCCAAAGGCGACAAATGCGACGCTGTGGTGCGCGACGCCACCGAGCTCGGCGCCACGCGCGTGATCATCGCCGACTGCGCGCGCAGCGTGGTGCAGCTTCAGGGGCCCAAGCGGCAAGCGCGCCTCGAACGCTGGGTGCGCATTGCGCACGAAGCGGCGCGTCAATGCGGCCGTGCGGACCCGCCGCACATCGAGCTGCTCTCGTGGCGCGAAGCGATGGCCCAGATCGATCCGAGCGCCCAGCGGTTTTGCTTGCACGTGCCATCCCCGGGTGGCCCGCAAACGCCGCTCGGTCCTCTTCTACTGTCCGCGCTTTCCACGCCGGCGCCACTTCCGGACCACGAGATGCCCATCGCCTTCGCCGCCGGTCCCGAGGGCGGTCTCACCGACGACGAGGTCGCTCTCGCGGAGAGCGCGGGTTGGCGCATTGCAACCGTGGGAAACTTGATTTTGCGTACCGAGACCGCCGCCGCCGCGGTGCTCGGCGCCGTGCGCATTTTCGAGGGCGCCACCTTTCGGGAAAAGTAGGAAGAGTTAAGAAGAGTAGTGGTAAGAATCGGCCGGCTGTTTTCTCGGGAGCCGTGCATGTCTCTTCTTCGTCGATCCGCGCGATGGTCCGCCAAGGTCCGATTCGTCGTCTTTCCAGCGGCACTCGGTCTCTCGGGCCTCGCGTGCCGCAGCGGCGCGCCGCCCCAGGCGGCCTCGGGCCCGGGACAAGCGCCTGCCGAGGGAAGCCGCGCGCTGCTCATCGCCGCGGAGCTCAAAGAGGACCCCGAAATCGCCAAGGCGTTCCGTGAATATTATACGAAGTACGAATACCGCGTTCCCATGCGCGACGGCGTGCACCTCTTCACCTCCGTCTACGTTCCGAAGGATCGGTCGCGGACCTATCCCATGCTCATGGAGCGCACGCCCTACGGCATCGCGCCCTACGGGGTCGACACTTATCCGGAGCACCACTTGCGATGGCTGGTGCCTTACCTTCGCGAGGGGTACATCCTCGTCGGCCAAGACGTGCGCGGCTGCTTCATGTCCGAGGGAACCTTCGTGGACATTCGTCCGCACGCCGCCAACGAACGCGGCATCGACGAGAGCACCGACACTTTCGACACCATCGATTGGATGGTGAAGAACGTCCCCGCCAACAGCGGCAAGGTCGGTCTGTGGGGTATCTCCTATCCGGGCTTCTATGCCGCCCAAGGTGCCGTGAACGCCCACCCAGCGCTGAAAGCCGTGTCCCCGCAAGCGCCGGTCACCGAGTGGTTCTTGGGAGACGACGTGCATCACAACGGCGCATTCCTCACCGCAGGGAACTTCGATTTCATCAGCATGTTCGGCAAGGTCAGAGCCAAGCCCGTCAAACCCGACAAGGAACAATGGCAGCCCATCGATCGCGATGGCGAAGACGCCTACGACTTTTTCCTCGATATCGGATCGCTTGCCAACGTCAATGCGCGTCATTTCGAAGACAAGATGCCTTTTTGGAACGAGATCATGCAGCACGAAACGCGCGATGCGTTCTGGCAGGTGCGCGATCCGCGGCCCCACTACAAGAATGCCAAACCCGCGATCATGACCGTGGGCGGCTGGTTCGACGCCGAGGATCTCTTCGGCGCGCTGGCAACCTATCGCGCCTTCGAGCAACAGAGTCCGGGCGCCGACAACACGCTGATCATGGGACCGTGGCACCACGGAGGTTGGATCGGCCAGGGAGGGGATCATCTCGGCAACGTGACCTTCGGCGCGGACACCTCCGAATTCTTTCGCGAGCACATCATGTTTCCCTTCTTTCAGCGGTATCTGAAGGGCAAGTCGGTGGAACCTCCCCGGCCGGAAGCGTGGGTCTTCGAAACAGGAACCAACACGTGGCAACGATATGCCGCCTGGCCGCCGGCGGAGGCGAAACCGGTATTCGTTTCGTTCCGCACCGGAGGCAAACTCTCGGCTTCTCCCGCGAGCGCGTCGGAAGGCGCCGGCGGCTTCGACGCCTATGTGAGCGATCCGGCCAAGCCCGTGCCCTATCGCGACAAATTCTCGGTAGAGATCGACGAAACGTACATGGTCGAGGACCAGCGCTTCGCCTCGCGCCGGCCCGACGTGCTCACGTACGAGACCGGCGATCTCGAAAGCGACGTGACCCTCGGTGGGCCCATCGAGGCCAGACTTTGGGTCTCCACCACCGGCACCGACGCCGATTTCGTCGTGAAGCTCGTGGATGTGTACCCGCAGGATTACCCCGATCCTTCGCCCAACCCGCAAGGTGTGCGCATGGGCGGATACCAGCAGCTGGTGCGCGCCGAGATCATGCGCGGCAAGTTTCGAACGAGCTTCGAGAAGCCCGTCCCTTTCGAGCCAGGCAAGCCCTCGCTGGTGCGCTTTTCCATTCCCGACACCCTGCACACCTTCCGCTCCGGACATCGAATCATGGTCCAAGTGCAGAGCAGTTGGTTTCCCCTGGTGGATCGCAATCCGCAAACCTTCATGGACATCCGCCGCGCCAAAGACACGGATTTCCACGTCGCCACGCACCGCATCTACCACACCGCCGCCATGCCCTCGGGCATCGAGGTCTCGCTCCTTCGAGGAAAGCTCCCGTGACATTCCGTGCATTGGCCCTTTCCGCGGAGGCGAAAAGCACTAAGGTGCGCTCATTGCGATGAGAACCATGGTCTGTTCCTTTTGCCTCCTCGCGAGCGTCGCCTGCAGCGTGACCTCCCCCCGAGCCGTTGCCGAGCCACGCAAAACGACGCCGCTCTCACCGGCTACTCCAGAGGATACCCCGCTCATCCCGCGGGAGCTGAAAGACGACGCCGAGGTGGCTCGCGCGCTGCGCGAATATTATACGAAGTACGAATATCGTATTCCCGTGCGAGACGGCGTGCATTTGTACACCGCGGTGTATGTCCCCAAGGACCGCTCGAAAACGTATCCGGTGCTCTTCGCGCGCACGCCGTACAGCGCGCATCCTTACGGCGCCGATCAATTCCCGGGAACCGACGCCGAGGCGCGCTACTTGAAGCGACTCGTCGCCACGTCCGACTTCGTGCGCGAAGGATACATCTTCGCCGTTCAAGACGTGCGCGGGCGGTTCATGTCCGAGGGCACGTTCGCCGACGTGCGTCCGCGCGCGGCCAAGAAAGGGGATGTCGACGAGAGCACCGACGCCTACGACAGCATCGATTGGATGGTGAAGAACGTCCCGTCGAACAGCGGAAAGGTCGGGATACAGGGCATTTCCTACGACGGCTTTTATGCGGCGCAGGCAGCCATCAACGCCCATCCGGCATTGAAAGCGGTCTCGCCACAGGCGCCGGTCACCGATTGGTTCGACGGCGACGATTTTCATCACCACGGCGCCTTCATGCTGGGCGACGCCATGGACTTCTACGCCACCTTCGGAAGAGCGCGCCCCAAACCGACGAAAAAGTGGGGACCCGACTTCGAGCACGACGCAGCCGACGTCTACGATTTCTTTCTCCGCATCGGCGCCCTTCCCAACGCGAATGCACGCTATTTCGAGAGCAAAATCGCCTTCTGGAACGACTTGATGCAGCACGGCACCAAGGACGACTTCTGGAAGGCGCGCGATCCGCGGCCCGACTACAAGAACGTCAAACCTGCGGTGATGACCGTGGGCGGATGGTACGACGCGGAGGACCTCTTCGGCGCACTCGAAACGTATCATGCGTTCGAACGACAGAGCCCGGGCGCCGCCAACACGCTGGTGATGGGCCCGTGGAGCCACGGCGGGTGGTCGCGAAGCGATGGCGAGCAGTTGGGCGATATCTCGTTTGGCGCCAAGACCGCTGTCTTTTTTCGAGAGCACATCGAATTCCCATTTTTCCAGCGATATCTGAAGGGCAAACAAGTGCCGCAGCAGCCGGAGGTGTGGGCATTCGAGACCGGCACCAACGCCTGGCAGCGCTATCCCGCATGGCCGCCGCCGGAGGCCAAACCGGTATTTCTTTCTTTCCAACCTGGCGGCAAGTTGAGCTCCAGTGCGCCCGCGGCATCCGGCAAGTCCGCAACAGACGACGGATTCGACCAATACGTGAGCGATCCGGCCAAGCCGGTACCCTATCGCGACAAGCTATCCGCGAAGATGAATCACGATTACATGATCGAGGACCAGCGCTTCGCCTCGCGCCGTCCCGACGTGCTCACCTACGAAACCGGTGAGCTCGAAAGCGACGTCACCTTCGGGGGTCCCCTCGAGGCAAGCCTATGGGTCTCCACCACCGGGTCCGACGCCGACTTCGTGGTCAAGATCGTCGACGTGTATCCGCAGGACTATCCGGATCCCACGCCCAATCCCAGCGGCGCGCACATGGGGGGCTTTCAGCAACTGGTGCGCGCGGAGGTCATGCGCGGCAAGTTTCGAACGAGCTTCGAAAAGCCCGTCGCCTTCAAACCGGGCGAGCCGGCGTTGGTGCGCTTTTCCATCCCCGACACCTTGCACACCTTCCGCTCTGGACATCGCATCATGATCCAAGTGCAGAGCAGTTGGTTTCCTTTGGTCGATCGCAATCCGCAAACCTTCACGGACATCTACCGCGCGACCGACGCCGACTTCCACGCCGCCACCCACCGCGTCTATCACACGCCCGGCATGGCCTCGGGCCTCAAAATCTCCCTCTTGCGGGGCAGGCTCCCGTAGGACTGCTACGCTCCTCCAGAGGATGCTCGAACGGATCGCCCTTCATCAAACGCGGCTGCGCACGCCCGGATTGGGCCTCGACGCCAAAGGGGTCGCGCTCGGCGCCAAAGGGTTGCTCCTCTTGCCGTCCATCGACCGGCTGGTGGCGCTCCTTTCCGTGTACACGCAAGAGCACTCGCTCGAGGATCTGATGCCGAGCCTCGAGATTCACGTGGTGCGGTCCAAGCTGGGCACGCGGGAGATGACCCTCTCGTTCGCCGCCGAATCGAGCGACCGTATGGATCGCATGGCCGACACCGCACGGCTGGTCGGCGGCTTCATCTTCACCGGGACGAGCCGGCACTTCGTGCAGTATCGCGACGCCGCCGCGCCCTTTGGATACGATACCTCGCAGCTCCTGGCGACCGATGCTGCCCTGTCGCTGTATCACGATCGCTTCACGCAAGCGTACGAGCTCGAACGCGCGGTGCCGTTGCTCTCGCTGCTGCTCCGGCTCATGCCCCAGGTCGAGCCGGCAACCTACGCCACCGCCGGACCGCGCTATCTGGTCGCCGAGCCGGGGCTCGGGCCTGCGCTCATTCATTATCTGGTCCGCTCGCGTGTCGAGGGCGAGGTGGCCGTGGGCGAGTGGCCGCCCGCAAGCGCCTTCGACGAAGGGCCCATTCGCCGGACCATCGTGCGCGTCCCGGAGCTTCCTCCGCGCATGCGCCCGCTCATGGGTTCGACGCCCGGCATCGTCACCTTTTTTCCCGCGGGCCCGGGTGTGGCCGTGGAGGCCGGGTATCGCCATCCGGTGCAGCTTCGCGCGTGCCCGGTGTTCGATCCCCAAGGGCTCGTGTTCCTTCGCGGAAAGGGCGAAGAGCCGTGGGTGCTCCCCCGCTTGCCGTTGATGGGCGATCTTCGCGCCTTCGCACGCATCGAACTGCGCACGGAGCCCAAAGAGGCCGACGAATCGGGCGCCGTGGCGCGGGCGCTCGGGCACCCCGAGTCGGTGCGCGTCCCCTTGCGGATCGTGGCCTCCACCACGCCCTGGCGCAGCGTCACCGCCACGTGGATCACGCCTCAGGAGCTCCCTTTGCTGCGGCGCCTCGCCTACGCACTCCCGCGCGAGATCATCCAGAAGACGCGCGTGGCCATCACCGCGCGCGGTGCGTTCCTGCGCTGCGCCGACGGCATCGAAGCGATTCCCCTGGGCACCTTCTTCGTAGAGATTCACCCGCATCTGTACATCCCGGCAGGTTACGACGTGACCCCCGCCGTGGCGCCCGACGTGCTCTATCGCGCCCTCGGCGCCTCACCGGCCCATGTTCTATTCGTGACGCCTCGCGAGGAGGCGCTGGCCGTCGAAGCGTCGGCCTTTGCGCCCCTCGAGGTGGCGCTGCTCGAGGCGAAACCGTGGGAGCCGCTCGCGTCGGAGAGCATCGAGGCGGCCCTCGCGGAGACGCCGGTCGAACTGCACCTTTCGCCCCTCGGCACGTTTCCCATGCGCGGCGTCGAGTCGCCCGAACCACTGGCCGCACCCGACGCGCCCGAGACGAAAGGCTCGTAGGCCATGGCCCCGGTGGATCTCGGCACGGTGGCCGAGCGCCTCTTCGTCGATTTCATGGCACCGCTGGTGCTCGGCGGTGATGTGCGCCCCGGAAGGCCCATCGGCGGACGCGCCGCGCTGGCCCTCGGACAGGATCGCACGGTGGCCGACGCCGATCGCCACGCACATGTGCAACTTGCACGCATTCGGGTTGCGCGCCGGCTGGTGCCCGTCGACCGACTCCCGGATGCCACCGTCGAGGAATGGGCGCTCGCGGCGTGTCTGCATGATTTGGTGCAATCGACGCATCCGGGGCTCGAGGGGCTGTTCAGCGGCGGCGCGGCGGAAAAGCTCACGGCGATCGCGCTGGAGACCATCCGGCGCATCGCCAAGCCGCGCACGGTGGGCGAGGCGCTCTCCCGCCATACGTGGTTCGCGCGCATGTTCGAAATCGTGCGGCGCGACACCACGGTTTCCTGGTGGATCGGATCGCGTACCTTCCTGGGCACGCCGCCGGCGCCGCACTTGATGACCTGGCCGGACTTGCGCCGCGTCCGGATCAAGAAGATGGAGAGCGCCCTCGCCGATCTCCCGGCGCGCGGAGAGCAGGACAACGGCATCGACAAGCTCGCCTTTTCACGCTCGCTGGCCGTGTTCCTCCATCAGACGCCGCTCACGGATCTATGCACGGTGCATCGTGCGGCGCCGCTGTTTGCCTGGAGCCCGGCCGCGCTCGAACTCGTGGCCACACGCGCGGGGCGCACCTTGGTCGCGCGGGCGCTCCGCGCGATGCCGGAGCCGCTCGTCAGCGCGGCGTTGGGCCGTGCGACGCGCCCGCTGGTCGCTGCCGAAGCGTGGCGGGAATTGCTCACCGCGATGATGCTGCTCGGCCACCTCACGCTCACCAGCGCCCAGCGGGCCGTGCTCCACGGCGAGTCGCCGCCGCCCGCATCGCACGAAGACATCGATGCGTCGTTCGCGCGCACGGCGGGCGCCCTGGCCGCGCGCGAACAGATGGCCCTCGAGGGCCACACCATGCCTTCCGCGGAGCGCGCGGCGCTCGAAGCCTACCTGCGGCCCCTTTGCGAGGGACCGTTGGGGCGCGATCTATCGGGCGCCCTCAGCCCGTATCGTCATTTCTTTCCGTCGTTCTTCGCGAACGCAGCCTTCTCGGGCGCCTCCTCCAAGACGTCGATCTTGGAATAGGTGACGATGCCGTTGAGCGGATCGGAGGCGATGCCCGACGACGACTTGGAGAAATTGAACCCGTATCGGCCGGTCACCTTCACCTTGGCGCCGACCGCGGGAAGCGGGAAGGGCACATCGACGGCCCAGAGCTCGTCTTTATAGACCTCTTTGTCGGTCGGCGGGGCTTTCAGGTTCTTGTACTTTTCCATGGCTTCGAACACGTTGGCGAAGTTCGAGGCCCAGCCCATGACTTTGATCTGCGGGCCCTTCATGTCGCCCTTGTTGTCGGCGATGGTGAACGAAGGGATGTCGGTCTTGCAGTCGTCGGGATCTTTTTTGCCGGTCTTGTGCACCGCACACTTGGGGGCGGCGGCGATGTTCGAATCGACGATGTAGCCGACGATGGTCACGTCTTTGCCCGCGACGTCTGCGGCGTGGATGCTGCTGCGAAGCTGGTGAATGGCACCGTAAACCGTGTACCCGTCGGCGCTCTTGATGGGCGTGTTGGGAAGCGAAGGCACGGGCGGCAAACTCGGTTTGCGTCCGGACCACGCGGGAGTCGGCTTGTACGGTTCGTCGGCGTTGCTGCTGCATCCGACGCTCACCGCAGCGGCGATCACGCTCACACCCACGAGAGAGAGCATGCTTGCCATGGAAAATTGGGCCCGGAACAGGACGCGCTTCACGCTTTGCATGACAAAAAACGAGTATCACGCCGAAAACCGTTACGACAAGCAAACGGCCGATTCTCGCCTGGGCGACCGCCTAAACCAGGCGAATTCCCCGGCGCACGGGGGGCTCGTGCGGGACCTGTAGCTCGAGCGCATCGATGTCGGCGGCGCGCACCACCAGCCGCGTATGGCCCGAAAGCCCTCCGTCACCCGCCTGCGCGCCCACGTGCGCCCCGCCCAGCCCTGCCGCGCAACGCGCGACGAGCTTGCGCACCAGGGTGGCCACCTCGGCGTCTTCCCCCGGGAAGGGATATTCGACCAGGCGCGCAAACGCCCCGTCGTCCATGCCCACCGGGGTGCCGAGAATGCGCATCCCTTCGCGCGCGAGGCGGTCGGTCAGAATGGCCCGCACGTCTTCGGGGCGCTCGCTCAAGCGGGGAAGCTCGATTCGATGGTCGAACGCATCCGCGAGGCGCGACGCCAACGCGTGATCGAGGCGGCCCGATGCGAGAAGCTCGTCCGCGGCGACGGCCGTGGTCAGCACCAGGATGGCGTCGAATGGCTTGGCCTGCTCCCAGGGGGCACGCCGCTCCGCCATCGCCTGCGCGATGAGCCGCTGCACCTCGGCCGGCAGGCCCGCACCATCGAGGAGCACGAGGACCCCGTCATCGGCCAGCGCCAGCGGCGAGTCGACGGGATCGGTCCACCGCGCCATCTCGTGCTCGCGCGCGGCCGTGCCATCGACCAGGACCAAAGGCGCTTGCCCGCGGGCACCGGCGAGGTGCGCGCGCGCGATGTACGGGATGGGATCGATGCCGCTCTTGACCACCACCACCGCGGGCGCAGCCGCCTTGGCGCGTCGTTCGAGCGCATCGTAGGCGAGGCGCGCCTTCGGCGAATAGATGCCCACCGTGGCCCTCCGCGCCCATCGTGCCGTGGCCCGCACGTGCCGCGCGGCGTCGACGGCCGCGGCGTGCGTCAGGCGGGCGCTCCGCTCGTCGGCGTCTTCGGCCTTGCGCACCAACTCGCGCTCCCGCTGCCGGCCGCGCGCGGCGGAGCTCTTGGCGTGACAGGCCGCCGCGAGACGATCGGCCAGCCGCTTCAGCGCGCGCACCTCTTCGAGGGTGACCGGATCGGTGCGCAAACCGCGCGGCAGCACGAGCAAACCCTCAGGCTCCCCTTCGCGCGTGACCACCACGCACGCCAGCGCGCCGCGATCTTCCATCCAGCGCAGCACCGGACGCAGATCGGGCCGACGCACCTCGAGCGCCTCGAGCACTTCGACGCGCAGCACCGCCTCGCGCTCCAGCGAAGCCGTGGGAACGAGCTCCGGCGAGAGCATCTTTTCGCCCTCGTGGGCGTAGCCAGCCATGTCGATGCGAAGGACGCGATCGGGGTCGAAGGTCCAGAGCTCGGGCGAGGGCGCGCTCGGGCCCGCAGGCTCGCGCAGGGCGACCAGCACTTCGCGGAGCGCGTCGTCGGGATCGTTGCGCAGCATGGCATTTTCGGCGTTGGCCATCGCGTCCAGCCATTGCCCGCGCGCGGGCCGGAGGTTCGCCGCCAAGCGCGAGGCCCCCATGCCCAGGAGCGCGGCGGAGACGGTGGCCACGCTCGCGATCCACCCCGCCTGCTGCGGTCGATCGCCGGCGACGAACGAGACCATCAAGGTCAAAGGCCCCACCGCCGACGTGAGCACCACGCCAAAGCGCGAGGCACGCGCGATGACCGCTGCATCGCGATACAGGGCCACCACCACCGCGAGCACCGAGCCCGCCGTCAGCCCCACGCGCACCGCCCGATCCGCCATGGCCAGTGATGTCACTGCAAAGATGCACGCAATGAACAAGCAGGCAGCGAGGATCACGGCCGACGCGCGAAAGCGCTCGGCGACCCCCAGCTCGAAGCGGCGTTCGGTGCCCGTATGCACGCACGCCCCGAACAGCGCGGCCCCCGCGAGCACGCCGGCAAAAGTCGCCACCGGGCGAGGGTGCGCCCCGTAGATGGAGTCCAGATCCAGCGCCGCCGCGAGATGCGCATAGGCTGCCCACACCCAAAAAAGGGACATCAAGGCCAGAATCGCAACCTGAAGGCGCAGCGAACGGCGAAAGGAGGAGGCCAGCGAGGGCACGGGTTCGACGGCGTCCATTGCGCGCGCGGCCGCGATGCAAGCGATCAGCGCACCGATGGATCCGAAGGCATCGGCCCAACCGGGCGTCGGCTCGCCCGCCACCGACGCGAGCACCAGACCGAGCGCCCATTGCACCAGCGCCGCGTTGGTGTTCGTGCGCCAGGCCGCGTGCACGGCCAGGCCGATGGCCACGAACGCGATGCACCACCCGCCCAGATCGAACCCAGCCGCAGTATTGCCGTAATCATCGACGACGCCGCCGCGATGCGCCGCCGACACCCCGTAGAGCACTGTCGCCAAGAACGGAAAAAGCGCGCGCCGCGCCATCAGGCGTCGCCACCAGGACATCTCGGGCGAAGGTGAGGGCAAGGTCATCGTTTCTTAAGGCACTTTGCCCCAAATCTCGTCACATCGCGTAATATCGGGCGCTTCAATCCACGCTCTAGCAAAAAAACGCCAGGGACGAAAAGCGACATGTCGGTGCAGACCTCGGGTTGCAAGTCGGCTGCGGCAAAGCCGCAGACCTCCGGTCACAGCGCAGGACGAGGGATCATCGCGCTCGGTGCGACCCTCGCGCTCGGCGGGGTGATGGCCCGCGTGGCCGTCGTTCTGGCGTTCGTGACGAGCTTCGGGGCCGTCGTCGTGGCCGTGCTTTTGGCCCGGGGAAGCTATGAAGGGCCGCATCCGCCGCTCGAACTCGTGCCGTCGCTCACCGCGAGCGCCCTGGCCTGGGGGGCGGGCGTGCTCCTGGCCTTCGCGAGCGCGCTGCAAGCCTTGCTTCGCGATCGCGATCAGGGCATCCGCCAGCTCGTTCGCATGCGCGGGGCCAGCGCCTCGTCGTATGTTCGCGCGCGCATTGCCGGGCTCGCGCTGGTCTTGTTCATCGTCACCGGCGCGGGGGTGCTCCTCACGGGGATCGCGTCGATGCTCGCCGCGCGGCAGCCGGGGCTCGTTTTCGATGTTGCCCAGGCTACCATCGCCTCGTTGGTGTACGCGGCGGGGTTTGCCGCGGTGATGGCGCCCATCGCGGTCGCTGCGCTCGGCGCGCGTTCGCGGGCGGGCGGCTATTTCGGGCTGCTCGTTTTCATCTTTCTTCCGGAGCTGCTGCTCGGGTGGAGCCGGCAGCTTTTGCCTCGGGCCTGGGGCGAGCTCGGGTCGATCCCGTCGGCGCTCGCGGCGCTGCGCGGCTCGCTCATGCCGAACCAATTCGACCTCGAGCGACTCTTGCGGGCAGCCATCGTCCTCGGCCTCGTGGCTACCGTGGCCTTGGTCTACGTGGGGCGGCAGGTTTCGCGCGTGGATAACGAGCGCATCGCGCCCGCGCGCGGCGAGCGAGAGCGGGGCCGATGATCCACCTGGAACAGGTCACGGCGCGCGCGGCGCCCATCGCACTCGGTCCCGTCACGTTGCGTTTCGAAGCCGGCATCTCCGCGGTGCTCGGGACCAGGGCCGATGGTGTCTCGCTCTTGCTCGACGTCCTCGCGGCACGGGTCCCCGTCAAATCGGGTCGCGCGCGGCTTTTGGAACGCGCGCCCGGTACCCCCGAGGTTCGGCGCGCGCTCGGCTACGTAC
>Ga0137415_10005838_pt1 | contig 12173 bp, 11 predicted proteins | sample CZODoug3_1_1_16f_FD_183082 | JGI IMG/M metagenome (GOLD analysis project Ga0137415, IMG submission 183082) | Vadose zone soil fungal communities from Angelo Coast Range Reserve, California, USA - CZODoug3_1_1_16fungal (Hybrid Assembly) | ecosystem: Environmental > Terrestrial > Soil > Vadose...
ACGCGCGTGCCGCCGCCACCGCCGGAACAGGTGGATCACGGCCAGCGTCAGCGCCGCTGCACAGCCGGCCACCAGCACGGCCGTGCCGAGGTCGAGCGACCGCGCGAGGCCGCGCAGCGTGCGCCACGGGTGGAGCAGGGGGCCCCGAGGCCCGCAGAGCCGACGCCAGAGCTCCGGCAGCCGGCGTTCGAGCCCGCTCAGGGTGAGCCAGAGGTCCAGGCATTTCTCCGGGCCCGTCGGGGCCTCGACCGACGATAGTTGCGGCCGCGAACGACCGTAAAGCCTGTGGATCCGTGCAAAGCAGCATCACTCCAGAGTTGTCGTGCTCCTGTCCTGCGCCAGCGCTGCCGTCCGGCGAATTCTCCTTTGGGTGCGGGGATCGACAGGAATCGCGATGTACGTGCGCTACGGAAAGCGGGACCATCGTGCGGAGCTCGACGGCAATGCGAGGATACGTCCGCCATCGCCCCTTGTGCGGCGCTGTCAGCAGGGTGCGATGAAAGCTGCCACCCTGCGGGATCGGGCGTATAGCATCCGCCGGATGATCGCGGTCGCGGCGGCGGGCCTCTCCAGGCGATACGGGCGCCGCTGGGCGCTGACGGACGTCAGCTTCGAATTGCCCGGGGGCGCGCTGGCGATGGTCAGCGGCCGCAACGGCTCCGGGAAATCCACGCTCCTGCGGGTGCTGGCGACCGCCATCCGCCCCGATCTGGGGACGGCGACGATCCTCGGGCACGACCTGCGCGCCGATCGGGAAGCGGTGCGGGAGAGGACCGCTCTCCTCGGCCACCGCACGCATCTGTACGAGCCGCTGACGGCCTTGGAGAACCTGGCGCTCGTGGCCCGTTTCCTCGGCGGCGATCGGCGGCGAGCGGCGTTGCTCGAGCGCCTCGAGGAGGTCGGGCTGGCCGACCGCGCCGGCGACGCGGTGCAGACGTTTTCCGCCGGGATGCGCCAGCGCCTCGCGCTCGCGCGCGTCCTCCAGCAAGAGGCCCGGGTCGTGCTCTTGGACGAGCCGTACGGCCACCTCGATCCGCCGGGGTTCCTGCTGGTGGACGGCGTGCTGCGCCGGTTGCGCGCCCGCGGCATCACGGTGCTGATGGCCACCCACCTGTTGCAGCGCGGCCGGACGCTGTGCGACCGGAGCCTCGTCCTCGACGCGGGTCGCCTGGTGTTCGCCGGGGCGACCGCGGAGATGCCCGAGCCGGCGGGGAGCGACGGGGCCGGGTTCGCGGAGGGAGCGTGACCGCCTTCCTCACGGCGCTGCGAAAGGACTTCCTCCTGCAGTGGCGGGGCCGCGGGCAGATCGTGGCCATCTTCGCGTTCGGCGCGGCGACCCTTCTCCTCTTCAGCTTTGCGATCGGCCCCGATTCCGTCGCCCTCCGCCAGCACGCCGCCGGCTTCCTCTGGCTGGGGCTCCTGCTCGCCTCCACGCTTTCCTTGGCGGAGAGCTTCGAGCGGGAGATGGAAGAGCAAGCGCTCGAGGGGCTGCTCCTTCTGCCGGCGAGCGCGCGAGCGCTTTATTACGGCAAGGCTGTCGCCAACTGCGCCCAGCTCGCGATGATCGGCGCCGCGCTGGTGCCCGTGATGGTGGTTTTGTACGACGCGGGCACAATTCGCCTGTTGTCGCTCCTCGGCGTGATCGTCCTGGGGACAGCCGGTCTTTCGGCTCCAGGCACGTTGTACGCCGCGATGACCGCTCAAACCCGCGCGCGCCAGACGCTGCTACCGCTTCTTCTCTTTCCGTTGGTCGTTCCCGTTCTGCTGGCCGCGGTCAAGGCGACCTCGTTATTGATCCTGGGGGACCCCATGGGACAACTCCGTCCATGGGCCTCGCTGCTGGGGGCGTTCGCGGTAGTACACTGGGCACTCGGCGGGTTGCTTTTCGGGCGCGTCGTGGAGGACTGATGGCAGCGGCTTCACAAGGTCCCCTTCCCAAGGGGCTCGTGGCGGTCGGCGCCGTCCTCCTGTGCATCGGCTCGTACTGGGGATTGGCCCAGGCGCCCGGGGAAATCTTCATGGGCGACGTGCAACGCATCATGTACGTGCATGTGCCTACCGCCTGGAACGCGATGCTGGCGCTGACGTTCGCGTTCGTATGCGCCGTCTTCTTCCTCTTCACCAACTCCTGGAAGTGGGACAACCGGCTGGAAGCCGCGATGGAGATGGGTGTCGTGCTCTCGCTGCTCCTCTGCACGCAGGGAGCGATCTGGGCCAAGCCCACCTGGGGCGTGTGGTGGGACTGGGACCCGCGCCTCACCACCACCGCCGTGATGGTGTTCGCCTTCGGCGGGATCCTGGCGCTGCGCGCTTTCGTGGACGATCCGATGAAGCGGGCGGTGTGGTCGGCGGTGGCCTGCATCGTCGCCTTCGCGGACGTGCCCATCGTCTATTTCTCGGTGAAGTGGTGGAACTCGCTCCACCAGGCGCAGTCCACGCCCGCGACCGTCTCCAAGGCGTTCCACTGGCCGCTGCGCATCAACGCGTTCGGCATCCTCTTCCTCTGGGCCGGCCTGGTGGCGCTGCGCACCCGCGTCGCGGCGCTGCGCCTGCGCAGCGAGATCGCGCCACCTCTGCCCGCGCCGAGCGCCCGAGGCACCGACGCGCGGGCCTCCGGGAGCGCCTGGTGAGCGGCGTCATCGCGGGAGGGTGGGAGTACGTCATCGCGGCGTATGCCGCGACCGCGGTCGTTCTCGGCGGCTACGCAGCCTCGGTCTTCCTCCGCTGGAGGACCGAGAGGAACCGCGCCGCGACGGAATCCGGAGGGGGGAGGACCACATGAGCAGCAGCGCCGGGACGACTCTTCCCGCACCGAAATCGCGGAGGACGAAGTGGTTCGCGATCACCGCCCTGGCCGTCGCGGCGGGGGCGTTCGTGTTCATCGCCTTCGGCGGGATCGGCGAGAACCTGGTCTACTACTGGGGGCCCAAGGAGCTGCGGGCCGCCGGCCGCAAGGCGGTGGGCGCGACCATCCGGCTCGGCGGGCAGGTGGCGCCCGGCTCGGTGAAGCTCGGAGACGGCGTCTCGAACCTGGAGTTCGACGTCACCGACGGTACGGCCCTCGTCCACGTCGTCTCCCGCGGCGTCCCGCCCCAGCTCTTCCGCGATCGCATCGGGGTCGTCGTCGAGGGAACAATGACCGCGCAGGGCGCGTTCGAGAGCCAGCGGTTGATGGTCTCCCACGACAACAAGTACCGGGCTCCCGCCGACAAGAACGTGGACATGAAGACGCTGATGCGCTCCACGCAGGGGTTGGACGACGTTCCCGCGCCGCGGCCCGCGGTGGCGGGGTCCTCTGCCCCGTCGAGCCCCCAGCCGGAGCCCGAGTCCAGATGATCCCGATGCTCGGCCGCGCGCTGGTCCTCCTCGCGCTCCTCGCCGCCAGCGGCGGAGCGCTGGTCGGTTTCGCCACGGGCGCGCGTCCGACCGCCCTCGGCTGGCTGTGGGCGCGGCGCCTCGCCTACGCGTTCGCGGCCTTCATGGCCCTCGCCAATCTGCTCATGGAGTACGCGCTCCTCAGCCACGACTTCAGCGTGAGCTACGTGGCCCACGTCGGCTCGCGGTCGGTGCCCACCTGGGTCTCGATGGTCAGCCTCTGGTCGTCGCTGGAAGGATCGATCCTCTTCTGGGGCCTGGTGATGGGCGTGTACGTCGCGGTCGCCACCCGGCAGAACCGGGACAAGCATCCCGAGTACATGCCGTACGCGGTCGGCGTCTGGCTCGCGTGCGGCGCCTTCTTCAGCTTCCTGCTCGCCGGTCCGGCGCAGCCGTTCGCGACGGTGCCCGGTCCGCCGTTGGACGGGCCGGGTCCCAACGCGCTCCTGCAGAACCACTTCTTGATGGTCATCCACCCGCCCTTCCTCTACTCGGGGTACGTGGGGATGACGATCCCCTTCGGCCTCGCCTGCGCCGCGCTCCTCGTCGGCCGGCTGGGCCACGATTTCATCCGGCCGCTGCGCAACTTCCTCCTCCTGCCCTGGATCTTCCTCACGGTGGCGATCGTGCTGGGCGGCTGGTGGGCTTACGAGGTGCTCGGTTGGGGCGGCTACTGGGCGTGGGACCCGGTGGAGAACGCCTCCTTCCTCCCTTGGCTCACCGCCACAGCCGCGCTTCATTCAGCGCTGCTGGTGGAGCGCAAGGGCGTGCTCAAGGCGTGGACGGTCACGCTGGTGATCGGGACCTATCTACTGACCATCCTGGGCACCTTCATGACCCGCTCGGGGGTCTTCAACTCCGTCCATTCCTTCACCCAGAGCGCGATCGGGCCCACCATCCTCGTGTTCCTGGCCGCGGCGCTGATCTTCGCGGTCGTCCTGCTCACCCTGCGCGTGAACGCCTTGGCGCCGGAGGGCCGCCTGGAAACCGGTCCCTCCCGCGACGTCGTCTTCCTGGTGCAGAACCTGCTCTTCGTGCTCTTCACCTTCACCGTGCTCCTGGGAACGGTCTTCCCGCTGGTGGTGGAGGCCGCGCGCGGAGTGCAGATGAGCGTGGGGCGGCCCTACTTCGACAGGATGTCGGTGCCCATCGGAGTGTGCCTTCTCTTCGTGATGGGCGTGGGTCCCGCGCTCCCTTGGGGACGAGCCACCGGCCGGCAGCTGCGCAGCGCCCTGCTCCCGCCGCTCTTCACCGCCGCCGCGCTGGCCGTCCTCGGCTTCGTGCTCGGTGTCCGCAACCCGTGGACGCTCTTGGCCCTGTTCTTCGGCGGCTTCACCGCCCAGGTCACGGTCTCCGAGCTCCTGTTGCCCGTGCGCCAGCGGATGCGATCGCACGGCGAGAGCTTCCTCGAGGCGTTCGGGCAAGCGCGGCAACGGGGGCAGCGCCGCTTCGGCGCCTACATCGTCCATGCGGGCGCCCTGCTCGCCATCGTCGCCATCGCGGTGTCGAGCACGATGGGAACCTCGAAGGAGATCCAGCTCCGCCAGGGCGAGAGCACCACCCTGGGCGCCTACTCGCTCACGTTCGTGAACGCCGAGCGGGTCTCCGAGCCGCACCGCGAGTCGGTCCTCGCCCGGATGGACGTCAGCAAGAACGGCCGCCCGATCGGTTCGCTGTACCCGCGCATGAACCAGTACGAGAGCCAGCGCGAACCGATCGGGACGCCGGCGGTGCGCACCAGCCTGACCGAGGACCTGTATCTGTCCATCCACAACATCGACCCCGGTAACCGCACCGTCGGCCTTCTCGTGCTGGTGAACCCGATGGTGGGCTGGATCTGGATCGCCACCGCCATCATGGCGCTCGGCGGCCTTTTGGCGCTGATGCCGGCGTGGCGCGGCGCGCGCGTGCCGGTGACCGAGCGCGCGCGGGTCGCTACCGCTTCTCCCGAAGGCTCGAGCTGATGGCGACCGCGCCCCTTCCCGACGCGCCGGCGCGCGCGTCGCGAGTCAATCCGTGGGTGCTGGGGGCAGGCCTGGCGGTGGTCGTTCCGCTCCTCGCGGTCCTGGTGCTGAACCTCGGCCGCGATCCGCATTCCATCCGCTCGCCGCTGGTCGGGCGGGCGGCGCCTGCCTTCTCCCTCGCACCCGTCGGCGGGGGGGCTCCCGTGAGCCTGGCCTCCCTCCGCGGCAGACCCGTGGTCATCAATTTCTGGGCGACCTGGTGCGTCCCCTGTTTCGAGGAGCACGCGGCGCTCACCGCCTCGGCCCGGACCTTCGGCGACGTCCAGTTCCTCGGCGTCGTGTACGAGGACGACGAGGCCAGGACGAAGGCGTTCCTTGCCGACCGGGGCAGCTCCTATCCCGCCCTCCTGGATCCGGACGGCAGGACGGCGATCGCCTACGGAGTCTTCGGCGTGCCGGAGACGTTCTTCATCGACGGTGCCGGGCGCATCGCGGAGAAATTCGTGGGTCCGCTCAACCGGGCGACCATCGCCTCGCTGATCGCGAAGGCGAAAGGCGGCGGACCGTGAGCCGGCTCGCGCTCGCGCTGCTCCTCGCCGCCGCTCCGTCGCTCGCGGCGGCGCCGACTTCCCCTGCGCCTGCCGGTGGAATCGACGCGCCTCGCGGCGGGCCGCTCTCGGGAGCGGAGCTCGACGCGCGCACGAACGAGATCGGCGGGTTGCTCCGGTGCCCGGTGTGCCAGGGCCTTTCCGTCGCCGACTCGCCCTCCTCGATGGCGCGCAACATGAAGGCCGAGGTGCGCGACAAGCTGGCCGCGGGTTACGACCGGGAGCAGATCCTCACCTACTTCGAGCGCTCCTATGGCGAGTTCGTGCGCCTCGATCCGCCGATGCGGGGGGTGAACTGGCTGGTCTGGTTCGGTCCGGTCGCCGTTCTCGTCGCGGGAGGGGGCGTGGTCGCCTGGGCCATCAAGCGTTCGGCGCGCAACTCCGGCGCTGCGCAAGCGACGGATCCCGGCTCGGTTCCTTCCGACCTGCCCTCGCGGGACACGCTGCCGGCCGACGCGCGGCTCGCCGAGGCCGTGCGCCGGACGCGAGAGCTGGCTTATGACTGGCCCGGCGGCGTTCCACCCAAGCCGCGGCCGTTGCCGTCATGAACCCCGGCCAGAGCGTCGACTGGGTCCCGGCCCTCACCGTCCTCGCGGTGGGGCTCGTCGCCGGCGCGTTGGCCGTCCTGCGCCTGGTCGCCGTTTCGCGCCGTGCGGCGCGGTCCGGTGCGGTTGACCTCCAGGTGCGCGACCTCGCGGGCAAGCGCGATGCCCTCCTGCGGCAGCTGCGGGAGCTGGAGGACACGGCCAGCAAGCGCACGCCCGAGCAACTCGCGCGCGAGCGGTATGCTCTCGAGCTGGAGACGGCCCACGTTCTGCTCGCGCTCGACGGGCGGGGAGCCTCGGAGGGTGCCAGGCGCGCGCACAGGCGCGCCCCCGGGAAGTCGGGGCGAGAGGCTCCCGCACGTCCAGACCGGGCAGGACTGCGAGGTTTCCTCTGGGGCACGGGCACCGCCGCCGCCCTGGCGCTGCTCGGCGTGTTCGTCTACCAGTCGGCGAAGCCGCGCGAGCGGGGCGGCTCGGTGACCGGCGAGGTGGGAATGGGCGGCCGGACCGCCGCCGGCAACGCGGCGGTGGACAGCGAGGAAGCAGAGATTCAGGCCGCGCTCGCGCGCAATCCGCAGAACCTCGACGCTCGCCTCGCGCTGGTCCGCGTGTCCGCGGATCGCCAGGACTGGATGCGCGTGTGGAAGGAGAGCGCGGGGGTCCTGGAGCAGTCCCCCGGCCACCCGGAGGCGCTCGCGTACCAAGCGATCGTGCGGCTCGTCATGGGGCAGAGCGACGTGGCCGTGAACATGCTCACCAAGGCGGTCGCCGCCGATCCCGACCTGGTGGTGGCCTACGCCTATCTGGTCATCGGGCAGCTCCGGACCGGACGCGTCCAGGAGGCTGAGGCGACTGCCGCTCGAGGATCGAAGCGATTCCCGGAGCGCGCAACCGACTTCCAGCAACTGCTCGAAGAGCAGAAGCGCCAGGCGGCGGTGGCGCAGGCGAGCGTGGCCCCCGGCCAGGGCGATCCGCACCAGGGGCTTCCCACTCAGGGCGAAGGAACCGGCGGCACGCCGGCGACCGCCCGCGGCGGCGGACCTCGCGTGGCGGGAACGGTGGACCTCGAGGCGTCGCTGAAGAGCACGGTTGCGCCCGGCGGCATCCTGTTCGTCTTCGCGCGCGAGGCGGGCGCGGCGGGCGGGCCGCCGGTGGCCGTCAAGCGACTGCCCGCCAAGTTCCCGGCGGCGTTCGAGCTGACCCAGGCGGACTCGATGATGGGACAGGCTTTGCCGGATCGGCTCCTCATCGAGGCCCGCCTCGACTCCGACGGCGATCCCACCACCCGTTCGCCGGACGATCCGAAGGCGCGCCTGGACGGCGTCAAGACCGGCCGCACCGACGTGCGTCTGCTCCTGCGGCGCTGAGCGGACGACCGCGCCATGGCGGTTCGGGCCGGCCGCTAGGTGCGATAGCTGGTGACGATCCGGGAGACGTGGTCGGTCACGCTCTGCAGCCGCTCCACTGCCTCGCCGGTCGAGTCGAGGCGGGTCCGCGTGTCGCGCATGCCTTCGCCGAGGTCGCTCACCGCGCTGAAGATCTGCGAGATGCCCGCGTTCTGCTGCGACACCGAGGCGGTGATCTGCCGGACCGCGTCCGAGGTGTCCTTCACCATGGCGGAGAGGGCGAGCATGGTCTCCCCCGCGGAACGCACCTCGGACAGACCGGTCTCGGTGAGCCGGCGGCCGGCGGCGCTGATGGTCACCGCCTCCTCGATGGAGCCGGAGATGTCGAGCAGGATTTCGCGGACCCGCTGCGTGGCCTGGATGGATTGATCGGCGAGGCTGCGGATCTCGCGCGCCACCACCGCGAAGCCCTTGCCGTGCTCGCCCGAGCGCACCGCCTCGATGGCGGCGTTCAGGGCCAGCATGTTCGACTGGTCGGCCAGGTCCTTGACGGTGATGTTGATCCCGTCGATCTGGCGCATCCGCTCCTTGAGCGTCTCCATCTTCTCGGCCATCGTCACCACGGTGGAGCCGATCTGGGACAGCCCGCTCAGGCTGCGCTCCAGGGACTCCGCGCCCGCCCGGCTCACCTCGTCTGCGCGGGCCACCACCTGCAGCACGTGCTCGGCCTTCTGGGCGGCGGCGGCGGAGGTCTGGCGGATCTCGTTCGCGGTCACCTGCGTCTCGTCGAGTGCGGTGGCCTGCCGGAGGATCGAGTCGCGCTGCTCGCTCGTGGTCACGCCCAGGGCGCCCACCGAGCGCGCCAGCACCTGCGAGGCCTCGTGGAGGCCGTTGGGGATCTCGCGCAGCTTCACCAGGAGCTGGGAGAAGGACCCTGCCAGCTCGCCGATCTCGTCGCCGGAGCCGAGCGCGATGGTCTGCGTCAGATCGCCATGCTCGACGATGCGAGCGGTGGCGTCCTTGAGCGTCCCCAGCGGCGTGACCAGGCTGCGTTGCAGCGAGAAGGTGAGCACCACCGCCAGCGCCAGGCAGCCCGCGATTCCGCCGCCGAAGACGAGCGCGCGCCGCCGCAGCTCCGACGACGCGTCCGCGAGGCGGCCCTCGACCCAGGAGCGCTCCGCCCTCTGCGCCTCCTCCAGGTTCCACTCGATGGCCACCGCCGCGCGCGTGAACTGCGGCCCCAGCTCACCGGCGCGGTTCCACTGCTGCTGCGCGTTCGCCTGCGCGTACTGGCGCCCGATGGACACGGCGGCCGCCATCCGCTGCGACAGCTCCTCCGGCTGGATCGACGGCGCAAGCCGCGGAGCCAGCGCCTGCAGCTCCTCCTGGAACCGATTGGCGAGCAGGTCCACGCTGCGCAGATCGGAGGTGGTGCCCGCGGCGGCGGAGGCCGCGAGCAGCCGGCGGGCCTCGTGCGCCAGGAGCCGGAGGTCCGACAGCTCCAGGGAGGCCTGGAACGCGTCGCTCAGCGAGCCCTTCATCTCGCGCGAGATGCGCGACATCGTCGCGTATCCCATCGCGCCCACGGCGAACACGATGCCGATGACGGTCCCGAAGTAGAGCCGGACCCGTGCTCCGATCTTGAGCCGCATTCGCGAGGCCGTCCCGTCGGCTACCGGCGTTCCGCCAGGGCCTTCTCCTCGACCGGCAGCCCCTTCTGTTGCCAGGCGAGGAGCCCGCCCTCGAGGCGCGAGGCGCCGCGCCGGCCGGCCTTCCGCAGGACGCGGCCGGCGATCAGGCTCTGGCCGCCGCCGTGGTCCATCACCACCACCTCGCCGGCCGGCACTTCGCGCGACCGCTTCTCCAGCTCGTCGAGCGGGATGCTGATGGTGCCCGCGACACGCACGGAGGCAAACTCGGCCGCGTCGCGCACGTCGATCACCGCCGGACCCTTCCCCGCCTCCATGCGAGCGCGGAGGTCCTCCGGGCTGATCGACGCCATCTCCACCGGCGGCAGCGGGCTGCCGGCGACCGGCAGGTTCGCCTTCCCCCAGGCGGGAAGTCCTTCGTTGTACTCGAGCACCTTGCGGTATCCGAGCGAGATGGCGACGCGCGCCGCCTTCTGGCTCTTCGTGCACTTCGGGCCGTTGCAGTAGAAGATCAGCTGGCGCGACTTGTCCTTCACCAGCCGCGGCAAGAGCGCCGCGGTCTGCGTGGCCGGGCAGCTGATCGCTCCGGCGATGTGGTTCTCCTCGAATTCGACGCGCGTGCGGGCATCGACCACCGTGAACGCCCAGTGCGCGGGCGGGGCCGCGGCGGTCTTCGTCTGCAGGTCGGCGGTGGTGATGAAAGTGAGCGGAGCCTCGTCGGCCCGCGTTTGCCCGGCGCCCGCGAGCGCCGCGGTGGCAATCAACCAGATCTTCATGTCCGGCATCCCCTTTCAGGAGGGCTCGACAGTAGCTGCCGAAAGGAACGCCGGCCAGAAATCGAGCCGCGGAGCCGCAAAATCAAAGCCGGCACTGGACGCACTCAATGCGTCGCTGCCGGGCCTTGTGGGCGCGGGTATGGCGCGCAGGCAGCACGTGGTTTGACATCGCCATCGCGCAATGCGAATCCCGATCGACGGGACCACGTCGGAGGGGAGTGCGGGTGCCACGTGTGCTTCGCGCCGCGCAGTCGAGGGCGGGTCGTCCAGGCCGTGGGACCGCGCCGCAGCACCGGGTCGTCCGCGACGACTCCCTCAACGTGGAGACCGCTCCGCAGGCGCTTTGTGCATACCTGACGCCCGCGGCGGACCGGTTCCTCCGCTCGAACTTCGAGGTTCCGCGCCTTTCGCCGCGCGGGCACCGGCTCGACGTCGGCGGGCTGGTGGAACGGCCGCTCCGGCTGCGCGTGCAGGAGTTGTCCCGGTTCCCGCAGCGTACGCTCACGGTGACGACCGAATGTGCCGGAAACCACCGGACCACGCTGTCACCGCTTCCTCCGGGCGAACCCTGGAGCGGCGGAGCGGTCAGCACGGCGCGCTGGACCGGCGTTCCGCTGGCCGCGCTCCTCGAGCGGGCGGGATTGCGGCCCGGCGCCGTGGAGGTGATCGCTACCGGAGCGGATTCCGGGCAGGTGACGGACGGTCAGGCTCCTTACGCGCGGTCGCTTCCTCTCGCGCGGGCGCTCCACCCGGACACCGTCGTCGCGCTGCGGATGAACGGTGAGCCATTGCTCCCTCCGCACGGCGCGCCAGCGAGGCTCATCGTTCCGGGTTGGTACGGGATGGCCAGCGTCAAGTGGCTCGCGCGGCTCGAGCTGGTAGCCGAGCCGTTCGCCGGGTACTTCCAGTCGGAACGCTACGTCTATCGCCAGCCTGGCCAGGCGGCGACGCCGGTGACCGACATGAGGGTGAAGTCGGTGTTCACCTCGCCTTCGCCGGCCGTGCCGGTCGCGATGGGACCAGTGCGCGTCGGCGGATTCGCCTGGTCGGGCAGCGCGCGCATCGCGCGGGTCGAGGTGAAGTCCGGCGACGGGGCCGGGTGGGTAGCCGCCCGGCTCACCGGCGACGACGAGCCGTACGCCTGGCGCGCCTGGGAGTCGACCTGGACGCCTGCCTCGCGGGGACGCCACGTGCTGCGCTGCCGGGCGGCCGATGAAGCCGGCAACGTCCAGCCCGACCTGCCCCGCTGGAACGAGCTGGGGTACGGCGCGAACGGGGTGCAGACGCTGGTCGTGGAAGTCTTCTAGGATCGCTCAGCCGTCCGAGAGCGCGTTCATCAAGGTGCGCCACTCGAAATAGGCGTCCGTGCTCTGCAGCGAAGCCGCGGGCGGTTCGGGCCAGGGCAACGGTCCACCGGCCCAGGTCTTGGGCGGGATGAGCGTCGCAACGTCCGAGGCCGCATGCGCCGCGATCGGCCGGAGGGCTTCTCCGGGCTTGAGGCGCGCCGGAGCAGGCGGCTCCTCGTCCTTCACCACGTCGCGGCGGATGAGCATCTGCTCCTTCACCTCTTCCATCCACTCCGCGAGCCGGGCGGGCGGCCGCCTTTTCTTTGGTTCGCCCGCGCCTTGCCGAGCGGACTTGTGCTCGGCCCACCAGCGCGCGAACCATTCCGGAGCGAGCGGCGAGACGCCAAAGGTCCGCCGCGCGGCCATCCAGCGGGGATCGACCACCGCGCGCCGCAGGACCGGGTGCAGCCAGACGTGTTCCACGCTCGGCGGTCCGAGCGGGATCGCCTCCTCGTTCGCGTCGAGGCGGAACGCCCGGGGATCGACCCGCGAGATCGGGGCGCGCGGAAGCGGCGTGCGCGGCCGCGGCGGGGCGCGCACGGGTGCGAGCGGAGCAACGTCCGA
>Ga0137415_10005839_pt1 | contig 12172 bp, 12 predicted proteins | sample CZODoug3_1_1_16f_FD_183082 | JGI IMG/M metagenome (GOLD analysis project Ga0137415, IMG submission 183082) | Vadose zone soil fungal communities from Angelo Coast Range Reserve, California, USA - CZODoug3_1_1_16fungal (Hybrid Assembly) | ecosystem: Environmental > Terrestrial > Soil > Vadose...
CCAGGTGGAGTAGGGGCTGCCGGCGAGACGGAGAGAATCGCGGAGGCCAGGGCCAGCTACGGTGATGGGCAGGCCGTTTTCGTCGAGATGATCGTAGAGGAAAGAGCCAAGGGCTACGGCGGCGAGTTGCGGGAGATGCGAGACCATGCCGACGGCGTAGTCGTGCTGTTGCGCGCCGAGCCAGAGCGGGCGGGCGCCGATTTTTTCGAGGAGCTTGAGGAAGGCGGAGACGCGGGGGTCGCGGTCCGACGGCGCTGAGTCCGCGGGGACGGAAGAGTCGGCGATGAGCGCGTAGGGTGCGTTGCGGAAGAGGTCAGCATCGGCTTGCGCGATGCCGGCGACTTCGCGTCCGGCCATGGGATGGCCGCCGAGGAAGAGCGCGGTTGCGGGCGGGGAAAAATTTTCGGCGGCGGATTGCGCGATGCGGAGCTTGGTGCTGCAAGCGTCGGTGACGAGGGCGTGCTTGGGCGCGAGGCGGGCGATTTCGGGAAGGAGGTCGATGGTGACGCCGATGGGAAGAGCGATGTAAATCAGGTCGGCGCTGCGGAGCGCAGGGGCGAGATCGCTGGCGAAGGCTTCGTCGATGATATTGCGCGAGCGGGCTTCGCGAACGATTTCCGGGCGGTCCCAGCCGGAGATGTGCAGGTCGGCGGCGTATTTGCGAATGGCGAGGGCGAAGGAGCCGCCGATGAGGCCTGTTCCGAGGATAGTGGCGCGCGTGATGAGGTGCGGGGACATGAGTTTGCCGACAGCTAGTTCACAGTTGAAGGCGGAGAGAAGATAACGCAGAGACGCACAGAGCGCAAAGGTTCGCGGAGGAAGCGCGCACAGCCAAAAATGGCTGTGACACGTTCAACTGCATTACGCCATGCGGCGGCCGATGGCGGGGGCGATGATGCGGAGCTCGGCCATGAGTTGGGTGAAGGCGGCGGGCTCGAGGGATTGCGCGCCGTCGGAGAGGGCGTGGTCGGGATCGTTGTGGACTTCGATGAGCAGGCCGTCGGCGCCGGCGGCTACGGCGGCGCGAGCCATGGGCGGAACTTTGTCGCGGCGTCCGGTGCCGTGTGAGGGGTCGGCGAGCATGGGAAGGTGCGACAGCTTTTTGATCACGGGGATAGCGGCGATGTCGAGCGTGTTGCGCGTGTAGGTCTCGAAGGTGCGGATGCCGCGCTCGCACAGAATGACGTTGTAATTGCCGCCGGCGAGGATGTACTCGGCGCTGAGGAGCAGCTCTTCCATGGTTGCGGACATGCCGCGCTTGAGGAGCACGGGCTTGCGGACTTCGCCGAGGGCGCGGAGGAGATAGTAGTTCTGCATGTTGCGAGCGCCGACCTGGAAGATGTCGACGTAGCCGAGCATCATTTGCACTTGTGAGGGGTCCATCACTTCGCTGACGGTGAAGAGATTAAATTTTTGCGCGGCTTCGCGCATGAGCTCGAGGCCCTTTTCGCCCATGCCCTGGAAGGCGTAGGGCGAAGTGCGCGGCTTGAAAGCGCCGGCGCGAAGGATTTTGGCTCCGGCTTTGGCGACGGATTCGGCGATGGAGAGGATTTGCTCGCGCGACTCGACGGAGCACGGACCGGCAGCGACTACGACCTCATTGCCGCCGATTTTTACGCCGCGGCCGAGATCGACGATGGTGCCTTCGGGCTTGAACTCGCGGCTGGCAAGCTTGAAGGGCTGGGTGATGCGCATGACTTCGCGCACACCATCGAGGAGCTCGAAATCGCGATGATCGAAATCGCGGTGGACGCCGACGGCGCCGAGGACGGTGTGGGATTCGCCGGTGGAGCGATGCACGTTGAAGCCGCTGGCGACGAGGCGATCGATGACGTGCTGGATTTGGGCGTCGGTGGCGCCTTCTTGCATTACGATGACCATGTACGGTGCCTAGTTCCCTTTCACCGGTCTAAAGACCGGCCACTACAGAAGCTCAGACCGGCCGGGCTGAAGCCCGGCCTCTACAGATCGAGCCCGCTTCCCGCGCACGGCGGGCGAGCCAGAAAGCGGGCGCTACAACTTCTCGTCCTTGTCGACTACATCACCTAAATGCATGGCTTGGCGCTCGGCGCTGCGCGCTTCGTCGATGATGCGCTCGAAGAGGCGGCGAATGGCCGCGTCGGTGAGCGGGCCGGAATTGACGCGCTCGGCGTTTTCGAGGACTTCGCGCTCGCGCTCGGGTTGATAGAGCGGAAGATTTTCGGCTTGCTTGATTTTGCCGATTTCGAGGGCGCAGCGGGAACGCTGATTGAGCAGCTCGACGAGTTTGCGATCGATTTCATCGATTTGGCGGCGCCAATCGGAGAGCGTCATGGGGCGACCTCGCGGCGGGAGAGGCCGTGGGTGGCGGCTTGCTTTAGAGAACGCACGCGTGCGGCGAGGGCGGAGCTGGCGGCTTCCACGGATTTTGCGTTTTCGATTTCGGAGACGAGCGCGGAGCCGATTACGGCGGCGTCGGCCAAGCCGCCGAGGACGGAAACGTGGCCGGGGAGGGAGATGCCAAAACCTACCGCGATGGGAAGTTGGGTGACGGCGCGAGCGCGGCGGATTAGCGCGGGGAGATCATCGGGGAGCGCGTCTTTTGCGCCGGTTACCCCGGTGCGGGAGATGAGATAGAGGAAGCCGGAAGAGACGGCGGCGATTTTGGCGAGGCGCTCGTCGGTGGAAGTGGGCGCGCCGAGGAAGATCGTGTCGAGATGATGCGCAGCGAGGATGCGGCGATAGTCAGCGGATTCTTCGGGAGTGAGATCGGTGGCGAGAACGCCGTCGGCACCGGCTTCGCTGGCGGCGCGCGCGAATGTTTCGAGGCCCATTTGCAGGATGGGATTGTAGTAGCTGAAGAGCACGAGGGGAACTTGCGAAGATTGGCGAATGCGGCCGACGAGATCGATTACACCGGCGAGCGTGGTGCCGGATTTTAGAGCGCGCTCGGAGGCGCGCTGGATGGTGGGGCCGTCGGCGAGCGGATCGCTGAAGGGGACACCGAGCTCGATGACGTCGGCGCCAGCGTCAGCAAGCGCGAGAACAAATTTCAGCGTGGCGTCGAGCGTCGGATCGCCGGCGGTGATGTAGGCGACGAGGCCGAGCTCTCCACTCCGCTTGAGCGTCTCAAAACATTCGTGAATTCGCGTTTTACTCGCCAACGGTGACATCATCCCCACCGCAGAATGGGAGAACTCCGACCGATTCCCTAAGAGATCCGGCCGCAGCCCGTTATGCCGGGAGCACTCTCCCAACCATTCTTGCCTTTAAGAAGAAAATAGAAGCCATCTTGGCCGCAGAGCTCTCCACAGAAATAATTCTTGTAAGCAATCGCGTGCGTCTTATTTTTGTCAAATCCCACGGCCGAAAGGTAGTAGATGCTAGTCACCTTTCGGGTCTTTCCCGTGGTTGTGCCAGGCGCAACATGCTCCGGAGCCGAATCGGGCAAAGAAATAATTGTCACCAGCTTATATTTCAAACTCGGCGAGAATTTCTTCTCGAAGGCATACTTGACGCCGATCTTTTTCTTGAAATCCGCGGCAGCATCCTGAAAGTCGGCGGGGATTTGTGTGCATTGGTCGAGGCTCCGAGGCGTTATCGCCAACCGGCGGATGTTCATGAGTTTATTGCCGTTCGCTCTAAAGCCTTCGTCAAGAATCTTTGATAGGACAATATAACCCTCGTCGTCGCGGTAAGAGAGTTCGTGGCCCGCATTTGCATTCCGTCCCGCCTGAGAAAGCGAAACCGTCGGCAGAAGTGATAAGACCATGCCAGCGAGAATGGGCGCAGGGCATCTCATTGAAACTCGGCTCACCCGCATTGTACTTGAAACTTGTAAAGAGCTTAGCGAAGGATTACTCAGACCAATAGCGGGAGTAAGTGTCCATATCCTTGTCGCCGCGGCCGGAGAGGTTGAGGATGACGAGGTCGTCGGGAGTGAATTGCGCGCGGCGCTCGATGAGGCCGGCGATGGCGTGGGCCGATTCGAGCGCAGGGATGATGCCTTCGGTGCGGGCGAGGGTGCGCGCGGCGTCGAGCGCGGCGGAATCGGAAACGGCGGCGTATTGGGCGCGGCGCTGGTCGGCGAGCCAGGCGTGCTCGGGGCCGATAGCGGGATAGTCGAGGCCAGCAGAAATGGAATGCGTGGTGGCGATTTGGCCGTCACTATTTTGCAGGACGTAGGTGTAGGTGCCTTGCAACACACCGGGGCGCGCGCCGCTATAACCTTGCGCTGCGGCGAGGCGCGCGGCGTGCTCGCCTAATGCGTTGCCGCGGCCGCCGGCTTCGATGCCGACCATTTTGACTTCGGCGTCGCGCAGGAAAGCGTGGAAGAGGCCGATGGCGTTGGAACCGCCGCCGACGCAGGCGAAAAGATGCGTGGGCAACCGCTTTTCGGCAGCGAGGATTTGCTCGCGAGCTTCGCGGCCGATGATGGACTGAAAATCGCGGACCATTGTGGGGTAAGGATGCGCGCCGAGGACGGAGCCGAGCAGATAGTGCGTGGTGCGCACGTTGGTGACCCAGTCGCGCATGGCTTCGTTGATGGCGTCTTTCAGCGTGCGGCTACCGGAATCGACGGCGACAACTTGCGCGTCGAGCAAGCGCATGCGCGCGACGTTCAGCGCTTGGCGCGCCATGTCTTCGGTGCCCATGTACACAACGCATTCGAGTCCGAGGTGCGCGGCGATGGTGGCGGAGGCGACGCCGTGCTGGCCGGCGCCGGTTTCCGCGACGATGCGCGGCTTGCCCATTTTCTGCGCGAGCAGGCCCTGGCCGATGGCGTTGTTGATTTTGTGTGCGCCGGTGTGCAGGAGATCTTCGCGCTTGAGGTAGACGCGGGGGCCGCCTAGATGCTCGGTGAGACGCGAGGCGAATTGCAGCGGTGTGGGACGCCCCGCGAAATTTTTCAGCAAGCTTTGCAATTGCGACTGAAACGTTGCGTCGGACTTGGCGATTTCGTAGGCGCGCTCGAGCTCGAAGAGCGGGACCATCAGCGTCTCGGGAACGTAGCGGCCCCCGTACGGGCCGAAGCGTCCCGGAGCGGTGGTCGGCGATTGAAGGATGGAGCTCATGTTTGAGTAGGATTCGCTTGTGTGGATTCGAGTTGCTGCTCGGCGCGGCGCACTTCGTCAATGAATGCCTTGAGCTGGGCGTGATCTTTTTTGCCGGGCTTCGTTTCCAGGCCGCTGGCTACATCGACCCCGTACGGACGAACGATACGAATCGCTTCCGCGATGTTTTCGATTTTGAGACCACCGGAGAGAATGATACGGCGGTTCGTGGCGGCACGGCGGGCGAAGTCCCAATCCGTGATTTGGCCAGTGCCACCATATTGGCCTGCGCGAGCGCCGTCGAGAAGAAAGGCGAAGGCATCGGAAAATTGATCGAACCTGCTCATCGAAAAACTGGAATCGACGCGAAAGGCTTTGATGACGGGAAGCGAGCGAGCGACGCGCGAAACGATGTCGGGCGTTTCATCGCCGTGCAGCTGCGCGGCATCGAAGCGCACGAACGCGCGCAGGGAGTTGATGTCCGCGGGCTTGGCGTTGACGAAGACGCCGACGGCTTCGACTTCCTTGGGAAGCTTGGAGCGAATCTGCGCGGCGTCGGCGGTCACCACGCGGCGAAGACTCTTTTCGTAGAAGTTGAAGCCGAGGGAGTTGGCGCCGGCGTCGATGGCGGCTTTGGCGTCGGCGAGATTGGTGATGCCGCAGATTTTGATGCGAATCATAGCGTCTAGCCTCGCGGCGGCTCCGCGCCGAGAAGATTCGCCAGAGCGGCGGCGGGATCGGGCGCTAGCATGAGATGTTCGCCGATCAGGAAGGCATCGAAGCCGGCAGAGCGCAGCTGAACGAGAGCATCTTGCGTGCGCAAGCCGGATTCGCTTACCGCGATACAATGATCGGGAATTTGGCCGATCAGCTCGAAGGAAGTTTCCGCCCGCACGGTGAGCGTCTTCAGGTCGCGATTGTTTACGCCGAGAATGCGGGCGTTCGCGGCCAGCGCGCGGTCGAGCTCGGCGCTGGTGTGTACTTCGACGAGCGGCTCCATGCCGAGTTCGCGGCCGAGGGCGATGAGTTCGCGGAGTTGCGCATCGTACAGTGTTGCCACGATGAGGAGAAAGCTGTCGGCGTCGTTGGCGCGGGTTTCCCAAACTTGCCAGGGGTCGAAAATAAAGTCCTTGCGAAGGACAGGGAGAGAGATGGTTTTTCGGGCTTCACGAAGATTCTTGAGCGAGCCATGAAAGAATTCTTCCTCGGTGAGGATGGAAAGACCGGCAGCGCCGGCAGCTTCGAGCGAACTAGCAAGCGCCACGGCGTCGAAGGGATCACGCAGAACGCCGCGTGAAGGCGACGCGGGCTTCAGTTCCGCAATAATATTGACGCCATCGCGGGAGAGCGCCGCGGCGAAGTCGCGCAACGGAGTGGCTGCTTTCACGCCGTACTTCAGCGCGGTTTCTGGCAGGACCTTCTTGCGATGGTCGACTGCGGCGCGGCGCGCATCGAGAATGCGGTCGAGCACCGTTCCGGTGTTGGCTTGAGCGGACATTGCGGTAACTTTGTATGCTAGGGGGCGCGAGCGGATTTGGTCAAGGAGCGGCGGCCGACTGAAACGCAGGGGAGATGATGAGCTATCGAGCGGAGTACGGGTCGCTGCTGGACGACATTGCGAAGGAAGCGGATGCCATTGCGATGAAATATTTCCGCGCGGATGGCATGCGCGTGGAAAGAAAGGGTGACGGAACGGCGATTACTCAAGCGGATCGCGCCGTGGAGGAGATGGCGCGGGCGAAAGTCACTGCGAGCGGTCTTGTGCTCGATGTGTTGGGCGAAGAAATGAGTGGAGGCGCGGAAAAGAACCCACGAATCGGAAAGGGCGCACGATTAATTATCGATCCCATCGACGGGACTGAGGAATTTTCACGCGGCATTCCCACGTTTGGCACGCTGCTGGCGATCGAGCGCGATGGCGAAATCGTGGCGGGGATGGCGAGCGCGCCGGGACTGGCGAGCCGCTGGTGGGCGTTTCGCGGAGAGGGCGCGTATCGCAATGGGAAGAGGATTCATGTCTCAAACGTAGTGAAACTGAGCGAAGCGATGGTGTTCACTACAGGGACGGGACCAAGTAAGGACAAATTGGCTCAAGAAAAAATCCGGCGTGTGCCCGATGCCGCTCGCAGCGGGCGCGCTTTAGGAGGATTCTGGCAGCACATGCTGGTCGCGGAAGGAGCCACGGAAGCGGCGCTGGACTGGACGTCCAAGCCGTGGGACTTGGCGCCGCTGGGGATCATTGTCGAGGAGGCCGGCGGAAGGTCGACGAACGTGCGCGGCGAGCGGACGATTTACACGGGGACTCTTCTGAGCACGAACGGAAAGATTCACGATGAAGTGTTGCGATTGCTGCACTGAGATTTGAATCTTTAGATGCGTTTACACCTTGAAAGCGGCGGGCCTTCGTGGCTCAGGGTAAACTGGACCGCCGCATTCCAAGAGGACTCTTATGGACATGACAGCGCAAGGACGGAAAGCAGAGGAGCTGCGGAAATTGCATGGCGGGCCGCGCGTGCTGGTGCTGCCGAATGCTTGGGATGTGGCGAGCGCGCGGGTGCTAGAGGAATTGGGATATCCGGCGATCGCGACGACCAGCGCGGGCGTGGCGTTTGCGTTGGGTTACCCGGATGGGCAGCGCCTCTCCCGCGACGAAATGCTTGCGGTGGTGGCACGCATTGCACGAGCGGTTCGCGTGCCGGTGACCGCGGATATGGAGGCGGGATACGGAATCACGCCGAAGGATATGGCAGAGACAGCGAAAGCGATTGTGGCCGCGGGCGCCGTTGGGTTGAACCTCGAAGACGTTACCGGCGATACCGAGAGTTCGCAGGTCGATACGGTGCTCCAGGTGGAAAAGATTCGCGCGATTCGCGAAGCTTCGGCTTCGCTGGGCGTTTCGCTGGTGATCAACGCGCGCACGGATGGTTACTTGATGCCGATTGGACCCGAGGCCACGCGATTTGAACGCACCGTGGAGCGGCTGCGGGCGTATCGCGCGGCGGGAGCGGATTGCGTGTTCGCCCCAGGGGTGAAGGAGCGCGAGCTGATCGAGAAATTGGTGAAAGCCGTCGCCGCGCCGTTGAACATTCTTGTGACACCGGGATGCCCTTCGATTCCGGAATTGCAGAAGATCGGCGTCGCACGGGCAAGCGTCGGTTCAGGCGTGATGCGTTCGACGTTGGGGTTGGTGCGGCGCATCGGGAAAGAACTGCTGGAAACAGGGACGTATTCGACGGTGTTCGAGGGAGCAATCCCGTTTGCGGAGGTTAACGCTTTGCTGGAGCAGAGCGCGCCCGTCATGAAAAGAACCTCTCGCCCCTAACCTTCACCCGCGTGTAGCTGGACGGCTAGCGCGGTGAACTCAACATGCCCGAAAATTCAGAGTTACTTCGCGTCCTGGACACCGAGATTGTAGCTTGCCGGAAATGTCCGCGTCTTGTGGCGTACCGCGAAAAAGTCGCGCGGGAAAAACGGCTGGCGTATCGGGATTGTACGTACTGGGGCAAGCCGGTTCCCGGATTCGGCGACGCGCGCGCGCAACTGCTCATTGTGGGGCTGGCGCCGGGTGCGCACGGCTCGAATCGCACCGGACGGATGTTTACCGGCGATCGCTCGGGCGTCTTTTTGTATCAGGCGCTGTACGACGCGGGATTTGCAAACCAGCCGGCTGCGGTGAATCGCGACGACGGCTTGCGGCTGAAGAATGCCTATATCACGGCGGCGGCGCGCTGCGCTCCGCCGGAAAACAAGCCGCTGCCATCGGAAATGCTAAACTGCCGCGGATACTTGGAACGTGAGATCGACATTTTGCAGCCCAGGGCTGTGCTTGCACTGGGGAAAATCGCGTGGGATGTCTTTCTGGGAATACTGAAACATCGCGGAGCGATTCCGCCGCGGGTGGCGTATCGATTCACGCACGGTGCGGAAGTGGATTTTCCTGAAGCGAGAATGCGGCTGTTTGGCGTTTATCATCCGAGCCAGCAGAATACGCAGACGGGACTGCTGACGCCGGCGATGTACGCGAAGGTGCTGCGGCGCGTCCGGCGATTTCTCGGACAAGCGGCAAGACTTAACACAGAGATCACAGAACGCACAGAGAAAAAGCAGAAAACAGTCACGCGGAGACGCGGAAGGCGCTGAGCTGCGCCGAGTAGAAGTGTCTGGAATGGATGGCAGCGCTGGCGGCGTGGGCTGACAGGCACTCACGAGGTGCAACAAGGTGTGTTGCGGCCGCGCAGTATACCCAATTAATTCAAGGACATAGCAGCTGCCCGAAGATGCCGACATTGGCTGGCGGGGTGCATTGGTGCAGGTGTGTTTCGCATGAGGAGGCAGGAATGAAACGCAGGAGTATCAAGCTTTTTGGCGCCGCGTGCGTCATGGCATTGTTCGGATTTGGCTCGGCGGCGACGGAAGTCGCCCAGGACCAAACGCAGGATTCACCAGCGGTTGCACCAACGCCAGAGCAACCCGGGCGTCCGGCGGACGGGCGCCGTCACGCCAATCTGCCTGAGGAAGCGTATGCGGTGGTTCCCGGCACGAAATTCCTAGTGCGGCTCGAGGAAGAGCTGGACACCAAGGAAACGCGAGAGAAGAAACGCTTCAAAGTGACAACTTTGGAGCCGCTGGAAGCGGGCAGCGGAATCTATCTTCCGCCCGGCGCGGAGATTCGGGGGCATGTGAGCCGCGTCGAGTCGGCGGGAATTGCCGGGCGGGCGAAGATCTGGCTTACGTTTGACGAGATCCACACGAAGTTCGCAACTTTACCCATCGTCGCGGAAGTGGTGAGCGTGCCGGGCGATCACAGCGTGAAAACGGGAACGGCACAGCAGGAAGGATTGATCGAGGGGCGCACCAGCACGCAACAAGCGGCAGCGGAAGCAGCGGCAGCGGGCGCGGCAATCGGCGCGGTCAAGGGCGTGAAGGACAAAAATAAGAAGGAAGTCGCGGAAGGAGCAGCGGTGGGCGCGATCGCGGGGTATCTGATGGAATCGGGCCGCGGTCATGAAATCGATCTGCCGAAGGGCGCCAAGCTGGAGTTGGAGCTGGAGCGAGCGTTGTACTTATTGAAGGAATGAAGCCGCGGTTTCGAAAGAGCTTACGCGGGGACGTCCGGTTATTAGACATCTCGCCAAGCTGGGGCGCAGCGTTGCCTGCCTGCCGCAGGCGGGCTGCGCCCCTACGTGTTTCCTATGCTTGGCAAGCGGCTACGCAGCTTGTTACAGTCAAAGTATCCAGCCTATGCAGAAATCAAATACGCCAGGTGTACTCAAGGAGAGGCAGAGCCGCATGGGCGACGATACGAAGATGGCAGTGCGCGCGGTGGAGACCGGAGAGCGAAAAGACCGCGTCCTGATTGTCGAAGACGAAGACAACGCGCGAAAGGGCTACGAGCAACTGCTGCAAAAATGGGGCTATGACGTTCTAGGCGTACCCAGCGCCGAAGACGTGCTGGCAAAATTTGCCAGCTACCAACCGGACACGCTGATTGCCGACGTGGAGCTGCCCGGAATGAACGGGCTGGACCTGCTGAAGCAATTGGGCGCGGACCTGCACGATGTGCCGGCGATCATCATTACCGGAAAAGGAAACGACGAGCGCGCCGTCGCGGCCATTGAAGCGGGCGCCTTCTGGTACATCGAAAAGCCGCTGAAGGGGCCGGTGCTGCGGGCGCTGCTGGACCGCGCTCTGAGCAAAGCGCGCGATGCGCGGCAACTGGCGGTACTGCAGAGGCAGTTGCGCGAAACCGGGCGGCTCGGCGATTTGGTCGGTGGGTCTAAGTCGATGCAGGATGTGATGCGCATCGTGGAGATGGCGGCACCCAGTTCAGCATCGGTACTGATTACCGGCGAGACTGGCTCCGGCAAGGAGATCGTTGCGCGGACCATTCACAAGCTTTCGCCGCGTGCGGGCGGGCCGTTCGTGGCCATCAACTGCTCCGCGATTCCCGAAACCTTGATGGAGAGCGAAATTTTCGGGCACGAACGCGGGGCTTTCACCGGCGCGGCGGAGCGCCGCATCGGTTGCTTCGAACTGGCCGATGGCGGAACACTGCTGCTCGACGAAATCGGAGAAATGCCCGCGCCGACGCAAGCCAAGCTGCTGCGCGTGCTGGAAGACCGCAAGGTGCGGCGGCTGGGCAGCAAAAGCGAAACTCCCGTCGACGTGCGCGTGCTTGCCGCGACAAACAAGGACCCGGAGAGCGCCGTCGGACAAGGGCAAATGCGCCAGGATCTTTTCTTTCGTCTGAATGTGTTTCACATTCACTTGCCACCGCTGCGCGATCACAAAGACGACATCCCCCTGCTGGTGGAATATATCCTCCACGACGTGAATGAAAAACACGGCAAGCACGTCCGCGGCATCGGCGCGGAAGTGATGGACATTTTCATGAGCCATACCTGGCCCGGCAACATCCGAGAGCTGCGCAACGCGCTGGAACGCTCGACGATCATGTGTGAAAAGGATCTGATCACGCGGAGCTGCCTGCCCGATGAATTCGGAAAATCGCAAGGCAAGGGACCTAGCGATTTGTCGGGGATCAAATTCCCCGTGGGCACTACGGTGGATGCCATGGAACGCGAGCTCATCCTGCAAACGTTGAATGCCACGGGAAACAACAAGACGCGCGCCGCGGATTTGTTGGGCATCAGCCTGAAGACATTGCACAACAAATTAAAAGAATACGGCGGCGAACGCGCCGAAACGGTGTAGATACGCTCGATGCAGCTGCGGCTGCGCACGAAACTCACGCTGATTATGACGGGCTTGGTGCTGCTCGTGGTGGCAGTGCTGTCCGCGGTCTTTGTCGCGCAACTATTCGAGCAAGTTCTACAGCAGACCGATAAACGCACGCTGGAGATTGCAAACCAGGTGTTCGAGCAAGCCAGGCGCGCCCTGGCGGAAGCCGCGGAGCGCGGACTGCGTCCCGCTTCGAACAACCCTGCCGACATCAACGACTACGTCGAGAAGGCGTTCCGAATGAGCGAGGGACTGAACGCCCAGCTGAAAGCCGCCAAGCTGGATACGCAATCCATCTACGAGGTTTCGATTACGAACAACGAGGGGAAAGTCCTGATTTCGACGGACGAATCCTTGCGCGGAAAATTTCTCGCGCGGCGAACCAACATCTCGCAACT
>Ga0137415_10005840_pt1 | contig 12170 bp, 10 predicted proteins | sample CZODoug3_1_1_16f_FD_183082 | JGI IMG/M metagenome (GOLD analysis project Ga0137415, IMG submission 183082) | Vadose zone soil fungal communities from Angelo Coast Range Reserve, California, USA - CZODoug3_1_1_16fungal (Hybrid Assembly) | ecosystem: Environmental > Terrestrial > Soil > Vadose...
GACGAGCGCCGGGCGGGAAGAATTCAGGCGGAATGGTCATCGGCACGAACTCGACGGCATCGGGCGTCGCACCGCGGAGGGTCTCGCATTCCCCGAACTCATCGACCAGCCGGCAGACCAGGGCGCCTTTCGACCCGTAGATCCGCGCCTCGATCCCCGGGTAGTTGCCGACCGTCACATAGGAGGACTGTATCGACATGAGCGCCCCGTTCGCGCACTCGCCGATGAAGATGTCGGCGTCGTCGACGTTGATGCGCTCGCGCTCGGTGTCGAGGTTGGTGCGCCTGCGATACGGGAGCATGTTCTTCAGCGTCCCGACGACGCGGTCGAGGTCGCTGCGCACGCTCATCATGCCGATGTCGATGATCGGCGCTCCGTAGCCCTCGAGCGACAGCACCTGGATCGCTTCGGGCGCCGGGTCGTGTCCCTTGATCTCGGTGCCCTCGGACCGCTCCCGAAGAGGCCGCTTGTCCATCGGCGTCTCGGGGTTGATCCACTGGTAGTTCTGCTCGAAGCCGTTGAAGATGTACGGCTCGCCGACGAAGCCGTCCGCGATCAGCGACTGCATGTACATGACCGCCGGCGCGTAGCGGAACGTGAGGCCGACCTTCGTCTTGAGGTTCTTCGACTCCGCCAGCTGATGCGCGCGCCGGATGTCGCGGTAGTCGTGGCACACCGGCTTCTCGCAGAGGACGTGCTTCCCCGCCTCGAGCGTTGCGAACGTCAGCTCCTGATGGTTCTCGCCGCGGTCCTTCCCGCGCGTCACGATGTCGATGACGTCGATGTCGATACGGCTCAGGAGGCGCTGGTAGTCGGTCTCCACCTCGGGGATGCCGAACTGCTTCGCGCGCGCCGACGCGAGCTCCCGGTCGAGATCGCACAGGACCACGACCTCGCACAGCGGCGAGCGCACGAGGCCCGGGAGGTGGGCCGAGGTCGCCCAACGCCCGGCCCCGATGACTCCAACGCGCAGCCGTTCGGTCAGTCGCCGACTCCCGCCTCGAGCGGTAGGTCCACCCAGCGCCGCTCGCGATGGGAGCGTTCGACCGCGTTGATGATCTCCTGCACCCGCGCGCTTTGGGCAAAGTTGCCTTGATTCGCCTCACCGCCGTCGGTGATCTCCTTAGCGAAGTTGTGGACGAGGTTCGCGTAGAAGAGCGAGCGCCACGACTCACCCTTCTTGTAGCCGACCGGGAAGTACGAGGCCGGGACCGGGACCTCGACGAACTCCACCGCCTCCGGCGTCGCGCTCTTGAGCACCTGACACTCGCCGAACTCCTCGACGAGCCGGCAGATGAGCGCGCCCTTCGAGCCGTAGACGCGCGCCTCGATCCCGGGGTAGTTCCCGACGGTCACGTACGACGACTGCATCGAGCAGATCGCGCCGTTTTCGTATTCGCCGATGTAGATGTCGCCGTCGTCCACGTTCGTGCGGACCCAGCTGCCGTCGGGGTTCTTGCGCTTCGGGACGAAGTTCTTCAGAACACCGACGACGCTCTTCAACCGGGATTGCACGACCCAGAGGCTGATGTCGATGGTCGGCGCGCCGTAGCCCTCGAGCGAGCCGACCTTGATCGGCGCGTTGCCCGTGTCCGCGCGCGCGAAGCGGCTCGGCCCCGCGGGGTCGATCCACTGGGAGTTCTGCTCCCAGCCGTTGAAGATGTACGGCTGACCAACGAAGCCGTCCTGGATCAGGTCGTACATGTACTGCATCGCCGGGGCGTACCGGAACGTCAGCCCGACCTTCGTCTTCAGCTTCTTGGAGGTCGCGAGCGCGTGAGCCCGCCAGACGTCCTTGTAGTCGTGGCACACCGGCTTCTCGACGAGCACGTGCTTGCCGGCCTCGAGGGCCGCGAACGTGAGCGGCTCGTGGTTGTCGCCGCTCGTCACGATGTCGACGACATCGATGTCATTGCGCGAGAGCACCTTCTGGTAGTCCGTCTCGAAGCTTGGCACGTCGAATTCCTTCGCGCGCGCCTGCGCTTTCTCGCGGTCGATGTCGCAGACCACGACGAGGTCCACGAGCGGGGAACGTTTCCAGCCCGGTATGTGCGCCATGCCCGCCCAGCGGCCCGCGCCGATCACCCCTACACGCAGCTTGTCAGTCACGTCGACCCTCCCCATTGCGGCCACGGGACACGGCTCCCGCCGGCCGCGTATTTGTAGCGCTTCCCGCGAGAGCGATCACGAACGGAGCGTCGGATCGAGCGCGTCGCGCAGACCGTCGCCCAGGAAATTGATGCCGAGGACTGTGATCAGGATGGCCATACCCGGGAAGATCGTCAGCCAAGGACGGCTGGACATGGTGCTCTGCGAGTCCTGCAGCATGTTGCCCCAACTCGGCGTCGGCACCTGCACGCCCAGTCCCAGGAAGCTGAGCGACGATTCGGCGATGATCGCGCCGCCAACGCCTAACGTCGCGCCGACGATGATCGGTGCGAGGGCGTTCGGCAGGATGTGGAGCGCGAGTATCCGGGCGTCCTGAGCTCCCACCGCCCGTGCCGCGAGCGTGAAGTCCCGCTCGCGTATCGAGAGCACCGTCGCCCGAACGATCCGCGCTGTCGACATCCAGCTCAGAAGTCCGATCACAAGGATCATCACGGGAATGGCCGACTTGGCGTACGCGCTCAGGATGATGAGGAGCGGGAGCGACGGGATCGAGAACGCGACGTCGGTCACGCGCATGATGACGTTGTCGATCGACCTGCCGTAGTACCCGGCGACCGAGCCCATGAGGGTGCCGACGCCGGTCCCGACCAGAGCGCTGAACAGCCCGATCGCGAGCGAGATCCGCCCGCCGTAGAGAAGCCGGGTGAAGAGGTCCCGGCCGATGTCGTCGGTCCCCATGATGTGGTCCAGCGACGGGGGCTTCCTGAACTGGGTCGTGTCGATCGCGTCGAATGGATATGGCGCGATCCACGGCGCGAGCGCGACCACGAGTGCGAGGAAGAGAAGCACCGCCCCCGACGCGAGGGCCAGCTTGTGGCGGCGGAACTGGAGCCAGAACAGCCGCTTCTGCGAGACGACGGCGCCGGATCGGCCACGCGGACCCGGCGACGGCTCCGGATCGCGTCGCCTCCGCTCGGCGAGAGCGCTGCCGCTCACTTGTAGGAGATCCGCGGATCGAGCCAACCGTAGGCGACGTCAGCGATGAGGTTGAAGAAGACGACGAGGAACGAGCTCATCATCAGGATGCCCATGAGGAGCGGGTAGTCACGCGAGAACATGGCCTGCACGAACAGGCGACCGATGCCCGGCCACGCGAAGATGGTCTCCGCGATGACCGCCCCGGAGAAAAGACCGGCAAGATCGAGCGCCATGATCGAAACCACCGGAATGAGCGCGTTCTTGACGGCGTGCCGCGTCAGGACGACGCGTTCGCGCAGGCCCTTCGACCGCGCCGTTCTCACGAAGTCGGCGCGGATCACGTCGAGCAGCGAGGAGCGCATGTAGCGGGACCATCCGGCGATGTGCCGGATGGAGAGAACGAACGCCGGCAAGATGAGGTGCTTCAGCTGATCGAAGATCGAGCCGTCGCCGATCGTGTCCCGACCTGAGGTCGGAAGCCATCCGAGGTTGACCGAGAACACGAGCTGCAGGATCAGCGCGAACCAGAACACCGGCATCGCGATCCCGAGGAACGACGCCGTCGTGGCTGAGAAGTCGAAGAGGCTGTACTGACGCACGGCGCTGTAGACGCCGAGGGGAATCGCGATCACCGCCGCGAAGACGAACGAGACGGACATGAGCTCGAGCGTCGCGGGCAACCGCTCGAGGATCATCTCCCCCACCGGGCGGCCGGTCGTGAAGCTGATCCCGAAGTCGCCGCTGAGCACCGCCCCGAGCCAGCGGACGTACTGCACCGGAACGGGCTGGTCGAGCCCGAGGCGCTGGCGGAAGGCGTCGATCACCTGCGGATCGATGAAGAGACGGTTCTCGAGAAAGATCGCTTCCGGGCCTCCGGGCGCCGCCTGGATGATCAGGAAGATCAGCAAGGAGATGCCGAAGAGAAGCGGCACCATCTGGATGAGGCGGCGACGGACATAACGGCCCATGCGATCTCCGTGCGGGAGAGCTACCCGAGCGAACCGGGCAGCCCTCCCTTAGAGCTCGTTACTTGTTCAAATACCACTCGAAGACGTTCCAGAAGCTCCCGAGGTTCGTGCCGCTTGCCTTGAAGTTGCCGAGCTTCTTGCTCGTCACGATCGGATTGACGTTGTAGTAGATCGGCAGCGAGAACGCGTTCTCCGCGAGGAGCTCCTGCGCCTTGAACAGGTACGCCTTCCGCTTTGCGGGGTCGAGCTCCTGATCGGAGAGGGTCATCTGCTCGTCCATGGCCGCATCGCAGAAGCCGGTCATGTTGTTCGAGCCCTTGCACGAGTACAGACCGGTGACGCTCGGGTCGGCGGGCAGGACCCATCGAGAAATTTGGATTTCCCATTGCCCGGATCGCCACACCTGTGACCGTGCGGCGGCGTCTTTCGTGTCGATCTTGATGTCGACGCCGGCCGTCTTCATGTTCTGCTGGATGACCTGCCAGTAGAGCTTCCCGATCGCGTCGGCGGAGCTCAGCAGCGCGGTGAGCGAGAGCTTCTCGCCCGCCTTTTCGCGAATGCCGTCGGCGCCAACCTTCCACCCCGCGTCGTCGAGGAGCTTCTTGGCCGCGGCCTGGTCGTAGGTGTACTTCTTCACGTTCGGGTTGTAGTAGGGGCTCGTCGTTGGCGCGACCGTGTCAGCGACCTGAACGGTGCCCTCGAGGACGCCATCGACGATGGTCTTCTTGTCGATGAGCTGGAAGAGCGCTATGCGCACGTTCTTGTCGCCGAAGATCTTCGCGCCGCGGTCTGTCTTGATGCTCATGTCGAAGTGCTGCCACGAGTTCTGCTGCACGAGCGTGAGGGTGAAGTTCGGCAGGTCCTTCACGTCCTTGACCTGCGTCGGCGTCATCTGCGCGAAGTCGACCTCACCCGACTTCACCGCGTTGAGTCGCGTGTTGATGTCGGGAATGAAGCGGAAGACGACCTCGTCGGCGTACGGGTACTGAGTCCCACGCCAGTAGTTCGGATTCCGTTTCACGCGGACGTACTCGCCGGCCTTCCATTCAGAGAAGATGAACGGCCCGGTTCCGACGGGGCTCCGGTTGTAGCCGTCGTACTTGACGATGTCCTTGCCGTCGAGCATGTACTTGGGGAGGATCGCCTCGAACAGGCCGTTGTAGATCGCGGACGGCTTGTCCCAGACCATGACCGCCGTGTACTTGTCCTGCACGCGGCAGTCGCTGATCGGCAGGTACGAGTTCCGGTTGTAGACCTCGGAACCGGTGCTCACGACGTACTTCCATGTGAAGCAGACGTCCTCGGCGGTGAACTCGTGGACCTGGTCGTGCCACATGACGCCCTGCTGCAGGGGCCAGGTCAGCTCGAGCTTTCCGTCCGCCCGCGTCTTGACCAGGCCGTTCGCGACCGTCGGAACCTGCTTGGCGAGGACCGGGATGTATTCGTTCTTGTCGTTGCTCACGATCAGCCCTTCGACCATCGTCAGCTCGATGTCCGTGAGGAACTGGCTCGTGAACGCGTTGAGGTTATCGACCTCGGCGCCGTAGCCGATCCGCAGAACTCCTCCCTTGGTCGGTCCTGCGGAAGCGCTCGCGCTCGCACTCGCGGTGGGGCTGGTCCCCGCCGACGGTGCAGCCGGACCGCAAGCCACGACTGTCGCGACAAAGAGAACCGCGAGTGCAAGCCTCACTTGGGTCATCAAACCTCTCCCCCTCCTGCTATCGGCATCGTGAGATCGGCGCCGATATGTGCGCGTCGCGCGCTGGCCGAAGGATATGCCAGGGTCGCCCGGCAGGCTGTGCTTGACGCTCGGTGAACCGGGCGCGACCGGCTAGAGCCGCTTCTCCAGTGCCGTCAGGGGAGCGGGCGCGAAGCCCATGGCCATGATGAACGCGGCGATGTCCTTGTCCTGCGCCGCGACCATCGTCCGCGCTACGTGGGCGCCCTTGGAACGGAAGTGGCCGAGCAGCGCCTCGATCAGACCGCGGCCGATGCCCTTCTCGCGCGACGACGGATCGACGCCGAAGAACTCGACCCAGCCCGTCGGCTCTTCGAGACCGAATTCGCCGCCGCGCACCTCGCCGAGCATGAAGCCGACGACACGCCCGTCGACCTCCGCGACCTGGGAAGAGTCCGGGTCGCGGCGGATGTAATACGCGGCCCGTTGCTCCCAGACTTCCGGCCGATAGCGGCCGGTGATCTTCTCGTCGATGCGGCAGATCCCCTCGATGTCCAGCTCGTTCATCGGTCGGATGCGCACGCCCTTGGTCATCGCGCCGATGTCGCCTCGACCGTTCCGCCCTTGAACGTGAGGAACGTCGTGATCTTCTTCATTCGAATCCCCCTCTGCGTCTGACCAATTGCAGCATGTTTGGTCGGGAGGTGCGCCGCCGCCGATCAGCGCCGAGGCGGTGCCGTTTAGGTCGGCTGGGGCGACCTCTCCGGGCGAAGGGCGAGCTGCAGCCGGCTCGCGACCGAGAGCGCCGCAACGAGGTAGCAGGCCGCCGCCAGGAAGCCGACTCCGGTGAAGCCGATCGCGATCGCGGCAACGACGGCGAGGATCGAGCCGATGACGGAGGCGGCGCCGTTCACCGCCCAGGCCCACGCGACGAGACCATCGTCGTGCGCGCCCGCGGATGCGATGACGGTGGGAAAAACGGAGCCGAGCGGAAGGCCGATCGCGATCGACACGACACACGCCACCACGCCGCGGGCGATGAGCGGCCACGACAGCGACGCGGCCGCGACGCGGTCGAACGCGAGGAACGCGACGGTCACGACGATCGCGCTGGCGAGCGCGGCGCGCGCGATGCCGATGCGTCCGCCCGCCGAAGCCGCCGAACCGCCGGCGGCGCCGATCAGGAGCGCGGCCAGGCCGACCGCGAGCGCGAGCGCGGGCTGACCGAGATACAGCGTGAGTCGCTGCAGCAGCACGATCTCCGCGGCGATGAAGCCGAACCCGACCGCGAGCGCCTGCACCGTCGTGCGCCGGCCGATCGTCGTCACCAGAGCCGCGCCCATCACCTTGCGGAGCGGCAAGAGGAGGAGACCCCAGGACAGCACGACCGCCGGGATAAGCGCGCCGAACAGAATGAGATAGGCGACCGGCACTTGATCACTCAAGGTGTTCGCGAAGAAGAACGGCCGGTTGTCGGTCGCCGGCACGGGAGTCCCCGCGAGCGCCTCGGCGAACGGGCCGGTGCGATCAAGCGGATCGAACGTGACCGTGAAGTGGTGGTCCGAGGCGAAGCGACGGATCGCATTCGCCGAAGGCAGATCGAACGGCTCCTCGCGCACGATGAGTAGCCCGAAGTCCAGGTATCGCAGGACGACCAGGTGCGAGAGCGGATCGGCGACGCCGCGTCTGCTCAGCGCGTCCACCCCGAGTGCCGCCGTGTTGAGCATCTCGATGGGCGGATCCCGATAGAAGCGACCCACCGCGAGCGCACCGTTGTCGGAGATATGTGTGAGGTAGTCGTCGAAGGCTTCCGCCGTGTAGAGGTAGCTCTCGGAGAGCGCATACGCGCCGCTCGCAAGCGCGGCGTAACTATCGACGACGGTCATCAGGATGAGGTCGTAGCGATCGGACGAGCGGCGGATGTAGCTGCGCGCCTCGTCCTCGACGACGTTGACCCGTGGCGCCGTATAGATGCCACCGCTGTAATCAGCGAGCGGTCCGCGCATCAGTCCCGAGACGCCGCGATTCACCTCGACCGCATCGACGCGCGACGCACCGTGGAGCAGCGCGTTCTGGATGTCGATCCCACCGCCGGGACCGATGATCAGGACGTGCGGTTGCGTCAGGAGCTCGTAGGGGGCGGCGATGATGCTCGCGCGGAGCACGCTCATGTCACCGCGGCCCTCAAGTATTTGCGTCGCCGCACTCTGGTCGAGGAGCATGAAGTGGGCGTCGGGACGAGACCCGGCGAACGCCGGATCGATGAGATTCCGATACATCTCGCCGGTCGGCAGTCCGTCGTAGTGGATGACATCCACGCGCGCGTGCGGATCCCAGCGTGTCGCGAGGTGGGAGATGTTGGCGCCGTAGACCGGCCTCTTCGCGGGTCCGCTCTGCGGAGGCGCGATCGCGTCACCGGCCAGCGTGAGCGCGACGGTTAACGCGGAGGCGGCGACGACGCCCACCACCGTGCGGATCCGCACGCCGGCGACAGCAAGCGCCGCTAGCGCCGAGAGACACGCCGAGACGCCGTACAGCGCGGGCGCGCCAAGAACGGGCAGCGCCGCGAAAGCGAGAAGGCTGCCCGCCGCAGCGCCGGCGAGATCCGCCGAGTAGAGCCGGCCCGCGCGGACCGGATCTTCGCGAAGACTGCGAACGACGATCCAGCTCGCGAAGACGAACGGCAGCGCGCCGGCGACGTAGGCCACGAGGATCGCCGCGGCGAGCGCGGTACCCGGGTCGATATGCGTCTCGAGAAGAAGCGCAGCGAGCGCGCTCGCCGCCGCCGCGAGGGCGAGCGTGACGAGGCCCGGCCGCCTGGGTCGTCGATCGAAGAGCGCGCTGAGGGTGGCCCCGCTCCCGACCCCAAGAAGCGACACGCTGATGACGAGGTAGGTCAGGTGGTAGCCGTATGAAGCGCTGAAGAGTCGCGTCTGCGACACCTGGAAGAGCAGCGCGGCGGCGGAGACCAACCCGATGCATACGTAGCGCGAGACCGGCACCGGCGAAGGCTAGGGTCTGGGCGTGCTCAGATCGTTGTCAAAACCGGTGCAACGCCGGTGGACTTACTTGCGCGTGAGCAGGAACGTAACGAGGTCATCGAGCTCGGCGGGCGTCAGGCTACCGGCGTAGGCGGGCATGCCGCCGCCGCCGGTCGCGATACGTGCCGTGATCTGGTCGCGACTCATGCGTGACGCGACGTGACTCAGGTCCGGTCCGCGCCGGCCACCGGCGCCCTCGACCGCGTGACACGCGAAGCACGCCTTCGACACAAAGAGATCGGCACCGCGGCGCTGTGCATCGCCGAGGCCCTGCGTGACGCTCGCGGGCAAGGTCCCGCCCTCGAGCTTCGGCACCCACGGCGACTCGACCCCCGCGACGGTCAGAGCCGCATACGCGATGAACGGCAGCGCAACGGCCGCGATCGCGGCGGGCCGCCGCGACCAATGCCGCTCGCCGTCGGGCCAGAGGAGAGGCACCAGGAAGAGAAAGACGAACGCGAACAGCGGAAGGCCGACGATGACGATCGACTCGGTCGCCGGCGGGATGAGCGCGAGGATCGCGAAGTACCCGAGGAAGTACCAGTCCGGCCGTGGATCGGCGACGACGTCGGTGGGGTCAGGAGGCTTGCCGAGCTCTGGTGCACCGAAGATCGCCGCGAGCACCACGACGACGACCACCGCAGCTGCGGCGATGGTCGCGTCGCGCCACGCCGCGTCGGGCCAGAACGGGATGCCGCGCCGCAGCATCTCCGCGTAACGCGCGCGGTACGTCGGCCGATCCACGGGAAGACCCGGCACCGGCGGCTCCGAGATCCCGCGCTTCACCACGAGATAGAGATGTATTCCGATGAGGCCGAAGATCGCAGCGGGGATGAGGAACACGTGCGTCGCGTAGAAGCGCGTGAGCGTCGCTCCTCCGACGTTGGCTCCGGCCACGACGAGGGTCGCGAGCCACTCGCCTATCACGGGTGCGCGCGCGGCCTGTTCGGCAGCGACGACGATCGACCAGAACGCGTCCTGATCCCACCGCAGGAGCTGTCCGGTGAACGCCATGGCCAATGTCGCGAGGAGGAGGAGCGACCCGGTGAGCCAGTTCGCCTCGCGCGGGAACTTGAAGGCGCCGAACAGATAGACCTGCGTCATGTGCGCGAGAACGAGGATCACCATCGCGCCCGCGCCGAAGTAGTGCATCCCGCGCACGACTGAACCGAGCGTGGCGTCGTGGCTGATGAACTGGAGCGAGTCGTACGCGCTGTTCGGCGCGGGCACGTAGGTCATCGCGAGGCCAACGCCCGTCACGACCTGCATCACGAAGATCCCGAGCGTCGCGCTGCCGAGCACGTACCACCACCCGATCGGCCTCTCGAGCTCGCGGGGGACCGGATGGCGCAGGACCGCCACGACCGAGTCCTCGAGCTCGAAGCGCTCACCGAGCCAGCTCGCGACCTGGCCGGGTATTTTTCCGATCGCGCGCAGCGCCTTCATCCCTGTTTCACGGTCGGGAGCGGCTGCTGGCGCACGAGAAGGCGATCGCCGCTCACTTGCCAGTCGCGCTCGAAGAGCGGCCGGGGCGGCGGGCCGCCGGCCACGGTTCCGTCGCTGTAGAAAACGCCGCCATGGCACGGGCAAAGAAAGAGCTTCGCACCGGCCTGCCAGTTCACCGGACACCCGAGGTGCGTGCAGTTCACGTTGAAGACCTGGAACATCGACGGGCCTCCGGCCTCGCGGCGGCGGACCCAGAGAGCCGTGTCCGCTGTCTGACCCGCCCAGGCGAGCGGGCTCGGGTCGCGGATCGACACGAGCTTCGTCTCCCCCACCGGAAAGTCGGTGATCGCGCCGACCGCCACCAGCTCGTCCGGAGGTGCGCGGAAGAGCGGCGCAAGCAGATAGCCGAGGATGGGCAGCCCGACGATCCCGCCCATGGCCACGGTGAGCCCGACCGTGACGCGTGAGAGGAACCTTCGGCGCGAGATCTCGTTCACGGCGCGGCCTCCTCGAGCGCCTGCCGGATCCATCCGACGAGCGCAAACACCGTGATCAAAGCGCCTGCGGCAATGACGATGGGGCTCGTGAGCACGCCCACCGCGACGAGGCCGACGCCGGTCGCGAGCGTGACCGGCCAGATAGATGGCGCGGGGCCATGTTTCGGAGATTGCTTCACAAGACAGTCCCGATGTAGACGACGCTGAAGACGACCACCCACACGGCGTCGACGAAATGCCAGTAGAGCCCGACGGCCTCCCAGGCCACGGGGCCCACCGCCCGCGCGCGACGACGACTCGCGGTGAAGAGCGCGGCGAGGGCGACGAGGCCGCCAAGGACGTGAAGTCCGTGCAGGCCCGTCAGCGTGAAGAAGGTCGTCCCGAAGAGCGCGCTGCCGGGTCCGATCCCCTCAGCCAGAAGGCGCGCGTACTCGCTGCCCTGGCCGACCAGGAAGATCGCGCCGAGGGCCATCGTGGTTCCGAGCCATAGGCCGCTCCGCGCGCGCGCCGCGAAGATCATCGTCGCGCTGCTCGCGAAGAGCGCGATGGAAAAAATGGCGGTACGGCCGATATCCAGATTCGCTTTCGCGGTCGCGAGACCGGCGTCGCGGTATGCGACGTACGCGAGCACGATCGCGAGGAAGATGTGCAGGCCCTGCGCCATGTGCGCCCAGGACGAGCCGACCCAGACCGCGACGATCGCGCCGGTGATGTACTGGCCCTGGCCCCCGATGTTGAAGAGGCCGCAGCGGAACGCGAACGAGACGGCGAGCCCGGTGAGAATCAGCGTCGTCGTCAGGATCAGCGTCTGCGAGAGGTTGAACGGTGCGAGCGCGTTCGCGTTCGTGTCCCACCAGAAGAAGACCCGCGTGTGTGTGAAAGGCAGCGTGATGTGGTGGTGGCCGAACTGGAAGAACCAGTTCAGGCCGGCGCCGTTGAAGATGTCGCGGTAGGCGGCCAGCGGGTTGTGGCCGGTGGCGGCGACGACCACGCCGCCGATCAGGAAGGCGACGACGACGGTCAGTACCGGCACGATCACGCCACCGCTGCGCTGACGCAGCGAGATGCGCGACGCCATCGTTCCGGTCGCGGCAGCCTGCTCCGGCGGGATCGGAGGGGTGGGCTCGCCCCGATCGGTCGTCATGCTGCCCGCCGCCGCCCGCCGAGCATCTCCAGCCCGATCTCCTCCTCCGAGACCTCGCCCTCATGCTCGCCGGCGATCTGGCCCTCGTACAGGACGAGGATCCGGTCGGAGAGCGAGAGGATCTCGTCGAGCTCGAGCGAGACGAGCAGGATCGCGCGCCCCTCGTCACGCTCTTCGACGAGCCGCCGGTGGAGTAACTCGATCGCACCGACGTCGAGTCCTCGCGTCGGTTGTGCTGCGATCAGCACCTTCGGGTCGCGAGCGATCTCGCGTCCTGCGACGACCTTCTGCTGGTTGCCGCCGGAGAGC
>Ga0137415_10005843_pt1 | contig 12168 bp, 7 predicted proteins | sample CZODoug3_1_1_16f_FD_183082 | JGI IMG/M metagenome (GOLD analysis project Ga0137415, IMG submission 183082) | Vadose zone soil fungal communities from Angelo Coast Range Reserve, California, USA - CZODoug3_1_1_16fungal (Hybrid Assembly) | ecosystem: Environmental > Terrestrial > Soil > Vadose...
CCGGTACGGCTCCGCGGCGAGGGACAAACCCCTGAAGGGCAAACCCTGGACGTGGCAGCGGGATGAAACAAGCCCGCAAAGGCAGGTGGCGGAGCAAACCGTCGAGGACGTGAGAAACGTCGAGGGCGGAACGTGACCGCTGGGTCGGGATTCCACGCGGAGTGGTGGACGCCGCCTGCTGATGTCGCGATGAGGGAAGAGGACCCCATGGGAGGCGCTCTTCGGCCGTTCGGTTGGGTCGCGAGGTTCAACCAGGCACGAGGGGCGGCGCGCAGGCCGCAGGACTCTGAAGGAGGCGGAAAGCTCGAGGGAGGATGAAACCTCGTCGGAAGATGGGGTGGACGGCGGACGAAGAGAAACCGCCTGGGTCCGGGTGAAAATCCGAGGCCGTGGCGGGAGCGGGGAACCCAATGCCCCCGCAATTCGTCGGCATACAAGACTCCGGGGAGCACCGGACTTCAGGAGAGGGAGCGCAAGGCGGGGTCAACCCGCGTTGCGCAGCGGCAGGCGAGGCTGAAACCTCCGAAGGGGAAAAGCGGTCGGACGGCTTCTGGGTCGCTGGGCACACTCAAACAGCTCGCCCGCCGAGAGGCGGGGAGCACGTTACCCAGCAGCTTGCCCGCCGCGAGGCGGGAAGCACGTTACAGTCGTTGCTCAGATTCGAGGCGCAGGGTTCCGGGCAGGTCCACCCCCCAGATCGAGATTCGGAACCCGCGCCAACCCAGGCAGTCTTCCGGTTAGCGTGCCGCAGTCTCGCGCTGCACGTCGCAATCGTCGCGCCCAAGCAAGCACGCGGCAGCCATCCTCGGCACAGACGATGGCACGGGCTGGAGCTCCAAATTGAGCGCGTGGATCTCCGGCTGCACCGCCTCCAGCTCCGCGCGCACGTCCGCGAGTTCGCGTCGCAGCGCATCTCCACGCTCGAGCAGGTACCGCGCCGGCCGGCCTTCCCAGGAGAGCAGCGCCGAATACAGGTGATCGGTGTGCTCGCGAATCCGCTCTTCCCCGGTGATCGCTCCGCCCTCCTTGGTGGCAACGATCTTCTTCTTCATCGCCTCCAGTTTCGTCGCCAGCCCGGCAAGGCGTCGTTCCTGCGGCTGCGCCTTCACCCTTTGCGCGAGCGCCGCGGCCGCCGAGTCGATCCGCTCTACGACGTCGCTCATCTCCCCGAACAGCGCGTGTACCCTCATCGTCGCGTCGAAGTGCTGCCGGCGGTCCGCGACGTTCCAGGGCGCGCGCCTGTCGAGCCCGATGTCGAGCTTCGCCTGGTATACCTGCGAGCCTTTGGTCAGCCGGACCGTGTACGTGCCCGGCACCACCCGCGGCCCTTGCGACCCGGCGAATGCCACCGTTGCCGCGCGAGGTACGCGGGGCGGCTTGACCTGCATCGTCCACGACACACGGTTGATGCCCCGGCGCTTCGACGGCGGAATCGTATCGACCAGGTTCCCTTGCGCGTCGAGGACCTCCAGGTTGATGGGCCCGAAGAGATGCCGGCTCCGCTGGTAGTAGGTGATCACGGCCCCGCTCGGGGGATTCTGACCCGTGAACGTCGCGTCGCCCTCCGACCAGCCGCCCTGCCCGGCGATGCGCTGCTGCGTCGCCCGCCAAGGCAGGAACGCGGCATCCTGCGCCAGCGTCTGCTGGGAGAGCGCGCGCAGCGGCGTCAGGTCATCGATGATCCAGATTCCGCGTCCATGCGTCGCGATCACCAGGTCGCCGTCGCGCGGCTGGATCTGGAGGTCGCGCACCGCCACCGCGGGGAAATCGCTCCCCTTGAACTCCGCCCAGCTCCTCCCACCGTCCACGGAGATCCAGAGACCGAGCTCCGTCCCGACGAAGAGGAGATCCTTGCGGACCAGGTCCTCCCTGACGACGTGCGCGTACCCGCGGACGCCCTGCTCCGGCGCCACGATCCGCGTCCACGTCTTTCCGAAGTCCGCCGTCCGGTAGACCCACGGGCTCATGTCACCGAACGTATGCCGGTCGAACGTCGCGTACGCCGTGCCCGCGTCATGATGGCTCGCCTCCACCCAGCTCACCCACGAAAAGGGCGGCAGCCCTTTCATGTTCCGCGCCACGTTGGTCCAGCTCTTCCCTCCGTCACGCGTGAGCTGGAGGTTGCCGTCGTCGGTCCCCACCCAGATGGTGTTCGGGTCGAAGCGCGATTCGCTGATCGAATAGATGGTGGTGTGCTCTTCGGCCGACGAGTTGTCGACGGTCACGCCGCCGGACTCCTCCTGCTTTTGCTTCTGCGGATCGTTGGTGGTCAGATCCGGCGAGATCCGCTCCCAGGAATCGCCACGGTCGCGCGATCGGAAGAGGAACTGCGCGCCGATGTAGAGCGTCGCCTTTTGCGTCGGGCTCGCGTAGATGGGCGTGTTCCAATTGTAGCGGAGCCGCTCCTTGTAATTGGCCTTCGGCTGGATGTCGCGCGCGATCTGCAGCCCCCGGTCCACACGCCCGATGAACCCGCCCTGCGACTCGGCGTACACCGCTTCCGGATCGGTGGGATCGGGAACGGTCCAGAAACCGTCGCCGTTGTAGAGGTTCTCCCAGACGTTGTTGGAGATTCCCCCGCCGTAAGCGCTCGGCGCCACGAAGCTCGAGTTGTCCTGAAGGCCCCCGTAGACGCGGTACGGGTCGCGGTCGTCGATCGCCACATGGTAGAATTGCGCGACCGGCAGGTTGTTGTTCTTCAGCCAGCGGTTGCCACCGTCGAAGGAGATGAATACCCCGCCATCGTTGCCGCCCACGATGTGCTTGGTGTTCTCCGGGTCCATCCACAGGTCGTGCCAGTCGCCGTGCGTGGCACCGAAACCACCCACTTGCGTGAAGCTCTTGCCTCCGTCGTCGCTGGCGATGAGCGCCCCACCCATCTTGAACACCCGGTCGGGGTTCGCGGGGTCGACGATCAGCCGCGCGAAGTAGAACGCGCGCCAGATCATCCACTGGCTGTCGTCGCGCTTCTCCCAGGTGTTCCCTCCGTCGCCCGATCGCCAGAGCGCGGAAGCAGGCGACTCGACGAACGCGTACACGACGCCCGGGTTGGAAGGGGCGATCGCCACCTCTAGGCGGCCCCAGGGTTTCGGACCGAGACCCTTCACTTCCGTCCAACTTCGCCCACCGTCGCTGCTGCGGTAGAGGCCGCTCGCGCTCGGGCTATCCGGATGGTCGCCGCCGGAGCGGAAGGTCCAGCCCTTGCGGCGGAAGTCCCACAGTCCGGCGAAGAGCACGCTGGGGTTCTTCGGGTCGATCGCGACGGTGCTGCAGCCCGTGGAGAGGTTCGGACCCGTGAGGATCAGGTCCCAGCTCTTGCCGCCGTCGGTCGTCTTGTAGAGCCCGCGATCGGGACTGTCGCTCCAGAGCTGGCCCGGCGCGCAGGCATAGACCACGTCGGTGTTGCGCGGATCGATGGCGATCTTCGTGATCCGCTCGGTCTTCTGCAGCCCCATGCGGGTCCAGCTCTCGCCGCCATCGATCGACTTGTAGATGCCGTCTCCGATGGAAACGGAATTGCGCGTCCAGGACTCGCCGGTCCCGACCCAGATGACCTGCGGGTTCCTGGGATCGATCTCTACCGCTCCGATCGACTGGACCGGCTGCTTGTCGAAGACCGGCTTGAACGTCGTGCCGCCGTCCTGGCTCTTCCACACCCCGCCGCTCGCCGAGGCAACGTAGAGCAGGGCCTTGCCGTCCACCTTGCGACCCGCGATCGCCGAGATGCGGCCGCTCATGGTCGCCGAACCGATGTTGCGCGCATTGAGCCCGGAGATGACGCCGGCATCGACCACCGCGCTCTGCGCCATCCCTTTGAGCGGCGGCGGCCGCGCGACGAGCGGCGCCGGCTTCTGCGGCGGCAGGATCGCGCGCGTTCCCGGTCCCGCAGGGAACCGGAACAGTTCGTCATCCGCCTGGACGTTGCCCTCGACGCTCTCGAACGTGAACCGCTGCGTCTTCGGTCCACCCTTGCGGCCGGACTCGACCGAGGTGGGGATCCAGACGCCGTTGACCTGCGCGTACGCGCCGAAGTCCGTCTCGGTGACGCGCTCCGAGCCCCGGATCCTGCGCTCGCTGACGCGCCGGATCTCCAGGAAGTAGTCGGGATCGAGATAGACGTACTGGACGTCGCCTTCCTTGAGCGCGACGCGCAGCTTGTGCGCCGGCGTTCCGTCCACGTCCTCGGTGCCGAGATAGCTGACCTGGTTGCCCTTCTCGCGCCACCCGATCAGGGCTCCCTCGAGGTCCGCGTCCTGCGCCAGTCCTCGGGCCTCGTCCGCGGTGGTGCGGAACGCGTCCTTGCGGCCCTGGAAAGGATCGACGCTCCAACTCTGCTGGCCGTCGTACGCGTCGATCGCGGTCAGGCCCTGCAGCGTGACCTCCGTCCGGATCCGGTTCGGACGCTTCCGCACCTGGGCGAACTCCGCCGTGACGGCGAAGTCCTCTCCGCCGCCGAAGAACGCCTTGCCGCTGATTTTCAGGTTCTGCAGGGCAGCGAGCCTTTGCGCTCCGCCCCGGGCCTCGGTGTGTCGGGCGACGATTTCATCCACGGTGAGGGGACTCACGGCAGCGGACAGCGCGGCAGCGACGAGGAGCGCAGGGTGCATTTCGCCTCCGGAAAGGGCGCGCATCTTACGTCCCACGACGGGCTGCATTTCAAGGGTGTAGACTCTGCGGCCCCGGACCGGAGAGCGCCATGGACGGACTGATGATGCAGGTCCCCCTCACGCTCGTGCACCTCTTCGATCGCGCCCGCAAGTTCTTCGCAGCCAACGAGATCGTCTCGCGCAGGCCGGACAGGACGATCCAGCGCAGCACGTATGGCGAATTCCATCGCCGGGCGCAGAAGCTCGCCAACGCGCTCACGCGGCTGGGCGTGAAGCCGGGCGACCGTGTCGCGACGCTCGCCTGGAACCACGGCCGCCATCTGGAGGCGTACTTCGCCATCCCCCTCTGCGGCGCCGTCCTGCACACGCTCAATCCGCGGCTCTCGGTGCAAGACATCGCGTACATCGTCAATCACGCCGACGATTCGGTGGTGATCCTCGACGACGTGCTCTGGCCGCTCTGGGAACGCCTCCGCCCGGAGGTGAAGCCGCGCCACGTCATCGTCTGGGGGCACGGGCAGCCCGTCCCGGAGGGCGCCATCGATTACGAGCAGCTGATCGAGCCCGAGCTGCCGGACTTCTCTCCCCCGCCCATCGGCGAGAACGACGCCGCCGGGCTCTGCTACACCTCCGGCACCACCGGGCATCCCAAGGGCGTGCTCTACAGCCACCGCGCGCTGGTGGTGCACTCGTTGATCTCGGCGGTGCCGGACTCATTCGGGCTCTCGAAGTCCGACGTGGTGCTGCCGGTGGTGCCGATGTTCCACGTCAACGCCTGGGGCCTTCCGTTCACCGCCACGATGGTGGGCGCGAAGCAGGTCTTTCCCGGGCCGCATCTCGATCCGGTCAGCGTCCTGAACCTTCTCGCGGACGAACAAGTCACCCTGACCGCGGGCGTCCCCACGGTCTGGCTCGCCATCCTGGACCAGCTCGACTGCAACCCGGGCAAATGAACCTGAAGGCGCTGCACACGATGATCGTCGGCGGATCCGCGGCGCCGCAGTCGATGATCGAGGGGTTCGAGAAGAGGTATGGCCTGCGCATCGTCCACGCCTGGGGAATGACCGAGATGTCGCCCATCGGGACCCTCTGCAAGCCCGGTCCCCGGGGGGCCAGGCTTCCCGACCCGGAGAGGTTCAGGCTCCGCGCCATGCAGGGGACGGCGGTGCCCTTCGTGGACGTCCGCGCCGTCGGAGATCAAGGCGAGGTGCCCTGGGACGGGAAGTCGATGGGCGAGCTGCACGTGCGCGGCCCCTGCGTGGCGCGCTCGTACTTCCGCAACCCTGCCGAGGCCGACAAGTTCACCATGGACGGCTGGTTCCGCACCGGCGACGTGGTGACCATCGATCCCGAGGGATACCTGCGCATCACCGACCGCTCGAAGGACCTGATCAAGAGCGGCGGCGAGTGGATCAGCTCGGTGGACGTCGAGAACGCGCTGATGGGCCATCCAGCGGTCAAGGAAGCGGCGGTGGTGGCGGTGCCGCACGAGAAGTGGTCAGAGCGTCCGGTGGCCTGCGTCGTCCTCAAGGAAGGGGCGAAGGCGGGCGATGAAGAGCTCCGGGCCTGGCTCGAGCCGCGCTTCGCGAAGTTCTGGCTGCCGGACGCGTTCGTGTTCCTGCAGCAGATCCCGCGCACGGCGACGGGAAAGTTCCTCAAGGCGGCGCTGCGCGAGCAACTACGCGATTTCCGCTTGCCTCAAGCGGAAAAGGCGCCCTGCTGAAGCCGATCGCGCTGCTCCGCGGTGAGCTCGATCAGCGGCGGACGCACCGCGCGCCACGAAGCATCGCCGGTGCGCCGGGCGACCACTTCCTTCAGCGCGGCGATGAGCGGGAGCTGCTCGAAAGCGGCGCGCACGGCGTCGATCTCCCGCTGCCGCTCCTCGCTCCGCTCCCGGAAGGCGAGCGCGATAGCGGCGGCGTTCACGTTCGCGGTGGCCGTGATGCAACCGGCGCCCCCGTCCTCCAGGTTGGAGAGGAGGAACTTCTCGCTGCCGACGAACACCTCGAAGCCGGGAAAGGCGCGAAGCACCGCGCGCGTATTCTCGAAGTCGCCGGAGCTGTCCTTCATCCCGATGACGACGCCCGGATAAGCCTTCACCAGCCGTCCGATCACGCCGAGCGGGATCGCGACCTGCGACACCTGCGGGATGTGGTACAGGTACACGCGAAGCTTCGGCTCTGCCGCGCGGTCGATGGCTTGCGCGAAGCCGCGGAAGAGCCCCTCCTCGGTCACGTTCTTGTAATAGAACGGCGGCAGCATCAGCACGCCGGCGCAACCCGCGCGCGCTGCTTTGCGCGAGAGGCGGACGGTATCGGGGAGCGCGCAGCACCCCGTGCCCGGGATCAGCTTCTGCGGCGGAAGGCCGGAGTCGAGCAGCGCGTCGAGCAACCGTTCGCGCTCGTCGAGGGAGAGCGAATTCCCCTCGCTGGTGGTGCCGAAGGGGGCGAGGCCGTCGCAGCCTTCATCGAGCAGCCCCCGGCAGAAGCGAACGAACCGTGCGGGATCCGGGTTCAGGTCCCGATCGAACGGAGTGAGCACCGGCGCGAGGATGCCCTGCATGGGCGGCACTCTACCGCGGTCAGCTCCTGTGGATCGGGTCGATCCACTTCACCTCTTCCGGCGGCTCGACCGGCGCGATGTCCAGGTTCACCACCACCGGCTCCTGCCCGGAGCGGATCACCACGCATTCGAGCGGCTGCTCGCGGCTGGCGTTGATCTCCTGGTGCGGCACGTACGGAGGAACGTAGATGAAATCGCCCGGCCCGGCCTCGGCGGTGTACTCGAGCTTCTCGCCCCAGCGCATGCGGGCGCGCCCGCGGACGACGTAGAGGACAGATTCGATCGGCCCGTGGTGGTGCGCGCCCGTCTTGGCGTTGGCATGGATGATGACCGTCCCGGCCCAGATCTTCTCCGCGCCCGCTCGCGCGTGCGTGATGGCCGCGGCCCGGGTCATCCCCGGCGTCTGCGCCGTGTTCGGGTCCAGCTCGGTGCCCTTCACCACCCGGACGCCTTGGTCCCGCCAGACGGCGGCCGCGAGCTCCGCGAGCGAATGCACGCGCAGATCGGCCGCGAGGCCGGGAGGCGGCGTCCCCCGGTCGATCCATGCGACCGTGAGCCCGCTGCGCTTGGCTCCCTCGGCGTCCCAGCCGTTCGCGCTGACGAACAGCGTCTGCTCCCGGTCGAGGAGGGCGTATACCGATGGATCTGGCTTGTAGGCGCGCACGCCGTCCGCGCTGAACACGTCGTCGACGTCGAGATCGGCCGCGGCGAGCGCCGCCCGGATCATCGTCGGGGTCCCATTCGAGAGGACGGCGCGGCGGACGCGCGCCTTCCCTAGCGACTCGAGTGCCGTGCGCGCGTCCGGGAAGGCCGGCAGCGAGAGCCACGTCTCGCACATGCGCTGCCGGGTCTGCGCATCGAGGCGGGGCGCGACCTCTTCCAGCGCCCGCGCGGTGACCACATCGAAGGGCTCGTAGGCCTTCTCCCGCCAGGTGCGCTCGAGCTGCGCCTTGCGCCAGCTCGAGAGGAGATCCGCGGCTTGCGGCCCGGCGTACGGCTCCAACCGCTTCGCGAGGCCGCTGACGTCCAGCAGCGTTCCGTACAGGTCGAACGCGACGAGCTCCAGACGCATGGCTCACACCACGTCCAGCACGCCTCCCTGAAGGAGCGTGCGCGTCTTCGCCGGATCGAGGGGCGGACTGAAGAAGAAGCCCTGCGCCTGCGAGCAGCCCACCTCGCGCACCAGCCGCGCCTGCTCTTTGGTCTCGACTCCTTCGGCGATCACCGTCTTCCCCAGATCGCGCGCGATCTGCACGATGCGGCCCAGCACCTGCCGGTCCCGATCGGCGCCGCCGGCGAGGAACGAGCGGTCCATCTTGATGGTATCGACCTCGATCTTGTGCAGGTGCCGCAGCCAGCCCTGGCCGACGCCGAAGTCGTCCATGTGCAGCTTGAGCCCGCGCTGGTGCAGATCGGCGAGCGAGATGATGCCGTTGTCCGGCGCGAGCACGCTCTCGTTGATGTCCATGTTCAGATCGCCCGGGACCAGCTGCGATTCCCGCAGCACGCGATCGATCTGCGCCCCCACGTCGGCCTGCTCGAGCAGGTCGCGGGAGAAGTTCACCGAGATGGAGAGCCGGTTCGCCGTGGCGATCTCGCGGCGCCAGTCGTGGAGCTGGCGGGAGGCCGTCTGCAGCACCCACTGATCGATGGAGATGATCAGCCCGGCCTCCTGCGCCAGCCCGAGGAACTTCGAGGGCGGAACCAGGCCGAGCCGCGGATGCTGCCAGCGCGCCAGCGCCTCCACCGCGCGGACCCTGCCCGTCATCACGTCCACGATGGGCATGTAGTGGACGCAGAGCTCGTTGCGGACCAGCGCGCTGCGCAGGTCGCTCTCCATCTGCACGTGCGCCGGCGCGCCCTCGATGATCTCGCGCTGGAACACGGCCGTGCGCGCCTTCCCCAGCGCCTTGGCGCGATACATGGCGACGTCGGCGTCGCGCAGGACGTCCTCGGCTTTCTGGTACTGCGCGGAGCCCACGGCCACGCCGATGCTCGCGCTCGAGTGGACCTGCTGCCCCTGAAGCTCGAACGGCTCGCGCATCACCTCGTGCACCCGATCCGCCACCCGCACGGCGTCCGCGGAGCCGCGCACGTCGTCCAGCCACATGGTGAACTCGTCTCCACCATGCCGCGCCAGCGTATCGCCTTCGCGCAGGCAGGATTCCAGCCGCCGCCCGATCTGCTGCAGCAGCTGATCGCCCACCTCGTGCCCGAACGCGTCGTTCACCATCTTGAAGCGGTCCAGATCGATGAACAGCACCGCGAATCGGTAGTCCTCGTGGCGGCGGGTACGGTTGAAGGAGTGGCGCAGCAGATCGAGGAACAGCGTGCGATTCGGCAGCCCCGTGAGGGCATCGTGGCGCGCATCGTGCGCCATCCTCTCCACCAGCGTGCGGTGGCGGGTGATGTCGCTCATCAGGCCGGCGGCGCGGACCGCGGTGCCCTTCTCGTCGCGCCGCGCCGAGCCGCGGACCAGGACCCAGCGCCAATCGCCATCGGCGTGCCGCACGCGATGCTCGTGCTCGAACGAATCGGTGTGGCCGTCGACGTGCGCGGAGAGCGCCGCGCGCAGCGGAGCCGCGTCTTCCGGATGGACACGGTCCAGCCAGTCTCCCGGGCTCCCGGTCACCGCGGGCGGCCCTCCGACGAGGTCTTGCCAGCGCGGCGAGAGGTAGAGGCGGTTTGCGTGCAAGTCCCAGTCCCAGAGGACGTCCGAGGTTCCCGAGAGCGCCACGGACAGCCGGTCCTCCCGGTCGCGGACGGCGTCGTTCTTCTCCACCGCTTCGGTCTGGTCACGCAGCACCAGGGTGACGCGGGAGACGGAACCGTCGCGCCGCATGCGCGGGAGCAGCACCCAGTCGCAGGCGAGCGACCGCCCATCGGGTCCGGAGCACGCAAGCGTACGCGCGATCGGCTCTCCCCGGCGCAGCGCCGCGCTCCACTTCTCCGACAGCTCGGCGGCGCCCACGGGCGCGAGCACCTCGAAGATGCGCTTTCCGGGGAGCCCCTCGAGCACGGCCCCGCACAGCGTCGCGGCGGCCGGGTTTGCCCAGCGCACGACGAGATCCGCGGTCAGCTCGAAGAGCGCCAGCCGGCTCTTCTCGAGCACACGCTCGAGGCGCCGGTTCGCCTTCGCCGACTTCTTCAGCCGCTCCTGCTTGCGCCGTCTGGCGCGGACGGCCCGGCTCTGGGCGCGGTGGAGCAGCGCAATGATCGAGGCGAGCGATTCCTCCAGTTCGGCGCGCTCGGTGTCCGCCTCGCGATATACGCGATCGATCGCGGAGATCAGTTGACGGAATGCCGGCGGCAGGTCGGTTCGGAGCATCGCGAGCTGACGGCGCAGGCGAGGATGCATCGGCTAGCTCCTCACCACCGGAGAAGGTTTGCCGAGAAGGAAGCCCTGCACGAAATCCGCGCCGTTCTCCCGCACCCACGACAGCTCCGCCTCCACCTCGATGCCCTCGACGACGGTGCCGATCCCCATGCCGTGCCCGATCTCGAGGAGCTTGCGGGCGATCAGCGCCTTCACCGGGTCGTCGTGCACTCCGCGGATCAGCTCGCGATCGAGCTTGATGAAATCAGGGCGCACCCGGTGCACGAGGTTCAGCGTCGACCACCCGGCGCCCAGGTCGTCGAGCGCGACGCGGAACCCGGCGCGGCGGTAGGCGTTCAGCACCTGCTGCAGCCGCGGCGTGTCGCCGTACCGATCGGCCTCGGTCACCTCGAAGACCACCCTCTCGCGCGGCAGGGCGACCTCCTCGATGGCCTGCACCGTCGAGTTCAGGTGCGCCTCCGGATCGCGGATGGCAGCCGGCGAGAAATTGATGAACACGCACTGCGGTCCCTGGCGCGCCGCCTCGCGGATGGCGCTCCGGCACGCCGCCGAGTCGACCTCGGAAAGGAGGCCCGCCTCGCGCGCCAGCGTCAGGATCGGTTGGGGAGCGACGATGGAACCGTCTCGCTCCACGCCGCGAAGCAGGGCCTCGTGGGCGAAGACGCGGTCGATGTCCTCTGCGTGGACGATGGGGTGGAAGAAGCTGATGAACCGCCCTTCGGCCAGCTGATCGAGCAGCCATCCGGACCGCGCGAGGACGTCGAGTGCGTGCAGCGAGGTCATGCGGGCGAAATCGGGGAGCTGGGGGACGCCGTCGCCGGGGATGAAGAGCGCGCGGGTGTCCTGCGCTTCGGCCTCGCTCAGGGCGGAGCAGAGGTCGGCGGTGCAAACCTGCACGGCCCCCTCTCCGAGGGGAATGCGGGCGCAAGCGTCGATGAACTCGTGCTCGCGCCCGGTCGCGCTCAGCCTGAGCGCGACGCGAAGCGCCGTCCGGCCGCGTCGCAGCCACAGATACAGCGTTCCAGCGCCCCGGATGCGGTCCGGGAGCCTGCGATTGAGGGCGCGCGCAATGAATGAAGCCGGTTCGGACGGAACTGATGGACGGACCCGGCTCAAGACTCTCGCGTGTGTAAGCGATTTGCTGAACATGCGTCAAGGGAGTGTGATCCCGCTCACATCCCCGGTGTTCGGCTGCTGAATCGCGCGGTAGCATCTGTGCATGCTTCCTACCTTTTCTCTAGAGGATCGGGTCGCCATCGTCACCGGGGCCTCACGCGGGATCGGCGCGGCCATCGCTCGCACTCTCGTCCGTGCCGGCGCGAGGGTGGTTCTGGCCTCGCGCAAGATGGAGTCGCTGCAGCAGCTCGCCCAGGAGATCGGGCCCTCCGCCCACCCGTTCGCCGCGCATACCGGCAAGGAAGCGGATTGCGCCGCGTTGGTCGGGGAAGCCGTCCGCCGATTCGGAAAGGCCGACGTGCTGGTGAACAACGCCGGCACCAACCCGTACTTCGGCCCGCTGCTCGAAGTGGAGAACGCCGCCTGGGACAAGACGTTCGAGGTCAATCTGAAGGGGTACTTCTGGACTGCCCGCGAGCTGGCGCGCCACCTGGTCGATCGCGGCGCTCCGGGCGCCATCGTCAACGTGGCGAGCGTCCTCGGTCT
>Ga0137415_10005848_pt1 | contig 12161 bp, 9 predicted proteins | sample CZODoug3_1_1_16f_FD_183082 | JGI IMG/M metagenome (GOLD analysis project Ga0137415, IMG submission 183082) | Vadose zone soil fungal communities from Angelo Coast Range Reserve, California, USA - CZODoug3_1_1_16fungal (Hybrid Assembly) | ecosystem: Environmental > Terrestrial > Soil > Vadose...
AGGACGAGGGCCCGAGTATGGCCAGGGGGCTGCTTCAGGAGTCGATGGAGGATGGGCAGAAGGAAGGCGGCGGTCTTGCCGGAGCCGGTCTGGGCCGTCCCGATCACATCGCGACCCGACAGGATGGCGGGAATAGCCTCCTTCTGAATCGGCGTCGGCGCCTCGTATCCGAGGCCGTAGACCGCTCGGAGGAGGACCGGATCGAGACCGAGATGATCGAACGGATTCTTCGTGTGCGTCGCTTGCATCGCGGGTCCTACGAGTTCATCGGCTTAAGGATTCGTGTGGAAACGGAGCGGATTCGACCGGGCGCACCGCGCTGCGATTCGGTCCACGGACGTTTAAGACCGGAATCTCCTCCGGGGTCTGGGGTTCGAGTTGCAACCGGAAGGACGCCACTGGGTTGGGATGGCGCCGGGTCGCCTCCTGACCCTTGCCGACGGCATCTTCGCGATCGCGATGACCCTCCTCGTGCTCGATCTCCGATTGCCTGATACGCCCGTGGGAGACCTGGCGGCCCGCCTCAAGTCGCTCTTCCCTCGCTTCGGGACCTTCGTCGTCAGCTTCGTCGTCCTCGGGGTCTTCTGGTTCGCGCATCATCAGACGTTTCACTTTGTCGTCCGCGTGAACCGGACGCTCGTGTGGCTGAGCATCCTGTTCTTCCTCGGGGTCGCCCTCATTCCGTTCGTCGCTTCCGTCCTCGGCGCGAACTACGACAACCCAATCGCCCTCGCTCTCTACGGCACTGTCATTGGACTGCTGACGGTGGTGGGCTACGTCATCTGGTGGTACCTGACCGGGGACCACGGGCTCGTCGTCGAAGGGCTCGATCCGGATCTGGTTCGGAAAGTGAGTCGATGGATTGCGGTCGGACCCTCGATCGCGCTCGTGGCCATCGTCCTCGCGTTCGTGAATCCCCTGATTTCCCTGTTGATCTACCTCGCGCTCCCGGTCCTGTTCATCGCCTTCAATCCGGTGGACAGCTATTTCGAGCGGCTCCGCGAAGACGAAGTCTGACGTCCCCGGTTGTCGACGATTGTCGTGCGCGAATTCCGTCACTCCCGACCGCAATGGTGCGTTTTGTCAAGCACTCCGGCCCGCGGCCGCGGAACATTAAAGGTACATCAGCGAATCGGTTCGCGGTATGCGGGGGAGTGTACTCGGGGTACCGTTATGGCTCATCGTGGCGGTCTGCGTCGTGCCGCCGATCGCCTACTCCCTGTCTCGGGCCGCGGGCGTCCCGGTCGAACTGATCCTTCCCACCGCGGTTGCCATGGAGGTCGTCTTCCTCACGCAGACGGTCCAACAGACCCTGCGCCGCGCGGAGGTCCGCCGCCATTTCGGCTTCGCCCTCTGGGAGCTCCACCAAGAGATGTCCCAGCATCTCGAGACCCTCGACGACCGCTTGGCGTTGGTCCGTCAGGGCGTCACGGGGGAGCCGAGCCGGGATGGGCTGCGCACTTGGGCCTCGTCCGTCGACGCTTTTCCCGACGATGCCTGGGATCGTTTCCTCACGGTCGGCGGGTTGCACCGCCTCCTCGACAATGCCCCCGACCAGGTCGCCGGGAACCTGTACCGATATTATGACGGCGTCCGGTCGTTCAACAACGAGGCCGCCTTGCGGGATCGGATGCTCGAGCGGCTCTTCACCGTCACGGGCCCGGCGACGGCCGGCATCTTCAAGACGGTGAAGTCGAGCGACAAACGCCTCGAGTTGTGGCTCAGCGAGGTGCCTCCGCGGCTGGCGATCCTCATGCGGGACATTCAGCACGTGCTCGGGGGACTCGGCCACATGCCCGGGGTCATCGTCTCCGCCGACGACGAACGACGACTCCAAGCGGTCAACCAGGAGGCCAACGAGGCCTACTCCCGCTGGAGGGCGAAGCACGGCGATGTCCGAAGGGCTCTGGACCAGGTCGACTGGGACGTGCAGGTCCAGGACGACCTCGTGCAATGAGCCGGGACTGATCGGCTCGCCCGGAACCGCCGCGCAAACTTATCCCTCGGGCCCGATTCCGGCCCTCATGCTCAAATTCGGCACGTTCGCGGTCGTCGTTCGGAATGAGAAGAGGGCGATGAAATGGTGGAAAGAGAAGATCGGTTTCCGCGTGGTGACCTCGTTCCCACACTGGGTCACGGTCGCGCCCCGCGGTGCGAACGTCCGGCTGCATCTCTGCCCGGACTCCCGCCCGGAGAAAGGGAACACGGGATACCTTTTCTCCACGCCGGACGCCGCTAAGGAGGAAGCTCGACTCCGCAAGAAGGGTGTCAAGATCACCAAGCCCACGAAGAAGGAGGATTGGGGAACGCTCTTCTGGTTCGCCGATCCGGACGGGAACGAGTTCCAGGTGATCGAGGAGTAGGGACGTCGGAAACGACTCGCCCCTCACTCGACCTTTCCTACGTTCTGCTCACGGAGGCGGGATGGTGTCTTCTTCGGGTTCCGCGGGAGACGGAGCCTCTGGTTCCTCTTTCTTCCGACGTCGGGCGAGTGCGATGAGGACGAGCGCGGCCACGATGACTCCGGCGAGGAACGCGACGCCGGTGTAAATCGCCGCCGACGTCGTGCTCACACCGGTCCCGGAGGCGACGACCGTGGTCGTGGCGAGGGACGATCCGCCGACGGAGTCATTCACCCAGAGATGGACGGCGTACGTGCCTAGCGCCGAATAGGCGTGGCTTGGGTTCTGCGCGCTACTCACCGCTCCGTCGCCGAAAGCCCATGCATACGTGAAGGGACCCGTGCCGTCCGCCACGCTTGCGGTGAAGCCTACCGATTCCCCCACCGTCGGTACAGAGTTCGAGGCCTTCGCCGTCGCGGCCGGGAGTCCGTTGACGGTGACCGAGACCGTGGTCGTGGCGGTGACCTTCACGGCGTCGGTCACGATCAGCTCGACCACGAACGCTCCCGCCCGCCCATATTCGTGGGCAGGGGCAGCCGCGGTGCTGGAACTCGCATCCTTGAAGTCCCAGGCATACCGGAGCGGCGCCGTACCACCGGTCACCGTTGACGTGAAGTGCACCGCAATCCCGATATCGGTTGCGGCGAGGGACGACTGAATGGACACCGTGGGGACCGGATTCACCGTGACAGCGATAGTGTGAACCACGGAGCCGCCGCCGGAATCGTTCACCCACGAGTTCACCGAGTACGTGCCCGTCGCGGCATAGGTGTGGCTCGGAGTCGCGACCGTGCTCGTCGTTCCGTCTCCGAAAGCCCAGGCGTACAAGTAGCCCCCAGCGCCGCCCGCGGCGGTCGCTTGAAAGCTCACCGCCTGTCCCACGTCCGTGGCCGTCGGCGTCGCCGAAGCCGTCGCGGCGAGCACCGACGAGACGACGACCTGAACCGTCTTCGTCGCCGTCCTCCCCAAGGAGTCGGTGGCGATGACGGCAGCGTTGTACTGGCCCGTCCCCGCGTAGCTGTGCGTGGGTGCCGCGCCGGTTCCAAAGCCGCCGTCGCCGAAGGTCCACGCGAAGGTGGTCGGGCCCGCGGCGTTCGTCGTGCTTGCGGCGAAAGTGACCGGGCGGCCCGAATCCACGACGGCCGGTTGGAAGGTGGACGTCACGGTGAGCGGCGACGATTCGGGGGCCAGGAACAACCAGGAATCCGTTTGGAACGTCCCCAGTTCCACCGCATAGTTCGCGGTGAACAGGGCCCAAATCGTCCCGCCGATCGCTCGGGCCTGGAAGTAGTCGCCGTACTGGGGGACGATGAACGAGCCTCCGAAGCCGCTGGACACCAGGTAGTCGAACATCGCCGGATCGGAGTCCGGTTCGTTGGAGACGTTCGTCACGCGCACGCGATGGAACGTCTGTCCGAGATCCGTCGAGACGCTGGCGACGACGTCGATTCGATGGTCGAAGGCATCGTATTGCGTCGTGTAATATGCGACGACGACCGCTCCGTTCAAGGGGTCCGTCGTGACCCAGGGCATGTCGTTGACCGCCGGCGAGGACAAAGTGGCGGGCGTAGACCAGGTTGCCCCTCCGTCCGTGGAGCGACTGAAGAGAATCGCGGAATGTCCGCAGTTGCCCGGCTGAACCGGACCCATGAAGTTGTAGTAGTTCCCCGACGTGCACGCGGCGATCGTGAAGTACAGATTGTTCGACGACGTGGTCGTGTCCACCGCGATCACGGGAATGCTGTCGGTCCGGAACTGCTCCGTCGCAAAGCCGACGATGGCAGTGTCGTTGGGCAGCGTGGTTCCTGCACCGTAAAAGCTCAGGACATCGTGGACCGGTCCAAAGGCCCCGCCGTTCGGCGCGGTAGACCGGACGCGGCAGGAGAGCGGGCCTAAGGTCGTCGCGGTCCCGTAATTGCACCAGGTGAAGTGGGCCGCCCCGTCGGAACCGACCGCCGGCGTCGTGAAGACCGGGTATGGATCCGCCAGGTACAATGGGGGCTGTGAGTCGCCGGCGAGCATCGTGCAGACCAGGGCTGACGTGCACCTCGCGACCCAGCTCTCCGTCGTGCCGGTCGCCGTGAAATGATCCCACGACACGTAGACGTCCCCGTAGTGCGGCGAGGTCGGGTTACGATCGACCGAGATGAGCTCCTTGTCCTCGAACGAGCCCGCGAGAGCGGTGAGGTTTCCCGTGATGAACGTCGTGGTCCAGCAGTTGTTCGTCGTTGGCGTGGCGAAAGGCGTGGTGCAATCGACGGCCGGGTTGAAGAGACCCGCGTTCGACACCGCAAGCTCGATCCCGTTGGCACTCGAGTTCAAGCTGATCGAGAGGGACGCGTAATAGAAGTTGCCCGTCACGCCGGCGGCAACGGCCGGATCGCCGAAGGAAGCGAGGAACTCCGAGAACGGCACGCCGGTCGCATTCAGGACCGTCTGCGTCATGCCGGGGATCGCATCTCCCTTCAGGACGGTCCGGCCTCCGTCCACGGACACCGTGAAGCCGGAGACGGACTTCGTGAAGCCGCTCGGACAGTCGGAAGCCGGAAGGGGAGGGCCGCACAAGAAGAACCGGAAGTCGTTGACGCCGCCCACGACGTGGTTGATGTTCGCCGGATCGACGTCGACCGTAGTCTCGGTCTGCGGCATGTAACTCGAATCGTTGACGAACCGGAATCCATTCACCGCGATGCTCGCGAGGTCGGGTTTCTGCGCGGGACGATCGACACTTCCCGTCCGCGGCGGTGGCCCAGTAAGCCGGTTCACCGCGGCCATTCCCATCGACGAGAGCGGAGGATGGTATTTTGCGGCAATTCCCTGATTGTAGGATACCAAGGACGGCCCGGGGTGGCTCGCGTTCGGATTCGTGGTGGGCAAGCGAACGGCGAGACCCGCGGCTCCGACTGCCAGTGCGATGATCACGAATACGACAAGAACCACACGCGACCGTTCCATCGATGTCCCCTCCATGCAGACAAGGATCTGCTGCGGGTCCGTCGGTGTAGAGCGGACTTGGAGCGGTCGAAGACTCAGTGCAGCTCGAAGCCCGCTCGCGCCACTGCGGACGCAGAGCGATCCCCGCCCGGTCGCGGGCAGGGTCCACCCGACTTATATGGTTGCCTGCCGGTGGAATCGACCGATGCGGACCGTGGACTCAGTGCCGCAACGTTCATCGGCTGCTTGACATAATCGCGAAACGGCGAGAGTCCGATGCTGATCCGCTCGACCGACCTCGGGCAACAGGTGAGGAAGTACGTCCTCGACCATTTCCTCGAGTTTTCGGTCCCTCCGATCGTGGAGCAGATCATGAAAAAGTTCCGCCTTGGCCGAGCTCAGGCGGTCGAAGTCTTGCAATGGCTCGAGACGGCGCGCCATCTGCGGTTGGTGCCGGGGACCCAGCGGATCCTCATGGCGTTCCCCTTCTCCGCGATTGCCACGCCGTTCGTCGTAACCCGGCGGAACCGACGGTGGTACTTCGCGAACTGCGCCTGGGACGCGGTGGCCTTCCATGCGATGCTCAACGAAGAAGTCCGGATCGGAACGCAATGCCATCACTGCGCGGAACCGATCGCGATCACTCTCGCGAATGGACAGGCCATGGCCACTCCACGCGGGCCGATCGTCCACCTCTCCCTTCCCGCCTCGCAGTGGTGGAATGACATCGTGAACACATGCTCGAACCACATGGTCTTCTACCGAAGCCGGTCACACCTCGACGATTGGCGGGAATCGAATCCGGAACCTGACGGCGCATCGCTCACGCTCGAACAAACGCATGCGCTCAGCGTTCCCATCTATCGGGACAAGATGAAGTTGGAGTACGTTCGACCGTCGAAGGACGAGCTGGTCGCCCACTTCCGGGCCTTGAGCCTCACGGGACCGTTTTGGGATCTGTGAGCCGAGGTTGTGGGCCCGCGAACGAAGCCCTGGCATGGGCATACCGCCGGAAGGAGAGCCCCGGGTAGCCGACCGATTCGTAGGCAACCCTTATTCCCGCTCAGCCGATTACGAAGGGGGGAGTGGCCAGCTTGGCCGACGGCCAACGAGCGGTCAGATTGTCGCGTTCGGGAATCAGGCCCATCGCCCTCGCCATCCTTGTGGTATTTCTGCTCGTGGCGCTCGCCCTCCCGTACGTGTTGTACAAACCGCACCCGCTCCAAGTGAGCTCGACCGCCACCCCGCGCTCCGGACACACTCCCTTGACCGTCTCGTTCTTCGGCAACGCGAGTGGCGGAAGCGGCCCCATCAACTTTCATTGGGCCTTCGGCGACGGGACCTCGAGCTCGGAGGCTTCTCCGAGCCACACCTACCGGTTCCCAGGGAGATACAACGCGACCCTCGCGGTCTCGGACCTGCGGGAGGGCCGCCTGGCACCCGCGCTTCAGATTAATTCGACGACCACTCGACTTGATTTCCAGGACAATCTGACAACCGCTAATCCGGACCGGTTTGTACGGGGGATCGTCCGCAGCGCCTTCGTCGTCGAAGGACAGGGAAACGTGTCGACCTCTTGCTCCGTCCAAGTGAACGGTTCCGTGGTGTACCACGGCGACTGCGCGTCGTTTAGCTACATGTATAAGGTCAAGAGATCCGTGGACACCGGGGCAAGATTTGACGTCAACATCTCGGTTCGCCGCAACGCCACGGACGCGAACGTGTCCATTACGTTGACGGGAGAGTTGTCATCCCCATATCAAACGAACTTCAGCGTCCGCAAGGCCACCGAGGTCACTGTCCGAGATGGGATGCTGGATGCGGCCGGCCCAGGGGGCGTCGCGAGTCACGTGGCGTATCAATTCGACCTCACGGCGGGATCCTCGAAGACCTATTCCCTCGAGATCGATGGCGGGTTATGGGTGAACATCTCGGCCAACGCACCAATCACGCACAAGATCGAGCAAAGGGTCACGACGGTCATCCGAGGAGACTGCCGACCGGTTTCGGTCTTCACATGGGTGCAACAGTCGGACATCCCTTCGCTCAAAGGAAAGGTCAACATCACCGTCACGAACACCGCCGCGAATCCTGGTTCTGTGGCCAATGTCACCATCGATCTGTCCGGTTCATTCAAGGTCCTCGCATCAAGGACGTATTGAGTCTTGACGCATCGGGCCGCCGCCAGCGATCGACTCCGAGACCCTACTGAGTCAACGACCCGGCTGATCCGATCGTATGGGAGAGTTTCAAAGCCAAGCCACTCGCCAGACCCGCCAGAGGGCCGACGGATCCGTGAGCGGATCGCCGTGGACGAGGAAGAAGTCCGCGGGACCTCCCTCGACGATTCGGCCGACCGCGGGCTCGCCGAGGAGCTCTCCTCCGCGAATCGTGGCGGACGCGAGAGCCTCCCACGGTTTCAGGCCCGCTTCGACGAGTGACTCGACCTCCCAGGCGAGGTGGTTCGCTCGCAGCGAGCCGCCGCCGAAATCCGTGCCGGTCGCAATCCTCACGCCCGCCCGGTGGGCGAGCTGGACGCTCTCGATCGCCCGCTCCCGCCGACGCGCGATCCGTTCCTTGCCTTCGTTGCTGACAAACCGCGGCAGGGTCGTCGTTTGGGCGAAGGAGGCCCAGGAACGGAAGATCGCCAGGGTGCTCACGAGGAACGTCCCTTGATGGGCCATCTTCGCGACCGCGTCGGAGTCGAGCTCGAATCCGTGTTCAATCGAGTCCACGCCGGCATCGATCCCGACCCGCGCCCCGACCAGAAAACCGGAATGCGCGGTGACCTTCGCACCGCGACCATGCGCGAGATCGACGACGGCCCGCACGTCTTCCGTCGACCACGGTGCCTCCTCCTTCTTTGGTCCGTCAAGGTAGAGTTTGAGGAAGTCCGCACCGTCGTCGAGTTGAGTCGACGCGGCCCTCAGGAGGGACGGTCTGTCATCCGCCTCGACCAGGAGGCCACCCGTGAGGACGCCGCTGTGACTGATCCAGGTCCCCGCGACGCGGACCCTCGGCCGAGCGAGATTCAATCGCCACCGTTCGCGCACGCGGAGCGCGAGGGCCCGCCTCCGACCATCGCGGGGATCGACGGCCATGGGCGACCCGACGTCGCGGGCCCACCGCACACCCGCGCGGCCCAGGAGATCCCCGTTGCGCTCTGCGACCTCGAGCAAGTCATCCGGCGGATCGGCCCCGCGGTCGATCCAATGCGAACCTCCGGGAAGCGTGAGATGGCTGTGGGCGTCCACCATCCCCGGGATGATCGTCGAGCCGCCGGCGTCGATGATATGTACGTCCGGCGGGAGAGCGCCCTCATCCGAAGTGGGACGAATCCGGACGATGCGTCGATCGTCGACGAGGACGCTCACTCCTTTCCGTAGCGACGGTCCGACATCACCTATGAGGGCAGAATCTCGATACAGAGTAGGCCTGGGAAGCATTCCGTCCTCAACCCAGGTGCTTCCGAAGAAACGGAATCATGTGAGCAACCGTGGGGTCGCATGGATAGAACGCCCCGAAGGGGCCGAGTCCCGAGATGCGGACCGTCCGCGTATCCGGGAACCGGTCATGGTCCCGTTGCATGAACGCATCGAAATCATGACCCGCCGATCGCATGGCGCAGAACCTCCGCGAGCCGCCGCTGCCGATCGCTTGCAACCGTCAGCCTCGCCTTATGACTGTAGGCCTGGAGTACCTGAAGAGTTCGATCGAAGTGTTCCTTCGATTCCTGCTCTTCGCCGATGGCTGCCAGCGCAGCTCCGTAGTACAAATGAGGCACCGAGCCCGCCACATACGGCAAGGGTCCCCCCATGTGCAAGAGGGGGACCGAATCGCCCCAACGAACTCTCCGCGATACCATGTAGCCGCCCGCCTCTCGCTCAGCGACGATGGCCTCGTCGGCGGATTCCAGCGACACCGCGAACGCCTCGCGGAACCCTGCTCGATCGCCAGCTAGGAGACGGTCGAGGCCCTGACAGGCCTTGATCACGCTGGTCCAAGGCCCTGCTTCTCCCTGGATTTTCGGATCATCGAAACGTACGACGGCATGGCGAAACGCCTCAAGGTCGCCCTGCAAGAGAGCGCATTCCGCCAACAGGTACAGGGGTTCGATCGCGGAACCACCGCGGCCTTGGGCCATGAACGCGCCGAATGCCCGTTCGAAGCCGCGGCGGGCCTCATCGATTTCCCCGCGGAAGTACGGGTAAAAGGCAAGCGAATTTTCGGCCACCGCGAGAAAACTTTCGTCGTGGACTTGCTTGGCCAAGGCAACCGCGTCTCGACAGTAGCGTTCCCCCGCCGATAAATCGGGTCCATACACGCTCTTGAACCAAGACAAGCGCATGAGCACCTCCAGCCGCTCGTGATGACCGTCGATCTCGTCAACCAGGCGTGCGACGGCATCGGCGTGTCGACCCGCCTCGTCGACCTTTCCCCGGCGAAGAAGGGTCTGCATCATCATCACGTGGGCGTGAGCCGCTTGCACAGGCTTGCTCCGCGCCCACGGAGGGGCGGTCGGAGGCGGCGCGACCCAACGAGAATCGATCAGCTCAAGCGCGGACATGCCGTAGCGCTCCGCGCTGGAACCATCGCCTTCGAATGCGGAGGCCTCCGCAAGCTCTTCGAGCGCGCTGACCTCACCGGCCACGACCCCGAAGGACCGAAAGACGTCCAAGGCGAATTCGGCGTCTTCTTTCAAACGCCCGTATCGTCCTTGATGTCCCTCGAGGTGGGCCCGCAAGAGATAGAGCCACCCGCGCTCCGCGCAGGAGAGGCCGCCCAACGCCGCGAGGCCCGCCTCAATTTGTTCGAACGATTCCTCGACGATATCGCGCACATCCCACAGCCAATGGTGTTGTTCGGCCGTCTTTCGGTGAAGGCGGGCCATCGTCTCCGGGTCCGAGGTCACCTGCAACGCATCCCGATACCCCGCGGAAGCCGAGGAAAGGGCGCTGATGCGTTCGTGAGCGTCGCCGAGCGCCTCGAGCAGATCCGCCAGCGCGTCCTTGGAAGCCGACAGTTCGAGGGCGTTCGACAGGCTGTCGATGCACGCCACGGAATCGCCCATCTCTTGAGCCGCCTCAGCAAGCCGCCGCAATTGCGCCACGGCGAAGCCGCCCAGGTCCCGCCGCTCCGACGGAGTGACGACGGTGGCAAAGAACTCGCGAATCGCGTCATGGGCCTCGAATCGCCCCTCCCCGACGGTTCGGATGAGGGAGCGATTCACCAGTTTCATCAAGATCTCGTGAGACATGGTCGAATCCGGAAAAAGGGAGTCGCGGGGTACCGGCACGCGGTACAGAGAAGCGAGCTTCATCATCTTCCGTTCGGCGTCCGAGATATTCGAGTACACCTCCTCCTCTACGAAACGACGGATGTCGCCGAGGGCCTGAGAGGAAATCGATTGCCCGGACGAACGGAGGAGTTCCAAGAACAGAGGATGGCCACCCAGATCATGAGCAACCTCGGCGAGGGAAGGGGTCTCGGGGTGCGCACCGAGGAACTCGCTAATCTCCTGCGGACCAAGACCCTCGAGATCCATCTCTTGCACGAGTCCTCGGAGCGCGACGTCGCGTCGATCATAGAATGGGAGGGACTCACGCGTCAGAATCAGCACTTTGCTGTCCGCGACGTCCGCCACCACGTCCTTGAGCAGCCGGAACACCGCGAGACTTTCGCGCGTCGCCTCATGGGCATCGTCGAAAACGAGGAATGCGCGCGTGTTCGGCAGGTCCTCACGGAGCACCTGAGGCGCTCGGTTTTCCTCGTCCTGGCGGAGGATCGACCGCAGACCGGGCTTTCCTAGGGCCGCAAGGAAGTCGCCGATTCCCGCAAGGATGGATTCGTGGGTGTCCCAAGGTCGCACTCGATGCCAGAAGAGGGGGCGCTCGCCGCGCAGGAGCTCGCAGGCCTTCGCCGCCAAGCTCGTCTTCCCGATCCCGGCCACCCCGCGAACAACCGTCAACCGGGGACCGTCGTCGCGCGTGATGGCCGACAACTCGTCCCTTCGGCCGACGAAGCTCGCCACTTTGGGCGCGTCGCCCATCATTTCGACCAGGGACGCCTGCGTGTGCGATCCGAGGGTGGTCGGGTCCACAATCCCCATTTCCATCACCTGATGGACCAGGTCGAGGAGGGACACTCTCCCTGTCGGGGTCTCGAGGACGTCGGTCACTCGGCCCTCGCGGACCCCGCCGACGTCGCGAATCCGGATGACCTCCGACTTCACCTTTTCTCGAAGACGGACGGCGAACAGCTTGCCCGCATCCGTCAAGTCGTAGACTTTCCGGCGGCGTGATCCTCCCTGGACATGGGTGGTCCGCTCGCGGACGAGACCTTCGGCGACGAGGGGACGCACATATTGCTTGAAATGAGGCAGCTCAATGCGGATCGCTCGCGCGATACCTTCTTGTGTCATCTCCGGGGGGACGTCGAGGGCTTCCGCATACTTCACGAATTCCAAGAGATGAAGCGCGATGAGTTCCTTGTGCGTCAGACGCATTCCGGGCCTCCCCCCGAGGCGTCAGGCCAGGTCGTGCCGTGTCCAGCGACCTTCGCGAATATGGATTTTGGGGTATCGTGCTGCGGGAGGTCTTACTGCATCAGTCGCTTCCGAAAAGGGCTTACCGGTTCCTCGGCAATGCCCGCCCCATGAATTCCAACGAGGCGAGGGAACGCGCGTCTCATCCGAAGCCTACACGCCTCTCCGACTTCATCCTCGGGAGCCAGGACGGAATCGTCAATGTCCTCGGGATCATCCTGGGCCTGTCGGCGGCGACCCGCGATGTCCGGATCATCTTGGTCGCGACCCTCGCGGCGCTC